>Ga0182741_1002575_pt1 | contig 20790 bp, 10 predicted proteins | sample eDN5th37CBELigOP_FD_128874 | JGI IMG/M metagenome (GOLD analysis project Ga0182741, IMG submission 128874) | Enriched Organic Plus compost microbial communities from Emeryville, California, USA - eDNA 5th pass 37_C BE-Lig OP (version 2) (version 2) ... | reverse complement strand
CTCCGATCCAGAAGTACACTGGGCCTACTGGCAAGCGGGCTCTAAAAGAACTACAGGCTAGACAAGCCCGCGGTAATGGAGAACTCGAAAATTCAATTCTTCGGATGGGAGGATCGAATCGTTAGGAAATGTGAGTCGGGGCGACTGCCCCTCGTTTGAACGCGTCGTCGCGACCGTCGTAGACGCGGCCCTGTCGCCGAACGCAGAAACCATTGTGGCACACCGGGTTGTGCGGTTGTCGGCCTAGCCATCAGTGGGGCGGGGCTGGAGCAAGCGGTAGTGGCCGGTCCGAGTTGCGCCCACAAACTCGATCTTGCCCTGATCCTTCAGTGCCCCGAGGAGCCGAAGGGCTGTCTTGTCCGAACACCCGAACTCTCGTGCCACATCGGGGCCCTTGAGCGGTTGGCCTTCCTCCAGCCGTTTCAGAATCCATTCGATTCGGGGGTCAACGGCTTCGTCCTGATTAGGGACATTGCGGACAGGGGCATTACGGACATCGCGGACATCAGCCACGCTCTCCGTGTCCGCATTCGCGGCTGAAATCTCTGGCTCAGGCTCTTGGACACTCACACAATCTGCAAAATGGTAACCGGACTTGTCGTTTTGGACCACCTCGAATCGGCCAACCGTGATGTTCAATTCGCGAAGTGACTCCACGATATCGTCCCGAAGCTCTCGAATCGCTCCCGGAATAGACCGTGCCCCACCGCAGATTCCGGCGGCTTGTGCAAGTTCCTCCCCGCTATAGGCCTTGAACTTTCCATCGGTCTTCATCTTCAGAAGGTTAAGAATCCGGCGGCGAGTATCGGATCGCGGGCCCTTGCAAATGACTTGCCCACAGAATTCGACACGGTCGCCGATGTAAACCATTGCACCGCCGGTAAACGGCTGGGGTGGTCGCGGCGGTTGTCCGGTGCCTAGTGCCGCATTCGTCGTCGAAGGAGATGCGGAAGATTGTGGTTCCTTCTTCGCATCGAGCCGCTTGATCACCTTAGTCCAATGGTTCTTGACGCGATCTTCGTAGTCCTGAACAGACTTGGCGGCGTAGCTAAGGCACATTTCCTCGGCCGGGGTAAGGGGGTAGGACTTTGCCCCAAGAGTGAGCCTCGCCTCTTCGATAAATCGATCCACACTGCTGATCTCACCGAAACTCCACTCCGGTGCCGCCTGGAGGTCGTCCGGTTCACCGCTCAAGACAATGTCAATCAATCCGGTTACACGCTCTCGCGCTTCGGCAGCTCCGGGCAAGTCTGCAAGTCTATCGAAACACGAATCAATCCTCGCTTTGAGATTCACGACGAGGGGCATTAGCGGATGCGGACGGTAGCCGATTGGCGCTTCGGTGTGGTGGAGCACAAGCTGGCGGACAACGCCCCAATATGAACGAAGCATCTGCAGAAATCGCTGGGGCTCATCAAACGTCTTGTCGTCCGCCGGGTTCGGGATGCGGCAATCGAATAGCATCGCGTTGATCAGCCGCTCGATCATTCCGCGCACGGGTTCGGTCACTTCCTCCTGGCACTTCGAGAACGACGCATCCATGTTCTTTGACGGAGCGTCAGGCTCGGTCGGATCGATCTTCGTGTCAGGGTGGTGCAGGGCAAGCATGCCCATCATCGCGCTCAATTCGAGGTCGAACCCAGCTTCCTCAAACGATGGAATTGGGCTTACCTGAAAAATCTGCTCAAGCTTGCAAATCGCGGCCGCCGACTTGAGGTTTTCCGCAAACGCCGCGTGCAGACTACGTGCTTCATCTTCGGGAATCGCGTCTGGATAGAAAGCCCGAATCCGCCTGAGATCCCGAAGCCCTATTGCCGACATCACCGCAGTCGGCAAAGCGAGACGCAGCATTTCATCCGAGGCCGGCTCTGGAGCCGGCTCCGCGTTTGATTCTGATTCCGGCTGTTGATTCGGCTCGCTCTGTGAGGACGCCTGATTTGCTGATTCGGAAAGTTTCTCGCACCAGCGCCGTGCTCGGTCATACATCCGCTGTGCCGAAAGTCCCTCCCCGGAAAGCGGCCGTCGCTGGAGTGGCACGTCTCCTGGATCAACTACCTGTCCGGCTCGGCTCTTAGGACCAGTCTGAATTGCCCACTCGCGATCTAGCCTCTCGACCTCAGCCCTTGCATTAGCGAGTTCCTCCTCGATAAGGAAAATGTCGTCTTCATCAAATGAATCGGCTCTTTCGTAGCGAAATGAAACTCGCACTCTTGTTTCGCCCTCCTGCTCGACATAAGGCTTCACGCCACGGTCAAACAAGCGGATGAGACGTTGAGCCAGTACTTCGCCGCGCACTTTGAAGAAGGTGAAAGTGCCGCTGTCGAGCGGGTAATAATTCGGATCGCCCACGACAGTCCCAAGACTGCCGGGATCGTGATTGAACATTGCCTCGTCGTAGCTAACCCGAAGGTAAAACCAAGCATCAGCTGCCGCAGTCGATTCGGAAGGCGAGTGGCCGGAGTGATGCTGTATTACGGCCGCTCGCTTCACAGCAGCGATTACGTCGTCTAGCTCTGCCACGTACTGCCATCGCGTCGCGATGCTGGAGTACCAACGCGATCTACCCCTGTCGTAAGCAACGGCGAGACAGTCCTCGATTAACTCTTTGCACTCACCACGCGAATCAAACTCGCGAAGCCAAATCGCACACGTATGGATCACGTCGGCAGATTCCTGCAGGTATCCTGCGCCGATGTCATCCAGAGACCAGTAAGGATGTGTCGCGCCTTCCACATCCGGCTTGTGGCCTTCGCCTGAGCCGAATCGACTTATCGCCTCATCGACATAATGTTCCAGGAACCAGCGATTCTTGAAGAGGAATTCGCCGTCTGAGTCCACGTCCTTGAAATACTGTTCATGGCCCCGAATATCATCAGCGCGGACTCGCTCGTAAATGCCGGTAGGCCCCCCGAGCGCGTTCGGATTTCTTCGCACTGCCCCGGCAAAGTGCAGAAACATTAAGCGGTGACGTTCCAAGACAAACGCTAATCGCTCGAAGGCCTCAGCCAGCGTTTGGGGTTTAGCAACCGGAAGCAGCAATCGATGTTTTGCTAAATAGGCGTCGCTTCCGATTTCGGAGACAGCCGACCGTGCCGTCGTCGCCATCGCAGTCCGAAGCTCGCTTTCAAGCCGATCTAGCGTGATTGCGCATTTGCCGATCGCGCAGAAAACAGGGTCAGCGGAACGGTAGTCGTCCGAATCTAGGTTTCGCCCGATTGCCTCTCCGCGGCTGATCTCGCGATTTACAAGAACTAGCTCGTGAGCTGATAGGCTGCCTGCTGGCACTAGCGATAAATCGAAGTCCCTCCCGGGGCATTCAGCTTTGTAGAGTTCGATCAGGCTCTCGCCGACCGCAGCGTCATCAACACGGTAGAGAAATGCACCAGCGCCTTCACGAACCTGTGCGCTGTCGGCGAATCGAAATGCTTCATCCGACGCAACAATGAAGCATGGACCTTTAAAGATTGAAGCTGCCATAGCCGGATGCCTTGCGGATCAGGTCGTCACGTTGTCATCCAATCCCAATTCGCGTAGTGCGGACTTCGTCTCATTCGCTTTGGCGTCGGCCTGTTCACGGTCTACCTTGACCTCGAAGCTGACCTCCAATTTCAGGTCCGGCGTCGTGGCGTACTTGCTGAGCACCTTGGTGTAGAAGTTCATCCACTTCTGCGGCGGCACCGTGCCGCGCCAGCGAATGTAACGTTCGCCGGGCGGCGGTGGTGGCGGCGGTTGTTCGTCCGTGGTGGTGATCCGCACCTCGGCAAGCGCCTCGTGGCCAGCGGCCGTCGCCTTGACCGTAAACGCCCCTCCGTGGTCGGCAGCCGTAAACAGACCGCTGGCGTCAATCAATCCACCCGTGGCAGTCCACGCAACCGATCCGGTCGCAATCGGCTGGCCATACTGATCGCTGGCCGTGCAAGTGAACGAGGCTTGGTCGCCGACCTGCAGCACGACATGCTCCGGCCGCACCATCAACTGAGCCACACGCGGAGGCTCGCGCAGCTTCTGGGCTTCGTCAGGCTTCAAGATGAACACATCGTCAGAAATTTCCACGTCGGCATCAAACAAGCTCTCCTTCAACCGTTCCAGCTTCAGCCGCCCTGCGGCGTCCTTGGTCGCATAGCCAATCAGGCCTTGCGTCACGCCATCGGCAATCGTGCGTTTGATCTGCTCGGGGTTAAGGAGTCGCGGCAACAATGGCGACGAATAAAACGCATCTCGCACCGCCTTGGTCGACCACTCGTTGAGCGACGCCGGCCAATAGGCGGGCAGCTTGCGGGCAGGCACTGACTCGACGATTTCGTCCAGCCCACCGCTCGAACCGAGCCGCTGCAAATACGTCTCCACCAGACTTCCGGCGGAACTGGATGTGATGTTGCCCAGGTCGATGTGCCGCAGCTTGTTCTGCTTGTCGAGCAGGTACAGGTGCTTGTACGCCCGGAAGATCGCCTCGTCCAAATCGCGCTGCGCGTTCTTGAGGTTTCGCTTCAAGAGGTTCAACTGCCCTTCGTCGATTCGCTTTTTCGTTTCCTCGTCGTCCTCGATATCCTCCCAGGCCAACACCTCGCGTGCCTTTTCCCGGATATTCTCGGTGGGGTCGGCTGCCGCGAAGATCAACGCCGATTTGAAGGTCCGCCCGCTGGTGCCACTGTCGCGGACAATCGTTTCCATCAATTCCCGCGTTACTCGCTCCTCGGCCAGATGGTCGAGCGACATCACCACCAACGTAATACGCGGGACTTCCTTAACGTCATTGCTGCGTCTTGGGAAAAACTCGCGTTCCAGAAACTTGCAGCTATCGGAAGAGTTCTTGCGAAACAATTCTTCCGTCCGCTTGCGGATGCGATCCTCTATTGCTTTGTCTTGCACGCTGCCGCGACGGCTCACCAACACCTGATTCAAATTCGGCGCTAGCCCAAAGCGATACCGGTTGCGTTCCCATTGCAGATAGAAGCACGCCCCCGCCAAACCTTCGAGCGCCGTATCGACGTCGGCCGTGTTTACATCCGGCCCGCAGACGTTGGTCTTGATCTCCGGCAACGAGGCTTCGGCGCGGGCTTGGCTCTGGCCGCCGTTCGACTCGAAGAAGATTGTCGTCGCCACCTTGCGATGGAGCTGCGCCTTCTTGATCGCGTCGGTCGCCTCCTTGTCGAGCCGCAGGCTGTGTGACTCGCTGGTCTTGCCGGTGATGTCGGCCGTTACCGGAATTTCCAGTTCCGATGATCCAAGTTGCTCGAAGACCGCGGCCCGAAACAGCGGGTTGTCCAACGGCGCAAGCCCCAGCGTGATCAGCGGCTCCTGGGTATTCTTACGATGTTCCTCTTGATAGTTGTGGGCCACCCATAGTGCCAAAAGCCGCAACACACCGCGTGTCCGCTGGAAACGCGGCAGGCTTTGCCACTTGCGCTCGAAGACCGAAATCACCGAGGGATGGAACGGGTAGCACGACTTGAACTGCTCGTACACGGCATCGCGATCCACGCCAGCCAATTCCTGTGCATGATCGGCCGCCCATTCGGCATAGGCTGAGATCGTCGCCAAGGCATCCTTGCTCAGCCCCTCCCACTCGAACAACCGGCGTCGGATGATCTCCTGCATCTCGCGGTCGGCCGACATCAGAATCGCCTTGCCCGTCCGGTCGCACAGCTTCTTAATCGAATCGTGGTCCCGCTGGTCGTCGGGGTTCATTTCCAGATCGGAACGCGGGATCGAGATGCACAGCGCCAGGTTGTTTCGGGCGCGGGCCTCTTCGCACAGGTTTTGCAGGAAGTTGAAGAACTGGTCGCGCAGGCCCAGCTTGCGCCCGCTGCTGATGTAGTTGAGCAGCTCGTCCATCAAGATCAACGTCGGCCCCGGCGGCAACATCTCTCGCAGCACGTCGCCGGCGGGCGAGACGCCTTGTTCGTCGTGCTGGGCTACCTTGGCGAATGCCTCGGGGCCACCCAACTGCCAGGCGATCTCGCCCCAGGCGGTCTTGCGAGTCGGTTCGCCGTCCCCCTTGCGTCCGGTGATGGCGTCGAACTCCGTTCCCACGAACACGGCGGTGCGCGCCTTGGGCACGGTGCTGACGCCGGCCTTGTCAAGAATCCGGTTCACCCCTTTCCAGGTCTTGGCCTCGTCGCCATGCCCGGCCAGATGATACAGCGTGGTCAGCGCGTGCGTTTTGCCGCCGCCGAACTGCGTGGCCATGTTGAACACGGCCGACGTTTCAAGCTGAATGCCGCTGAGCCGGCGCACGACCTGCGACGACAATTCCAGCAAACTGCCCGTCAAATAGGTGCGCTCGAAGAACCGGGCCGGGTCGGTGTAGTCCTTCGACACCGTATCGCGGCCGGTGCGGATGTGGTCCAGGTGAACCGCGAACTCGGACGCTTCCAACGGCCGATTCTCCCGCAAGTCTTCGCGGGGTGTGACAACTTGATACCAAGGTTTCAGCTTCGCCATTGTTACAGTCCCAGCCCTTTCTTCCGCGCGAGCACGCCTTCCACCCAGCGGCGTTCGTCGGTGCCGGGCGGATAGAGTTTGTTGAGGTTGTCGGCCAGTTTCCAGAAACGGGCGTCCTTGCCGATGCCGTCTTCGACAAGAAAGCGTTTGAGGAGTTCACCGCGGTTGGCGGCGAAGAGGATCATCGCTTGGTGGACGCGGTCGAGGACGGTGGCTCCGGCCGGCGGGCCTTTGATGGCGGTCCAACCGGCATCGGCCGCTTCGGCGTCCTCGAGTTCGGCGAACAGCGTTTTTTGTTGGGGCTTCTTTTTGCGCCCCTTGCCCGCCGCTCCAGCTTCGGTCCCCTTGCCGAACAAGTAGGTCGTTCGTTCGGCGACGGGGAGCAGTCGGGCCTTGTCTCCCTTGATCTCGACGAGCGATTCGCATTGCTCCAGATGCACGCCCAGCCCCTGGGCGATCTTGCGGGCGGCATCGTATTCGAGCAGGAAGCCGCCGGCTGCTTTTCCCTTCCCGCCGCTCGGCGTTTCTTCATCGTCACTGTCGCCGGCCGATTCTTCGTCCTCCACCGACTCATCGGCAGCAGACTTCTTTCCGTTACCGTTCGTTCCGCCACCGCCAAGCGTCCACAGCCACATGGCGCTCAACCGGGCATCTGGTTCGAGGCCGGCCGCGTTGGCGTCTTTGAAGATCAACGATAGGGCCTCGGTGGAAACGGCGGCCCAGACGTGTTCAAGGTATTCGCGGAGTGTCGCCTCTTCGCCGTTGGCCTTCTCCACCCGGCTATACCGACTAAACACTTCCAGTGCCGGCCCTAGACACGCGAAAATGGCATCCGCTCCAACCACGCCCTCGGCCGCAAGCCTCGGCATCCATTCGTGAATCCGTTTCGGAAGTTCAACGAGAATGTCTCGCCACTCACCGGCCAATTCGGTAATTGTCCCACTCGCGTCCTCGCGCGGGCGGCAGACGAGATGGACCGACGACGCCAGCCGCGCCTGCCCTTGGGCGGCGACACGGGTTTCCATCTCGGTGTCAATGGGCCACGAGCCGGTGATGACCCAGCCGGCATCGACGACTGCCTTGAGGATCGCCTCCCACGACGCAGTGGTCTTGCTGGCGAATACGATAGTGCCGATGCCGTCGGGACGCGTGAGGCGGCGGCCTTCGCCAAATGCCTTCGTCAATTCGCGCTCGTAGAACGCGATGTCCTTCGTGCTCTGGCTGAGCTTATGCGGGCGATCAACGACAATCTCGGCGTCCTTAGGTACGCCTCCATCGCGGAAGAGGGCGGGATGGACATTGGCGAGCGTGCGACGCATCCAGACATAGAAGAAGTCGGAGAGATAAGCATAGGGAACAGCATCGTAGTACGGCGGATCGGTAACAAAAGCCGCAGCCGAATCGTCGGGTAGCGGATGATGCGTCGCTGAGGCTTGTTCGACGTGGCCTGGATTACAGAAGTCTACGTCGGTTGAACCGATTGCCTTAAGTACACCTTCGACTCCGTTCCAGAAGTCTCGCGTCGCGCCACTCCAAGGATTTACTTCCGCAAAATCCCACACCATACCAATAGCTTGTCGACCGAATAAATGCCCAATATCCAGGCTCGTTGGCCGCCATGCGCAGTTCGCGCAGTTCGCATCAGCATGCTTAGTTACTGCCATGCTCAAGCACGTCTGCACCGCTTCCGCAAGTCCTGCATCAGCAGAGTCTGAAATTCGATCACCTAACTCACGTACCAACCGCGCAAGCGTCGTCAGGGCCAATGCCTGCCGAGGCGAAAACAGATCGCCCCAACGCTCCATTCCATAGATTGGTACGCTCACTCGGCGCAGCTCATTGAGTGAAATCTTCTCGTCGGGCACTAGACTCCTGCGGCTTTGCTGCTCATCTTCGGCTCTCTCGCTCTCGCGTCGGCCCTTAGTCGCCCGCGATGTTCCATCTTCTTTCTCTCGCCGCTCTAGTTCAGCCGCCGCGCGTCCGATAGCACTCTCATCAGCCTTGGTCGGTGAACGGAAGAAACGGCCCAACTCCTGCCATTCCTCAAAGTGCGCCTTGCGGCCAGTATAACGCTGGGTCACAAGCGTCGTTACCACCGCAAGCAGTCGCGCGTCGGCCGCGCCTCCTCGGCGTTTCTTCAATTGTGCGCGAACGGAATCGACCTTCGTGGTGTAGGCTGTGACCGGGCAGGTGACGCTGCCACGCGCGACGGTGCCCGGCGGAACTTCGCTGTCCCGCTTCGGCTGAAAGACCTCCAACAAAGGCCGCTTCACTTTGCAGAGGATTTGCTGACCGTCTTCGTAATGGATGATCTCAACGGTCTCGGTCTTGACCTGGCCTGCATCGTCACGGACCCAGCGCAGCGCCACTTTGCTCCCTGTCTTTTTCGACAGCCAAAACGAACGCATGAGCGGCACCTCGACGGGAATTGCTCCCTGGCCGGGTGCTTCGGAAAGGATCGTGCGTGCCCACAGATAGGCAATCGGTGTTTCCCGCTCGACGCGGTCCAAGCACCACGTCGCGTTGTCCTTTTGCCGTTTGATCTTGTCTTTTGGCTGCGGATAGTAGGCGTCGAGATTGACCTGTTGCGGCGGATAGAACTCGGCTAATTCCTTCTCCGCCTGCTCCTTGATCCACGCGCCCCACTTGCGGACTTCATCGGCGAGCTGCTGGCCGTACTTGGGGATGTACTCCAATACGACTTTGTTCAGTAGCACAGGAATCGGGTTCAGATCGCTGGCGAACGCATCGGCCCCGACACGAAGTGCTTCGAGCGGAATGCTGCCGCCGCCGGCGAACGGATCGACCACGAGCGGCCGCGTGCCCGATTCGCCGCCAAGCGCTTCGTGTGCCGCCTGCGTGAGGGCGCGGCTCGTCTCCAGATAGGCGGGGACCGTCGAATTGTCCCAGTTGGCGAAGTCGGCGATGAAGTCGAGCAGCGCCATTCGCAGGATCGGCATGTCGGTCGGCTGGTTGGCGTCGAGCGTGAGCGTGCCTGCCGCCAGGGCTTCCCAACGCCCCCGAGCCTCCTCCGAAAGCGTCCTTTTGAGTTGCTGTTCCTCTGCCGTGATCTTGTCGGGGTTCACGCGTTTGGCAAACGCCGTTAGCGCTTCAATCGCCGCCTGACGAAAAGCCGGCGGACAGAGCGGATCAGCCGGATCGGGCCACAGCGCGGCGCAAATCACCGCGCGGCACGCCGCCAACGGCCGCCGCGCCCACCAAATGTGCAGCGTGGAAATATGCCCGTGCCGAATCGACTTCTCTCGCCGCGCATGCGCCGAGATGCGGGCGATAGGAAGATCGACTTCGATGAGGCGTTTGGGATAGTTCACGACGTCTTCTGTTCCGTTGATTGGGCCGAGACCACAACTTGCGGTCCGATCTGATAATGTTCCACCGCCATCACCGGCTGCCAGCCAAGTTGAGCGGGATTTTGAATCGTGTGCATTTGGGGCGTGCCGCCGCAGTTGAACGCGACGTAGAGCCAATAATCGCCCTTGAGCCGAACTGCCGTTTGGTACTCGTTCGAGCTGAGGGCGACGACGCCCACGCCGGCCCGGCCTTTGACCTCGATGAACCGGACCTCAACGAACGTCTGAGGGTCTTCGGGGTGCGGGCGGCGGGAGATCAGGTCGAAGCCGCGATTCTCGCTCTCGACGCTTTCCACTACCCAGCCGCGGGCTTCTTCGTGAGCGATGGCTAGTTGAACCGCGATCCGTTCGATCTCGTCGTCCCGCACCATCGGGGCAAGCTGCGGGCTGGCGCGTTCGGGATGGGGCACGATCCAGGCTCGGCCCAGATGTGTGATGTCCGCTACTGCGCAGTGGCGTTCGAGTTCCAGTTCCTTGCGGCGGGTTTCCAGGCGGTTGTTCAGGTCGTCGAGATGCTGCTCGGCCTGCGAGATGATGCCATCCAGTCCAGTGACCGTCTGGCCTTCGATCTGGCGGTTGAGAAACTCGCCCAGTTGGTTGTTCTGCCGGTCGATCAGCGAATTGAGACTGATCTCCACATGGCTGGCGATGCGGGCCACCTCCCGCTCGCGGGCCGCCGATTCCTTTCGCACCCACGGCTCGAGCGAATTCTGGTAGAGGAATAGTTCCACCTGGCTGCGGTCGGGGATCGCTTGTTCCGGGGCGGGCGTACCGAGCGGGGCCGGAGTGATATCGTGCAAGAGCGTCGGTTCGTGGATGCGCATTTCGCCAGTCGGCAAGGTTTCGATGACGAACAACCGCCGATGCAGGCAATGGCCGCGACCATCCTTGATCGACGCGGCGAAGACGTCGATCAAGCCGGGGGCGCTGCGGTGCAGGTCGTAGAAGACCGCGCCGCGCCGCAGCGAGTCTTCAGTTCGGCTGACCACATCGGTGCGAACCGTCTCGAACAGCGGATGCCCCGGCGTAACCCATTCAAGCGTGGGATCGGTGCCCAAGAGGGCTTTGTCGAAGACGATTTTGCCGTATTCGCGCCCCAGACGCCCGAAGCGATCCTCCTGGCGATTGCCGATCTCCACCAGATGACGCGGCACCTTGCCCACGCGATAGACGTTGCAGCGATTGGTGGTTTTTTCTTTGCCGTCGAGCCGCTTGGGCTGCAAACCCGTATCGGGCGCGGCGGTGACGAAGAACTGCTCGATGACCTCAGGCACCAGCCGCCGCTCTTTGGCTTCGACCGATTTGCCGACGATGGCCGAAAGGTTCAGTTCCTTTTTGGCCAGCCCTTCAAGGGTCGACTCGGTGATCTGGCGAAACCGTTCGGGACTGACATCGCGGACGATGCGGTCCTGAAGCTGATGCTCGTCCAACTGCCGGGCGTACATCTCGCGGAACAGTTTCTCCAGCAAGTTCGACGGGAAGACTTCGCCTACCACATCAAACACCTAGTCGCTGCCGAGGTCTTCGCGGATCTCCTTGAGCCGTTCAATGAGCTTTTGTAATACCCGCCCTTCGCGGGTGTTCTGAGCGACGAAGTTGAAGACGACGCAATTCTTCTCCTGGCCGTAACGGTGGATGCGCCCAACGCGCTGTTCGAGACGAACGGGGTTCCAGGGAATATCGAAGTTGACCATCAACCAGCAGAATTGCAGGTTGATGCCTTCTCCGGCCGCTTCGGTGGCCACCAGCACTTGGGCCGACTCGCGGAACTCGCGTTCGGCATAAATGCGAGTTCCGGGCGTATCGCGGTCGCCGATTTTCATACCTCCGTGAATCTGCGTGAGGGTTAGCCCCCATTCGCGCAGCTTGCCGAGCGGACGCTCGTCGCGACCGTCGCCGGCGAGATAGTCGAGCGTGTCCTTATGCTCGGTGAAGATTAGCAGCTTCATCCGCGGGTTATCGAAGATGCCTTCTTCCTTGAGGATCGCCTTGAGCTTAAGCAGCTTCGTCTGGATGTCGCGTTCTTCGAGCTGCTTGGCCTGAACCACGAGCTGCGTCAGTCGCCCGATTTCTTCTCGCAGCGCGGCTGGATCGACCGACAAGACTTCGTCTTCGAGGCGGTCGATGAGCGCTTGGCGTTCTTCTTCGGTGAGATCCTCGAAGTCTTCGGGGAGCTTGCGTTCGATTTGTTCCTGGCGATAGGCGTCGGGATCGTCGAGGATTTTCTGGCGACGCGCCCGCATGCGTTCGAGGCTGCGCCGCACGGCATAGACCGACGAAGCCATGCGTCGCTGCAACATGGCCATCGTGAAACCGACCGCCCGAGCGCGGGCTGTCTCCTGGCCAGCTGCGGCCATCGATTGGTCTTCCACGTAGCGCGTGAGCTCGTCATAGAAGTCGAGTTCCTCGCCGTCGAGATCGAACGCGGCGGTGCGGACCTCGCGCTTGGTGAAGAGCTTGCGAACTTCGCCCGTGTCGGGCGCGGGAAATGTCACCAGCGCTTCTTTGGTGCGCCGCAAATAGAACGGGGCCTCGTGGTCGCGCAGCGCCTGCTGAAGGCTTTGGATACTACCGTAAACATCGGGATCAAGCAGCGCCAGGAACCGCCGAAAGTGATCGGGGTCGCCTTTGTGAGGCGTCGCCGTCATCAGCAGATAGTGGTCGGTCATCTTGGAGAGCGCCTCGCCCAGGCGGTAGGCGTAGGTCTTCCGGTCGTCGGCCGGGGCGCTCATTTTGTGCGCTTCGTCGACGATGATCAGATCCCACTGCGACCGCAGCAGGCTTTCGCGGGCGTCCTCGATGATCGACACCCAGGAAACCGAAGTGATAACCTGATCGCGTTCTTGCCAGGGGTTCTGGCCGTAGTTGGCGCGCAGCACATCGCCGCGAATGACGTCGAACTTCTCTCGGAACTTGTCGGAGAGTTCGCGTTGCCACTGGAATGTGAGGTTCGCGGGCGTCACGATCAGCGCACGTTTGACCAGGCCACGGGCCTTGAGTTCCTTGAGCAGCAGCCCCGCCATGATCGTCTTGCCGGCCCCTGGGTCATCTGCCAGCAGAAAACGGATGCGAGGTAATTTTAGAAAGTAGCCATAGACAGCTTCCAACTGGTGCGGCAGCGGATCGACGCGGGCGATGGAGAGCGAGAAGAACGGGTCGTATTCGTAGGCGAGTCCGAGTCGCTGGGCTTCGACCCCCAGTCGAAACAGGCGGGCGTCGCCATCGAACGGCTCGCGATCTGCGGAGATGGTAAGCTGTGCGAGCTGCGAGGCATTCAGAACCGGATCGTAGGTCAAACCGGATTTCAGACCCCGCCCAATGACCTTGAGCGACTCGCCCATCGGCACGATGGCGAGCACCTCAACCCGTTCTGGTAGCGTTGGTCCGCTTACCAGACAGCCGGGTCTGATCATGTTGTTGGTGCTTGCGGTCATTGCAGTGCGCCTGGATGTGCTTGGTGGAGCGAATGACTATCGTGGCTTGCGTGCCACGTCTGGTCCCGCCGCCTTGCCGGCACGGACCCAATCGTCGATTTCTTCCTTCCTGAACTTCCACAGGCTTCCAAGCTTGTGAGCAGGCATGTTCTTGCGTTCGATCCACTTGTAGACCGTGTCGCGTTTGATGCCCAAATACGCGGCAATCTCATCCACGGACAACCAGCGATCACTGGTTATGTCGTTCATCGAAAACCTCTGCGCGTACAGAGTTTGGGGGGAGTTCTGGAGCACCCTCCGAGGAGAGCCTGTCCAACTCATCCCGTGGCAATCGGCTCAATCATAGCCGATATGCTAGCAAGGCGAAACCAGCGAAATCGCCCAAAATGTGGGGTCGCCGTCAACAAGAAGACGCGGAAAGGGACTCACCAACCCAACGCTTTTCCAACGCTCCATGCGAGCGCATTTCGGCGATCACGGAAGTCGAGATATCATCGTTCCGTCTCGGACAGCAGCGATTGCATGGCGGCGCGGTTGCCGGCGACTGCCCGGTAGCGTTGGTACAAGGCTTGATTCGGCGAGCTTTTGCGGTCGCCACTGGAGGCCTGGGCTGGGTGCCAGAGATGGTAGAGCGGGTGGTCGAAGCGAACACCGTCGGGCAGGATGCATTTGACGGCCATTTGCCAGGCGTCGTCCTCTCGGCCCCAACCGGCGAAGCGACCGTCGAAGGGGACGTGTTGTAACGTCGATTTGGCGACGACGAGCAAGCCGCCTCCCACATTGCCGACGTAGGGCTGCCGCTCGCAGGCGGATCGTGGCGTGGGGTAGTGACCAGCGTAGAGGCGTTCGGTCACCGATCGCGTCAGCCGGTGTACCTTGCCATGCGGCGTCGCCCACGGCGCGCCGGCGGCTACTGCTTCGATGGCGTCGAGCAGCCCGTAGCTCCAGACATCGGCGTCGATGATTACGAGAATGTCGTGAGACGCGCGAGCCACGCCGTTCATAATGGCTCGGCTGCGGTTGAAGGGTGTGTCGCCAGTTCCACTGTCATCGGAAGGGACGATTTCCGCATTGGGGAACGCGTCGACGATCTTTTTCCGCACCCAATTCCAGGCGCGGGCGCGCGGTTCGTCCAGCTCGCGGCACGGGACGATGACGGAGAAAGAAATTTCTGCCTTCGGTGCATCGGGTTCGCGGAACTGCGCCGTGATCTCTGTCCAATCCTTTTCCAGCGCCGGCGTCAATTGCTGGATCGATTCGCCTTGCTTGGCGGCGACTCGCTCGTACCCGTCCTGCCGGTTCAGCCCCGAGATGTGCCAGCCGCAGGGCGTGGTGCCCCAGCGATAGACGTAGCTCGGGCGCGGATCAAAGCGAATCGGATCGGCGCGTCGCAGGCCGGCCGCTTTGAATCGCCGCAACAGTCCTTGGTCCTGGCCGCTTTGAATCCAGGGATACCCGCCGACACGCTCGAACGCCACACGACGGAAGGCCCATGCGCCGTGAAACATCTGTCCATTTGACTTGGGGGCGAGGCGCTTGCGGTTTTCGGTATAGAGCGCGGTTGGGATCGTATAGTCCGCCCCGGTCTGCTCCAGGGCCGCGACCGCCGCTGTGATGTGCCAAGGCAGGTACACGTCGTCATCGTCCCACACGCAGTAGATCACCGCGTCAGACGAAGACAGCGCCGCCGAGGCGTTTCGCTTTTCGCCAAGCGTGCGGAAGCGATGGGACATGGTGATGAGCTTGACGCCGGGGGCGGAGATCGCATCGGGCGCGTACTGGCCCGCGTCGTCGAGCACGATCAGTTCGCGTAGTTCGGCCGGGTAGTCCTGGCGCAGGAAGCATTCGATGACATTGGCCAGCTCGCGCGACCGCTTGTAGGTCGGGCAAAGGCATGCCACCTTGGGCCGATGGGTCGATTCTCCATTCGTCACGTTCCAACTGTTCATGCCGCGATCCTCCCTTGTTCTTGCAGCCCCTGAAACACCTGCTCCCAACCGGACCAGATGACTTCGGGGTTGGCGAGTTCGTTAACCAACCGCTTTCGGGCGGCATGGACCATTCGCATCCGCAGGTCTTCGTCGTAGGCGAGCAGGGCGGTGTAGTGGGCCAGTTCTTCGTCGCAGTTGCCGAGGAACCCGGTGACGCCGTGCTCGATCATTTCTCGCCAGCCCCATTCGTTTTGGGCGACGACCGGCACGCCCGAGGCGAACGCTTCCAGCCCCGCGCGGGGCCAGTTTTCGCGAGCGCCGCCGTTGACCGGCAAGGTGCAGTGCAACTGGCGGAAGAAGTCCTGCGCGGAAAGCGCCATCGGCTGGAGGCAGTCGGCCCAGGCCGGCGCTTTGCCGAGCTTCGCGTGGGTGCGGTCGTTCATGCCGAGCATCAGCGCCCGCTTGGGGCGATACTGGATGCGCTCATAGATGGGCCAGGTGTTGCTCGACCATTTGTCCTGGTCGGGCCGAGCAGCGCGGCCGACAACGAACGCTTCACCAGCGGCGTGCGGCCGTGGATGGAAGGGCCACTCATCGGCGTCGAAAGCTCCGCGAATCAAATGCCCCTGCGCTGGCTGGTAGCCGAAATTGGTCAGTTGCGGCTCAAGTTGTTCGCGCTGAAACTCGCTCTGGAACACAAAGGCGTCGAACGGGCCGCTATTGCGGTAAAAGTCGCGCTCGGCGTTGAATAGCCAGGTCATGCAATTGACCCAGACCATCCGGCAACCAAGCTCACGCAGCCGCTTGGCGTTGGCCAGAAATGCGCTGTTGCAGAAACTGACGACCGTCGCACCGGCGAGCCCCGGCGCTTTTTCGAGCGTTTCGGCTGTGGCCGTGTGCGTGACGCAGCCGAGTTCATCGAGACGCGATTTCCACTTCTCATCCGCGCCCCACGTCGGAATCAAATGCACCTCGACGCCGAAACGCCGCCAGATCTTCACCGTATGCCACGCCTCGGTCGAGGCCCCGCCCAGGTCGCCCGGATAGCCCATCAAGAACACTTGCATCGAATGGTTGCTCCTTAGGATGACGAATCGCCCGACGATGACGGCCCGCTCGACGACGAGCTTTCAACCGGCGGCGTTGACGGCGAACTCGGCGTCGGAACGCTGCCGCTGTGTGAACTGCTGCTAGGCGGCGAGCCACTCGAAGCCGGATCGCTGCTGCTGGTTGAACTACTTGACGACGTGACTGACGAGGAGCTTTCCAACGAACTGCTCCCCAATGGTTCACCGCTGGATGCCGGGGGCGTCGAGGGGGCGGATGGATCGGACGAGCCCGATGGTGCGGAGGATGAAACGTCACTGGACAGCGAGTCGCTCGATGAATCCGCGCCGCTGCTATGCCCGCTGGAGGATTCGTCGCTGGGCGACATCTCGCTCGATGAGTTCGACGAGGACGAACAATCCTCGCTGCTGCTGGACGGGGAATTGCTGCTTTCGCTCCATGAGGATGAACTGCCGCCGCTTGAACTGCTCGGTCCCGAACTTGACGACGAGCCCTCGGATGAACTTGAACTGGCGGACGAACCGGAACTCGATGACGACGAGGATGACGAACTGCTAATCGACGAGCTGGACGAATTGGAACTGCTCGACTCGGAATCGCTGCTTGATGCACTGTCGCTCGACTCGCTGCTGCTGGAGGACGAGTCGCTCGAACTGCTGCTCGCCCCGCTGGACGAGGTGCTGCTGCTGGAAGAAGAACTGCTGGAACTACTGCTACTGCTCGATGTGCATTCGCAGTCGCGCACGCGACGCTCGAATCGCCACTCGCCTACGCTCGACACCTCTTGCACGGTCAGCGTGCGACTTTCCACGTCGATGCACTCTTGGCAAGGGGCGGGCGTGAAGCGGAATTCCTGTACGGTTCCACCCGGCGGAGGCGGATCGCTGGAACTGCTGCTGGATTCCGACGAACTCTCACTGCTCGAACTACTGGAGGATGAACTGCTCGACGAGCTAGAGCAGCAATCGCAACAGCAGCAGCCTGCTTCGTGGCTGTGTAGCCACGGGCCTTCCGACTTGCTCAGCATGCCGCCTTCGAGCTTGATCGTCACGTTGCGCTTGTAGACCCGCAGTTTGCCCCCTTCGCAGCGGACGTCAGTTTCCTGAAGCGTCACTGCGCTCGACGGCGGACCGCTCGACGAGCTACTTTCGCTCGTTGACGATTCGCTGCTTGAAGATTCGCTCGAACTGCTCGACGACGACTCGTCGGAACTACTACTGCTGGAGGAACTGCTGTCACTCGATGAACTACTTTCGCTCGACGAACTGCTGCTCGAAGAGGAGGAACTCGACGAGGACGAACTGGAACTTGACGACGAAGAAGAACTGCTTGACGAGCTGGATGAGGACGAGGACGAACTCGAATCCTCGCAACAGCCTTCGCCCAGTTGCACCACCTCCCACTTGCGGCTGTCGGCCATCCACTTGGCCCAGCCGAACGTACCGGCCGGAACGCTCGTGGCCTTGTCACATCCGCACCCGCCGTCCGAAGGCGAGTCCGAATTGCCGAGGTCAGGGCATACGACGCCCAGCGAATCGTACAGCGTGAACGGGCAATCGGCTTCGCACCACTTCGGCGTCCCGTCCTCGGTTTCGCTGTACGCGATCCGTATCGCTTCGGCGCTGCCGCAGCGAGCCAGCGGCGTTAGCAACTTGAAGCGGCGGAAGTCCTCGGGGAAGTTCGAGAGGCGAACTACCGCCCACTGCTTCCCGAGCCCGCCTTCCCGCCACAGAATGCGGGCTGAACCCACGGGCCGGCTGAGCAAGACCGTCGGATCATCGTGCTTCACGTCGGCGAACTCGTGGCATTCGTCTTCGACCTCGATGTAGGCGGGGCAGGTGCCGCTGACCCACGCCCGACCGATTTTTCCGTCGCGCAGCGGGTCGAGCAGGATCATGAAACGCCCGAAGTGGTCGGGGTGCTTGGGCTTCACGCCCACCAGCGCCACTTGGTTCTTGAACTCCCGCAAATGCGAGCCTGGCGTGATGATGGGGGACGAGATACCCAGCACATGGAACCGCAACCGGTCTTCGCCGCTGCCGTTGCGCATCTTGATAATGTCGGCTTGCCGAATCTGGTCGAGCGCGTCGGCGAGCTGGTCGTGCTTCTTCCCTTTCTGCGCGCGCACCGTATCCAGAAAGGAGTTCCACACTTCGGAGGAGAACTCCAGCGGCTGGCCGGTCTGCGTCTTTTTGAAGCGGTCGCCCATTTAGGTTCCGATCCCCAGACCAGAGAAGTCGCCATACTCGTAGACCTGCTCGACGTAGGCCGCGATCGGTTTCTTGATGAGCGTGTGGGCGGCGCTATCCTCCTCGTCGGCGAATCGAATCCAGAGATAGTGCCAGCCCTCCTTGGAGGCGACCGTGATATTGCCTAGCTGGAGGTTGGTGACGTTCGGGCTGGCAGCGAAGCGATAGGTGATCTCCCAATCGTCGAAGCCACGCTTCGCTCCGCTCGCGCCCAGGAACAGCACCTCGCCTCGGGCGAAACCCTTAAACCCGCTGGCGTTCACTTTGCCGGTCAGAAAGAAGAGCGCCGCCTTGTACGCGCCGGTGACCAGCGCATCGTCAATCTGGTGGGTCTCGGTGAAGTTGTAGACTGGGACAGTAATATCCGTCCCTTCGATCTGATCCTGGTTGACCCCAATCGCGCCCTGGAAGTCGGGAGCGATCTCGCCCGGCGCGGCATAGCGGCCGACCGTCGTCAGGCTCTGGCTGATGTGCTGGTTGCCGCCGCCGGTGTCGAACGTGAACTGCGACTCGTCTTCGAGCTTCACATAGCGGACCGAGCATTCCCACACACCGCCCCCAACGGTCGAGATCGTGAAGCTGTCGCGCTTGAGCCCGTCGTAGAACGCCGGCGCTGTGGCCGCGACCAGCCCTTTGACGAGCAAATCGTCGTCGGTGCCCTGGACGACGTACAAGAGCTCCGTGTTCGGATCTTCGCTCTCGGTCGCCTCGCGGCTGTTGTATCATTCGTCGATGGTGATGGGCATATTTCATCCGTGCTACGGCGCGAACACGAGCTTCCCGTGCTTGGCCTGCGCGAGGAGGTCCTTGGTGTTGACCACGATCTGCTCGGCGGCGCGGGCGGTGCGCTCGGCGAGGCTGTCGGCACCCAGGCCGCGGGCGGCGAGCGCGTTGAACGTTCCCTTGGCCTCGACCTTCCGCTGCTCCTCGGCCAGCACGCCGCCGCTGGTGGAAAGGCTGTCTTCGACCTGCTTGAGCCGCTCGGGATCACTCGTTTCGGCGGCGGCCCGTTTCTTGGCCGCTTCGGCGATGGCGTCCTGCCATTCCTTCCGCGCGCCCGCGAGCTCGCCTTCCGTCTCGGCCAGGTCGTCGGCGAACTGCTTTTGCCGGCGGGCATGTTCCTCCGATTGCATGTCGCCCAGCGCCGCCTCCGCGCCGGACCGATCCCGTTCGATCTGTTCGCGCCGCTCCCGCCGCTCGCGATCCCGCTGGCCGACGGCGTCGAGCATTTGCTGGTCGGCTGCGCCGGTCGCTTCGCTGACCTCGCGGTTGATCTGGTTCACTTCGGCATCCACATCGACCTCGTCGCTGAACAGCGACTTGAGCCGCACCCAGGCCTTCTTGATAAAGCCGATGGTGTTGTGCCAGGTGTGCGTGAGCAGGTTGGTGAAGACGCTCCAAGCGTCGGCCAGAAAGCCGACCGTCTCGGTCCAGCCAACTTCGATGGCCGCCCAGCCGTTGTTGAGAATCTTGGCAACGCCGAAGACTGCGTCGGTCCAGAGCGACAGAAAGAACTCCTTGGCCCCGATCCACAGCCCGTTGAGAAAGTGAATCCCGCGCCGCCACTCCATCTTGAGCGTGAGCCAGACGATCTTCGCCGCCAGCGCCAGGTCGCCCGCCGCCAGGGCGTCCCCGATCCCCTGCCAGGCCGCCAGAGCGTCGTTCTTGAGGGTTTCAAATCGCTCGCCGAGCCAAGCCAGCGCCTTGGCCCCCAAACCAGAGGCATATAAGAGGTATGCGCCAAGGGCGACCGCCGCGACGATCACGAGGCCAATGGGCGAAAGCAGGAGGGCGATGATCTTCCCCAGGATGGCGATGGCCGTGGCTACTGCACTCACGACGGTGACGACGGCACTGATTGCTGCGCCGAACCCCGTGATGATGCCGCCAAGCACGATCATCGCCGCACCTGCGCCTACCACGGCGGCGGCGATCTTGAAAACGGTGACGACCAGCGCCTTGTTCTGCTTGATCCAGTTGACGACCCCGACAAGCAGTTTCGTCGCCTGCGCCGCCAGATCGGTCAGCATGGGGGCAAGCGCCGAACCGACCGCCAGCACGGCCGCCGAGAAGGCGCTGCGCACGTCGCGCCAGGCGGCGGCGAGCGCCGTCGCAGCACTGGCGTCCTGGCCGGAGATCGACTGGCCGAACTCGCGGGCCTTCTGGCGCAGCGCGTCCATGCCGGCTGAACCCTGCTGGAGCAGGTTGATCAGTTCGCGCCCCTCGCCGCCGAATATCTCGTCGATGGCGAACGCCCGTTCGCCGGCGGTGGGAAGCTGATTGATCGCGTCGG
>Ga0182741_1002571_pt1 | contig 20824 bp, 20 predicted proteins | sample eDN5th37CBELigOP_FD_128874 | JGI IMG/M metagenome (GOLD analysis project Ga0182741, IMG submission 128874) | Enriched Organic Plus compost microbial communities from Emeryville, California, USA - eDNA 5th pass 37_C BE-Lig OP (version 2) (version 2) ... | reverse complement strand
TTGTCGAAGGCCTTGAACAGCGAGATCGGCGTGGCCGAGCCGCCGCTGACCATGCGCATGCCCGGCTGCAGCGTCCAGCGCTGCGGCTCCTTACTCAGCGCGTTCATCACGCCAAGCCACAGGGTCGGCACGCCGGCGGTGACGGTGACCTTCTCCTTCTCGAACATGTCCAGCAGGCTCTCGCCGTCCATGTGCGGACCGGGATAGACCTGCTTGGCGCCGATCAGCGCCAGCGTGTACGGCAGGCCCCAGGCGTTGACGTGGAACATCGGCACCACCGGCATCACCGAGTCGCGCCGGGTCAGGTTGAGGCCGTCGGGCAGCGCCGAGACCACCGAGTGCAGGACCTGCGAGCGATGCGAGTACACCACGCCCTTCGGATTGCCCGTGGTGCCGGAGGTGTAGCACATGCCGCAAGCGTCGTTCTCGTCGATCTCGGGGTAGCTGAAATCGCCGGTGGCGGTGCCGATGAAGTCCTCGTAGGAGGTCATCCCCTCCGGAACCGGCTTACCGCTGAACGGGAAGACGATGATCTTCTCCACCTTGATCTGATCGCGGAACTTGTCCAGCAGCGGCAGCAACACGTCGTCGACGATGAGGAAGCGGTCCTCGGCGTGGTTGACGATGTAGGCGATGTCGTTGGGGAACAGGCGCAGATTGAGGGTGTGCAGCACGCCGCCTGCGACCGGGATACCGAAGTACGCCTCCAGGTGGGCGTAGTGGTTCCACATCAGGGTTGCAACGCGGTCGCCCTTCTTCAGGCCCGCCTTGGTCAGGGCCTCGGCGAGCATGCGGGCCCGCTTGTAGATGTCACCGTAGGTGCAGCGATGGATGCTCTTATCGGGTAGCCGGCTCACGATCTCGGAACTGGCGAACAAGGTCCCCGCCCGCTCCAGGATCTGTACCAGGGTGAGCGGTACGTTCATCATCGTCGATTGCATATGCTTCTCCTCCTCATAGACCGTCGTTCGAGTTCTTGTATTGGCGCCGCGCTGCGACTTATGGCGGTCGCTTTTTCGGCCGACGTGAGCGTTATGATCCTAGCCGCCGCGCGGAGCTACGGCAATTGGCGGCGCGCTATCGGTCCGCGCTCACAGCGTCGGGGCATGCGCGGGCGAGTCCGCACCGGCGGCGACCAGCGGCAACGACACCGTGAACTGGGCGCCCTTGCCCGGTTCGCCACCGACTCGGACACTGCCGCCGTGCATGTGCACGATCTGCTGCACGATATGCAGGCCGAGCCCCAAGCCGGCGAGGTCGGCCCCCACCTCGCCGCGCTCGAACGGCTCGAAGATGCGCTTGAGATCGGCCGGCGCGATTCCTGGTCCCTGGTCGCTGATCGTCAACTCCGCCCGCTTGCCGTCGCGGCGCACGCGAATCGTCACCACGCCTCCGCCGCCGTAGCGCACCGCATTGGACAGCAGGTTCGATACCACCTGTTCGAGCCGGAACCTATCCCATTCGCCGACCACGCCTTCCGCGCAATCCAACGCCACCGAACAACCGGCGTCCTGCAGCAGCGGCTGGAACCGGTCGGCCACGTCGCGCGCCATCGCGCCGAGGTCGAACGATTCCTGGCGGATCTGCAAGCGGCCGCTCTGGATGCGCGCCACGTCCAGCATCTCGTCCACCAACGGCACCAGGCGATCGACCTGGCCCCGCAGGCGCTCGAGCAGCCTCGCATAGCCCGCGGGATCCAAGCTCGCGCCTTCGCGGAGCAACGCGCGCCGGGCCATGTCCAGCTGCAGCCGCAGCACCGTCAGCGGCGTCCGCAGCTCGTGCCCGGCGATGCTGATGAAGCGATTGCGCGCTTCCACCGCTTGCCGCGTGGCCTCCTCGCTCCGGCGCAGCAACTCGACTTGCTCCTTGAGCAGGGTGCGCTGGTGATATAGCTCGACGAACACCCGCACCTTGCTCTTGACCACATGCTCGCTCAGCGGCTTGAACAGGAAGTCCACCGCTCCGGCCTCGTAACCCTGGAACACGCGGGTGCGGTCCTCCGGGCCGGCGGTCACGAAGATGATCGGGATGTTGCGGGTGCGCTCGGCGCCGCGCATCAGTTCCGCCAGCTCGAAGCCGTCCATCTCCGGCATGTGCACATCTACCAACGCCAGTGCGCAGTCATGGTCGAGCAGCAGGTTGAGCGCTTCCGCGCCGGATCGGGCGCGCAGGCATTCCAGCCCCTCGTTGGCCAGCAGCGCCTCCAGGGCGATGAGGTTCTCGTCGCGGTCGTCGACCAATAAGCACTTTACCGGGATCACTCGCCTCTCCTGCGCGGCTGGTGGGAGGAGGTATCGGCGCCCCATCGGCGGCGAAGCACCGTCGCGAGGTCAGACAAGGAAAGCACGCAGTCTGGATCGAGCAGCTTTAGCGCGGCTTGCGGCATTTCCGGCGACTTGGCCGACTCCGGGTCTTGCACTAGGGCGATGCCGCCGCTGTCGCGCACGCGCAGCAAGCCGTCGGCGCCGTCGGCATTGGCGCCGGTCAGCAGCACCGCGATCAGGCGCTCGCGATATACGGCCGCGGCGGATTCGAACAGCACGTCGATCGATGGGCGGGAGAAATGCACGGGCTCCTCCGTGCTCAGCGAGAAACTGCCATCGCTTTCGATGCTCAAGTGATAGCCGGGCGGTGCCAGGTACAGTGTGCCCGGCCGTGGCGACTCCCAAGGCTCCCCCTCCTTCACCGCGAGCCGGCTGCTGTCCGTCAACAGATGCGGCAGCAAATTCGGCCCCTCGGCCGGCAAGTGCAGCACCGCCACCAAAGGAAAAGGCGTGGCCGCGCCGAAACACTCCGCGAGCAGCAGCAATGCCTCTACGCCGCCGGCCGACGCTCCAATCACCAGCGCGGCGATGTCGCGCCGGCCGATGGCCTGGTCACACGTTTCGACGTCGCGTCGCGCCATGGCCTCACCTCTTTCGGTAAACACGGGCGTTGCTGCACACCGGTTCGAACGCATGCTTGCGCGAGGAGAAGTGAATCGTCTCCTTGCTACCGAGCCCCAGAAAGCCTTGCCGGACCAGCGCCTCGTCGAACAAGCCGAAGGCGCGGTCCTGCAGCTCGCGATCGAAGTAGATCAGCACATTGCGGCAGGAAACGAGGTGCACCTCGGCGAACACCGCGTCCGTCGCCAGGCTGTGATCGGAAATCACCGCCTGCTCGATCAGCGTGGGGTCGAAGCGCACGGCGTCATAGGCGGCGCTGTAGTAATCGGACAACGAGGCCTTGCCGCCGGCAAGGAAGTACTGCTCGCTCGCTCGGCGCATGGCCTCGGCGCGGTAAATGCCGCGCTTGGCCGCCTGCAGACTGTGCGGATTGATGTCGGTGGCGTAGAGGATGGTCTTGGCTAGCAACCCCTCCTCGCGCAGCAGAATCGCCATCGAATAGAGCTCCTCGCCGGTGCTGCAGCCGGCGATCCACACCTTGAGCGACGGATAGGTGCGCAGATAGGGCACCACCTGCTCGCGCAGCGTGCGGAAATAATCAGGGTCGCGGAACAGCTCGGTGGTCGGCACGGTAAGGTAGGCGATCAGCTCGGCGAAGAACGCCGGTTCGCGCAGCAAGCGCGCCTGCAGCTGGCTGAGGCTGTCGGCGCCGAATCGTGACAGCGCCCGTGCCAACCGGCGCTTGAGCGAACTGCGCGCGTAGTGCCGGAAGTCGTACTGGTAGCGTGAATGGATAGCCTGCAGCAGCAACTCCAACTCCAGGTCGACGATGTCGCCCGCCCGCATCCGCTACAACCCCTTCCGCGACGACAACCACACCCGCGCCAGGGACAGCAGTTTGTCCAGATCCACCGGCTTGGCGAGGTAGTCGTTGGCCCCCGCTCGCAGGCACTTCTCCTGGTCGTCGCGCATGGCCTTGGCGGTGAGCGCGATGATCGGCAACCGTTCGAACCGCGCCTGCGCGCGAATGGCGCGCATCGCTTCGTAGCCGTTCATCTCCGGCATCATGATGTCCATCAGCACCAGATCAACGTCCGGCCGTAGGTCCAGCTTAGCCAGCGCCTCGCGGCCGTTGCGCGCGGCTTCCACCCGCGCGCCGTGCCGTTCCAGCGCGCTGCTCAACGCGAAGATGTTGCGGACGTCGTCGTCCACCAGTAGCACCGAGGCGCCGTCCAGCGAGCGCTCGCGGCTGCGCAGTTCGCCCAGCATTTTCTGCCGCTCAGGCGGCAGTTCGGTCTCCACCCGGTGCAGGAACAGCGTGATCTCGCTGAGCAGCCGCTCAGGCGAGCGCGCGCCCTTGACGATGATGCTGCTGGAGTAGCGGCGCAGCTGTTCCTCCTCGTCCCGGCTCAAATCCCGCCCGGTGTAGACGATCACCGGCGGATACGAGTAGGCCGACTCGGCCTTGGACAGCTCGGCCAGCAGCTCGTAGCCGGAGCGGTCCGGCAGGGCGAGATCGAGCACCATGCAGTCGTAGGTGGTCCGAGCCAGCCGCTCCAGCGCCTCGCCGGCACTGCCGACGGCGTCGATGCGCAGGTCGTCGCCTTCGATCAGACGGACGATGCTGTCGCGCTGGGTCGGGTTGTCCTCGACGACCAACACGCGTTTGACCTGCTGCTTGATGCGCTGTTCGAACGCCTGGAAGGCCGCGATGAGCTGTTCCCGCTTCACCGGCTTGAGCATGTAGCCCACCGCGCCCAGGCGGCGCGCCGGCAGCTCGAAATCGGCGGCGGAAACGACTTGCACCGGGATGTGGCGCGTCGCTGGGTTCGACTTCAACTGCTCCAGCAACAGCATGCCGCTATGGTCCGGCAGGCGGATGTCGAGCACGATCGCGTGCGGCCCGTACTGCCGCGCCATTTCGAGACCTTCGCCGGCGGTGGGCGCCACCAGCGCCTGGAAGCGCATCTCACGAGCCAGATCGAGCAGAATGCGCGCGAACGCCTCGTCGTCCTCGACGATGAGAATCCGGCGCGTTCCGTCCACCAGTAGCGCCCGATCGTCCTGAAAGCCAAAAGTCGGCCTACGCGCCCCGGTGGTTTCGACCGCCGGCACGGCCGCGGCCGGAGCCTTCGTCGGCACTGCAACCGGCGGCGGTGGCGTGGCTTCACGGGTATCCGCTCGCGGCAACCGCAGGGTGAAGGTGGCGCCCTCCCCCGGCCGGCTGTCGACGCTGATGCTGCCGCCGAGCAACTGGGCCAACTCGCGCGAGATGGTAAGGCCTAGCCCGGTGCCGCCGTACTTGCGGCTGGTGCTGCCGTCGGCTTGGCGGAAAGCCTCGAAGATGGCGGCGTGCTGGTCTTCCGGAATTCCCATGCCGGTGTCCGTGACCGCCATCGCGACCGAGTCCTGCTCGCTCCACAGCCGCAGAACGACTTCGCCGCGCTCGGTGAACTTGATGGCGTTGGAGAGAAAATTCCGCAGGATCTGCTCCACCCGCTGGCGATCGGACACTAGCTCGGCGGGCATATCGTCGCCGCGCTCGAGACGCAGGTTCAGCCCCTTATGCTCGGCCAACGGGCGGAACACGCTGTCCAGCCCGTGCAACAGCTGGTCGACGGCGAAAGGCTCGCTGTGGATCTCGAGCTTGCCGGCCTCGACCTTGGACAGATCGAGGATGTCGTTGATCAGGTTGAGCAGGTCGCTGCCGGCATTGTGGATGGTCTCGGCGAACCGCACCTGATCTTCGGTCAAGTTCCCTTCGCGGTTCTCGGCGAGCAACCTCGCCAGGATCAACGAACTGTTCAACGGCGTGCGCAACTCGTGCGACATATTGGCCAGGAACTCGGACTTGTAGCGGCTCGCCCGCTCCAACTCCGCCTGCTGCTCGCGCAGTCGCTGCTGAGCGGCGAGAAGCGCCTGATTGCGCTCATCCAGCACGGCTTTCTGCCGCTCGAGCGACACCGTCTGTTGTTCGAGCTCCTGATTGGTCTGCTCCAGCTCAGCCTGCTGGTTCTCCAGCCGCACCTGCGACTCCCGCAACGCACGGTTCTGCTGCTCCAGCTCTTCGTTAAGCGAGGCCAACTCCTCCTGCTGTACCTGCAGCGCCTCCGCCTGCCGTTGCGACTCGGCCAGCAGGTCGGCCAGCCGCGCCTTGTACTGGGCCGAGCGCAGCGCCGATCCGAACTGTTCGCCGACGTCCGCCAACAATTCCGCCGCCCACGGCGAAGGCTTGCCCAAGAAGCCGAGTTCTAGCACGCCCACCACCCGGTCGTCGGCCGTCAGCGGCGCGAGCAACAGGCAGCCAGCCTCGGTCCGGCCCAGCCCCGAACTCACCTGCAGGTACCCAGGCGGCACGGACTCGACCTGATGCACTTGGCCGTCGACCGCGACCTGACCCACCAGGCCCTCGCCGAAGCGATAGGCGCCCGCCGCTGCGCCCTCCGCCCTGGCGAGCGCGTAACCGGCCGCTTCCACCAGCCGCGCGTCCTTGCCGGGGCGAATGTATAGCGCTCCAACCTGGGCCCCGAGGTATTCGCACAGGAAGGCCAACCCGCGCCGGCTGAGATCGGCCACCGTCAGCTCGCCGCGCGCGCGCAGCGCCAGCTCGCCCTGTGCGGTCCGGAACCAGTTGCGAAGCTCGATCTCCCCTCGCGTAATCAGCACCTGACGCAGCAGCCAGGCGACACACCAGATCGCGGCGAGGACGAAGGCGCGGTTGATAAGCGCGACGTTCTCGACGATGCCCTCGGGCGAGGCGACGTAGCCGACCACGGTCAGCACCGTCGCCACGGCCGCGGCGTAAAGCGGCAGCGCGGGACTGCGCTGGAAGTAGCACAGCGCCAGCGGCACGATGTAGAAGATGCTCTCGGCGATACCGACGGCGGTGAAAACGTCCACCACCAGAATCAGGAATTCCAACGCGAATATCGCCGGCCATAGCCAAGGCATGGGATTGCTCCCTCCGACCGCCGGTCAAGGAATGGGTAGTAATGTGGTCGCGCGAGGTGCTATAGCGGGTCGCGGCCCGCCAAGGGTATCGGCTTCGGCGCCGCCGCTGAACTGGTGACTTCCCTAGGAAATCGGCCGTTACAAGCCGCTAATCGACGAAGATGTGCGGCAGGAATCGCGACGTGTCCTTGGTGATCAGGGAACGGTCTTCGCGCAAGCCGATGCCGCAGGCGCGGTCGCCGATTACCCAACTGCCGATCAGCGTGTAGTTGCCGTCGAAGCACGGCAACGGATGGAATGCCTGGCGAATCAGCGGCGCGTCCGCGTAAGGCCCCTGCTCCACCAGTCGTGCGCCGTCCGGCAGGTGAATCTCGACGTTGGCGCCCTCGCGCGAGAACAGCGGCTTGCGCACCCAACCCGGCGGCAAGACGCTACCGGGTTCTTCCTCGAAGAACGCGGGCAGCAGGTTGGGATGGTTCGGGTGCAGGGCCCACAGCAGCGGCAAGGCCCCCTTGTTGCTGAGAATGGCCTTCCACGGCGGCTCGAAGAAGTAAGTGTCCGCGCGCGGCAACAGCGGGCCGAAATCCTCGCGGAACATGAACTCCCACGGGTAAAGCTTGAAGATCGCGGGAATGACGTCGTGCGCGAGGTCGGTATAACGGCCATCGATGCTGGCGCCGATATCCTCGATGCTGATCAAGCGGGTCTCCAAGCTCGCCTGCGCCGCGCAGTCGCGTAGATACAGCACGGTACCGCGATCCTCGTCGGACTCGCGGACGCAGGCGAAGTACAGCGGCCGCGCCAACCGCTCGCGCAGTTGGCGGAACGCCTCGATCAGCGCTTCCTGGATCGAATTGAACTGGTCGGCGCCCGCCGGCAGCGTACCCGCGGCCAAGCCCTGCTCCAGCCACAGCCACTGGAAGAACGCGCTCTCGTACAGTGAAGTGGGCGTATCGTAATTGAGCTCGTACAGCTTGGCCGGGCCGCTGCCGTCGTAGGCGAAGTCCATCCGGCCGTACAGATGCGGCTGGCCGTCCAGCCAACTGCGGCGGATGTAGTCCCAGTACGGCTCGGGAATCGCCAGCCGGCGCAGATACTCCTCGTCGCGCACGGCCCGTGACACCAGGTCCATGCACAGCTCATGCACCTCCTCGGTGGGCGCTTCCAGGTCGCCCTCGACCTCCTTGAGGGTGAAGAGGTAGTAGGCGCTTTCGTCCCAGTACGGCTCGCCGTTGAGAGTGTGAAAGCGGAACCCCAGCTGTTCCGCCAGCTCGCGCCAATGGGGGCGCTCCTTGCCGCTGACTCGTTGCACCGGCTTCAGCTACCCCAGCTGCCGCGCGCTGCCGCCTGCGAGCCGAATCCGCCGCGCGTGCGGGTGAGCGCCTTGTCGCTGATCGTCTTCTTGCCCTCGCCGCCCTCGACGGTGCGATTGTCCCAGGTGCGCCATGTGCTGCGATCATCGCGGTTCTTGTACAGCGGCTGGGTGCGGTAGCCGCCGGCGTAACCGCCGCCGTAATAAGCCGGATCACGGTCGCGCGGCTGGTTGAGCAGGTTGGCGACCATGAAGCCGGCCATGGCCGGCATGAAGTAGTCGCCGAAGCCCGGCCGGTGCACCGCGTAGCAGCCCTCGGGACCGAACTGCGCTTCGCAGGCTTGCTGCGACACGAAGCGCGGCGCCACCTGCTGATGTTCCTGCGCCGCGCGCTGGTACTCGGTCCGGCAGGTCTCGGCCGGCAGCACGCCGTCCTTCACACACTGCTCTACCGAACTGTAGGTCACCGCCTCCGCGGGCGGTTCGCCGCAGGCGCTGAGCATGAAGGGGGCGGACCCCATCAGGGCCAAGCCGACGAACTTACTGCGCTTCATGCGGAATACCTCGCTCAGTACGTCATGCTCGCGGCATTGAGCAGACCGACCGCGATCGACAGCGCCGCCGCCATGATCGCGGGCGCGAGTTCGTTGTCGCTTATCCGGCGCGGCAGATCGGGTATCACCAGCCGCAGCACGAAGAAGGTCGCGATCTGCACCACGAAGGCCACGACGCCCCACAGCACGCAGTCGACCAGGTTCACCGAATGCGAGATGGCGCTGTGCAGCGGCAGCACGAAACCGAGGATGGCGCCGCCGAAGGCCACGGCCGCCGCCGTGGTGTTGGCCTTGATCAGGCGCCACTCATGATGCGGGGTAACCAGGCTGTAAACCACGGCGAACGCGGCCAACAGGGCCGCCGCCACGGCGAAATAAGCCGAGAACCCGGGTAGCCCGCCAAGGTAGGTCGCGGCGCTCGTCGCCATCTCGTTATTCTCCATCGATTCAAGTCACCTGCAGATCAGCGCTACTGATATCCACGCCGAGGCTGAAGACCACTACGTAGTCATCCCCGGTCTCCTCGGCGGACACCAACAAATACTCCATTCGATCGGCGCCTTCGACCTCACGCTCGTAGAGCATGCAGTAATGCTCGGTGCGGTAGGCCGGGACATGATCGGAGTCCGAGTAAACTTCCTCGGCGAACGCCACCGGAGGCGCCTGCTCGTCGCCCTCCTCGCCCCAGACACGGCGGAAGGTCCGGCCGCGGTACGCCAACTCGCGCCGGCCGATCTGGCTGTCGCTGCCCAGCCAACGCTCGAACGCGGCCCGGTTGGACGGATTCTTGGTGTCGTCGAAGGCGAAAAGCTTGATGTCGTCGATCTGCCCGGCCGTGGTGTTCACCTGGATCCAGGCGTCGCCGCTGAGATAGTAACGATGCAGCATCGCGCCCGCGCCGAGGTCGACCTTGCCGATGGTTTCGATACGCTGGCCAGCCTCCGGCGGGCTGAACAGCAACCGCTCGCCGAGCATCCGGAACGGCAGCGGATCGACCGTGACGAAGCCGCCGCGACGCAAGCGCAGGGAATCGAGCGCCGAAGGCGCGCGCGGCTCGGGCTCGGCATTGCGCGAGGCTCGTATGGCCTTCTTGAGAAAGTCGAGCATCACCTGCTCCTTAGACTGCCGGGCGAACGGAGCTCGCCCGCACGCTCAACCAAAAGACATCAGGAACCGGCTGGTGTTCGAGCCGTTACGTAGAAAACGCCGGCGCGTGTTCGCGCCGGCGTCGTTCGACGAGTCGGCCCGTTACTGACCGGCCTCGCTCCGCTGCTTCTTCAGTCGCTCCAGCACCGCGTTGGCGCCGCTGTTCTCCTGAATGATGCCCGCCTTCTTCAGCTTCGCGTGCAGGTCGCCGTCCTGCTCCTCGTTCGCCAACTCGCGCGCGGCCTCCATGCGCGCGGCGGTCTCGGCCTGCTTGGCCTTGATCCGCTCCAGGGAGTCCAGCGCGGTGGAGATGGTGGCGTTGGTGCCGCTGTGACGCTCGGCGATGGTAGCCTGCGCACGCTGCACGGTGGCCGTGGCCTTGACCTGATCGACCTGCACCTTCAGCCGCGCCACGGTCTTCTCGCCGTCCTGGATCGCCTTCTTCAGCGTGACGATGCTCTTGTCGTAGCTGTCGATCAACGCGCGCTCTTCGGCGATCTCGGCCTCGAGCTCGGCGATCTTGTTGGCGATCTCCAGCGCCAGCGCCTCGTCGCCCTTGTCCAGGGCCTGCGCCGCGTAGCCCTCGTATTCCTTGAGCTTCTGCTCCTTGGGGCCGACCTTGTCGGCGGCGAGCTTGCGCTGCGCCATGATCCGGGTCAGATCGTCGCGCGACTTGTTCAGGGCGTTGGTCGCGTCACGGATCTCCTGGTCGAGAATGCGCAGCGACTGGCTGTCGACGATCGCCTGACCAACTTCGGTAGCACCACCACGGAAGGCCGTAAAAATCTTCTTCAACAGACTCATAGCGTGTCCTCCTAATGGACTACTTGACCAGCTGGCCGGCGAAGGCCTCGGCCGCTTCCAGCGTGTTCTGGGCCAGGATCTCCACCTCTTCCACCACGTGCTCGAGCAAGGACGAAGCGCTGAGCTCACCGAACACGATGTACACGCGGCGTCCATCCGGCTGCTGGATCAACCCGAAGTTGGAGAGCGGGTTGATCGGGTTCAGCAACAGCAGGCTTTCGTTGAAGGCGGCCGGATCGGCGACCTGATCCTCGCCCCACAACTGCGTGGAGCAGAACAACTGCTCGCCGGAGACGGACACCTGGATCGGCAGATCGCCGAACTCATGCATCGTGATATTGATGGTCGGCTCCACCCCCTCGATCAGCTCGAGCGTCGCCTGCCCGCCGCTGACGAGTTCACTGCCCTTCAACGCCTCGAAAAGCGAGGTAGTGGTCCATTTCGTACTGCCCATGGCGGGTTGGTCTCCTCGATGGCCGTTCTTGATGACGATGTGCGCGGCCGGTTGCTGCAAGGCTTTCTCCACCCTGGCTAGCAAGGCGGAGTACTCGGGGCGGACGTAGACCAGCTTCGACACCAAACCCTGGCGCCGCATACGCTCACGAAAGGCGCGCTGGTATTTCGCCGACTTGCTTTCAGCCATGATCGCTTCCGGTGGTTCGTAAAACGTTCGAGTCACCATACATCATCACTAGTAAGCCTGCAACGCTTACTAGTAATTCGTTACTAGTAAGTAGTCGCCATCATCGTGCAACAGTGCACCGGCAGAGTTGGAATCCCCGAACGGAGAGGCGATCACATGGACTGCATGCCGATGCTGCCGAATAGCTCGGACCAACCCGGGAGCGGCGTGCCGGGCCGCCTGGTGCGCCGCGGCACGAGCGGTTATTGCGTGTACGCCCTGCCGCGGCAGGAATCGCCCCGCTGCTGGGCGATAACCGATGGGCAGGGAACGGTGGTGGAACTGGCGAGCAGCGAACTCATCGCGATCGCCAAGATGCATCTGCACGCGCTCACGCGCGTTTGCAGCGCGAAGCCGGCACCGCTTCGCCGTTGAGCCGGCGCTCTCGGCCGCCGCTCAACCCGCGAGGCGGCCGGCGCGAAAGTCGGCCAGTGCCTGCACGATCTCCGCCACGCTGTTCATGACGAAGGGGCCATAGTGCACCACCGGCTCGCGCAGCGGCGTGGCGGCGAGCAGGAGCAGGCGCGCTTCCGTCTCGCCTGCCGCGATGCTTACCGCCTCGCCCTCGCCCAGCACCGCTAGCTGCCCCCGCTCGATACGCTCGCCGGCGATGCGGGCACCGCCCTCGTAGAGATAAACCAGCGCGGTACGATCGCCGCTCACCGGCACGATCAACTCGCCGTTGGCCGGCACGGCGATATCAAGATACAGAGGGTCGGTGCTGACGCCGCGTACCGCGCCCTCGGTCACGCCGCCGTCGTGCTCGACCCGACCGGCGATGACCTTGGCGGCGGCGCCGGACCAGCGCGCCAGCGGAAGCTCGGCCGGCTCGATGTCACGGTAACTGGCGGGCTTCATCTTCTCGGCCGCCGGCAGGTTGAGCCATAGCTGAAACCCGCGCATGCGTCCCTCGACCTGCTCGGGCATTTCCGAGTGGATGATGCCGCGCCCGGCCGTCATCCACTGCACGCCGCCGGAAACCAGCAGGCCGCTGTTGCCGAGATGATCGCCGTGCCGCATCCGGCCTTCCAGCATATAGGTGACGGTTTCGAATCCCCGGTGCGGGTGCGAAGGAAAGCCGCCGATGTAATCCGCCGCCTCGTCCGAGCCGAATTCGTCGAGCAGGAGGAAGGGATCGAGCCCGGCGTCGGGCGAGAATACGCGCAGCAGCCGCACACCATCGCCGTCGCTGCTCGGTTGGCCGGTGAGAACGCGTAGGACTTTCCGCTCGTGCATGAATCACCTCCAGGCGACACTCGACACGGATATATGGATTAGAGTATTGCGGGTTTCCATAAGTGCGCGCGTCCCAGCCGCGGACCGCACCACCGACACCCGCCCCCACCTCTACAGCCATCGCCATTCCGGAACGCCGCTTTTGGAATACACCGCCTACGCCGGCATGTTCGCTTCCGCCTTCCTGGCGGCCACCATACTGCCGTTCTATTCGGAGGTGCTGTTCATCGGACTGCTCGGCACGGGACACGATCCCTTCGCTCTGTGGCTGGTCGCCACCGCCGGCAATACCGGCGGCGCCGCCTTCAACTGGGCGTTGGGGATGTTTCTGCTGCGTTACCAGGACCGGCGCTGGTTTCCGTTCAAGACGGACCGTCTGGGCCGCGCCCAGCACTGGTTCCAGCGCTGGGGCGTGTGGTCGCTGCTACTGTCCTGGGCGCCGATTGGCGGCGATGCGCTGACCTTCATCGCCGGCATGATGCGTACCCGCCTCGACGTTTTCCTGCTATTGACCGGACTCGGCAAGGGCGCCCGCTATGCGGTGCTGCTACTGGCTACGCTCGGCGTCCTCGCCTGATCGCCGCTACAGCCGCAACTGGGCGCGGTAGCGCAGCTCGCGCTTGCCCTGGGCGGGCACCTCCAGCCGCCAATGCGCTTCCTGCGCCGCCGCCTTGCGGTGCTTATCGCTCTCTTCGAGGATGCGCCAGTCGCCGGGCAGGTGCTCCACCACGGTCACCGTCACCGGCTCGGATTTGGCGTTGCGCAGCTCGATCACCCATTCGACCTCGGTGGTGTTCTGGTCGATCCGGTTCGAACTGGCCGGGGTGCGCTTGCTGCTCAACTCGGTGGCGCTGCCGAGCTTGAGCTCCAGCTCCTGCCCCGGCACCGACTGCGGCATGTGATCCTCGCCCAGGAACTGCAGCTGCTTGCCGGGTCCATCGCCGTACACGCGAACCGTGCCGGCCGGCAGCGGCTGACCGAGCCGCGGCGCCTCGTTGCGCAGCTTTAGCAGCACCTGCACCGGCGTGTCCTGCGGATCAGCGGTCAGATGCAAGGCGTGGCCTTCGGTCTCGTATTCGCGCACCAGCGGAACCTGGCGCGGCGCCAGTAGCCGGACCTGCTTGCGCTGCTGCCCCAGCAGGTCAACCGGCTCCGACAGTGTGTACACGCGATAGTCGTGCAAGGCCTCCTGCGCCATGTCCGCCGCTTCCGCCTTCATGGCGCGCGCGGCGTACATCGGCTGCGGTTGCCGCACCTGATTCGGCGCGCCGGCCACCAGCCGGACCTTGGCGTTCTGCACCGGCATTCCCGTGCGGTTGTCAAGGGTGGCCCACGCCGACAGGCGCGCTTCCCGTCCGCGTTCGTCGAGTTCCAACAGATAGTCGGCCTGCCAGGACAGGCCGCGGGTGAGATAGGTGAGATCGAGCGTGCGCCGGCCGCGCGACGCGCTATCCAGTTCCACCACCAGCGAATCCTTACCGCGCAGATCGGCCGGCACAGAATCGAAGGCCAGCTGCCAAGGCGCGTCCGGCCCGCCGATCTCGACCCGATCGCCGATGCGCACCAACGGCCGGCCATTGCCGGCGCTCAGCAGCGTCCCCTGCTCCCGGGCCGGCGCGCCGTTGAGCGGCGCGCGGTGCACCACCGTTACCGCCTTGCCGATATAGCGCTCGAGCAGCGCCTCCGGCGTCAGCGTGACCGGCAGATAGTTGATGCTGCTCACCTCCAGCCCCTGCGCCACGACCGAACTGCTTTCCGGCACGATTTGGCGGCTGATGCCGTTGACGACCAGCTCCACCCGTCCCTTGGGCAGCTCCACCGTCCGCCGCTCGCGCACCAGCGCCAGATCCTGCTGATAGACAGTCAGAGCCGGGCCCTCCTCGGCGCGCTCGGACACGATTTCCTGGGCATGCACCAGCGGAACGGACAGTAGACAAACGGCGGCGAGAACGTGACGTGGCATTGGCGACCTGCGCTATACGGGGTAAGCGGCTACCTAGCCACAGCCGTCGCGACAGCGTCAAGAGGACCCCCGCGCCATGCCACCGGCGGCCTGGCTCGATGCCAGGGCGAATACCGGGGCACCGGCGATCAGATACCAGTAGAAGGTGCAAAAACGCCAAAGTAGAAGCGTGGTCGCCGTGGTGGTCGGATCGAGGTACGGAGCGAGCATGGCGCTGAACGCGATCTCGACTCCGCCACCACCGCCCGGCAGCACGATCACCTGCCCCAGGAACAGCAAAAGCCCCTGCATCACGAACAGGTAACCCCACGGCACGGCCTCGCCGAGGAACCAGAGGATCATCGGCAGGATGCCGTAACGCAGCATCCAGTGGCCCACACAGAACAGGTACAGCAACACCAAACGCCCTAGTCCCATGCCCAGCAGCAGCCGCACCGCGTGGCGGAACTGAATCAGGCCCCGCGCCAGGCGGTAGCGCAGGCGGCGCGTGCGCGGCGTATGGCCGAGCCGGCGCCCTATCCACAGCGCCACGGTTCGGTAGTGGCGCAACAGCATCACCAGGGCCGCCAGCCCTAGCACTGTCAGCCCCAGCAACAGCCCACCGATGCGCAGCGGATGGCTGATGCCACGGTCGAGCGTGAACAACAACAGCGCCATCGGCACCGCGGTGTGAAGAACACCAGGTCGGTGAGCCCGTCGACCGCGACCACCGCCGCGGCTTGCGCCACCTTCAGGTCCTGCCGCGACAGCAACAGCACGTATGTCGGCGGGTTTCCGGCATTGGCGGGTGTCGCCACCCCCGCGAATTCGCTGGCGACCACGGTGAGCAGCGCGCGCCGGCGGCTCAGTCGTCCACCCAGGCTGGTAGCGAGCAGCCGGATGCGCGCGGCGTTGAAAAGCCACCCCACCCCGACCATGCCGAGCAGCGCGGCGATGGCCCAGGGCGGAACCTGGCGCAACGCCCGCAGACTGTCCAGCCCACCGTAGAGCACGGGCACGGTCAGACTCAGGCTGAGACTGACTGCGATCAGAATGAGCCAGGACCTTCTCACGGCTGCCGCGCAAGCCAACCAGCCTTGGTGTAAGGCTGCCTATCGCCCAGCGCGCGCTCGATCAGGCTGCGCCAGTGCGCCAGCACTTCCGGATAAGCGGCATCGGCCGGATGCAGCGACAACCGCAACAACGGCGCGGCGGCCAGCCGCCGCAGCAGCGCCTCGTTCCACCACACCGACATCTTCCGGCGCCAGTACGCGCGCACGCTGTACACCAGGCTCGGCGACCGGACCGGCCGCCAGTCCGGCAGCCGCCACAAGGCTTCGCGCGTCGTGGTATAGGCCAGCGGAAACTCGCTCAGCGCCGCCCGCGCCGCCGGCCCCAACTGCCAGGCTGGAGCCACGAACCCCGCCAGCGGCCAGCGCAGGCGGCGGAACAGCTCGCTACCCTGCCTCAGCCGCCGCCGCGCCTCGGTGGCGGAAAGCGCGGCGAATTCACCCTCCGCCGCCGTAAGCAGCCGGCGCCGCGCCCACGCCGCCGGGCTGCGCGGCGGCGGCGCGTCGTCGAGGTGGAAGTAGCCGTGCAGGGCCAACTCGTCGCCCCGTGCGAGTCGCCCGTCGAGCGCGCGGCAGAACGCGCTGTCCGCCTCCAGACCGCCGCGGCGGTGGTAGTCGGGCACCACCAGCAGCGTCACCGGTCCGGCCTGCAGTTCGTCGAGGAAACGCAACAACTGCCGGCAAGCCGGCCAAGTGGCGGGCGCCACGTCGTGCAGCGAGATACAAACGGCACGCGGGTCAGGCGACGACATGGCGCGGCTCCTCCACCGGCACCGGCACGCCGCCAAGCCGGGCGTAGTGGCCGACCAGGCTGCGCATCACCGCGTCCCAGCCGTAGCCGCCCACGGCCCGCTGCCGCGCGGCGGCGCCGAGCGCGCCGAGATCGCGCTGGTACAGAGCGACGATGCCCTCGGCCAGTGCCGCCGCTTCCGGCCGCGGCACCAACAGACCGACCGTTTCGTCAACCAACTCCGGCACCGCGGCGGCGTCCACCCCTATCACCGGGAGTCCACACGCCATGGCTTCCAGCACCACCAAGCCGAACGTCTCCTGGTCGCCGGCGTGCACCAGCGCGTCGCAACTGGCGATCAACCGCGACAGGCGGCCGTTGTCGTCCTGGTAGGGATAGACGGTGACGTTGCGTCCGCGCCGGGCCGCGCCCTCGCCGCCGATCAGCAGCAGGTGGTAGCGCGGCCCCAGCCGCGCGAACGCGGCTTCGAGTTGGTCGACATGCTTTTCCGGCGACAACCGCCCGGCGAACACCAGCAAACGGGTATCGGCAGCCAGGCCGAGTTCGCGCCGCAACCCTGGGTCGCGCTGCCGCGGGTGGAACAGATCGACGTCCACGCCCAACGGCTGCAGCAGCGCGCGCTTCACACCTAGCGCCTGCAGTTTGGCCTGCATGACCCGGCTCGGCGCGAACACCACGTCGAAACGCCGATATAAGCTGCGCTGGTAGCTCCGCACCAGCGGTCCAACTGCCGTGCCTAGGCGATCGACCAGCAGCCGTTCCAGATCCGAGTGGTAGAACGCGGTCACCGGCACCCCGAGCCGCTGCCCGGCCGCGAGCACCGCCCAGGGGACGAGGTAGGGGTCGCCGGCCTCGATCAGGTCGGGCGCCAGATCCGACAGGCACCGAATCCATGGCGCCCGCCGCAGCGGCATGCGGTAGCCCGCGCCACCCGGCAGCAACGGCGCCGGCACGGTGACAATGCCTTCCTCGGGATGATCCGCATGCGGCCCCGGAACGACCAGGGTGTGCCGGAACGGGGTATGGCGCCGGAACCAGGCGCGCTTGGTCAGCAGGAAACGCTTCACACCGCCGCTGTGCGGCGCGAAGAACATGGTGGCGTCGGCGATGTGCATCCTGCACTAACTCACTGATGCGTGGGTGTCGCGGCGGCTCGTAGGCGCCGCCATCGAACCCACCTCCACTCCGTCCATGGGCCGGAGACTTAGAGCCACAACGGAACGCTGGCGCACCAGAATTTCGCTGGAGGCTCTTGGGCAGCGGCCCACGATACTGTGCGCCGCGCGAATCCGACAAGCTGTGACCTACCCCATATCGGGCTTGCGCTGGTCGTCGCGAACCCCATCTAGAGTGAGCCGCGAGACCGCGCTGGAGCTTGGGTCACGACGAGGAACGAGCTATGACCGCATATGCGCTGCTGGCATTGCTTCCACTGCCTCTGGCCGTCTGGCTCGGCTGGTGGCTGTGGCGCGGGCGCCGGCCGCTACGCGCCGCGGGCGGTAAGCTCGCGGTCCGACTGCCGTTGCCGGAGGAGAGCCAGACGCTGTATCAGCGCTTGCACAACGCCCTGCCGCAATACGCGGTGCTATCCGAGACCCGGCTCGGCGCCTTCCTCGAAGCCACCGGGCCCGACAAACTCGCCGCCGCGCGCCGACAACAGGAACTGGCCGGCTTATCGGTGGATTTCCTCATCTGCAACGGCGAGTTCCAGGTGATCGCCGCGATCCTGCTCGACGACGTGTTCCGGGCGGCCACCGGCCGCGAGCGTGCCGCGGCACTGCTACGCGAGGCCGGTGTGCCCGTGCTGCGCTGGACGTCGGTCAACCTGCCCACCATTCGCGATATCCAGGAAGCCGTGGCCGAACTGGAAACGCTGCGGGTACTGCAGTTCACCGTCGGCGACGCCGTTCAAACGGATGCCCTCACCGCCGACGGCCACGCCGGCACCCGGCGCGAGCCGCGCCTCTGAGGCGGGACCGGGCGCGCCTCCGGTTCGCTATTGGAAGCTGTGCGCCGGATCGTTGATATCCCACTCGTGCGCCGAGAACCGCTCGGCCGGCAGATCCAGCAACAAGCCGCCGATATAGCCGGCAACCGCCTCCGGGCTGCGCAGCTGGCCTTGCTCCTTGAGGCGGATGAAACGCTCCACCGACGGAAACCGCTCCGCCGTCTGCCGCCGAATCAGCGCCTGCATGGGCGTGTCGACCACGCCCGGGCGCACGCTGCCGACCGCGATGCCGCGCCCCTTCAACTCCTCGCGCAGCACCTGATACAGCATGTACAGCGCCGCCTTGGCCGTGCAGTAGGCGCCCCAGCCGACATACGGGTTGTGCGCGGCGCCGGACGACACATGCAGCACCCGGCCGCCGCCGCTGAGCGGCCCGAGCAGGGCCTGGGTGAGAAACAGCGGACCTTCGACGTTCACCGCCTGGCTGTGGCGCCACTCGGCCAGGCTGACCTCGCTCAGCGGCCCGACCGGCTCGAGCACGCCGGCGTTGTGCACCAGCGCCAGCAGCCGGCGCCCGCCGACCGCCGCGACCAAGGCGGCGCGGCCGTGCTCGTCGGCCACGTCCGCCGCCACCGGCTCGACCGCGCCGCCGTGGCCTTGCGCCAGGGCTGTCAGCGCCGCAGCGCGCCGCGCCGCGGCGATCACCGTCACGCCACGCGATACCAGATGTTCGACCAACGCGGCACCGATGCCGCTGCTTGCCCCCGTCACGACGACCAGCCGTTCGTCCTGCTGCATGCTTGCCCTCTCCACGCTCGACCGACTCCAGCCGCCGAGAATGGGACTCGGCGGCAAGGGCCGCAAGCCCGGGGCGGCGATGAGTTGCAACCATCGCCGAGCTGACGCGTCCAACCCCCTGGAGCGCTGCGGGAATTCACTCATGCCCGCGCTTGCGCCAGTTACCGCGCATGGGGATACTGCCGCGTTCCTGCAGGCGCCGCGCACCAGGACCAAGATGCGAATCGGACCCTACACCCTTCCCAACCGGCTGATTCTCGCGCCCATGGCGGGCGTGACCGACCGTCCGTTCCGGCAACTGTGCCGGCGGCTGGGCGCGGGGTTGGCGGTGTCGGAAATGATCACCGCCATCCCATCGCTGTACGGTAGCGACAAGTGCCGCTGGCGCTCCGATCATCAGGGCGAACCCGGGCCGATCGTCGTGCAGATCGCCGGCGCCGACCCGGAGCAACTGGCGGAGGCCGCGCGCTACAACGTCGAGCGCGGCGCGCAGATCATCGACATCAACATGGGCTGCCCGGCGAAGAAGGTCTGCAACCGCATGGCCGGCTCGGCGCTGCTCAACGACGAGGATCTGGTGGCGCGCATCCTGGGCGCCGTGGTGGCCGCGGTTCCCGTGCCGGTGACCCTCAAGACCCGCACCGGCCCCAGCCCGGAGCGGCGCAACGCGCTGACCATCGCCCGCATCGCCGAGGACGCCGGCGTGGCCGCGCTCACCCTGCACGGCCGCACCCGCGCCGATGCCTTTCGCGGCGAGGCGGAATACGACACCATCGCCGCGGTCAAGCAGGCGGTGCGCATTCCGGTGATCGCCAACGGCGACATCGATTCGCCGCTGAAGGCCCGCCAGGTGCTTGAGCACACCGGCGCCGATGCTGTGATGATCGGCCGCGCCGCGCAAGGCAATCCCTGGATTTTCCGGGAGATACAGCACTTTCTCGAGCACGGCCGCACCCTGCCCGCGCCCGACGTGACGGAAACGCGCGCGGTGATGCTGGAGCACCTGGCGACCCTGCATCAGTTCTACGGCGAGCACATGGGCGTACGGGTGGCGCGCAAGCACATCGGCTGGTACCTGCAGAACAAGCCCGGCGGCGGCGACGCCCGCGCCCGGCTGGTCCGGGTCGAATCCGCCGCCGAGCAGCTGGCGCTGGTAGCGCGCTACTTCGATGAGCTCCAGGCTCGCGCCGCGGCCTGACAGGTCGCGCTAGGCGCAGGAGGAATCCGCATGCCGATCAAACTGGAACTGAATCAGGGCCGCGTGCCGGTCAAGATCTACACGGACCGGGTCGAGCCCCAGGCGCTCACGCAGCTGAGCAACATCGCCCGCCTACCCTTCGTTCATTCCCATGTCGCGGCTATGCCGGACGTCCATCTCGGCATAGGCGCCACCGTCGGCTCGGTGATACCGACCAAGGGCGCGATCATCCCCGCCGCGGTGGGCGTGGACATCGGCTGCGGCATGAACGCGGTCCGGCTTTCGTTGAAGGCCGCCGACCTGCCGGACAGCCTGGGGCGCGTGCGCGCCGAAATCGAGGCGCGCGTTCCGGTGGGCTTCGATCAGCACACGGCGCCGAGCGCGCCGCGGCCGGTGCTCAAGCGCCTCGAAGCGGGACTGGAGCCGGTGCTGGGCAAACACCCGGCGCTGGGGCGCATGCTCAAGAACGTGCACAAGACCTGGAGCACGCAGCTGGGCAGTCTCGGCGGCGGCAACCACTTCATCGAGCTGTGCCTGGACGAGCACG
>Ga0182741_1002570_pt1 | contig 20825 bp, 8 predicted proteins | sample eDN5th37CBELigOP_FD_128874 | JGI IMG/M metagenome (GOLD analysis project Ga0182741, IMG submission 128874) | Enriched Organic Plus compost microbial communities from Emeryville, California, USA - eDNA 5th pass 37_C BE-Lig OP (version 2) (version 2) ... | reverse complement strand
TATTGTGGAAGCGTTGGGGCGCGCTCCATTTCTGGAAGCAATAGGAAAGCCGAAATACGCTTGAGAGAGACGTAGCCTTCACTATATGCCTCAACGACCTGCGGTAGAATCAAAGAGAGATCTTTGCGCGCCACAAGGATTAGTGACAAGGCTACGAAGACCTTTTCTGCGGTGAATGCACCGCCATTCGCTTTGTAGACGAGGAAAGTTACAACTGAGAGAAACGAGCCACCAGCGATGTACAAACCAATGTTAATCGCGCGGGCGATGGCACCACGGAGGATCATTGCACTCTCTCTAGCACGCGCAGCCTCAATGCGCTCTCGATACGCAGGCTCCCACGCATATTGCTTCATCACGCGCACACCTTGCAATACCTCTCGCATTAAGCGGACTCGTTCATCCGTCAGTCGCGCTACATTCAATCGGACTTGGCCGAGTTGCCGTGCGACTCGTGACTGCACAATCACCAAAAGTATACATACGCCTAGCAATGCAAGTGCAGGAAACCAACCAAGGATGGAAACAATGATGCCAAGCACGGCCACTATCGTCATGGGTGCGAGCCACAAGTGGTGCATGAACGCTGCGTGTCGATCGAATCGTGTAGCATCACTTGATATCAGGTTGCTGATCTGTCCACCAGTCGTGTACTGGAATGCCTCTTGGCTCAGTCGCAACGTCTTTTGGTGGATTAGTGTCACCATTGCTTCACGGGCATGCATTCCGAGTTTCACCGTTTCATAGTAGAAGGTGTGGTGTGTTATCACAATTAAAATACTAGCGATCGCTAAGAGGGTGGCATAGACGTATCCGTTTACAAGTGCGTCATGTTTTTCTTCGTCGGTTCCTTTGTAGTTCTTAATGGCTCCGATCATACCGCCAACAAAAATGGTTTGTGCGATGCGCATAACGTTGCCTGTAAACATGTAGAAACATGTCGACATGATCTTCACTTTGAGAACTCGCGCAAGCGCCAACCCAAGCTCAATTCCTGCATGCGGTAGTTCATCTGCGACTTTGCCGCCGTTAGAACCGTGGTGACCATCTGTGGGGATTGTAATCGCAACATCTTTGGGATCCTTTGCGTATAATTCATCACCATCCTCCAAGCGATGATGCCTGCTTCCTTCGCCTTGGGCCTGATTTCCTAAGCTCTCGGCTTTTATCTGATCTTTGCTTTTAATCGGGGTGCGAAAGAAAGCACTTTCTCCATGAGCACCCCGCTTCATGAGTTCTTCATGGAAGCATGTTCCGACTTGCTGCGCTAGCAAGAGCGGGTCATCATTTCGTTCCAGCGGAAGCATATCGGGTTCGAGCAAATCCGCATGCTGTGCCTTGGCCATGACCCTGGAAGCCCAAGTGAAGCGCATATACTCCCAACATGAGGGCCGCACTTCACGCTCGTCCTCGGTGTAGAGGAATTCCTGAGGCACATCATTAGGCGTGGGAAGCGACTCATCCTGGGGTCTTGCTGAACTACTACAACTACTGTTCATGTAGTTATTACTACTGCTGTTGCTCGTACTACTCATCTTGCACCTGTGTCTATCGTGACCCTGTGGCTACGAGCCGAGTTGGTTATGCGCTAAGGTTGCGTCTTCAAACTAGTCTAAGTACAGAAGTGCGCAGGAAGGCTCAGAAAGACCTACGGGCGACAAGTTTAGTATACTCTGATCCTATGTCGATCAGTCGACGACACAGGTCTCTCAAAGCCAACCTCGGACTTCAGACTGTAGGATGGGTGCCTCAGTGAAGTATCCAGACACGTTTGTCGAGTTCAAGGAGAGAATAAAGACAGCTGGAGACCAGTGCTAGGATGCTGCTGGCGCACAGATGGACGGGACCCGAGAGGCTGGAGATGCGTTCCGAGGCGCCGAACCGTGCCCAAGCCGGGTCAGAGTTGAGCTGTGAAGAGGAGGTCGTGAGGATCCGAGAGATCGAGTGAGTGTGATTGAGTATATATGCTAGCATAATATAACATCAACTGCACTTTATCGAAACATCACACTTGCAGTCCCATCCAAACGCGGCCATACCCCCATTTTACACGCACACTATAGCCCCCATCTCACTTGTTAAACTTGACATAAATTTCAAATTTGAGCGAGAGCCGGTGCACTCGAGCTGGCATCGCCGAACGTTCCGCGCGAAAGCGGTGGAGTTGAGCCCAGGTGGCTGGTAACGTACTGCGCCAGCACATCTTGCACAGCCTCGTGAGAAACCACGGGCCTACGAGAGCGCCTTACATGCAAAACATCCTATCTCAATGTTGACTTGGTAAGTTGCAGTGTTACACAGCGCTTGAGTTCCGAGCTCAATTGACCACTATCAAGTTAATAACACAATCAACAGTGAAAAAGGATTTATTCTTCGATTGTATAAGCAACAGTGGTCCTCGCCATGCCAACCTCTGGCGAATGGAACTTACCAAGGAATGGTTCCACCAGTGATAGCATCGTAGAGGTGAGAAACGGGATCACTAGGAGACATCTTCTGAATAATCTTCAGACCACCATTCACAGATGTTGGAGGATCAATCGGGGGACGGCCACCAGCGCGGCAACCCATATCGGTCTGAACCCAGCCAGGATGAATGATCGCAAACGAGATCTCAGGGTTCTCGAAGGCGAAGCAGCGTGCATACATGTTCAGCGCAGTCTTCGAGGCTCGGTAAGCCGGAGCATAAGGTCGGGTGACGTTATCAATCGAAGACATGATGGTTGAGATGAACGCCACGCGAACATTGTCGTTCACCTTCTTAGTAGCCTGGAGCAGAGGGAGGAAAGCTCGAGTAATCGCGATCGGGGCGAAGGTGTTGACTTCGAACACCTTCTTCATCTCATCCATAGCAAGCGTTGAGGGGGTGCTGCCAGCAGGCTCGAGGTAGCCTGCATTGTTCAACAGCAGGTCGAGGCGGTTGTACTTGTCTGTGACATGCTGGACAAGGGCCTGAATTTGGGCTTCGTCAGTCACTTCCAAAGGCTGGATGTCAAGGCGATCACCGTGCTTAGCCTTAAGCTCTTGCAACTTGGTAGCAGCCTCTGGATTGCGTGCAGTGGCAACCACGATTGTGTCACCAGGGAAGGCCTCGATCGCAGGGTGCGACTTCTCCTCGAGGAGTTGTCGGACATACTCCAGCCCGATGCCTCGGTTGGCACCGGTTACGATGACGACACGCTGGGATGCGGGCTCCTTGGTCTGGGGCTGAGCTCCACTCATAATGATGTGCTATATGCAGTGTTATGATGTGACATGTCCGCAGGGTTCATTATGTGTGGGGATGTGAGGTTAGGGACGCACAAGTTCGTAATTTCACCGGTTCCGATTTGTGACATATTTCGCGAGATCTGCACGAGATATATGAATAAAAATAGTGAATTTTAAGTATGAATGCGGGATTTTAGTCAAAGAATTGGGTTGCACCCCCGGACACAAGGCGCAGTACCGAGATCTAACCTACTCACATCCGCACCACACCTCGTTTCGTTTTTGGTCACAATTACGAATTGCTGAGTCGCAGTGGATTTCGGGTCGACAGGCGGGGCGCGTGGGCGCGACCTGCCATGGTCCATCCGTTGTGGGTGCGGAAAGCACCAAGCCACATCGCATTGAGGACGTATCTACGGTGAGCAAGGCTTGGTATCGCGAATAGGGTGCGTATACATTATGCAAGCAATTGCTCCTGAATTGTATTGTGTGGTCATATTGGGCCAGCATGTCTGTGTGAGTAGGTAGATGGAGAAGTGAAATCCAAGTGTCCGATGTCGGGTATAGTGTGTCCTAAGACTACAGTCACCAAGCTAATACTAATACACTAACGAATGTGCAGTTATCCAGCGCAACCTTTGTATCGAGCCACCACATCTCGACATCATTCATTCGGTTGTGAGCACGAACAAGTGGGGCACGTTAGGCGTTACACATTGACGCGCGCCTTAAGAGCTGTTTGTAGATCATGGTCGAGGCGCTCAATATGCGCACGAAGGGCTTGGCATTCTACTCGGGATTGCTGCAACTGTTCCTCTGCAATCTTACGGTGATGCTTTGCGTCCTGACGAAGTTGCAGAGTTACGGCGCGCAGTGACTCAATCTCCTTTGTCAGTTTGCTCACCTGTTCCTCAGCTTGCATGCGCTGCGAAATGGCAGATGCAAGTTCTTCTGACAATTCTACAACCTTTGCCTCGAGTTGGATTACTCGCTGTGTCTGTTGCTCACGTTGCTCATTGAGGACTGAGTCAACTTGTTTGAGAGCCTTGGCTTCGGCAGCCAACCTCTGGTTATCCTGTAACAATGAGGCCTTTTCACTTTGCATGTCCGCAAGAGCTTTGACCTCCTCCATTCGAGTCTTAGAAATTGAGGCAAGCTGAGTTTCCAGTGAGTGACGCATGGTGTTCGCCTGTTTCAGTTCATCGACGAGCCTAAATTTTTTTCGGGGGAGAAGGTGAGGGTTTTGAGACATTGTTCTCGAGGCTTAGTCCGTCTAAAATAGGCCGAACGCAAGCATCGCGAGACTGATTAATATAAACTTACTCCGTTATCGTTTGCTCCAGCTTCCGGATTGTAGCAGCATTCTTCTCTTGGTCACTGGTCGACCGTGAGGCAACCGCACGCAGCGTCTCCATTCGTTGGTTCAGCTCTTCATATGCCTTGAGGAGTGTCGCCGTGGCCGCTGATTCTTGCTCGAAGCTCTCGGTCAATTCGCGGACACGTTCCTCTGCGCTGATGCACTTATTGTAGTACTCGTTCATTAAGTCACGAGCCGCTTCACACTCGCGTGCCAGTTGCTCGTTGTCTTGAGCGAGTAGCTGCGCATCGCCCTCCGCTCTCTGTAACGCCTGCGTCAAATCATCAATTCGTGATTTATCCGCTTCTTCACGTTGCGCAGCTGCTTCAGCCGCTTGTGCCATCTCTTTTTCCTGTGCGGCAAGCTGGACTCGGGCTGCCTGCAGCTGGGTCTCAAGTTCTGAGGCGTGTGCTTGCTCTGCGTGCAAACGACCACTGAGCTCTGCTAACTGCTGTGTGAGAGCTGAACATCTTCCATTCGTCGATTCTACAGGAGGGATTGTTTCATGGATAAAATGAGCGAAGCATTATCATCATAGCACAACCTTCTTACACGCACGGACAATGCAGAGAGAAAGCGCGGGGATGCTACGCCGCCCCAACAATGTACTTACCTAACTGATTGCTCAGCCTCTGAAGTTCATCTTGGTATTCTTTGACCTGACTCGCAGATGCTTGTCCTTTCCTCTCAAGCTCAGCATTCTGGTCTCGAGCTCGCTCTAAGTTGGCCTTTAGTTGCTCGACCTCACGCAGGAGTTCTTCTTCTCGGATTGCGAGGCGCTCGAGACTACCTTGCAATTCGATTCGGGCCGGTTCACAGCGCTCACACAACAACGTCAAGCTACGGATACGTTCTTCTGATGATTGAAGCTTGGCCTGAGCTTGGCCGAGCTCCTTCTCCAACACCTTCACTCGTGCGTCGGATACAGCAGCCTTGGATTCTGCGACTTTAAGTTGGCGGTCCAAAGTTTCGATTCGGTTCTTCAGGCGTTCAAGTTCCTGCTGGTAGAGGCCCTGGCTTGCTCGGAGGTCATCACCGCCTGCGGCACCGCCTGCTGCACCTGCGTTGCCCGTGGCCGAAGCGAGGGCGACAGTCAAGGCGTTGACCTTTCGGCGCAACTCTCCCACAACCTGTTCCTCCTTTCGTTGCAGCGACTCAACCTCACCCGCTAGAGATCTGAGCTCGTTCGTTAGCAATGCATTCTCGTCGGTAAGGCGACGGATCTCTATCGATGATTCCTGTTGCTTTGCGTAACTCTCCTTGGCCTGGTCCTGTGCTTTGACTAAGTCATTCATGAGCTTGGTAATCTTTTCCTCGGCGCGCTTGCGCTCTTCACTAAGTTCTCCATTGACTTCGCGGAGCTGCTGCACTTCCGAAGCAAGTCTGGACGTTCGTTGCTGATACTGAGAGACATCCTGCATCGCTCGGGCGAGGGAGTTGCGGAGCTCGTATTCATTAGAAGTCGGTTGCATATCTGCCTTCTGCTTCAACTCCGCACATTCAGCCTCGAGTTCTGCACTTCGTGCTGTAGCGATATCACGAGCTTGGCAAGCCGATGCAGCCTCGTTTTCGGCAGCCTCAAGTGCAGACTGCGCTTCTGCGAGCGCGGCCTCCAGAGCGAGGATTCTCATTTTCTTCTCCTCAAGCTCTTGCGTCAGTTCAGCAACGCGATTGAGATCACTGCGATCTCCCGAGGACTCATCACCAGCAACCTGGACACCGGTGCCTCGTCTCTCCGTTGAAGCTCGGGATGCAGACCTCCTTCGCACATGCTTGGCACCGGACTGTGCACCATCACTCTGAGAGTCTTTCTGGCTGCTTTGGGACTGAAGCGCAAGCTGAGCTCGAAGCTGGGCGACCTGGGCTGAGAGAGTGTTCACTTGCGCCTTGAGCTTCCGTTCACTTGCGACTAATCTCTCATAATCCTCTCTCTGGGCTAGTTCCTTACGCTCCTGCTTTGCCTTTGCGAGTGCAGTTGCGGACCTGAGAGCAGCAGCGGCACGAGCACGATCGGCTGCTGCAATGGCCGCTGCTGTTGCAGTAGTCGCAGCTGCACCATCAGCAGGATGAACGTCCAGTCCCAGCGGAGCAGCAGTATTTGGATCTACGCCCAATGCTACAAGAAGATGCTCAAGACGGACTCGCTCGCTATTGGCAAAGTCAATACGGGAGCGCAACATCGCCAGCTCCTTTTCATTTTGTCTGAGCTCAAAGTCGCACTGCAACTTGTCCCAGTTGGTATTCTCTGCGAGTGCTTTGGAGAGACGCTCAATCTCAATCCGTTGGACTTCGAGCTTGTGCCTCAGCTGCTCTTCGCGGTCTCGTGCCTGCTTCTCACGCAGTTGCGCCTGTTCTTGCTCCGCGAGCAGAGTGTCCACACGCGCCTGCGCTGCACGAAGCACAGCAATCGCGCGGGGATCTGCATCCTGACGATGGGCGGGTAATTCAAAGGGTACCGGTTCAAGGGTGCGAGTGATTTCGAATGCGCCCTTACCACCTGGTAACGCGGGTGCAACCTTTGCGTCGATGACCTCCTTAAGCCTTGCCTTGAGTTTTTCCACGGTCGCCTCGAGTTGCTCGATCTTGCGTGTCTTTTGGGAATGAAGGAATTTCAGGTCGGTATGAGAAGCACTAAGCTCGAATAACTTCTGCTCGTATTCGCGTCTAACATTATCGGCCTGCTCCGAAGCCTCAATGAGCTGTTGATGCAAGGATGCGTTAATCTTAATTAATCGCTGGACCTCGCGACGCAGGGGCAAAACCTGGTTACGCGATAACACAGAATCGACCAGTGAAGTCTGCTCAGCATCGTCAAGGAGCTGCCTCTGCCTCAAACCCTCAGGGTCGTCATTTAGATTCGCATTAACACTGCCCATCTTGGGTGGAATGTTCAGTGTTGGTGGGAAGACGGTGGAAACATCTGTCAGCGCTGTTCGGAGCGGCTGCGGGATTCCTGCAAGATCGTTGGATGGCTGGAGGATCTCGTCTTCAAACTGGACGTGGCGCGTTCGGCTTTGGCTCCGTTCACTGTGTGCGCTACCATAGCCACTCGATGTCCCACGGTCACGGGATTGACTTGAAGAGCGACCACGAGAGGAGGGTGTGCCGCTTCGTTCAACTTCAGTCAAGTCTTCAACCTCGGTACCGGACGCGGTCTGGGACTGCACAAAGGGAGTGCGCAGCATCGGCAGGAGTCGCTCCTGGGATGAAAGGAACTGATCGATCTCGCTTTCCACGAGTCGTTTGGTGATGGGTGTGTCTAGACGAGAAGCAGTTATGGGGATGGAGGTGAGCGCTCTTTCTCCCCGGGGGATGGACTGGCGCATATACAGATGCAGTACGCGCTAGATCTACGTACTCGTGAGCTCCACACCACGTGAGCTGCGCCCAGTGGCCGCGGATGCGTGAGAGTGATCGCCACGATATGGCGGAATCACTCTTCCAACGGGATCGGCCATAGATCAGGTTCGATTATTGCCGCGGCTAGAGAGTGCTGGGAGGTATGAGAGGAGTCATACGATATAAGCGACCCTGCTTAGGAGAAACATGATGCTGTGACGTCGTAGCACGATTCATATCCACCCGATTCCTACATATGCCGTTTTCGAAAAACGGCCTCCAAATTCAAAAATTCGAAAATTTGAAACTGGGTCAGAGTGCACCAGCAGAGTAGACGTGACTCGGAGTCGCTGGGGTGGTGAGGTACCTTGCTGGGCATAGGACTGGGAGCTAGATACTGCACAGCTGCAGAGCTGTCCACCGGTAATATTCCGTTTCACACGCTATGTTCAGAGTTTGCTGGCCTGAATTGGACGCGTCTGCTTGGTCAGGGACTGTACTGCACGAGTAAAAGCATAACTCGCAGGTACACTCAAGTGCGTGCTATATATCAGCTCGAGGCTGCGATACCGCGCGTAGCTAGGAAAGTGTATGACTGCGAGTGCGCATACCGAGAGGCCTGACACGCACGCCAAACCCATGGTGGATGGAATTAAAACGACCACGTCCTGAGTATATTATAATCACTAGGAGTTGGAGGTGTTGCCACTCGTGCAGCCACTATCAAATCCCATTGCTGCATGCGAACCGTGGTCCCAACCTCACTCACGCTAGTAGCATAGCAGATCTCCGACTAGGTCAGCTGGAACTGACGTCAGACATATTCACATAAGATCTCTATAGCAGAGGCGTCGTCAAGCCGTAGGGTCTGGGGTCGCTTGATTCACTGACATCAGTGTTATACTCACATACTCACACCCAGGTGCGTCTCAGTCGCCGGGACATCTGAGAGCTCGGTACGGTGCTGACGATCACAAATGCAGTGCGCAATTTGTGTGAATCCTAAGCCTAATGTCAAGGTTCGGCGCTGTTCGCTGTGCTCCGCAGTGTTCTACTGCTCGGAGGAGCACCAGAAGATGGATTGGTCCAGACATCGTAAGTGGTGCCATCTTGTGCAGCATATCAACTCGAATAACCTCGGCATGATCGTGCTTGCCAAGTCCCCTGAAGAAGTTCTCGATATTCCTTCGTTGGATGAGTGGGAGATGCTGTCGGAGCTGGATGAGGTGCTAAGCGAGGAGTACCTCACCGAGGCGTCCAGGACCACAGATGGAGCGCAGGACGCGGGAGCGGACGAAGCGGCACAGCTCGGAATTAAACGCGGAAGAGAACTCGAAGTCAGTCGTGCCAGTTCGACCTCAGACGGATCCTCCTCAGCAACGTCAACTGATCAGGGGGCCTCGTTCAAATCACCCACTCATCCTGCTCCAAATATTCCCCTTGGTGTGGCGAGCGTCGCCTGGGGCTCATTGCATTCATGGCTTCTAAGGAATCTTGATCGATGGTACCATCCCCAAACTGGAGATTATGTGACTTGCCTCGTACGCATGTGGCTGCTCAGCGGCCGAGATCTCACTTGGCGCTTCGCGCATGCAGCTGGAGATAGCCCGATTTATCTTGATCCAATCTCCTTTACAGTGGGGGGTAGTTCACCTTCGTTCCACGTCACCGATGTTCCCAAGGGTCTCGATGCACTCGTTCGAGAGCTATGCGTTGGTCAGCGTGCGTATGCGCTCCTAAGTAGTGATTGGGCGTTCGGGGATCAGATCCTAGGGAGCAATCAACACAACGCACTGATCCCTCCGCGTGCTCCAATTGTGATTTCTGTTCAACTCCTGTCTGTAAGCACGCGAGACTATGACTACAACCCATTCACCAGAAAGGGATGCCTGGATGTGGGCGACGCTGAGCACGCCAGTCACACACCCAGTCCTGCCCCTGAAGTTTTCACCGGCTTCTTCGATGATGAATCTGATGACTCTGATGAGGAGCAGGTTCGGGAAGACGAAGCTGTGAGCTGCACAGCAGAAGACAGCATGCTTGACTGCCGCAACACCACTAACATGCAGAGCAAAGGAGGGGGACAGTGTGCGACCCGTAATACTCAGCATATGCAGAGTTCTAAGCACTCGCACATTCGACAGCAGCGCCCTTGGATTGCAACACTCCACAATGCAGCACCACAGGCCGAGAACAAAACACACCCTGTGTTTTCTAGCGTTGAAACACTCGTAAGGGCGCTCGAGTTGAAGGTAAGCGCTGCAAGGAGGCATATCATGCAGTCGTCAGAGTTCAGTCCCTCAAGACAGCAGCGTGCTTTAGTTGCGCTGCAAGCTGCACTGAACGTTGTCCGTTCTGTCGTACGAACATCGAACATTCGTAGTCCTAAGCTCACAGGGTCATTGGGCGTTGTCCATCAAAGTGAGATGCCTCAAAAAACGATTCAGTTGAATCAATTGGCGATGAGAGGTATTCTGAACACAGCCATGATTGTCCCAACTCCCCCTTTTCCATCACTGCTACTCCACAAAGACAAGGTAATTGTCCCTCCTTCTGGCGCCTTGCTCGCTGGACGGATGATTAGCAGTCGAACCGCCCTCGCCGCCACGCTGCTCTCAAACGTCAGAGCATTGTGTACTGCATCAGCACAGCGTTCACTCGTTCCTGCTGAGGCCTTGAGAGCAAGCTTTCTACGGTATCTGGATAATTTTGCCATGCTGGAGAACCCGGCTACCTCGAGCACGTCCTGTATCACTGCGGCCTATCTAAATGGTCCTGACATCATCGAGGCGCATCATGCAATGCATCAGCGGACGCCATCAAGAGGTCTCGAGGAGTTGATGACAGACTTGTGGGAGCGATCTCCAGATAGCATGGACTTCATCGATCCTCGATCTCCGAGGGGCACTAACTTCCTGCAAGAAATGCCATCAACTCGAGGCAACATGCAGCTCCCTGCGAATCCCTCGGAATTATCACGGATCTATGAGAGATCCAGCGATCATGATGAAACCAAAATATTAACCACAGAGGAAAATCAGTCTGATGACGAGATCAGGATTGATCTCCCCATTTATGCATCGCTTTCTCGGCATGATCGGTTCCGCCAGAGATGTGAAAACATGACAATGCGTGTTTGGAAGCAAAGACAAAACCTCGTGAATTCTCTTAAGCGTGATTGTCAAGCTGAGATATCCCTCGACATGTACAGTCGCTTCGATTATGAGCTTACCGACGTGGCTTTCCAACACGTGAACTACCCTAAATTCAAGAAACTGTTCCTACCATCTCCACCAGAGGATACCGCTCCACTACCCACCGAGATTAAGCAACTAAATGACGACTTCGCCAACTTCACTGAATCCTTCGTAAGCCCATGGGGCTTGCCAGTATCACGTGAACAATGCACAATTTGCAGTCTGCTGTCCATGGTCGGCGGTGATGACTCCGAGGCTGTGTCCGCCGGTCAGCTGAAAAGAGTGCAACACGACCCTCTCATTGCTTTAGCCATTGACAATGGAAACGGGCCGATCTCACGAAATCCCTCTATGTCGGATCTTACTGACCTGCCTCCACTAGCAGAGGTAGATGAAGTTGCGCCCCAAGAAATGATCGATGGAAAACACTCACCCTCACTGTTAGAGCTTCGGTCATCTTCCAGCTCCACGCTCCACTCGGACTCAACTTCTATCTCGCCCTCACCTTCGGTATCTCCCGTTGCGAATGTAATGGGAACGGCAAGCGGTACCGCGCCCACCGTCTCTAAGCCCAAAACAATCCGTCTCAAAGGATGGGCACAAGCTGAAGCCGCCCGGGAAGATCAAGCCCACATTCCTCCAGTTCTTCCGAGCGACCAGCCAATCGATGAGATTCTAGCTGATCGCCTCATTGATTTTGACTCTGAGTTCTCGGCGGTTTTCCTCTATCGTCAGCCGGCCTACACAGGACTGGGCGAGTTTGAGCGCGTGCATCGACCACCCCCACCGTTCATGACGGTCTCGACGCACCAGGTAAGCATTGTACATTCGCAGGCTTCATCGACTACGATAGGACGTCTATCCTCATCAACGCAACCGGATGAATTGGACCAAAGGGTACGGAAGTTTGATAGCAAGGGCCTGTGCAAAGAATGCCTTGCGAGGGCAAGGCTCCTCACGCTCGTTTGCACATCGGCCTACCTCAAGGCAAGACATCGTCCCCCGGCTGAATTTTGTTCGACTGTGGTTTCCTCTCAGCCCTGCAGTATGCCTGGGGTATTTGTTGAAATCAGCCATGGACTAGCCAATCAACCGCTTTCAAAACTCTGGGAGTTGTACGATGATCCTGATGCTGAAGCAAGCGCACAACTAGCGACGCTCGCTCAAGAGAGCTGGAACGCGTGGTGGGCTCTTGGTGTGCTCACGCGTGGGCTTGACATGAATAACCCACCTCCCGACTTAGCCGAGCTGCTAGCGCACGTTGGAGCGCCAAAGAGCAAGGCCAGGCCGCCTAAGATTCCTGGCCCTGACTCGAGTGTGGAGGATTTCATTGCCTTTGCTCAGTATCTTGATAACGAAACGGTCCGCGAGCTTGAACGCATGCTTCCCTGCACATCATATCGAGACCCACATCGACCGAGGACGAAACCCACATCATTTACTGCGCCTCTGCAGAGAGTTGTGTCTCCTCCTGGATTTTCACACCAGACAAACCAGTAATGCGCATTAGCGAGCTACCACGGCAACTCGAGCGAATCACTTTAGAGAAAGCGAAACCTATATTGTAATGTTCAATCAAAGTGCTATACTCTTTCATTCATTCATTCACTCAGTCAATCAATCTATTTCGTTCCACCCTGAGAAGTAGAGTTCCAATTGAGTGTTGCGGAACCTCGGACACGGACTGGAACGAAGGGAGTACGATAGTAAAGTGCAGGAACGTTAACGGTTGGAGTTGTAGGGCCTAGAACGGTTGAAGCTCGATTTACGGGTGTGTTAGATCCGAGGGACTCTGGATTTAACCGTAGTGCTAACTCAGTGTCCGTTGGCGACGTTGCCGGACGCTTCTCCGGTATTGTCAGCGCAGTACTTGTTGCGGATTCTGTTGATGCAAATTGAGGCCGCGTTACTGCCGAAGACGAGGTCGCGCGAGGTGGAACGGGACCCGACAGCATGTTCGGTTGCAAATAATGCTGGTATTTCAGCAGTTGTTGCTCCGTCTGGGTCAGCTTAAGTCGGAGCTCCTCCACCTCGTCACGAAGTATCGTGCTCTTAGACTTGAGTTGTTGGGTGGTCGCGGAAAGTGCGATGTTACGCTTAAAAAACGCATCATTCACCGAGACCAGATTGTTTACTCGCTCGACTATCCTTCGCAAGGGAACAATGAACTCGTCGAGACTGTCCTGCAACAAATCAAGCAGCTGTGATGCCTTCGGTCGTCGGACGTAGTTCCCAGGCTGGTAGCTTTTGAAAGCATTGAAGCGCTTTCGGAAGCGTGCGTTATTTTCGTAGACCTCTAAAAGTTCGCTTGTTGGTAGGTTTTCGGGACCTAGTCCGCCAGGTCCGAAAACTACGTCACGTAAGTTGGAGACCAACTCAAGCACACGGAGAATGCGATGATACAACCTGTAGTTGCGCAGGATTTGGTGCGCACACAAGTATTGAGTGACTGTGAGGAAACTCTTCCTGGTCTTTTCAAGTTCTGCTCGAGTCGAGTTACATATCGCTGTTGTATATGCCACTTTCGCTTCTTCATTGCGAAGGTCGCGACGAGCCTCTGCAACGCGAGCATCTGCTTCTTCAACCCTCTTCTGACATTCATCCAAAGCCTCCAAAAAGTTATGATACAATGTGCGATTCGTGGCGATTTGCTCTGCGAGTGCACTTCTCAGACGTTCGCTATACAGTTCCGATAGTTGAAGGTGTTGCCAGCAAAAACATTAGAGGAGCGTTACTATTCAGCAACGAATGCATCATACAATGCTACACACGTTTTACAACAAATGCACAAAGTAATTCAGACGTACCATTCTGCCTCAAGCTCAAATTGCTTTGCTTGGGCAGCCAATGCAAACGCCTCAAGTGACTTGTCCTTCTTGCGCAGCCACTTCTCCTGCTGAAGGGTTTCACGGAAATTGGCCAACGCGATCGCAGCTTCTGCTGGAATATTATGTTTGGATGCTTTCGCAACCGTTCCAGTGTTACTGCCGTCGCCCGAGGTCGGGGACTGCGCAGAAGGTACTTGAACGTTGTCGACATGACCACAGTGGGTACACTTGTGCGGCACGGCTGTCAACACCTGTTGCGACTCATTCTGTGAGGATGGTGACAGCTCTGGGTAAGGGCTAGGCAGTGTAGGTGAGTTCGCGATGATCGGCGAGACAGGTCCCTTGGATTGGTCCTCAACCCGCTCTGGGATGGGTTGACCGGAAGTACCGGATGTAGCAGCCATCTGATCAGTCGAGATGGCCAGAGCAAGGTTCGATACCTTCACTGGCGAAGATGCTGAAGGGGCTGCCGTAGGTTGCGCCAAGTCTTTCTCTCGTTTGCTTCCAGTATGAGAGTCTCTTTCCTTCTCTGGCAAAGTCTGCTGCTGGGACAATCCAGGACGCCGGCTCGAAGCGGGGCCACTCATGATCGAAGAGAGGGTCTGGCCGCCTTGGCCTGAGCTGGAAATTTGTCCCTTAGGCATGCGTGGGGCGATTGAAAATCTCGAGGAGGCCTGAGTGCCAAGGTTCACTGCACCGAGGCCACCGCCGCTATTGCTTCCGCTACTTGCGGCACCTGAACCTGTACTGACAGCATTTCCAGCGCCACTCTCGCCTGTGGGGTTGAGTCCCAGGCGCTGCCGCAACGAAGTCTGCCGTTGCATGGATGGGGATGAGTTGGGGAGAGACATCTTGGCTCGCTTTGGGTCAATTAAGCGAGGTTACCAGGCGGAGCTGACACGAATAGACACTAATCCGAGTGTACTACGCGGCGATAGGGTCAGTGTGGATGGGTGCGATGTGCGAGCGGGTCGGAGCTAGCTCCAGTACGGTTCCGGCGAAGCTGGGAGCTGGTCGAGTTACTTACGCAGCAGCATGCGGGCCACCTAGGCAGTGCTAGGCATTCTATACTCTTGAATTAGGCTTGATGCGTCTGCGGAAACCGTATACTATCGCTAGTTATACAATGCAGTTTCGATACAACGCAGTACCGACCTGCACAGCAAGTGGCAGATTTCGACGAAACGGTTGTTTAGCCGGATGCGGCTAAATTGGTACTACTAGGGTACATACGACGCTCAGACACATCAAGAGGAAAGACTCAACTTGCGATGCAAATTGATGCTCACATACTGTCATTGGGGTCGAAAACATTGCGGATTTTATGAAGTGCCAAGGCAAGGTTATCAAAAGGAGAGTGGTGACGGAAGTGGACAGAAACGAGAAACTTTGATAACTTGAAGGGGTAACTAGTGGACGGTAATTAGGATTTGGTGATATATGGGTGGTCTCTGATAACTAGACATGCCCAATATATAGCCATTTACCCAGAGTGATGCGGACACATGACTGAAGCTACCATGCCGAAAGTTTCGTATGACAGTCTGACAACAACAGTCTTGCCGTTTTGCTGCGCTTATGCTACTATCCTCGGATCTCAACGTCTTCAATGCCTACGACTTTGCCAATCAATGGCAGCTTATTAGCTCTCAGGAAGATTGCGGAAAACTGTCGATTTTGCTGAGGCTGCTGGACCATCCATTGACCTGCTTCGCAAACTAGGTTCATGTGAAATGTGCTCTTGGACGAGGTTACACCATTGACGAGGTACACCACATCAAGTTTGCCACCGGTTCTCGGGCAGACGCTGCGACCAACCAAGGTAATGACGTCTCTGGAGCCACTGCGTTCAAGAACAGCACCCGTTTGCAGATCTTCCAGGGTGAATTCTGCCTTGAGTCCACGCTGGGTGTATTGTCTGAACGCGATCAGAGTGCCAGTTCCATCGACAACCAGTTTGATATCTGTTACGGTAGATGAAGCATTGGAAGTAACGTTGATCAGCTGGACCTCGTTGACGTCACTCAGATCGATTGGGAGACTCTTCGCTTCATTTTCGTTCGCGGTTTCACCTTCTTGGCCTTTGACCTCCTTCCCCTCAGGTATCCTCTCGGGTTCTTCCTCCTTAGCCTGTACCTCGTGACGATGGTGATGGTGGCGGTGATGGTGACGGTGTTGGTGATGATCGGGGTGATCTTGGCTATCCTGGCTTTGATGATTATGGTCGCGATGATGATGGTGATGATGATTGTGCAGATGGTGGTGGTGTGGATGCTCATGATGTTGATCATGTTCATGATGATGCTGGTGGTGGTGATGATGGTGAGGCGAGTGCATGGACTGGACCTCGGGCGAGCGCACGCCGGCGTCACTGCCGTCACGTTCGAGACTCATGTGAGGTTGATATAGAGTGCTTGCGCCTGGCCTGCTTCGAATCCAGTCTAAAAGCGTGTGCATCCGTCAGTTCAAGCCGAAACAGAAATTGAGAATAAATCTCCGTAGATTTGGCATGCCTACGTGTACTTTGCGTACTACGACCACAACCAAGCGAGAGACATGATGGCGTGGTACTTAAAGAAAGTCACTCCAGGTCCAGCTGCCCCCAGCCATGCCAGCTTTTACGACATCTGGAAATCTGCATTGAGTGGTTTTTTTGCTTGATTCCTCCCGTGGATGGGGTGTTTGGGGCAGCGATTTCGATGGCAAGGGGGGAAATTGGCTACGGCACTCGAGGGTGTTGTCTTCCAGGTCCTGGGTGTGTACTCTACAAAGTTTTGGGCGAATTCAAGCGAGTCATTCTCAACGCATATCCCCTCCACGCCAGCTAAAGTGCTGAACTTGCTCCGCTCGCCGGTGGAAGCCAACGACATTGGACATGCATCAGACAGGCCAGAGCCGCGCCACTGACATGCACTGCTACAGCGTTGGTTGGCGCGTAGCGCCTATTTTTATGCATCAACGCTTACCCAAAGCTGTGGTGGAGGACTGAAGCCGCTTGAGTTCCGCTGGCCTAAAAGGGATTTCTGGGACATGCACTATGGGCCTCTTAGTTCTGGGGAAGTATACATCGTAGAATCCCTTTCCAGTCCGCGTTTACACCCTTTGCCCCCGCTCATAATCTCTATGCGCCTTCGTCGCAGCGGGAAAGCCACAGAAGCCCGAGCTTAACAGCGGAGCCAGAAATTTTCTTTCGCGCCACAATATAGCATGATTGCAAACGGGGGGTTGGGGTGACATCCGGGTGAGAGTTACGGAGCCAATGTGTATATGCCTAGTAGAAGACTCGGTTAGTCTCCTTGGTGCCCCGCCAAGTCCGAGTCGACGCCCCTTTTAGGTATCTATACACACTTTCAGCTCACGAATTCCGGTATATACACTCTATGGGGGTATTCGCGGCGAGGCTATCTCACTTTAACAGCTTTATATCAACCTATCACTGACTCTAGACACGTCCAGAATGTCAGAGGACGCCGATGACCTGGCCCTGACCTTCAGGACGTCGACGAAGAAGCAGCTCGCGCCCATGGCACCAGCTCAGCGAGTGCCTAGACCAGGGGCGCGAGGTGTTTCTCCCGTCCCAGGCGGTTCCGCGCCCAAACCCCCGCCGCAGCCGGTTCCTACGCTTGTGCAAAACGATGCCCGAAGCCCATCGCCCACAGTGGCTGCCGCTATTAGCGAGGTTTCGCCGATGCAGTCCAGTGAATCTCCGACATCATCTCAGCAGTCGAAGCAGCAGCAGGCCCCAAATCAGTCGCTAGGGCCTAGCATCACCACAGGCAGTAGTAGTGACCAATCAGGCGTCGTATCAGCCAAGAGCGAGTCAATGACGAGTGGGAAGCGACTCGTATCGAAGGAATCAGACGTCGTCACACCCTCGAGCGAGCCTTCAGTTGCTGCTTCGCTTGCAACGTCAACCTCAACTACATCGGCACGAGAAACAGGGTCAGATCAGACCACTGACGCCCGACCTGTGACTCCAGCAGCCTTACTCTCCGCAGGAAGACACTCAGGACCCGTCACTGCGACAATCAAATCATCGTCTGCGCCCTCCTCACAATCAACAAGTTTAGAGTCAACGTCAAAGGCAGCCGACAACGCGGTTGGTGATTCACTTTTCGAGGCAATGCTATCAACCGCGGCATCGCTTCCAAAGTCAATGCAACCCACTCCCAAACCCACCTCGCAGTCCGCAGCGGTGTCAGAAGCCTCGACTGGATCTCAGGATTCCTCCAAGACCCCCAAGCCTGCTCGTCAGGCCCTGCCACTCTCAGATGCGCTGGCTCGTGCACGGGCTTCGGCGGTCGCATCAAAGGCATCCGCCTCAAGCACACCAGCAGGTGCTGCTGCTACGGCTGCTCAGGCCCTTCAAGGAACTTCAGGCACGAGCGCTGCAGGTGACCCGACTTCACAAACATCACAATCGACAGGTCCTCTTCCACCGCGGTTGAATCTGGCAACCGCACTGTCATCACAGGGCGCGCCCGCTCCCTCGTCTGTTACGGCGCTCAAAGCTGCTTTGGCATCAACGCTAGGCACTCGTTCTCCAGCCGTTGGGCCGATGAAGGCAGGAACCCCTAGCTCAAGCGAAGCCGCTTCAGCAAAGCCTTCCATTACGGCGAAGGTAACAAACCTTAAGTCGACGCTTTCAGGATCTACATCAAGTGCAACCGTTAAGGCGCCAAGTGTTGCGCATCCCCCCACAGCCAATGAGAAAACCCAAGACACCCCCCCTGAGTCGTCGCAGAATGTTAGCAGAACTACAGACTCTGCTCCGTCGACGGATATACGAACACGAGCTGATGCAACTCAGGCTGAAGCTGACACACAATCGGCTGCTTCAAGCGGTCAAACTGCAAGTAGTGGTGCTGGCCAACAAAGTATGAGATCTCAAGTGCAGCAGTTGCTAAAAGGCAAAGGTGTCGCAGACAAGTCGTCGGGTGCACAGCTCGCTCCCTCCCCTCCAGGCTCTAGCACGGACGCTGAAGCCAAAGAGGAATTAGGCAGCATTCCACCTACATTGGAGGCTGCTGCAGCTGCTGCGTCAGCCGCATCAGCAGCCGCCCAACAAGCACCAAGCGAGTTTGCTCTCGCTGCGAATGCGACACAACCTGAATCCTCAGGACCTCGCGCGAGGCGTGCCACAGCCGCAACAAAATCAGCTGAGGAACCTCCAGCGAGCCGCCCACGAGGGCGGCCACGAAAGGTCACGGTTGGTCCGAGTGGTGACGTTAAGGAGGTACCTACGAAGTCAAGTAGGACAAGTGCACGGGCTTCGGCAAAGCCTGGCACAGGCCAGCAACAAACTCGAGCGTCGATGGTAACTACACTGGAGTCGATGACAACTGGCGGTAACTCACTCGACAATTTACTTTCAGGGAGTGGAGGCGCAGCACTTGCATTTGGCGCATCTTTATCAGAGTCCTTCGGTGGAACTCCTGTAACACAACCTTCGACAGGGTCGACATCCAATGTGGCTGGCCAACAATCTCCGGATACATCTACCGGGCCATATTTTCGCGCCAAGCTTTCTCTCAGAGACATCCTTCAGGACAACAAATCAGGTGTTGAAACTGAAGCGGCAGCGAAGGCGCGCCGTGAGCGCCTTGAGAGACTGTTAGCAAGCAGGCGGAAGGTGAAAGGAGAGGCGGATGGTGCTCCAGAATCAGCGACAGCGCTAAAAGAACTCGAAGGAGAAGCATCATCCTCGGCTACTGGATCTTCATCAGCGACAGGATCAACGATCGGGCCGGCAACAGAGCCAGATGCACGACCATTTACTCAGCTCAAGCCGTCGAAACTCCAGGACGGTGATGATGGCGAAGAAGAAGAAGAAGATGACGTGCTTAAGCCAGCCGGTCCCCTTGGCCCCGAAGATTCGCTCCACGATCTCCTCCTTGGTACTAAGCGTGATATCGGTCTCAAAGCCTCGGATGACGCCGATCCCAAGAAGCCTAAACTTGCACCACTTGGCGGCACCCCCCCAAGTATGGCGCCTCTCGGACCCAAGGTCTTACTTGTCGATGGTAAAATGGTGCTGGATGAGGAGTCATTGCTCATCTCTGCACCAGAACCTGAGCCACTCACCTATGTAGGAGTAACCGAGCAACACATCACAAGCGCGACGTGGTCGAACCGGACTTACACACCTAAGTGGACCAGCGCGGAGGTCAAACTGCTTTATCGCCTACTTGGGAAGTTTGGGACAGACTTCGCATTGATTGCACAATACTTCCCGCATCGAACACGTGCCCAGGTTAAGCAACGCTACCTGCTTGAGGATCGACTCCATCCCCGTGTCGTGGACTTGGCCCTTCGAAACAAGCTTGATGTTAATCTGGAGGAGTTCAAGGAGCGAGCGGAGCGTTACAAGGTTGAGAACAAGGAGGAGATTGAGCTTCGCAAGAAGATGTTGGAACTTGAGAAGGAGGCGCAACAACTTGAGGAGGCCAATGCTCGCATTGCTCAGGAGCAGAAGGCGGATGGCGATGCTGCAGGACAGAAGGGTGGACTGCTACCTGGACTGGACGCGTCCACAGATATGATGGGTCTATTGTCGAGTTCTCTTGCAAATGGCGATGTTTCAAAACCGGTCTCAGATGGAGCTGCACAGACAGTGCCTATGCACCAACCTTCTACTCGAGGTCGAAAGAAAGGTCAATCTTCAGTGATGCGCCAGGCTAAGACGGAAGTTATTGGGGTAGCCACAGAGGTAATCGGAACAGTGGATGGAGTGGGTACGGGATCGGATGCTTTCGTTACTGGCAGTACTACTACCGCTGGAGTGCTCTCTGTTGCGCTTGGTAATCGCATGGCAAGAGAGGAGACGTCTCCTTTTGTTTCGAGGGATGCCCCGTTGGATCTATTGGGAACACCATTTGGATCCCCAGCCGGGTC
>Ga0182741_1002569_pt1 | contig 20827 bp, 12 predicted proteins | sample eDN5th37CBELigOP_FD_128874 | JGI IMG/M metagenome (GOLD analysis project Ga0182741, IMG submission 128874) | Enriched Organic Plus compost microbial communities from Emeryville, California, USA - eDNA 5th pass 37_C BE-Lig OP (version 2) (version 2) ... | reverse complement strand
GCGGAGATCTGCGTCGATCTCAACCGCCGGTGGCCGCACCTGAAGTTCGTGTTGATCGACGACCGGCTGGCCCTGGTCGATCACGTGCCCGCCTCGCCGTTCGTCCCGGCGCACCTGCTGGCCGCGCTCGACGCGATCTCGCAGTTCGTCGAGACCATCGACTCGTCGTTCGGGGCGCATCTCGGCGGGATCCTGCTGCGAGACAGCGGGTTCGATGACTACGACGGCCCCCACGACGACTCCGCCGAGCAGTCCTGGGGCGACGCCGCGCAGCTGCCCGAGGCGGAGGAGGATCTGCCCGTCGCCCTGCTGGCGGTGCGCGACTTCCATCTCGACGGGCTGACCGAGATCACTCCGAGCACCGTCGCGGCGATCGGCGGCCGGAACCCCGAGCAGTTGCGGCGATTCCTCACGATCAGCACCGAACTGCAGGTGTGGTGGGCCGGCGAGTCGGAGACGCGGGCGGCCGCGCTCAACATGGACGGCGCGGAGGAAGCCCACGCGAAGGCCGTCGAGTGGGAGCTGACGAGCCGTTCGCTTACGGCGGCGCTGCAGTTCCTCGAGCAGGACGGGGACGACGCGGAGTCCCCGGGGCCGCGCCCGCCGCGACCGACGGCGGGCCGGGATCCGGAGCCCGAGCAGCCGGCCCTGTTCGACACCCCCGACGAACCGACGCTGTTCGACGGCTTCGGCGACTACGCCTGAGCGACGGCGCGGCGCAGGGCGTCGACCGCGGCGAGGTCGTAGCCGACGAGCACGACGGTCTCGACGGAGGTCTGCGTGCCGCGGAGGGCGGTGACGGCGCGCAGTGCCGCATCGTCGACGGGCCAGCCGTAGATGCCCGCGGAGATGAGCGGGAACGACACGGTCCGCGCCCCGAGGTCGTGCGCGACGAGCAGGCTGTTGCGGTACGCCGCTTCCAGGATGTGACTGCGGTCCTCGTTCCGCGACCACACCGGGCCGACGGTGTGGATCACCCAGCGAGCGGGCAACCGTCCCGCGGTGGTCGCCACCGCGCGGCCCGGCGTCAGGCCGTCCGGTAGTTGCGTCGCGCGGAGTTCGCGGCAGGCTTCGAGGACCTCGGGACCACCGGCACTGTGGATGGCACCGTCGACGCCACCGCCTCCGAGCAGGGAGGAGTTCGCAGCGTTGACGATCGCGTCCACCGCGATGGTGGTGATGTCGCCGTGTGCGATGTCGAGAGCGGTCACGCCCCGAGCCTAGTGTTCGCGGCACCGGCCTGGGTGCTGTCCGCCGGCTCACCTGCCGCCGGCCCGATTTGCTGGCATGATTCGAGAGCGTGACCTCCACCGAGAAGCTGCGCGAGCTGGCCGGGCGCCACGGGATCTCCACGACCTACGTCGGCTGGGACGAACTCGAGCACGACGTGCCCGACGAGACGCTGCGCCGGGTGCTCGCGGCCCTCGACGTGCCGGCCTCGACGCCGGAGGAGATCGAGGCCGCACTCGCCGATCTCGACGACCTGCCGTGGCGCCGGATGCTGCCGCCCTCCCTGGTGGTGGTCGAGGGCGAGGAGCGGACCTTCCCGGTGCACGTCCCGCACGGCGACCCGGTGTCGGTGTGGGTGGTGACCGAGGACGGGAACGAGGTCGACGCCGAGCAACTCGACGTGTGGGTGGATCCCCGTTCGGTGGACGGCCGGCTCGTAGGCCGTGCGACGTTCGCGGTGCCGCGGCTTCCGCTGGGCTGGCACCGGCTGCACGCCCGGAGCAACGACGTCGAGGTCACCGCGATGCTGACGGTGACCCCGCGGCGACTGTCCACCGCGGACCGGCTCCTGGAGTCGCAGCGGTGGGGCCTTGCAGTGCAACTGTATTCGGTGCGGTCGCGCAGGTCCTGGGGTATCGGGGATTTCGCGGATCTCGCCGACCTCGCGGCCGTCACGGCCGGGCACGGCGGCGACTTCGTCCTCATCAACCCGGTGCACGCGGCGGAACCGGTTGCGCCGCACGAACCTTCACCCTATCTGCCGTCCTCCCGCCGGTTCGTCGACCCGCTCTATCTCCGGATCGAGGAGATCCCGGAGGCCGCCTATCTGCCGGCCGCGGACCGCACCGTGCTCGACGACTATGCGGAGCGCCTCCGCAAGGCGAACGGCAAGGCCCGGAAGATCGATCGGGACAAGGTGTTCCGCGCGAAGCTCGACGTGCTCGAGAGGATCCACCGGGTTCCGCTCGGCCCCGCCCGCCGGGCGTCCTTCGAGGCATTCTGCACCGAAAGAGGAAGCGCCCTCGACGATTTCGCACTGTGGTGCGCGGTCTACGAGAAGTACGGCGACCGGCTCGGCAAGTGGGCGTCGCGGGCGCCGGGTCCGGACGACCCGAAGACGGAGCGGCTGCGGACGCGGCTGGCCGCGCGCATCGACTTCCACCGGTGGCTGCAGTGGCTGTGCGACGAGCAGCTGGCGGCGGCGCAGGACGGTGCCCGCCGCGTCGGCGCCGGTCTCGGTATCGTGCACGACCTCGCGGTGGGGGTGCGTCCGCACGGCGCCGACGCCTGGACACTCGGGGATGCCCTGGCGTCCGGGGTCACGGTCGGTGCGCCGCCGGACGACTTCAACCGCAACGGGCAGAACTGGAACCAGCCGCCCTGGCGGCCCGACCGCCTGGCCGAACTGGGTTACGTTCCCTACCGGGACGTGGTGCGTTCGGCGCTGCGGCACGCCGGCGGGGTGCGGGTCGACCACATCCTGGGTCTGTTCCGTACCTGGTGGGTGCCGGAGGGGATGTCCCCGGCCGACGGCACCTACGTCCGTAGCGACCACGAGGCACTGATCGGGATCCTCGCGCTCGAGGCCCAGCGAGCCGGTGCGGTGGTCGTCGGCGAGGACCTGGGGGTCTTCGAGGAGTGGGTGCAGGAGTACCTCGCCGAGCGTGGTATCGCCGGCACTTCGATCCTGTGGTTCGAGCGGGACGAGGACGCGGCGCGGGCACCGGAGAGTTATCGAGCGCTGTGCCTGACCTCGGTGACCACCCACGACCTGCCGCCGACCGCGGGATATCTGGCGGGCGACCACGTCCGGTTGCGGTCGGAACTCGGCCTGCTCGAACACGATCTGGAGACCGAGCTCGCCGGTGCGGCCGCCGAGCGGGACGCGGTGCTGGCCCTCGCGCGAGAGCGGGGTCTGCTCGGCGACGACGAGACCGGCACGGACCGGCAGGTGGAGGCGCTGCACCGCCTCATCGCCGCGAGTCCGTCGGCTCTGCTGGGGCTTTCGCTGGTCGACGTGGTGGGTGAGCGGCGCAGCCAGAACCAGCCGGGCACGGTCGACGAGTACCCGAACTGGCGGGTGCCGCTCGCGGATGCGCGCGGCCGCGCCGTCCTCGTCGAGGACCTCGTCGAACACGAGGGGTTCGCGCGGCTCGCCCGGGCCCTGGAAGGCGGTCGCGGATCACGGTCGTGAACGGGCCGGCCGCCGGCCCGCCTCGCGGATCGGCGGCCGGGACCGGGACTCACTTGGCGTAGAGTGCGTCGATCTCGTGGGCGAAGCGCTCCGTGACCACGTTGCGCTTGATCTTGAGGGTGGGGGTCAGTTCCCCCGACTCCTCGGTGAGGTCGCGGTCGAGGATGACGAACTTCTTGATCGCCTCGGCGTGGGAGACGAGGGTGTTGGCGTCGTCGATGATCGTCTGCACCGCGTCGCGCAGAGCCGGGTCGTGGCGCAGCTGACCGATGGTCGCCTCGACAGGCTTGCCGTTCTCGGCCTTCCAGTTCTCGAAGACGTCCGGGTCGACGGTGACGAGCGCCGAGATGAAACTGCGGCCGTCACCGACGACGACGGCCTGCGACACCAGGGTGTGCGAGCGCATGCGGTCCTCGAGCGGGCCGGGCGAGACGTTCTTGCCACCGGCGGTGATGATGAGGTCCTTCTTGCGGCCGGTGATAGACAGGTAGCCGTCCTCGTCGAGGGAGCCGAGATCGCCGGTGCGGAACCAGCCGTCGCGGAAGGCGGCCTCGGTGGCCTCCTCGTTGCGCCAGTAGCCGTCGAAGACGACGTTGCCGCGCAGCTCGATCTCGCCGTCCTCGGCGATGCGGACGGTGTTGCCGCCCATGGGACGTCCGACGGAGCCGATCTTCTGCGAGCCGGGCATGTTGACGCAGTGTGCGGCGGTGGTCTCGGTGAGGCCGTAGCCCTCGTAGATCGGGACGCCGACGCCCCGGAAGAAGTGGCCCAGGCGCGGGCTCAGGGCGCCGCCACCGGAGATGGCGTACCAGCACTCGTTGCCCATCGCCGCGCGCAGCTTCGAGTAGACGAGCTTGTCGGCGAGGGTGTGCTTGGCCTTGAGCAGCAGCGACGGGCCGCCCTGGTCGAGGGACTCGCTGTAGGCGATGGCGGTCTCCTCGGCGAAGCGGAAGATCGCGGCCTTGACCGGTCCGCCCGAGGAGGCCTTGGCGGCCGCGGCGTCGCGGACCTTCTCGAACACCCGCGGTACCCCGAGGATGACGTTGGGCGAGTAGCGGGTGAACTGCTCGGAGATGGTGGAGAAGTCGGACCAGTGGGCCTGCGCCGAACCAGATTCGAACAGGGCCAGCGACACCGCGCGGGCGAGCACGTGGGCGAGCGGCAGGAAGGTCAGGCCGCGGCGGCCGGGGCCTGCGACCACGCCGATGTCGGACTGCAGGATCGCGCGGACCTCGGAGAGGAAGTTGCGGTGGGTGAGCATGCAGCCCTTGGGACGCCCGGTGGTGCCCGAGGTGTAGACGAGCGAGGCGACGTTCGCGGAGCGGATTCCGGCGAGGCGGGCCTTCAGCTCCGCGTCGTCGACCTCGGCGCCTTCGGCGGCGAGGGTGTCCACCGCGCCGTTCTCGATCTGCAGCACGCGGCGCAGGGTGTCGGGCATGTCGACGAACAGGGCCTCGTGGCGGGCGGTCTCGACGACGGCCAGGCCGGCCTCGGAGTCCTGGAGGATCCAGCGGATCTGTTCGGTGGACGAGGAGTCGTAGATCGGGACCGAGACGGCACCGGCAGCCCAGATGGCGTAGTCGAACAGCGACCACTCGTAGCGGGTGGCGGACAGCAGGGCGACGCGGTCGCCGGGGCCGACCCCGTTGGCGATCAGGCCCTTGGCGACGGCCTCGACCTGGTCGGCGAACTGCCGTGCCGTGACGGCGACCCACTGGCCTCCCAGGGGACGCGAGAACATCACCCGGTGCGGGGTCGTCTCCGCTTGGGTGAACACCGTGTGGACGACCGACTCGTCGTCTCCGATGGTGAACGGGGCCGGGGTCGAGTACTCACGCACTGCAATCTCCATCGTTCTGGTCGGGTGTCCGGGCATCGGGGTCGACTCCGGCTCGGAATCGGCGCAGAAGCGTCACGAACCGGTCGAGGTCGTCCGGTGCCCATCCGCCGAGTCCGGCCCGGACGTCGTCGAGACGGCTGTCGACGGCACGCCGCAGGATCTGTGCGCCGTGGTCGGTGAGCCGCAGCGGATGACCGATACGGGCAGGTCCCGTCTCCGCCTCGACCCAACCCGCTTCGACGGCGTGCCGCAACTGGCGCGACACGGTCGAGCGGTGGACACCGAAGGCCTCGGAAATGTCGGTGGCGCGGCAGCCGGGGTTCCGGGCGATGAAGCCCAGGAGCGAATGCTGTGCGAGAGTGAGGCCACCGTCCTCCACTCGTGCTCCGGACGTGAGGAGGCGTACGAGAAGCACGAACTCCTCGTATACGCGGGCAACGCCGTCCTCGGACGGCGGGCCGAGCTGCCGCTTGTGTTGCACAGGGCAACTATAAACCGGAGTGGAGCACAGGACGAAAGAGCCCGGTGACCCCACCCGGTTAGCCTGTCGGTACCGCAGAGCACTCGGGAGGGGGATTCGGATGGGCCGGGACGCCGACCGGAATCTCTTCCGTCACCTCGTCGTGGACGACGCCGACGACCACCTCGCCGTGCTGGACTGCTTCACCGATCTCCTGCCCGCCGAACTCTCCGCCGAGCAGGTTGCGGCGGCCTGTACCGCCCGGGGCCGGGCCCTCGACCCCGAACGCGCCGAGGCCAGCTGCCGGCAGCTGGTCGGGTGGGGGAACCTCGCGGCCGTGCACCCCGGCACGAGTGGGGACGGTGGATCCGGCACGGTCCGCTACCGGATCACCCCGGCAGGCGTCCGCGTGCACCGGGAGACGACCGCGCTGCTCGCATCCCGGGAGGACACCCGCGGGATCGCGCCGGCCCCGCTCGGCCCCCTCGTCGACGCACTCGACGACCTCCTCGACGCCACCGCCTCTGTACTCGAGCCGTCCGCGCAGGTCACCGCGGTCTTCGACCACCACCGCCGGTTCACCGCCGGTGTCGCCGACCTCCACGCCCAGCTGGCCGAGGTCCTGGGCCGGTGGGAGCAGACCCCGCCCCGGGACGCGGCCGAAGTCGACACCCTGATCGAGCAGGTCGACAGGCACGCCGCCGACGTCCGGCGGCACGCACCCCGCGTCGCCACCCGGCTGTCGCAGATCCTCCCCCGGCTCGACCTGCTGCTCGCGGCCCTTCCCGGCACGTTCACCTGCCCCGGGCGCGACCGGGCCGAGTGGGAGGCACTGGCCCGGTGGTACGCCGACGATGCGGGACCGCGCCGCGTACGCGAGGCCGCGGCGGCGGCCCTGAACCGCCTGCTCACGCACGCCCACCGGACCGGGACGGGAGCACCGGACGGCTCGCACCGCGCCGAGTTGCTGCGCCTGGCCCGCCGCTTCGCCGACGCGCCGGATGCGCAGGCCCACCGGTTGTTCGCCGCGACCTTCGGTACCCATCCGAGCCGGCACCTGCTGTGCGGCCCCCGCGAACCGGATCCGCGCGCCGGTGCGGGCACGTCGTGGTGGCACACCGAACCCGTCGCCGTCCCCGCGTTCCTGCGCGAGCGGGTCGAGTCCGGGACGGTCGCCCGGTGACCGCACCGCACACGCTCACCGCCGCGCGGGACGCGGTGGAGCGCCGGGAAGCGGCGCGCGCCCTGCTGCAGCAACCGATCGTCACCTCCGCCACCGATCCCGTGACCGTCGCGGCGGCGCGCCGTCACGCTCCCGCCCTGACCGCGATGTTCGCCGAGCGGCTGGGCTACCGGCTCGTCGTCGGGCCCACCTTCGCCCGGCTCGAGAAGGCACCGCTCGACCCGGCTTCCCCGCCCCGCGGTGCGCGGCACGCGGACGGAGACCACTTCGGTCCCACCACCTACGCGTGCCTCGCGTTGGCCTGCGCGGCCCTGCTGGTGCCGGGTACCGGCGACGAGGTGTCCGCCGCGCGGCTGCGGGAACAGGTCCGCGTCGACGCGGCCGATCTCGGCATACCCCTCGGGGGCGAGGCGTCCGCACGACGCGACCTGGACGCGGCCCTGCAACTCCTCGAGGAATGGGGTGTGCTCACCGGATCCGGTTCGCCGGAGGGCACTTCCGGCCCGACCTTCACCGTGCACCGCGATCTGCTCCCCCACCTGACCACCGTGCACCTGCCCCCCGCCCCGCACACCCACCCAACCCCACAGCCGGTACCGGCGGCCGTCCGGCTCTACCGCCGCCTGGTGGAGGACCCGTTCGTGTCCCGCAGTGAACTCGACGCCGAGACGGCCGAGGTGCTCGTGCGCGACCGGCACGAACTGGCCCGCCGGCTCGAGGAGGACTTCGGGCTCGTCCTCGAGATCCGCGCCGAGGGGGCCCTGGCGTACGACCCGGACGGCACCCTCACCGACGAACAGTTCCCCGGCCCCGGTCCCGTCCAGCGGGCAGCTCTGCTCCTCGTGTCCGAACTCGCCGCCCGCCACACCGATGCGGGAGCCGAGCCACAGGTGGACGACGCCACCGCCGACGAGATCCTCGCCGGGCTCACCCCCGCTCCCGGGCGGCTGCGGGGTACCGCCTCCGTCCGCGACCCCGCATCGTTCCGCCGCGACGTCACCGCACTGCTCGTGCGCCTGAACCTCGCCCGCCCCCACGACGGCGGGTTCACCCTCACCGCCGCAGCAGCCCGGTACCGGCCCGTCCCGCCCGGAGGTTCCCGCCGATGACGCATTTCGCCGTTCCCTCCTCCGACGGGCCTCGTGTGCTGCCGTTCCCGGACCGCCGGCGTCTGTCGCGTGCCGGGATCCTGAACGTCTGGCACTTCGCCGACGTCGAGTTCGTCGCCTCCGGGGGCCGCCTGGTCCTGCGGGGCCCGACCGGCGTGGGCAGGACCCGCGCCCTCGAAATGCTGCTGCCCTTCCTGCTCGACGGCGACCGCACCCGGCTGGACGCGAGCGGCGCCGGGCGGGTCGATCTCGACGAACTCATGCGCACCGGCGCGACGGGACAGGACGAGCGCGTCGGTTTCCTGTGGCTCGAACTGTCCGGAACGGCAGATACTCTCACGATCGGCGCCCGCCTCCGGTACAGCGCGACCACCGATCGCAGCGAGGTGCACTTCTTCACGACGAACCTGCGCGTCGGAGTCGACCTGCACCTCGTGGACGAGCACCGCGTCCCGCTGTCCCGCGACGAACTCACCCGGCTCGTCGGACCGGACGACGTCACCCGCGATCCCGAACGACACCGTGCGAGGGTCGCCGAACGGGTCTTCGGGCTGCGCGGCGAGGCCGGGCTCGAACGGTATTCCGTTCTGCTGCACCTGCTGCACCTGCTGCGCTCCCCCGATACCGGTGATCGTCCCGGCACGGACGACCTCGCCCGGAGCCTCACGGACGCGCTGCCACCGTTGCCGGAGGACGTGTTCGCGGCGGCCGCTGGGCAACTCGACCTGCTCGACGAGACCCGGCGCGAGCAGATCCGGCTCGAGACCGAGCACGACCGGCTGCAGCTCTTCCACGAGGTCCTCCGCCGGTACGCCACGGAGGCCCTGCGCACCGACGCGGAGGCGGCCCGTGCCGCGGCACAGCGCGTGTCCGAGACCCGACGGGAGGGCGCCGCCGCGGAGGCCGAGGAGGCCGATCTCCGGACGCAGGTCGCAGCGGCCGAGGTGCGGTGGCAGGAGCGGCGCGATCAGATCGACGAACTCGATCACGCCCTGCGCGGTCTCACCTCCCACGGATCCTTCCGCACGGCAGAGGATCTCGCGCAGAGTCGGGCCACGGTCGGCGCGCTCGCCCGCACCGCCGACCTCACGGCGGACGCCGCCGAGCACGCCCGCCACCAGGAGCACACCGAGGCCGAGCACGCCGCGGTCCTGCTCGACGAGCTGACCGCCGCCGTCACCCGCGCCGCGCAACGTCTCGGGACGGCACGCTCCGCCCTCGCTCCGGTGGGTCTGCCGGGCGATCCCGTTCCCGGGCCGCTGTATCTCGGGATCGACCGTGTCGCAACCGCTCTCGGCTCCGTCCGGACGGGGCGGGAGACCGCCCCCGAGCCGGTGATCCGGCCGACCGTGCCGCTGGTACACCTCGTCCCCGACGAGATCGATCCGGTGCGCGAGGCCGTCGAGCGGGCCGGCGCCGAGGTGCGGAGGCGCCGCGAGCAGGCGGATCGCCGTCTCGTGGAGGCCCGTCGTCTCGAGGCCGCGGAATACGCTGTGCGCGAGGCGCAGAGCATCGCCGACCGGTCCGGCCGGGAGGCCGAGCGTCTCACCGCCGAGGTCGCCGAGGCCGAGACCCGGGTCGGTGCGGCGGCGTCCGCGTTGCTGCACCGCTGGCGCGAGTGGATCATCGCGGACCGCACCCTCGCCCTGTTGCCGGCGGTCGGACGTGAACGCGTCGGTCTCCTGCACGATCTGTCCGAGCGGCTCGACGCTCTGCTCGAGGATCCGGAGGATGCGGGGAAGGTGCTCGACGAGATCGACGACCTGCCCCGCGAGCCGGCCCGCGCCGCGATCGCCGAGTGCGAGGAGGCCGCGGCCGCCGGCGAGACCCGGGACCGTCTCGACCGCGCCACCCGCGAGGCCCTGGAGCACGAGGAGACAGCGCTCCGGCAGGAGAGCGAAGGACCCCGGCCTGCGGCCTGGCACCTGCGGACCGACGGTGTGCCCTTCTGGCAGGCAGTCGACTTCGCCGGCACCCTCGGCGACGACGACCGCATCGGCATCGAATCCGCCCTGCTCGCATCGGGTTTCCTCACGGCGATGATCGACAGCGAGGGTCGTCTGCGCGCGCAGGGCGGGCAGGTCCTCGTCTCCCCACGCGGCGAACCTCCCGCCCAGCCGCTGTCGACGGTGCTGCTGCCCGACCCCGACGCCGGGCTGCCCGCCGCGGCGATCACCGCGGTGCTCAACACCATCGGCTTCGAGGACCCGGCCGCGGTGGCGTCGGTGTCACGGGATGGACGCTGGCACAACGGGGTCCTGCGCGGGCGGCACACCGCAGAGACCGCGCGGTACATCGGGCGCGCCGCCCGCGACGTCGCCACCGCGGCACGGCGGGTGCGGCTCGACGAGATCCGCGCGGACCTCACACGACTCGACCTCGCGGAACGCAAGCGCCTGGTCGACACCCCCGATCCCGCCCGTCGTCGCCGGGAGATCGACGACCATCTGGCGACCGCCCCCGATTCCGGGGCGTTGCGCGCGGCCCTGGACCGGCGCCGGCAGGTCACCGCCGGTGTCCGCACTGCCGTCACCACCGCGGTCGGGCTCCGCGACCGCGCCACCGCACTGCGGGCGCAGTGGAGTACCGAACTGGAGACCCACCGGGCCCTGTGCCGTCACGCCGGGGTGCCTGCCGACCTCGCCGATCTCGAGGCCCTCGTCGAGGCCTGCCGCGCCGCCGAGACCGCCTGCTCCGAGCTGGCCCGCGATCTCGCGGAGGTCGATGCGGCACGCACCCGTTTCGCCGCCGCCGTCGAACGGTTCGATCTGTCCACGTCGGTGCGGGTCGACGCGGAGGAGCTCGCCGACTCGTGCCGGCGCGAATGGCACGCGGCGGCCGCGGCCGCCGCGGCCCGGGCGGCGGCCGCCGACCTCGACGTCGCGGAACTGGAACGGGAACTGCGCCGGTCGGAGGAGGAACGGGCCCGCGCCGACGAGCAGTGCCGTCGCACCGTGGCGCACCGCGAGGGACTCGGTCGCGCGGTCGCGGAGGTCCGGCAGCGGTGCGCCGCGGCCCGCGCGCGGTTGAAGCGGGACCGAGCGGACCTCCTCGCCGCCGGGGAACGGCTGGCGTGGCGGCTGTGCGAGTTCCGGGCCGCGCTCGCGGACGGCCCGGGGTCCGTGTCGCTCCCGGACGCCCTCACCCGGCCCGACGACCCCGAGCACGTCCGCGCGGTGGCGCAGGAGCTGCTCGATGCCCTGCCACCGGCCTCGGAGACCGACGAGGACGCCCTCCTCGACGCGGTGCGGCGATTCGACCGCGACACGGCCGGACGGTTCACGGTCGAGCACACGGCCGAGGACGGCACCCATCGGGTGCGGATCGCCGAGAACGGCGACGTCCGCACCCCGGCGGCGCTGCTCACCACCCTCGCGCGGCGGGTCGAGGAGCACCGGCGGCAGATGGCACAGCGCGAGCGCGAGGTGCTCACGACGGTGATGCTCGGTGGCACGGTCGACGAGGTGCGGCGGTGTCTCGACCGGGCACGGCGGCTGGTCGACGAGGTGGACGAGTGTCTCACCGCGACCCGCACCACCCACGGGATCGGTGTGCGTCTCGGCTGGGTTCCCGCGCACGCGGATCCCGACGCGGAGCAGCTCGCCCACCTGTTCGCGGAGCCCACCACCGCGGAGGTTGCGGAGGAACTCGCCGAGGTGCTGGGTCGTCGCATCGAGCGGTCGTACGCCGCCGACCCGGCCGCGGGCTGGGTGCAGCACCTGGCGCGGGCACTCGATCCCCGGCGGTGGCACGACGTCGAGGTCACGCTCACCGGCCCGGAGACCGGGCGGGAACGACGGATCTCCCCGCGCGCCCGCATCTCCCGCGGAGAGCTGCGTTTCGTGTCGTACGCGACGATGCTCGCCGCCGTGGACCTGTGCCTGTCGGGACTGCCGGAGAGCGATCGGGCGTGGCGTCCGGTGGTGCTCGACGATGTCTTCGCGGGGATGGACGAGCCGACGGCCGGGACGCTGGTGGAGCTGCTGACCCGGCGCGACCTCGATGTCCTCGCGACCGGGCATTCCTCCTGGCGGTGCGTGTCGCACGAGGCCGAGCTGGACGTGTACGAGATCCATCGGGACGAGGACGGTGCGGCGGTGGCGACCCTGGTCCGCGAGCACGGTCACGGCCGCCACGCCCGGCCGCTCGTCGGCCCCCACATGTGACGAGGCGGTGGGTGCGACGGACGTCGCACCCACCGCCTCCTCGGTGTTCTCCCGTGCGGCCGCTACCGCGGCCGGGTGGTCACTTCACGCGGCGCAGCAGCACAGCCGCGGGTCACTTCACGCGGCGCAGCAGCGCAGCCAGGGCCTGACCGCCGCCGATGCACATGGTCACGACGCCGAGTTCGAGGTCGCGACGGATCAGGTCCTTGGCGACGCGCAGGGTCAGGATCGCGCCGGTCGCACCCACGGGATGGCCCAGGGCGATCGCGCCGCCGTACGGATTGGTCTTGGCCGGATCGAGCTTCACGTCGCGGATCACCGCGACGGCCTGGGAGGCGAACGCCTCGTTGAGCTCGACGGTGTCGACGTCGTCCGGGGTCAGACCGTTCTGGTCGAACAGCTTGCGCAGCGCCAGCGTCGGGGCGTAGCCCATCAGCTCGGGCTCCATCGCGGCGGTGGCCACCGATTCGAGCACCACCGAGGTGTCCAGGCCCCGCTCCCGGGCGACGGACTCGCGGGCCAGCACCAGCGCCGCGGCGCCGTCGTTGATGCCCGAGGCGTTGCCGGCGGTGACGGTGCCGTCGGAGACGAACGCTGCCCGCAGCTTGCCGAGCACCTCGAGGGTGGTGTCGGGCTTGGGGTGCTCGTCCTCGGTCACGGTGACGGGCTTGCGGCCCCCGACCTCGACCGGGGTGATCTCCTCGGCGAAGGCGGCCTTGGCGGCGTCGGTGGCGGCGCGGCGCTGCGATTCGAGCGCGAACTCGTCCTGCTGCTCGCGGCTGACACCGTACTTGGCAGCGACGTTCTCAGCAGTGACACCCATGTGCTTGCCGCTGAACGGGTCGGTGAGCATCGCGACGGTGCCGTCGACGAGTTCACGGTTGCCGAGCTTGTAACCGCTGCGGGCACCGAAGTCGTAGAACGGCATCCGCGACATGTTCTCGTCACCACCGGCGAGGGCGATGTCGGCGCTGCCCCAGCGGATCTCCTGGGCCGCGGACCACACGGCCTGCAGGCCCGAGCCGCACAGGCGGTTGACGGTCAGCGCCGGGGTGGAGATCGGAAGGCCGGCCGCGAGGGCGACACGGCGGGCGTTGTAGGCATCGGGGCCGACCTGGCCGATGCAGCCCATGATCACCTCGTCGATGTCCTCGCCCGTGACACCGGCGCGCTGCAGGGCCTCGCGCGCGGCGACCGCGCCCAGCTCGTGCGCCGGCACGTCCTTGAAGGCACCGCCGAAGCTTCCGATCGGGGTACGCGCCCCGTCGACAACGACGATTCGTTCCGGAGTAGTCATCCCTCGTCCAATCTCGTACGACACGTCTCAGCACAACGATTACGGCACCGAGTGCCGCACGTTTCGTGTCTCGAACTTACCTTCGGGAACGGGTTCGAGGAAAGAGGCGTCGACCTGCGTGGCGGTCCGCCCTCAGCGCGACCGCACAACCTGGAGCGATCCGCTGCGCAGCCGTTCGGCCGCGGCGGGTGTGCCGAGCTCGCGACGCAGCTGCGGCTGCTCGGCGTAGAGCGTCAGGAAACGGTGCAGCAGCTCGGGATCCACGGCGAATCGCCGTGCGTCGACCTCGATCCGGGGCGAGCCGGGAATCCGGTCGAAGGAGAACAGCCGGCTCGTGCGGCGGCGGGCCCACGCGGCCCCCTCGTCACCCTCGACGAGGACCTCCGGGAAGCCGTGGTGGACCATCCGGACGCGGCGCACCGAGATCCAGGGTAGATACGACTCGGCGGACCAGCCCCGCGAGCGTATCCCGTCGGGTGCGAGCACCAGGGATGTCGATCGGACGTGCCCGAGTGCCACCTCGGCGAGGAAGACCGGACAGGGCACGGCGACGAGCAGCAGGATCACGCCCACCCAGGGCAGCCCGTCGTTGCCGAGCACGATCTCCACACCGGCGCCGAGGGAGAGGAAACCGGCACAGGTGACCATGAGGACCAGCAGGGCGAAGACGATCCCGCGGGCCCGGATCTCCGTGCCGACGTACCCGGCCCGATCGACGAACCGCACCCGGGGCGCCCCGCGGCCGGGCCACCAGTAGACGGCACCGAAGGCGGCGGTGAGAAGCATCAGCACCGCGAGGACGAGGAAGAACATCGCTTCCCCCCGGGTAGCCCCGGGCCCCATCGAGGCAGCACGGAACGCCGCGAGGATCCCCATGACCGCGGCGCAGACCACCGACATCGAGACCCGCAGGTCCACACTTCGGCGCATCGATCCCCCTTCCGGACCACCGGAAGCCCCGACGCTCCCGCCCCCTGCCGGTGGCGCGAACGCTACCTCGAGACTCCGACGAGGAGCCGCCGACGAGCGGAGGCACCGCCTTCCGGCGCGCCCGGTTGCTGCGACGCAAATGTGACAATTACCATACCCCGCGGTCGATCTCGTGTTTTCCCAGTACGAGACGGTTTTCTGGGGGGGATGGCGATGCCGGGAGCGGACGACGAGAAAATTTTCCTACGTGTCGGTAACGCCGATGGCCCGGAAGCCGACAGAATCTGTGACGATTCAGACGAGACCGGAGGAGTCTGCATGACTGTCCAGCTTGATTCGCCTGGCATCGCGTCCGTCGACGAAGCGTCGTCGACCGAGGCAGAGCTCGGGCACATGTTCGACCAGCTCAAGGCTCTCGATGCTCAGATCCTCGAGGTGATCAAGCGTCGCTCGGAACTGTCCCAGCGCATCGGGGCGGCCGCGGAGGCCGCCGCTGCGACCCGCGAGGCGCAGGCCGAGGAGATGGCCGTGCTCAACCGGTTCCAGGAGCTCGGTGCCGACGGCAGCGCCCTGGCGATGACGCTGCTGCGCCTGGGGCGCACCCGGGCCTGATCCACGGCTCACGAAGGCCCTCGCACCGCCCGGTGCGAGGGCCTTCGCCGTGTCCGATCCGTGATGCGGGCCCCGCGATCGGATCACGCCGAGATCAACCCTCTCGTTCCGGACCGACCCGGCACAGGGTCGAAACCTCTCGGCATCACGCCCGACAGGAACAGCATGGATCCGGGACCGACCGGCAAGCGCGCCATCGTCACGGGCGGCAGCGGAACGAGTGCGCAACGTGAGCGTCGCGGCGGTGACGACGAATCTCGCCGACGAACTCGGCCCGCACGGCATCAACGTCACCGTGGTGCACCCGGGCCGCACCCGCACCGAGCGGCTCGTCGCCCGGCTCGCCGAGCAGTCCGCCGCGACCGGGGTGCCCGTCGCCGACCTCGAACGCGAGATCGCGGGCAACTCGGTGCAGCGGCTGATCGCCGCGGACGGCGGCGCGCCCGGAGCCGTCCACTGCTGAACGCCGAGCGCTGCGCTCAGCGCAGGATCGACTTGATCTCCAGGAACTCCTCGAGACCGAACACGCCGGCCTCCCGGCCGATGCCCGACTGCTTGTAGCCGCCGAACGGCGCGTCGGTGTTGAAGGCACCACCGTTGATGTAGACCTGACCGGTGCGCATGCGCCGGGCCACGGCCTCGGCGCGCGCCGGGTCGGCCGACCACACCCCACCGGACAGGCCGTAGTCGCTGTCGTTGGCGATCCGCACGGCGTCGTCCTCGTCCTCGTACCCGATGATCGACAGCACCGGCCCGAAGATCTCCTCACGGGCGATGGTCATGTCCGGGGTGACCCGGGTGAAGACGGTGGGGCCGACGAAGAAGCCGGTGGTGAACCCGGTCTCGCGGCCGTCGAGTGCCAGTTCGGCGCCCTCCTCGACCCCCTTGTCGATGTACGCCTTCACGCGGGCCTGCTGGGTGCCGCTGACGAGCGGGCCGAGCTTGGCCTGCGGGTCGGTCGGCAGGCCGAGGGTGTAGGCCCTTGCGACCTGCACGGCCAGTTCGGTGGCCTCGTCGATCCGGTTCGCCGGCACGAGCATGCGGGTCAGGGCGGTGCAGGTCTGCCCCGAGTTGAGGTAGCACTTGCCGATGCCCTCGGTGACGGCGGCGGCCAGGTCGGCGTCGTCGAGGATGATGTTGGCCGACTTGCCGCCGAGTTCGAGCGCGACCTTCTTGACGGTCTCCGCGGCGACCGCGGCGACCCGCTTGCCGGCCCGGGTGGAGCCGGTGAACGAGACCATGTCGACGTCCGGGTGAGCGGCGACGGCCTCACCGACGACCGGGCCGTAACCGCTGACGACGTTGAGCACGCCCGGCGGCAGCCCGGCCTCGTCGACGATGTCGATCAGCGCGTAGGTGACCAGCGGGGCGACCTCGGTGGGCTTGAGGACCACGGTGCAGCCGGCGGCGAGCGCGGCGAAGACCTTGAGCACCACCTGGTGCAGCGGGTAGTTCCAGGGGGTGATGGCGCCGACGACGCCGATCGGTTCGCGCACCACCAGGGCGTTGCCGATCTCCCGGTCGTCGAAGTCGTAGCTGCCCGCCAGTTCGGCGTAGCCGGCGATGTTCTTCAGCGGCATCCCGATCTGGATGGCGCGGGCGAAGTGCGCGGGCATCCCCATGTCCTGCGACACGATGCGGGTGAGCTCCTCGGCGCGTTCGTTCGCGAGCGAGGAGACCTTCTCGAGGTAGGCGGCGCGGGCGGCGCCGCTGAGGGCCGCCCATTCGGGGAAGGCGGCCTTGGCAGCGGCCACGGCGCGGTCGACGTCGGAGGTCGTGCCCTCCGCGACGACGGCGATGACCTCTTCGGTCGCCGGATCGACGACCTCGATCCGGCCGGTGCCGTCGGAGTCGACCCATCGGCCCCCGATGTAGATCTTCGTGCGGTCGAGTACGTCCGTCATCTTCGGTCTCCCCTGCTCGTAGGACGGTTCCGGCGTGAGAGTAACCAAGACCACACTCGCGAGGGGGCGTTTGGTCCCGACCAGCTGTGATCCACACCGCCGTCACCTGAGTTAACACGTGCGCTACACTGGTCCGTGCTGCTCGCGCGCTCCAACGTCGCAACGCACGGCGCATTCGGACAACGTTGTCTGCCTTTCCCGATCGTCTCCGGCACACGTCTATGCGCCTACTGGAGCTGCGCCTCACTCACGCATGTTCTTCCGCATCGTCACTGCCGGTCGACGCCGACTTCGATGTGCCGAGGAGGAAGTCCGTGACGCACGCCAGTGACACCGGCCTGTACGACAGCACGCTGGACAAGAGCAGTTGTGGTGTCGGTTTCATCACCCGCAAGGACGGGGTGCAGACCCACGACGTCCTCACCCTCGGCCACGACGCCTTGTGCGTGGTCCCGCACCGCGGTGGCATGTCCGCCGAAGGTGTCGGCGACGGCGCCGGTGTCAACGTCGACCTGTCGGTCGCGTTCTTCTCGGCGATCACAGGAAAGAGTTTGGAGGCCGGTAATTTCGGTGTCGGCAACTTCTTCCTTCCCACCGACGCGGCCGCGCACCCCGCCGCCGAGGAGCTCGTCTCCTCCGCACTGGCCCGCGCCGGCGTCACCGTCCTGGCCGTGCGCGACGTCCCCGTCGAGGACGACGCCCTGCGTCCCGCGGCGCTGAAGTACCAGCTGCCGATCCGGCAGTGGGTCTTCTCGCGTCCTGCCTCGTGCGCGACCGTCGAGGACTTCGACCGCCTGCTCTACGACGTGCTCCTCGAGGTCGAGGCCCGCGCCTACACCGAGCCGGAGCTGGCCGGCCTGTACCCGCTCTCGCTCAGCGCGCGCACGCAGGTTCTCAAGAACCGCTTGAACTCTCACGAGGTCATCCCCTACTTCCGCGATCTCACCGATCCGCGGCACGCGGTGCACACGCTGTTCTTCCACACCCGGTTCTCGACGAACACCGATCCGCACCCGACGATGGCGCAGCCGTTCCGTCTCATGGCGCACAACGGCGAGCTGAACACCGACCGCAAGAACCGGCTGTTCGAGGGCGCCCAGGCCCGCGCGGTGGGACGCGACATCATCCGCCCGCCGGGACAGTCCGACAGCTGCCGCTTCGACCAGACCCTCGCCTCGCGGATCGCGCACAACGACCTCGATCTCGTCACCGCCGTCGTGCAGATGATGCCGCCGGCCTGGGAGAACGACACCGACCTGTCGCCGCAGGTCCGCGCGATGCTCGAGTTCTTCTCGCTGTACGAGGAGAAGAACGACGGCCCGGCCGCACTGATCTTCGGCAACGGCACCGTCGTCGGCGCCCGCCTCGACCGCCTCGGCCTGCGTCCGCTGCGCACCGTCGAGACCGAGGAGTACCTGGCGGTCACCTCCGAGGCCGGCCAGTTCGGTTTCGCGCCCGAGACGGTGCTGCGCCGCGGCCGCATCGAGGCCGGCGGCATGCTGTACTTCGACCACGCCACGGGTCGATCCTACGAGACCGTCGAGGCACTGGAACTGCTTGCTGCCCAGCGTGATTACGCCACACTCGTCGGCGAGGCGCGACGCGAGCTCGGGGCCCTGCCCGAGATCCCCGCCGAGAAGGCCGGATCCCCACTGCGCTACAACGGCGATCTCGAGCGCTACCAGCGGTACGTCTCCTACAGCATCAACCAGGAGTCCTTCCGGTTCATGCTCGATCCGATGCTCGCCTCGGGTCAGGAGCGCATCTCCGCGATGGGTTACGGCAACGCCATCAACGCCCTGTCCGATCAGGAAGGCGGTGTGGCCAAGTACTTCTCGCAGCGTTTCGCGCAGGTCACCAATCCGTCGCTGGACTCGATCCGCGAGGCCGACGGCATGACGCTGCGCGTCGCGCTGGGAGCCCGCCCCGGCAGCGGGGCGCCCTCCGCCTCCGCCACCCAGATCGTCGTTCCCACACCGATTCTCACGCACCTCGACATGCTGCGGATCCGGGAGCAGTCCGACACCCCGTTCCGGCGCTTCGAGATGCTCTACACCCCGGTGTTCGACGATCCCGAGGCCAACGCGACCGCACTCGCCGCCGCGATCGACGGGGTCGCCGAGGCGATCGCCGAGTTCGCCCGCGAGTCCGGCGGTATCGCCGTGCTCACCGACCGGCACGTGTCCACCGAGCGTGCCGCGCTGCCGATGGTCCTCGCGATCGCCGCAGTGAACCAGCGCCTCATCGACGACGGCCTGCGCCTGCGCGTGTCGGTCATCGTCGAGTCGGGACAGCTGTTCTCCTCGCACCACATCGCCGCGACCCTCGGTTTCGGTGCCGCCGCGGTCTACCCGCTCACGGTGCAGATGCGCGCCGAGGAGAAGTACGGCGACGCCGACGCCGACGCCGCGTTCCTGAAGTTCCGCAAGGCCGCGGAGAAGTCGCTCATGAAGACCATGGGCCGCGTCGGCCTGTGCACCGTCGAGTCGTACATCGGCGGCGAGTTCTTCGAGCCGAGCTATCTCGACACCAACGACGAGGTGCTCGCGCGCTGGTTCCCCAACGTGAGGACCCCCGTCGGCGGTGTCGGTTTCACCACCATCGCGCAGGCCGTCGCAGACTGGCACCGCCGTGCCCTCACCGTCGAGACGGAGAAGGACGTCCCGCTGCTCGGCCTGTTCAAGGAGCGCGCCGAGGGTGCCGGGCACTCCTTCGGCACCACCGCCGTGCGCGGCTTCGTGGACATGACCGAGGAGCCGATCACGCTGCCGGTCGAGAAGGAGGCGGAGCCGGATCTCACCGACGCGCTGCGGCTGCTGCCCCTGCACCGGCTGTCCGACGCCCACGGCCTCGACGACGCGTCCTACCGCTACGGCGGCTTCCGCGCGCTGACCCCGCAGGAGATCGACTCCTTCGAGATCACCCCCGGCTACCGGGCGTTCGCCCGCACCGTCGCCGACGAGCGCGCCCACCGTCCCGCCGCACTGCGCGACGTGCTCGCCCTGCCCGCCGACGTCACCTACGCGATCACCGCCGACGACTTCACCAAGGAGATGGGCCGCTTCGCCCGGTTCGGCAACAACTCGATGCTCGTGCGCGGCATCTCCGCCGCGCGCGTGGGCGAGAACGAGTTCGTGCTGCGCCTGACCGGCCCGCTCGCCGACGACCACGACCGCCCCGAGGCGCTCGCCGCGTCGCTGGTCGCGCGGTTCGGCGACGACGTGGTCTCCACCCGCTGCTACGGCGACACGCTCACCGTGGAGGCAGCCGGCGCGGCCGCGCAGTACCTCGCGCAGGTCCGGCAGGCGCCGCTGAGCGTACGGCTCGACCAGGTGCAGCCGGCCCACGAGATCACCCCGGCGCTCGCGTCGGGCGCGATGAGCCACGGCGCGCTGAACTCCAACGCGCACGAGGCCGTCGCCCACGGCACCAACATGGTCGGCGGTATGTCGAACTGCGGTGAGGGCGGAGAGCACATCTCCCGCTACGGCACCATCCGCGGTTCGCGGATCAAGCAGTTCGCGTCCGGCCGCTTCGGTGTGTGGGCCGGTTACCTCGCCGATCCGATGCTCGAGGAGATCGAGATCAAGATCGCGCAGGGCGCCAAGCCCGGCGAGGGCGGCCAGCTGCCCGCCAAGAAGGTCACCGTGGAGATCGCCGCCGCGCGTGGCGCCACGCCGGGCGTCGAACTGGTCTCGCCGCCGCCACACCACGACACCTACTCCATCGAGGACCTCGCCCAGCTCATCCACGACGCCAAGGCGGCGCGGGTGCGGGTGATCGTCAAGCTCGTCTCCTCCGAGGGCATCGGCACGATCGCCGTGGGTGTCGCGAAGGCGGGCGCCGACGTCATCAACGTCGCCGGCAACACCGGCGGCACGGGTGCCGCCTCGGTGACCTCG
>Ga0182741_1002567_pt1 | contig 20831 bp, 14 predicted proteins | sample eDN5th37CBELigOP_FD_128874 | JGI IMG/M metagenome (GOLD analysis project Ga0182741, IMG submission 128874) | Enriched Organic Plus compost microbial communities from Emeryville, California, USA - eDNA 5th pass 37_C BE-Lig OP (version 2) (version 2) ... | reverse complement strand
CGGGAGTCGCGCGCGAGGATGCGGCCGGAGCCGCGCGCGCGCTGCTGCGCCTGGCCGCCGGCAACATCGAGCGCGCCGACGCGGCGCGCGTGCTGACCGGTCCGATCGTGCGGGGTGACGCGGTGACCGTGCGTCGCCACCTGCGGGCGCTGGCGGCGGATCCCGAGGCGCTGTCGGTGTATCGCGCGCTCTCGCTGGCGGCGGTGGAGCTGGCGCGGGAGTCGGGCACGGATCCGGAAAAGCTGGACGAGGTCCGCGAGGCGCTCGGCTGACGCGTGACGGACGGGCGGCTGATGGGTGGCAGACGCGTGGCGCTCGCATCCACGCACGGACCTCGTCGAACCGCGCCTGCCAATGTACATGAGCAGGTGCATCTCTCGGCGACGGTCGAGATATCCGCATTCATAATGTACTTTATTACGGCTGTATAAAGCGCAACCTCAACAAGGAGTTACCCAAAATACTATTTCTGGCTACCGATCTCGATGGGACCTTCCTCGGCGGCCGCCAGGCCGACCGCCTAGCCCTCTACCGCCTCCTCCGTGACACTCCGGAGATCCGGCTCGCCTTCGTCACGGGCCGCGGCGTGGAGACCGTCTTCCCGCTCCTCAGCGATCCGCTCATCCCCGACCCCGAATTCATCGTCGCCGACGTGGGTGCCACGGTGGTGCACGGCGACGGCCTGCAGCCGGTGCAGCCGGTGCAGTGGGAGATAGACCAGCGCTGGATCGGCACCGAGCCGGTGATGCGCGCGCTGAGCGGGCTCGCCGGTGTGGAGCGGCAGCGCGTGCCGCAGGAGCGGCGCTGCTCTTTCTTCGTGGATGACGAGAGCCTGGTGGACGAGGTGCGCCGCAGGCTCGCCCACCTCGACTGCGATGTGCTCTTCTCGGCCGGTCGCTATCTCGACGTCCTGCCCAGAGGAGTCTCGAAGGGGAGAACGCTGCGCAGGCTCGCCGAGCATCTGCACGTGGAGCCGGATGAGGTGCTGGTGGCGGGCGACACGCTCAACGACGAATCGCTCTTCACCGAGGGGTTCCGCGGAGTGGTGGTGGGCCATGCCGAGCCCGCGCTCCGCGAGGCGACGGCGGAGCTGCCGTCGGTCCTCCACTCCGAAGCGCCCGGCGCGGGCGGCATCCTGGAGGCGGTTCGCGCTCTCGATGGAGAGCCCTTCGCGCTGCCGCGCGAGGACACGGTCTCGGGCGATGCGCAACTCGTGGTGGTCTACCACCGGCTTCCCTTCGACGAGCGCGTGGTGGGCGGCCAGACGGTCAGGCGGCGCCATGGGAGCCCGAACGGGATAATCCCGACGCTGCTGGGCTGCTTCGAAGACGGGCGGCAGGGATCGTGGGTGGCGTGGTCCATAGACCGGAAGGGCGTGAAGACCGCGCCGTCGCACGAGCTGGTGGACGAGGAGCGCTATCCCAATCTGGTGGCCGCGCGCGTGCCGCTCAGCGATGCCGACGTGCAGCGCTTCTACAAGCGCTTTTCGAAGGAGGCTTTCTGGCCGGTGATCTTCTCGTTCGTGGATCGCGCGCGCTTCTCCTCCGCCGATTGGGAGCACTACCTGGAGATCAACCGGGTTTTCGCCGAGCGAGCCGCCGCCGAGGCGGACGACGGGGCGCTGGTCTGGATCCACGATTACAACCTCTGGATGGTACCGGCGTATCTGCGCCAGCTTCGTCCCGATCTCAGGATCGGCTTCTTCCACCATACCTCCTTCCCGCCGGCCGGCGTCTTCAACGTCATCCCATGGGCGGGGCAGGTGGCGGGGAGTCTCGCGCAGTGCGACTACGTGGGATTTCACATCCCGCGCTACGTGGCCAATTTCGTGGATGTGCTGCAGTCGCACGTGCCGGTGAAGGTGCTGGAGACGGTGCCCTGTGCACCGCGCTTCAGGGTGCATGGCATGGCTCTGGCGCTCACGGAGATGCCTACCCGCGTGCGCGCCGGCGGGCGGGAGGTGGGGATGGGTGCTCACCCGGTGGGTGTGAACGCCCGTGCCATCCGCGAGATCCTCGAAGCGCCCGAGGCGCGCAGCCAGTGTGAGCGGATCCGCGAGCGCTTCGCGGGGGCGAAGCTGGTGCTTTCGGTGGAGCGGCTGGACTACGTGAAGGGCCCGCTGCAGAAGCTCGAGGCATTCGAGGCGCTGCTCGACGCGCACGAGGAGCTGCGCGGAGCGGTGACGCTGGTGATGGTCACCACGCCGCCCGCGCCCGGGATGGAGGTGTACGATGAGATACGCGGCGCCGTGGACGCGGTGGTGGGGCGGATCAACGGCCGCTTCGGCACGCTGGACTGGGCGCCGGTGCACTACCTCTTCCGCAGTCTTCCCTTCGAGGACGTCGTGACCTACAGCGCCGCGGCCGACGTGGCTTGGATAACGCCGCTGCGCGACGGCCTGAACCTGGTGGCCAAGGAGTACGTAGTGGCGCAGACCACGGTGGATGGCGCCGGGGTGCTCCTCATCTCGGAGTTCGCCGGTGCCGCCGCGGAGCTGCACGGCGCGCTGCTCACCAACCCCTACGACATCGAAGGTCTACGCGACGGTCTGTACCGGGCTCTGAATCTTCCGGAGGAGGAGAGGCGCCAACGGCTGGTGCGGCTCTCGCGCGTCGTGGAGCGGTACGACGTGGCGGCATGGAGCCGCGACTTCCTGCGAGCGCTTTCCACGAGCAGGGAGAGGCGCGCTGCCAGGTGAGGCGAGAGCGCCGGACGGACTGCCTCGCGCCGTCCGGCGCCCGGCTCCGCGCTCACTGATCGATGACCCTCACGCCCTTCGGCGGTTCGAAGGCGAAGACGCCCGCGTCCAGCTTCGCGTTCGGCTGGATCGAGGTGATCGTGATCCGTCGCGTCAGCCCGTTGGCGTCGGTCGTCTCGAACTGGCGGATGAGCGCGTCGTCATCGTCGATCCAGACGGTGGCCTTCTTGAACGGGATGGTGGAGTCCACGGACACCAGCTTCACCGCGTGCGTCGCGCGACCCGCGATGGTTGCGGTTCCCCCTCCCGACATCTTGTAGCGCGTCTGTGGAGAATCGAGGAACCAGGACGTGACATCGGGCACGCTGGCGCGTCCGCTCTCTCCCACGTGCGCTCGTATCACCTGTCCGGGGTTCGTGCTGGGCAGGTAGAGCCAGACCACCTTGCCGTCGGCCACGATGCGGTCGCCGTCGGGGTCGGAAAACTCGATCGAGAGCCGCCCCGGGATGCGCTGCTGCATCTCGCCGCGCGACTCCACGTCGTTCCCCGTGAGCGGGTTGGTAACGGTCTGCGTGAAGCTCGCTCGGATGGTCTTGATCCTGGAATATGCCGTCACCGCCCGCTGCACCGTCGCCTCCGGTGCCTGCGCCCGGAGGCCGGCCGTCCCGAGCAGCGCTGCGCAGCCGAGGAGGATGAGTGCCCTGACGTGCATTCGATGCCCCTTTCCTGAAGTTGAAAAGAAAGCAGAGAGTAGAGCTACTCTCTGCTTTCTCGCTTCTCCTCTACCCCGCCACTTCGGCCATGGTCCCGGCGCGCGTCGCCGCTGCCGGGGAGGGAGTGAGCGTGCGGCCGATCGCCGCGGCGATCGGCCGGAGCTCGTTCACCAGTTGCTCGAACTGCGCCGGATAGAGTGACTGGGCGCCATCGGAGAGGGCGCGCTCGGGGTTGGGATGGACTTCCACGATGATGCCGTTCGCGCCCGCCGCGACCGCGGCGCGAGCCATCGGGATCACCATGTCGCGCACGCCGGTACCGTGGCTCGGATCGGCCACGATCGGGAGGTGCGAGAGGCGCTGTACCACCGGGATGGCGGTGAGATCGAACATGTTCCTCGCCGCCGTGTCGAACGTTCGAACGCCGCGTTCGCAGAGGATCACGTTGGGGTTGCCGCCGGCCAGGATGTATTCGGCGCTCAGGAGCAGCTCGCTGATCGTCGCGGCCGGGCCGCGCTTGAGGAGCACCGGCCTCCCGAGCCGCGCCACGAACTTGAGCAGCGAGTAGTTCTGCATGTTGCGGGCGCCGATCTGGATGCAGTCGCCGTACTCGGCGATGAGGTCTGCGCCCTCCTCGTCCATCGCCTCCGTCACCACGGCGAGGCCGGTCTCGCGGCGCGCCACGGCGAGCATCTCGAGACCTTCCTTGCCGAGTCCCTGGAACGAGTACGGCGAGCTGCGCGGCTTGAAAGCGCCGCCACGCAGGCACGATGCGCCGGCATCGCGCACCAGGCGCGCCGTGTTCACGATCTGCTCCTCCGACTCCACCGAGCATGGCCCGGCCATCACGACCACCTCGTCGCCGCCCACGTTCACCCCGGGAGCGAGCTGTACGATGGTGTTCTCCGGCTTCCACTCGCGCGATACCTGCTTGTATGGCTGAGTGACGTGGATCACCTGCGCGACTCCCGCGAGCCCTTCGATGCGGGAAGATTCCACGCGACCATCATTGCCGACGAGGCCAACTGCGGTCCGCTGCGCGCCCGGCATGGGACGGGCCTCGTAGCCCATCTCCTCGATCGTCCGCACGACGGCATCCACCTCTGCCTGCGAAGCGCCGTGCTTCATCACCACGAGCATCAGAGTTCCTCTAGTTCGATTGCCCAGCCATCGGTCGCGAGCGCGACCGGGCCGTGATAGCGCTCGCCGATGACTGCGCGGATATCGACGCGCTCGACGGGCGGGTAGAAGTGCGTCAGCGCGAGTACGCCCGGCTCCGCGGCGGCGGCCAGCTCGGCGCATCGTGCTGGAGACAGATGCGTGGGGATGGCCATCTCATCGGGGAGCGAACACTCGGCGAGGAGAAGGTCGCAGCCACGCGCCCACTCGCCGAGCGCGGCCGACGGACCCGTGTCACCAGTGTACACCAGCCGGCGCGCGCCGCACTGAACGGAATATGCAACACTTTCCGCGGTGTGGGGAACCTCCCGGGCCGCGAGCACCACCCCATTTCCCAGCGCGATCTCGCTTTCCGGCGCCATCTCCCTCACCGAGAATGGGTAGTCCGGGCTCGCCACCGTGTGCCCGAACATCGCCCCCATCCGCTCGAGCAGCGCCCGCACTCCGGGCGGTCCAATGATTTCCACCGGAGCCATGCGCGCCGGAAGTGTTCCCCACCTCCAGGCCACGAGCAGTGTGGGGATGTCGCTCACGTGGTCGGCGTCGAAGTGCGTGATCGCCACGTGCGTGATCCCCACCCAGTCCACACCGAGCGTCGCCATCCGATGCACCACGGCGCTCCCGCAGTCCATCAGGAGCCGTACTCCACCTGCCTCCACCAGATGCCCGGCATTCACCCGCTCTCTCGATGGGGCCGCGGTACCGGTGCCGATGGTGGTGAGGCGCATGGGCTCGTGGCGAATGGAAGAAAAGGCGAATGGCAAACAGCAAATAGTGGACGGCTGGCGCGCGGGCGAGGACCCTACACCAGCGAGCCGTTGCTGCTTTCCGCCGCCTGCCTCCTGCCTTCTCCTCTTCCGTTCTCATCATCCACCGCCGGCCCCTTCATTCGCACGCTCACGAACGACGAGACGCCAGGCTCCTGCATCGTGACGCCGTAGACGGCGTCGGCGGCCTCGGTGGTGGTGCGCGGGTTGTGGGTGATGACGATGAACTGCGTGTTGCCCTTGAACTGGTTGAGCATCCGCACGAAGCGGCCCACGTTCTGATCGTCGAGGGGAGCGTCCACCTCGTCCATGAGGCAGAAGGGGCTCGGCTTGGTGAGGAAGATCCCGAAGAGCAGCGAGAGCGCCACCAGCGCGCGCTCGCCGCTGGAGAGAAGGTGAATTCGCTGCGTGCGCTTCCCGCGCGGCGACGCGTGGATCTCGATGTCGCAGTCGAGCGGCGTCTCCGGGTTGGCGAGGCGGATGTCGCACTCGCCGCCGCCGAAGAGCGTCATGAAGATGTGACGGAAGTTGTCGCGCACCTGGTTGAAGGTGGCCAGGAAGAGCTCGCGCGCCGTGACGTCTATCTCCCTGATCGCCTGCTGCAGCTTGTCGCGCGCTTCGGCCAGGTCCGCGCGCTGTCCGGTGAGGAACTCGAGGCGCCTGGTCTCTTCCTCGTGCTCCTCGATCGCGAGCGGGTTCACGGGCCCGATGGATTCGAGGCTCTCGCGCAGCGCAGCCAGCTCGTTGCGAAGCTCGTCGTCGGCGAGCTCCACGTGCACGACCTCCGCCAGCATCTCGTCGAGCGGGCGGCGCCACTCGGCCTCCAGCCGCTCGCGGATCGCCGTGCGTCTGCCGGATAGCTCCGTGTAGCGCAGCTCGGCCTGGTGCAGCGACTCCGCCAGCCGGTTGCCGTGGCGATGCGCCTCGTCGAGCGCGCGTTCGGCCTCTTCCAGCGTGGCGCCGGCGGTGAGAACCGTGGTCTCGGCTTCGCGCAGGTTCTGGTCGCTCGTAGCCAGTGCCGCGCTCTTGTCCTCGAGATCGCCGCGCCACTCGGCCATCCGCTGCGAGAGAACGCTGTCGGCCTGGTCGATGTCGCTCAGCTCGGAGACGAGCGAGTCGATGCGCGTCAGAGCGTTGGCCACCTCCGCCTCCAGGCGCCGCTCGCGGTCGGCGGCCGCCTGCACGCGCGCCTGTGCCTGCGCCTCTTCCACCTGCGCGAGCGTGCGCGCCTCGCGCGCCTCCTCCTGCGCGTGCTCCAGCTCTCCCAGGCGGCCGCCGATCTCCTCGCGCTCGGCCTCGGCCGAGGAGAGCGATTCGGCGAGCGCGCCGCGTTGTTCCTCCAGCGTGGCGATGCGCTCGGAGAGCTCCGCGCGCCGCGTGGCCAGCCGCTCGGCCAGCGCGTCGGCGTTGGCCATCTCGCGCTCGGCGCGCTGCGCCCGGCGCTCGCTCTCGTCGTGCATGGTGAGCGCTTCGCGCCGCGCCTGCTGCGCCGCCGACGACTCATCGGCCGCCGCCGCGAGGCGCGCCTCCGCCTCGCCCAGCGCCGCGCGCGCCGCTTCGGCCGCGCGCTCGGCCGCGGCGCGTGCGTCGCGCGCGCTCAGCGACTCCGCGCGGATGGCCTGCAGCTCGGCGCGCCGGCGCAGCGGCCCGGGGCCGGCGGCGGAGCCGGGAAGCCACACGGCGCCGCGCGCGTCCACGAACGCGCCGCCATCGTCCAGCGCCCGCACCTGCCCGAGGAGCTCCAGCACCCAGCCACGCGCCGGCTCGGCGGCGTCCACCAGCTCGGCGAGCCCGCCGGCATCGATTCCGTCGGTGACCGACGGCCTCGCGTCGAGCGGCAGGAGGAGGAGCGGACCCGGGTCGGCCTCCGCGTGCCACGCGCCGATCGCCTCGGCGGCGGCGCGGTCGCGAACCACTACCGCGTGCACGGTGGCGCCGAGGAACTTCTCGACGATCGCGGCCGGCGCCGCGCCCGCGGAGATGAAGTCCGAGAGCGGGCCGAGCACCGCTCCGTCGCCGAAGCGCTCGCGCTCCTCGAGGAGCCGTGCCGCGGCGGGCGCCAGACCCGCGCGCTCACGCTCGAACGACTCCAGCGCGCGCGCCTTCACCTCCAGCGAGGTGAGTCGCTCTTCCGCGCCGAGCAGCTCCTTCCGCGCGCCAACGTCGTTCGCGCGCGCGTCTTCGGCCGCCGCCTTGCACGCGCTCAGCATCTCCGATGCCTGCTCGGCGCGCTCCGCGCACTCATCGCGTGCGTTGCGCGCGAGCGCCAGCTCGCTGCGCGCGGTCTCGAGCGAGGTGGCGATGTGCTCGCGCTCCGCGGCCAGCGAATCCATCCGCTCGCCCAGATCGCCCAGCTCGCGCGCGGCGCTCTGGGCGTCGAGCTGGGCGCGGCCGAGCTGCTCGCGCAGCTCGCGGATGCGCCGCTCGAGTTGCTCCAGCTCCCCACGCGCGCTTCCGAGCGTGCGGCGTGCCTCGTTCTCCGCTTCCACCCGCTCGGCCAGCCGTTCGCGCGCTCCCTCGAGCTCCGTGGCCAGCCGCTCGCGCTCCGCGCGCGCGATCTCTCCCTCGCGCGCGAGCTGGCTTCCCAGCTCCTCGCCCACGCGCCGCTCCTCCTCGGCGCGCTGGCGCCGCGCGCTGGCGCTCCGCTGGCGCTCCTCGGCCACGCGAAGCTCGCTCTCGAGCCGCATGACCTCCTCGCGCCGCGCGCTCACCATGCGCGAGAGCTCCGTCCGCTGCATCTCGGCCGCCACGCGCGCCGCGTGCGCCTCCTCGCGCGCCGCCTGCGCCATGCGTACCCGCTCCTCGGCGGCGGGGAGTCCCTCGCGCAACTCCGCGAGACGTGCCTCGAGCTGCACCAGCTCGTCGCTCCACGCGGCCATCTCGCGCGAGGCGAGCGTGAGCTCCACGTCGAAGCGCCGGCTGCGCAGCTCGGTGTAGCGCTCCGCGCGTTTCCGTTGACGCGCCAGAGAGCGGACCTGGCTCTGAACCTCGGTGAGGAGATCGTCGAGGCGCGAGAGGTCCACCGTCGTCTCCTCGAGGCGCCGCTCGGTGGTGCGGCGCCGGTCGCGGTAGAGTCCCACGCCGGCCGCCTCCTCGAAGAGCTCGCGGCGATCGTCCGGACGATCGGAGAGAAGCGCGTCGACCATCTTCGCTTCGATCACCACGCCGGAGTCGGCGCCGAGGCCGGTGCCGCGCACCATGTCCTGGATGTCGCGCAGACGGCAGGGCGACCCGTTCAACAGGTAGGTGCTCTCGCCCGAGCGGGAGAGCCGGCGCGTGATCACCACCTCGCGGAACGGGACGGCCAGCGCGCCATCTTCGTTCTCGAAGTAGAGCGAGACCTCGGCCACGTTCACCGGCCGCCGCGCGGAGGAACCCTGAAAGATCACCTCCTCCATCTTCGCGCCGCGAAGCGCGCGCGCGCGCTGCTCGCCGAGCACCCAGCGCACCGCGTCCGAGACGTTCGACTTCCCGCATCCGTTCGGACCCACGATCGCCGTGACTCCGGGTTCGAACACGAGCTGCGTGCGGTCGGCGAACGACTTGAATCCCTGCAGCTCCAGCCTGGTGAGTCTCACTGGGCCGGTCTCCCCGCTCGCCGAACCACGCGGAGCTCCGCGCCGTCGGCGCCGAGCTCCGCGCGCATCGCGTCGGCATCGGTAGTGGTGCGGAAGGCGCCCGCGTAGATGTTCACCGTGCCGTCGGGCTGCACGAGCGAATACGCCGGCATCCCCTTCACGCGATACGAGTCGAGCTGCGACCGCGCCTCGGCGGCGCTCAGCCCCGAGCGCACGAGGATGGCGAACGGCGCATCGATCACGTGGCCCTGCCCGCTGGCCAGTATGCGCTGCAGTCGCAGCGAGCGGAGCAGGGAATTGGCATCGTCACGGTCGTGGAAGGCGCCTGCAATCACCAGGAATACCTGTCTGCGGAGATTAGTGTCGTAGAAGGGAGCGTAGGTGCCGGCCGGGATCCCGCGCGCCGATTCCTGCGCGATGCGCGTGAGCGCCGCGGTGACGTCGTTGTACTGGGCCAGCGCCACGCCAAAGGGCACGACCGCGCTCGAGTCCATCACGAGGGCGGCGGCGCGCGTGGGCGCGCCGTCCGCACGGTCGCCGACCACGGCGCCCGCGCTCGTGACGGAGCTCGTGGCAGCGTCGGTGCCCAGCGAGCTCTGAACGGCCCACCAGGCGAGCGCCGCCACCGCCAGCACCGTTGCCGCGATCGCCACGAGAAAAGGCGCGCGCGTCGGGTTCACGCCCCGCCGCTTCGCCCGTGACGGATACTGCGCGGCGGAGGCGGCCGGGTCCTGCTCGCGCGCGTGGGCGAGCACCGGCAGCTCCGCCGGCGCCATGGCGTCGCCTGCCAGCACGCAGCCGTCGAAGAGCGATACGATCCGCGCGATCGAGGGAGAGTCCTCCGGTGCGATCACGATCAGGAGCGCGCCGGCTTCCTCGAAGCTGCGCACCAAGCGTGGCCAGCGATCGCTGCCGAAGAGCTCTTCCTCGTCGAAGGGCGCGGCGCCGCTGGGGATGACGAAGAGATTGCCCGCACGGTCCACCGGAGTCGCGACCCGACCGAGCGATACGCCGTGCTGGAGCATGTCCACCAGACCGTGCGCCGTGCCGTCCGGCAGGAGCTTCTCGATCGGAGCGAGCTCGCCCACGGCATCCACCACCGCCACCCTGCGCCTCCGCGCCTGGTGCTTCGCTATCGCGAGCGCGACACGCGCGGCGGCGTTCGGGTCGGAGCCGATGATCATTACATTGGAGCGCTCGGCGAGGTCGCGCGCGATGCGCTCGCCCTCATCCGCCCGGTCACTCCGGACGGATGCTTCGATGTGCACGGCCACTCAGGGTGCTCCCTCGTAGATCCAGTACGCTTTCCCGGTGGCGCGTGCCACTCGCTCCGCCTCATCGCGGGTCGGGAAGGGGCCCATCACGACCCGAAAGATGGTAACGCCCGCGCGCTCGGTAGTGATGACGCGCGCCTTCGACGACCCGCTGTTCGCGATCCCGCTGGCCACGTCGTTGGCCGCGTCCCTCGAGCGGACGGCCGCGAATTGAACGGTGAAGCCCGCATCGTGCTGCTGGCTCTCGCCGCTCTCTGGCTCGGGCGTGTTCGCGCTCCTCGTGGGGGGCGGAGCCGGGCGCGTCCTGCCGCTGTCGCGCCCCGCGAGCGCGCCTTCGGAGATCGCGCTGCCGGTGTCGTCGCTCCAGTCGGGTACCTCGACGGCCGTGTCGTAGCCGAAGGTGACGGGTTCGTCGAGACCGGGCGAGCGGGGACGGAAGCCGTTCCAGGCGACGAAGAGCCAGGAGTCGCTTCCCCCCTTCTCGATGGTGTTCTCGCCGGCGAGCGAGGTGCCGTCGACCAGCCGCACGTCGTTCCCATCGAGCAGCGCTATGCTCCCGGCCGGAGTAACGGCGGGGAGATCATCCCGCCACCCGGTCTTCACCGTGCCGAGCAGCTTGTCGGTTCCGATCGCGAACACCCAGGCGGAATCGCCGCTCGCCGCGCGCGCGAGGACGTAGCGGCCCATGGGATCCATGCGCAGCGCCGCCACGTTGCCGGGTGCGCGCAACTGCGCTTCGGTGCGGTGAGTGTAGCGATCGAAGACCTCGATCTGCCCCGCGGAATCGGTGACGACGTACAGCCGGTCGCCGCTCGGCGTGGTGGCGAGCGCGCGCACGGGGCGGTCGAGCTTCACGCTCGGGACGGGCTCCAGGTCGCGCGTGCGGAGGCCCACGAGCCCCGAGTCCACGGTGAAGTAGGCGCGGTCACCGATCTGCGTTCCGAACGCGCGGCCCACGCGCGGAAGGAGCGCGCTGTCGGCGACGCTCTTGTCGGGCGGGTGGACCTTCCAGACGATGCTTCCGTCACCGCGGTCGGCGACGATGAGCAGCGATCCGTCGGGCTGCGGCACCAGCTCGCGCGCGGGGTTGGGCGGCGTGTACGACCAGCTTCCCACCGGGGTGAGACGCACGACGCTCCCCGAATCGCTTATCCCGTAGATCGCGGAGCCATCTTCCGAGGCGAGCTCGGTGAGCTTCGGCTTCGCATCGCGGCTCACGCGCCCCATGCGAAGGTCCACGCGAACCGGCACGCCCTTGGTGTCGACGAGGGCCACGGAGCCGATGTCGCCGTCGAAGCCTAAGATGCGAGCGATGCCCGGCGCCCTGGCGCTCGATTTCCAGAGCAGCGAATCGAGTCGCGGGTATGCGAAAGCCCGAACCTGACCACCGTCTCGCGGGAAGCGAAGAACGACCTGGTCTGGGCCGCGCATGGTGCTGGCGGATGACGCCTCGGACACGGCGGGAGCGGCGGCGCGGTCTGACTTTCCGCAGGCCGCCAGCATCAGCGCCAACGCAATAAACGGCTTTCGCACGGGCGAAAACTACCGGAGCGAGGGGGGAGACTCAAGGAGCGTGCACGCCACGCACGCCCCTCTTCACGAGCGCGGGTTAGCGGGAAATGCCGGCCGCCGGAGCGCCGTGTGAAAGCTCTTCCAGATCCTCCTCGGTGAGCCGCAGCTTTGTTGCCGCGATGTTCTCCTCGAGATGCGCCACGCGCGACGTCCCCGGGATGGGGAGCATCACCGGCGAGCGCGCGAGGAGCCAGGCGATGGCCACCTGCATCGCCGTGGCATCGTGGCGTTCCGCCACGCGCGCGATGGCGCTCTCTTCACCTATCTTCCCCGCCGAGAGCGGTGCCCAGGGGAGGAAGGCGATCCCTTCGTGCTCGCAGTAGTCGAGCACCCATCCCCAGTGCTGGTCTTCGACGTTGTAGCGGTTCTGCACCGATGCGATCGGCACCACGCGGCGCGCTCGCTCGATCTGCTCCACGTTCACCTCGGAGAGCCCCACGTGGCGCGCGAGGCCATCGCTCACGAACTCGCGCAACGCGGCGAACTGCTCGCTCTCGGGCACTTCGGGATCGATGCGGTGGAGCTGGTAGAGATCCACGCGGTCCAGCCTCAGGCGGCGGAGGCTCCCCTCGAGCTCGCGCCGCAGGTAGTCCGGGTCGCCTCTGGGGTGCCACTGGCCGGGCCCGGAGCGCTCGAGGCCGCCCTTGGTGGCTATCACGAGCCCGTCGGCGTAGGGAAAGAGCGCTTCCGCGATGATCTCTTCCGAGTAGTGCGGTCCGTAGGAGTTGGCGGTGTCGATGAAGTCGACGCCGAGCTCCATGGCGCGCACGAGTACGCGGAGCGCTTCGTCGCGGTCGGCGGGCGGGCCCCAGATCCCCGCGCCGGTGAGGCGCATCGCGCCGAATCCCAGGCGGTTCACGGTGAGGTCGCCGCCGATGGTGATCGTTCCGGCGGCGTCCGCGTGCGGCGTGCCGGTCCTGCCTTCCTGCTGACTATTCATGATGCATTCAACCTCCGTCGGTCGATGGGGCAAGCATCGCGCCCGCATGCGTCGCGATCGTCGTCGATCGCGATGCTCATGTGTTCGTGTCAGAAGGGCGGATACAGCGTGAACTGCCAGAATCCCTTCTTGCGCGGCGCGTCGTGCGGGATCGCGTAATCCCAGCGCAGCACCACGTAGTTGAAGAGATTCACCCGTATCCCGAAGCCGTGGCTGGTGAGGAGCCCGCGCGTCGTGGATGGATCGTCCACCCGCCGCCTGTGCAGCGAGACGTCCTGGCCGCTGAACCAGGCGGTGGCGGCGTCGTAGAAGAAGGCGCCCTCGATGGATGGGATGGGGACCACGCCGCCGATGCTTCCGCCACGGATGAGCGGGAAGCGCAGCTCCGCGCTCGCGTACATGAGGCTGCTCCCCTGCAGCGGCGAGCAACGATACGCGTTCGCCACCGAAGCCACCGGGCAGCTCCTCTCATCGGAGAGAAAGGTGCGGCTGTCGTAGCCGCGGAGCATGTCGCCCCACCCCAGATACTGACGGGTGGAGTCGGCGTCGCGGCCGGTGGATATCTCGGCCGTGAGGCGCGTGGCGACGGTCAGGTAGTTGAAGAGGATCGGGTCGTAGCGCCGGTAGTCGCCGAGGTAGCTCATCCAGTGATAGTTGCCTACCGCGGGTTGGAGCTGCAGCCGATAGCGTCGCCCGGAGATCGGCGCGGTCATCCCCCAGAGGACGTTGTCCGACACGTACGCGACGGATGGCTGGATGAAGTTCACGCTGTGCGAGCGTATCTTGTCGCGCTCGTACGGAGTGAGCTGCGCGCCGGAGCCGTCGAGCGTGCGCCGGTAGATGAGATCGGTGCGGTCCATGTTCGTGAGCCGCGCCGCCAGCTCCACGCGACTGAAGCGGTCGAACGGATATATGCCCACGCCGAAGCCCTGCCGCACGATGTAGCGCGTGATGACCTGCGTTTCCTCGAAGCCCTCCGGGATCTCGGAATAGTACGGGTTCTCGCCGAAGTAGTAGGGCGTCTGGAAGAGCCCCGTGGAGTACTGGAAGCGACGCGACAGGTTCGTGTAGCCGGTGAAGAGCTGCGCCTCCTGGATGCGGCCGTTCACCGCACCGGCGAAGGCGAGCTGGTGGTTGCCCACCATGTCGCTGAGCACGATGGCGGTACCGCCGAACACGCCGCTCCCGAAGTTGTCGCGCGCGTACCCCACCGTGGGACGCGCCACGTAGTCCGGCGCCAGGTGCATCCGGTAGTCGTAGCGCCGGAAGCGCGCCGTGTCGGGGAGGGTGAGGTTGCCGCTGTCCAGGAGCGCCGCCACGCTCAGCTCCGCGCGTCCTTCCTCGGCGTCGAAGGGCCGGTCGCTCGACGGGCGGATGCCGTGCTGGGTGCGGTAGAAGGAGCTCGAGCCGGGCGTGTCGGCCGTGATTCCGGTGCCATCACCGGTGCTGTCGCCGGTGTTGTCGCCGGTGTTGTCGCCGGTGTTGTCGCGGCCGGGGCGAGCCGCTCCGGAACCGACGCTCGAGCTGTCGCGCGTGGCGAGCGTGGCGCCGGCCGTGGGGCTCGCGCGGTAGGGCGTGCGGGCGAGTCTACGCGGGTTGTCCATCTGCCACACCGCGTAGTCGCCGTTCTCGAAGTAGGTGAAGGCGAGCTTGTCGGCGTCGCGTGCCCAGGTGATCGCCGGGCTCAGCGCGGTCAGCGCCGTGACGCCGCCAACCACGTTGGTGAGCTGATATTCCTCACGCTCGCGCAGGTCGTAGAGAAATACGTTGGGGATCCCGGTGCGATCGCTCACGTACGCGATGGACCTGGAGTCGGGCGCCCACATCGGGTTGATGTTGAGCCCCTCCTGGCCATGGAGCAGCTCGATCCGTCCCGTTTCCAGGTGATAGAGCGCGATGCGCATCTTCGGGAAGCGAAGGAGCGAGACGTCGGCTCCGTCTCCGCGCTCGGACGCGAAAGCGATGGTCCGCCCGTCGGGCGACCACTGCGGCTGCAGGTCGCCGAAGCGGTCGTTGGTGAGCTGACGGAGGTTCTTCCCGTCGGCATCCACGATGTACAGGTCGGTGATCCCGCCGCGGTTGCCGCTGAAGACGATCTGTCTGCCGTCCTTCGACCAGCTCGGTCCGGTGATGCCATCCAGCGGGAGCGTCAGTCTGGCGAGACGCTTTCGGCTCGCCACGTCGAAGATGTAGAGGATGTCCTTTCCTCCGCTCAGCGCGGTGAAGGCGATCCGCGCGCCATCGGGGGAGAAGGCGCTCTGCGAGTAGAGGAGCTGCAGCTCTTCGAAGTTGGGGTCGAGGGCGCTCTTGATGAGGCGCGTGATGCGCTTTCCGGTGCGCGCATCGGCGAGCCAGAGGTCTATGAAGACCTGGCCTTTGAGGAAGCTTCCGTTGGAGAGGAAGGCAACGTATTTGCCATCGGGCGAGAGCGCGGGCGCTATGAAGATCTGCCCGCCGCTGTGGCGCTCGGTGAGCAGCGGGCGCGAGAAGCGGCGCGGACGTTCGAGGTTGGCGATCTGCGGGAGGTGCTCGTTCTGCATCGCCTCGCGCCACTCGTCGCCCAGATCGTCGAGCGGGGTGCCGGTCTCCCGCTGAAAGGCCTCGGCGACTCCCATGGTGGGAACGTCGGCCATGATCTGACCGACTATCTCATCGCCCCACCGCCTCGCCACCCACTCCCAGAACGCCTGCCCGTAGCGGTAGGGGAAGTAGAGGTCCGGCCGCCGGGTCATCTGCTCGATCGTGGGGAGATGGCCGTTCAGCGCCGCGTCACGGATGATGGTGCTGGTGTTGGGGTCGTCGGGCCCGATGGAGAGGTACTCGGCCATCCCCTCCATGAACCAGAGCGGCGGCTGCACGCGCATGAGTCCGGAGAGCGCGCTCCCGGCGCTCTGGCCGCTCTGGAAGATGTCGAACTGGAACTCGTGCACCATCTCGTGCGTGAGCACGTGCTCGAAGCCGCGGTAGTCGCCGGTGAGGAAGAGGAGCATCCGGTCGCGCGTGGGCTCGGTGACGCCGCCGGTACCCTCGCCGAGGTCCCCCGTTACGTTGTTCTGGCCGAAGTCCGCGCGCGAGGCGAAGACCATGATCGGCTTCTTCTCGTTGAACTCGTGGGCGAGGATGCGCGAGAGGCGGCTGTACGCCCGCTCGGCCATGCGGGCGGCATCCATCGCGGCGGCACGCTCGTCCGGATAATAGTGGACGAGAAAGTGCTCCGTCTCGATCACCTTCCAGTCGAAGTGCTTGTACTGGACCTGATTCTTACCGAAGTACCCCTGCGCGCCCAGTGGGCTCGCCACGATCGTCGCCGCCAGCGCGGCGACGCGCCAGGCCCAACGCATGCTCATACACCGGCCCCTTCCTGCTCGATAGCCACCGACTTCGCGTCACTCCAGAGCCGCTCGAGCTGATAGAACTCGCGCAGCACCGGATGGAAGACGTGCACCACGAAATCGACATAGTCAAGTAGGACCCAGCGTCCCTGCTGCAATCCCTCCACGTGGTGCGCCCGCACCCCCTGTTTGCGCAGCTCCCCCAGCACGTGCTCGGCGATGGCGCGCACGTGCGTGTCCGACGACCCGCTCGCGATCACGAAGTAGTCGGTGGCATCCGAGATGTGCGTCAGATCCAGCAGCGCCACGTCCTTCGCCTTGAGATCGATGCACAGCTCGGCCGCCCTTCTGGCGGTCGAGAGAGTCGAGAGAGGGGAGTTCGCGCGTCGCTGGGGCATGGGTCGCGTACCGGTGTGGCTAGGAGAGTGGGCGAAGGAAACGGGGGATAGAAAACGGGAAACAGGAACTGCTTCGTAGCTCGCTCATCCCCGCAACCCCGTCGTTCCCGCGCAAGCGGATACCGTCATTCCCGCGAAAGCAGATACTGTCATTCCCGCGAAAGCGGGAATCCATGTCAGCCAGACGAACATGGGTTCCCGCTTCCGCGGGGACGACTGGGAGAAGCGCGGAGATGACCGCGAGTGCGGGAGCCGGTAGCTGTTTCCCGTTTTCCGTCCCCTTTTTCCTCATCATTGTTTGATGACCCACACCTTGATCTCCGGCTTCACATCGGCGTGGAGCCGGATGGGGATCTTGTAGACGCCCAGGGACTTGATCGGCTCGTGCAGATCCACCTGGCGCTTCTCGATCTCGGCGAAGCCCTGGGCGTGGAGCTGCTGCACGATGTCTGCCGCGGTCACGGAGCCGAAGAGCTTCTCCTCGTCGCCCACGCGGGCGGAGAAGGTGAGAGAAACCTGCTCCAGGCGGTCGGCGAGGGTGCGGGCGTTCTGGCGGCGCTCGTTCTCGGCCGCCTCGAGCCGCGCCTTCTCGGCGGCGATGCGCTTCCGGTTGCCCGGGGTCGCCTGGTAGGCTAGGCCGCGGGGGAGGAGGTAGTTGCGGGCGTAGCCGTTGGACACCTTCACGATGTCGCCGGGGTTGCCGACGTTCTCTATGGTCTGGCGAAGTATGACTTCCATTGTTTGGCTCCGTGCAGCGGTTGGTCGTGAGGTTGATTGCAATTGCATCGTGGTTCAGTCGCGGTTCAGTCGCGCCGGTTGCCGCCGCCAGGGCGCTGGCGATCCGATCCGGATCGTGCCACGGCGAGCCGCGCGCGCCAGTCGGCCCAGGTGTCGCTGAGCCCCAGCCCGAGCGCGGCAGGTACCGTGAGCAGCGAGAGCGGAAAAGCCGCCACGGCCAGGAAGACGCTCACCGCCGCGATCCGGCGTGACACGAACCAGGCGTAGATCCCGTAGCCGCGCAGCACGTAGAGCGCGCCCACGAAGACCGTGAGATTGCGTCCCATGGGCCCCACGGCAGCCAGTGTGGGAAGCAGGATCATGGTGATCCCCGCCACCAGCGCCCACGCCAACTGGTCGCTGAAGGCGAACTGGCTGAGCGGTGCGAGCGCGGCGCCGATGCGCGCGCGGCTCAGCCGATGGTAGAGTGCCCACGCCAGCGCGCAGGCGGCGAGCGCCTCGAGCGCGAGCAGCGCGGGAAAGAGCGATGCCGCCGATTGCGAGAGCGCCGTCTGGAGCTGGATCCGCTCGCCGGCCACCTCGTTCGCCATCTCGGCGAGCCGCGGCAGGCGCTCGCCCACGAGCTTCGCGCTCTCCTGCATCATCACGGTGGCCGCCGCATTGCGCGACTCGAACTCGTGCGCGAAGACGCTCTCGATCGCGCGCGGGCTCCGGCCGGCGAGCACCAGCAGGAACAGCGCGAGAAGCGCGGCCACCACTATCGCCGAAAGCGCGCGCTCCAGGAAGGAGCGCTGCCGGCCGATGATGCACACGAGGCCGAACGCGCCGGCCACCACCAGTCCCCACGCGCGCGCGAGGTCGTAGTAGGCTCCGCCCGCTCCGGCCGGTGGCGCGAGCGAGAGGAGCCATACCGTGAGCCCGGTCCAGAGGATGGCGAGCGAGAGCGGCCCTCCCGCCCACCACCCTACCACGAAGCACGCGGCCAGCACTGGCGTGAGGAGCACCAGCGTGTCCACGACCGGCACGAACGCGGGGAGCCCGGGCAGGTGCGGCATCAACAGGAACGCCGCGAGAGCCAGGGTAATCCGGATCCACCCCCGCTCCCGCGGCGCCGGCACCGGGCCGTGAGTCATGCTCTACGCCTGATGACCCCTGATATAGGGGATCAGGGCGAGGTAGCGCGCGCGCTTCACCGCCGTGGAAAGCTGGCGCTGATGGCGTGCGCACACTCCACTGAGCCGGCTCGGGAGGATCTTCCCCGTGTCGGTCAGGAAGCGGCCGATGGTGCGGTCATCCTTGTAGTCGATGAAGCGAACGCGGGATTCGCAAAAGGGACAGCTCTTCTGTGGGCGTCGCATGCGTCAATCCTCGTCGTCGTCGTCATCGTCCGAAGCGCGAGGCCTCTCCTCGTCGCCTTCACCCTCCGCGGAGGGTGGCGCACCGACTTCGTGCTCGTGGAGCGTGATGAGGTAGCGCATCACGCCGTCGTCGAGCTTGAGCGCGCGCTCGTACTCCGGAAGCGCTGCAGGCTCCGCCTCGAAGCGGGCCACGGTGTAGTAGCCGTTCTCGCGCGTGCCGATGGGATAGGCGAGCTGGCGGCGTCCCCAGTTGTCCACCGTGGTGGTCTCCGGGGAGAGGGAGAGGAGCTCGTGAAAGCGCGCGAGCTTCTCCTGGATGGCGGTGTCTTCGAGCGTGGAGTCGAAGATGTACACCGCCTCGTAAGTGCGAGGCATGTCGGGTGGTTCCTCCCTGTGGTCTGAATCCGCCCCCCGCTCGCATGCGGGGGGAGGGGGGCTTTTTGGAGTATCCGACAAAGTTAGCCAGCGGCGGCTGGCCATGCAAGTTCGCCACGGAAGCGAAGATACGGTGGGGTCAGGTCTGAAATCGTGCGCCATGTCATCCCCGCTTTCGCGGCGATGACGATGTTGGATACGGCCGCTACGTGGGCCGTAGCAAGCACGATTTCAGACCTGACCCCGCCATATGACCCTGCCGTATATTGGGGTGAAGCGTGCTCCGCCAACCCGCCCACCCACCCCGCCCGCCGATGCGTACGCTCCCCACCATCGATAGCCGCCTCAGCACGGCGCTCGTGCTGGTCGCTCTCACCTTCACACTCTCGCGACAGGCGGACGCGCAAAGCGCCGCGCCACCCGCCGCGCTACCCGCTGCGCCACCCGCTGTGCTCCCTTCGCTCTACGAACCCGCACCATCTCCCGACGGCTCCGAGATCGCCTTCGTCTCGGGCGGCGACATCTGGACCGTGGCCGCCTCGGGCGGGGAAGCGCGGCTCCTCGTCTCCGATCCTGCCACGGAGTCGCGACCAGTCTACTCGCCGGATGGCAAGCGGCTGGCTTTCGTATCCACCCGCACGGGTGACGGCGACCTCTACGTCCTCACCTTCGCCACGGGACGCGTGGAGCGCCTCACCTGGGACGATGGCCTCGACCAGCTCGATGGCTGGTCGCGCGACGGGAAGTGGCTCTACTTCTCCACCACGAGTCGCGACATCGCGGGGATGAACGACATCTACCGCGTGGCGGTGGACGGCGGCACTCCGATGCCCGTGAGCGCCGACCGCTACGCCAGCGAGTACTGGGCGGCGCCGGCGCCCGATGGAAAGACGCTCGCCTTCACCGCGCGCGGCGTGACGTCGGGCCAGTGGTGGCGCAATGGCCACAGCCACCTCGACGAGAGCGAGATCTGGCTCCTGCACGACGACGCTGAGCCGCGCTACGAGCGAGTGACGGAGACGGGTGCGAAGTCGGCATGGCCGATGTGGAGTGGCGATGGCCGCACGCTCTATTTCATGTCCGACCGCTCCGGTGCGGAGAACGTATGGGCGCAGCCTCCGGGCGGCGCCGCGCGGCGGCTCACGAACTTCACCGACGGCCGCGTACTCTGGCCGGCCATCTCCAATGATGGGCGGACGATCGTGTTCGAGAGGGAGATGGGGATCTGGTCGCTGGATCCCTCGAGCGGCACGGCGCGTCGGATCCCCGTGACGCTGCGCGGCGCACCCGCTGGCCCCGGCATCGAGCACCTCGCGCTCACCCGGCGCTTCAGCGAGCTGGCGCTCTCGCCCGACGGGAAGAAGGTTGCGTTCGTGGCGCGCGGCGAGATCTTCGCCGCCTCGGCGAAGGATGGCGGCGACGCCGCCCGGGTGACGGCGACCGCGGCGCGAGAGTCGCAGGTGGCGTGGTCACCCGACAGCCGCCGCATCGCCTACGTATCCGATCGGGATGGCGCGTCGCACATCTTCATCTACGATTTTGCAGCGCGCGAGGAGACGCGCCTCACGAGCGGCAGCGCGAGCGACGTGACGCCGCGCTGGTCGCGCGACGGGAAGCGGATCGCGTTCACCCGCGGCGGGCGGGAGCTGCGCGTCATGGACGTGGCGACCCGCGCCGAACGCCTGCTCGCGACTGGCGAGCTGCAGCGCGCGCCGTTCCTCTCGTCGCGTCCCTTCGACTGGTCGCCCGACGACCAGTGGATCGCCTACCTCTCTTCGGGCGGCGACGGCGGCCAGTTCACCAACGCGTACGTGGTTCCCTCGGCCGGCGGCCAGGCGCAGGCGGTGAGCTTCCTCCCCAACGCTTTCGGCCGGACGCTCTCGTGGAGCCGCGACGGGAGCTACCTGCT
>Ga0182741_1002566_pt1 | contig 20847 bp, 15 predicted proteins | sample eDN5th37CBELigOP_FD_128874 | JGI IMG/M metagenome (GOLD analysis project Ga0182741, IMG submission 128874) | Enriched Organic Plus compost microbial communities from Emeryville, California, USA - eDNA 5th pass 37_C BE-Lig OP (version 2) (version 2) ... | reverse complement strand
GTGCTGCACGGGCGAGACGTCCTGGAACTCGTCGACGGTGAAGTGCCGGTACTGCTCCCGAACGGCCTTGATGACGGACGGCTCGGCCTCGAGCATCCCTGCGCACGCGAGGAGGACGTCCTCGAAGTCGAGCTGACGACGCTCGTCTTTCAGCTTCTCGTACGCGCGCTGCAGATCCGCGACGCGCGAGACATCGAGGCGCCCGACGCCACCCGGTCGCGCCGCGGCGTACTCGTCGATCGTGCGCATCGTGACCTTCCGCCACTCGATCGCCGACGCGACGTCGCGCAGCGTCGCGACGTCGAGATCGAGCCCGATCGAGTCAGCGGCGTGCGCGAGCAGCCGCACCTTGTTGTCGACGATCGTCGGCGGCCGATCGCCGGCAAGAGTCGGCCAGAAGTAGTTGAGCTGCGCGAGCGCGGCCGCGTGGAAGGTGCGAGCCGCCACGCCCTCGACCCCGAGGGCACGCAGACGACCACGCATCTCGCCCGCCGCCTTGGCGGTGAACGTCACCGCCATGACGCGTCCCGGAGAATACGCGCCCGTGTCGACGCCGTGCGCGATGCGGTGCGTGATGACCCGGGTCTTGCCGGTGCCGGCACCTGCGAGCACCACGACGGGTCCTCGCAGGGTCGTGACGGCTTCGAGCTGGCGCTCGTCGAGACCGGCGAGTGCTCCCCCGCTCATGCGCGTCCCGCGTACCAGTCCGAGATGAGCCGGTGCGCGATCGACGCGGGACCGGGCAGGAGGATGTCGCTCTCGCCGCGCAGTCCCTCGCCGATCTCATCGCGATGGAACCATCGCACCTCGACGATCTCCTCGCCGTCGGGGCGCGCGGCGGCGTCGTCGGCGGCCGTCGCGAGGAACCCCAGCATGAGGCTGCGGGGGTACGGCCACGCCTGCGAGCCGCGGTAGCGCAGGTCGACGACGTCGACCCCCGCCTCTTCGAGCAGCTCTCGGTGGACGGTCGCCTCGAGCGACTCGCCAGCCTCGACGAAGCCCGCGAAGCACGAGAAGCGATTCGCTCCCCACAGAGCGTTCGAGCCGAGAAGCAGCCTGTCGGGGTCGGTCGCGCTCGTGACGGCGACGATCACGGCGGGGTCGGTGCGCGGGAAGTGCTCGCGCCCGCACGAGGGGCAGGACCGGGCCCACCCCGCTGTCGTCACCAGCGTCAGAGCGCCGCACGCCGGGCAGTGCGGCGCTTCGAGAAGCCACCGCCCGAGGCTGAGCGCCTCGACGAACGCGCCTGCGTCGAACGCCGAGAGCCCGCCTCCCACGACGCGCAGCGGACCCCAGCCGGCGGGCGGATCGAGTGGGGCATCCGCCTCACGCGGGAAGACGGCGGTGAGCACTGCCGCTCCGCCGTCGGCCTCGTCGGTGCGACCGAGGAACGCCCACTGGGCACCCTCCGGAACCGCATCGGGCCCCACCCAATGCAGGGCCGCACCGCCGTCGTCGAGAGGCGCGGAGTCGCCGTGCAGCACGAGGACGCGGGTCGCGGCATTCGCCCTGCTCTCGTCGATCAGGGCCGGCTTCATGCGCTCATCACCCGCGCGATCGAGTGCGGCGCGGGCCAGCGGCGGCTGCTGCGGGCGAGGGGACGCCGTCATCGAGGACCTCTCTGCGCTGGTCGGCGGCCAAGGGCGTGGCGCGAGGGCGGACCGGCACCGGGCGACCTACCCTGGGCACATGGCACGCTCACCCCTCACTCTAGCCGCGTCGGTGACCTCGGCTCTTCCGCGGGTAGGCGTCGTCGGGGCAGGTCTGCTCACCGAAGGCGCCGCCGGTCGGTACGACACCGCGGTCGCCGATCTCGAGGACGGCCGCCGCGTCGTCGTGCGGGCTCCTGCCGAACCGGATGCCGCGACCGAGCTCGCCGCCGAGGCCCGCGCGCTGCGCGCGCTCACGCCCGGCGTGCGCGAGCTCCTGCCGTTCCGCGCGCCGGAGCTGCTCGGCGAGACCGGCGTCGGCGAGGCACGCGCGATCGTCGTCTCGTTCCTGCCCGGGTACCGGGTAGACGCCGCACACCTGCCGGCCGGCCGCGGAGCCGCGACGTCGGTCGGAGAGGCGCTCGCCGCGCTCCACGCGCTTCCCGTGTCGATCGTGCGTGCCGAGGGGCTGCCGATCCGAACGCCCGCGCAGGCGCGCCAGGAGACCACGCGCGTGATCGACCGCGCCGAGGCGACGCGACGGATTCCGGAAGACCTCATCCGCCGCTGGCGCCGCGCCGTGGGCGCCGACGACCTGTGGCGCTTCGAATCGGCCGTCGTCCTCGGCGGCGTCGGCGCGGCCTCGTTCCTCTTCGAGGACATCGACGGTGCCCCTGTGGTCACCGGGCTGCTCGACTGGCACGGCCTGTCGGTGGGCGACCCCGCGAGCGACCTGCAGTGGCTCGCGTCCGCGCCGAAAGCAGCGGACGACGTGTTCGCCGCGTACGCCTCGCACAGTCATCGGGCACCCGACGCCCTCGTGCGGGCGCGATCGCGCCTGTACGCCGAGCTCGAGTTCGCGAAGTGGCTGCTGCACGGCGACGAGACCGGGCGTGACGAGATCGTCACCGACGCGGTGCGGCTGCTCGAGTCCCTCGCCGCGGGCGTGCGCGAGGACGAGCTCGTACCGGATGCCGCGCTCGACGTCGACGATGCGATCGCGCTGCTCGGACGCACACCCGAGCAGGCTCCCGCCGAGGTCGACACCTCCATGCAGACCGACGCGTACGACCCCGAGGAGCTCGCGTCGTGGGTGCAGGAGGAAGAGCGCGAGGCCTCAGGAGCGGACGAGTCAGACTCGGCTGACCGGGAGGGGGCCGACGCCTCCCACCGGCCCGGGCTCGAGACCCTCTTCGACGAGGTCGACACGTCGCCCGACGACACCTCGACCGCGCCGATCGACGTGTCGTCGCTCGCCGGTCGAGATCAGGCGGATGCCGCGTCGGAGGCCGCCGAGGCGGAGCGCGCCTCGCGCGCGGCGTTCCAGCGCTGGACGAGCTCCGCTTCGGAGTAGACGCGGTCCGAGCGGATGACGAGGTCGTCCGACACGTAGTACAGCGCGACGTCGATCTGGTCGAGCGGGACGCCGTGCCGTTTGTGGTAGGCGAGGCGGTAGAGGGCGAGCTGCAGCATCCGCTCGTCCTTCTCCGCCGCCGTGCGCGGAGGCTTGCCCGTCTTCCAGTCCACGATCTCGATGCGCCCTCCGCGATCGGGGCGGCGGTACACGGCATCGAGCTTGCAGACGACCCGGCCCAGCCCCTCGGCTCCCGCCAGGAGGATGTCGATCTCGGTCTCGACCTCGATGGGGCGCAGGCCGGCCCATTCCGAGCGCTCGAAGATCTGCTGGAGGCGCTCGAGTTCGGCGGCGTCCTCGCGCGACGCCTCGGTATCGGGGGCGTCGTCGCCGTCGAGCTCCCACAGTCCGTCGTCGATCGATGGCCCTGGCCCCACGAGCTCGGACCGCTGCTCGACCCACGCGTGGAAGAGCGTTCCGAGGCGCGTCTGCCGGTACGGGCGCTCAGGCAGCGGACGCGCGATCGCATCGACCGTGCCGCCGAAGTCCTCGACGAACTCCTTGAAGCGGGACGCCGCGACGCGGGGCGGAGCGTCCGCCCACGGGCGGCGCTCGCGAGCGGCGCGCTCGCGCAGCAGCCGGTCGAGCTCGGGCTCGGGCGCTGCGCGCTCCGAGTCCGCACGGTCGCGCACGAGCGCCGCCGAGTCGAGCACGACTGTGCGACGCTCGCCCAGCGGGTCGAGGGGCCACTCGAGCGTCGCGCCCGCGCGATTCGCGTACGGGTTCTCGGTCGGATCGCCGAGCTCGATCGGGTCGAGGCCGAGCGCGCTGACGATCTCTTCGAGGTAGGGGCTCGGGTGGCGCGCGTCCTTCTGCCCACCCCACTGTGACCCGGTGAGCAGCAGGCGCGTGCGCGCGCGGGTGACGGCGACGTACGCGAGGCGGCGCTCCTCCCGCTCGAGGTGCGCTTTGACGCCTGCCTTGAAGTCGGTGACGGCCTTCTGCAGCGCCTTGCGGTCACCCGGCGCATCCGGATCCCAGTCGAACACCGGCAGCGCCTCGCGGTCGCCGCGGAACGGGTACGGCAGCACGCCGAAGCCCAGCCATCCGAGGGTCGACTGCGGCCGCTTGGGCAGCTCGTCCTTGACGAGGCGCACGACGGCGACGGCGTCCCACTCGAGTCCCTTCGCGCCGTGGATCGTGAGCAGCTGCACGACGCCCGGCTCGGGCGGCTCGGGCCGCGGCATGAGCTCGTCGGTCTCCTCGGCATGGTCGAGCCACGCGAGCAGGCTCGAGATCGAACCGCGCTCGTCCGCCGCGAGGAACGACCGCACCTCGTCGACGAACGAGCGCAGCTGCGCCGACGCGAGGCGCGCGGGACCGCGCGTCTCGTTCGCGGCGAGCTCGACGTCGAGGCCGAGCTCGAGCTCGATCGCGCGGATCAGCTCGGGGATCGGCTGGCCCACCGCCGAACGCAGCCGCTGGAACATCGCACCCGCGTCTCGGATGCGCCGTACGCCCTCGGCGGTGAACCGCGACAGCAGCCCGTGCTCGGGCGACACCGACCGCACGAAATCGACCGCGTCGACGATCGACGCCTGCTCGTCGGCGCCGACCGAACCGCGCAGCCGCGCGAGAAGCTCATCGTCATGGCGAGTGAGCGTCTCGTCGCGCTGCGACAGCGTCACCGCGAGGTCGTGGAGCGCCGCCATGTCGGCCACTCCGACGCCGAACCGCGGCCCCACGAGCAGCCGGATGAGAGACGAGCCCTGCGTGGGGTCGCTGAGGACGCGCAGTGTCGCGACGACGTCGACCACCTCGGGCGTCGACAGGAGTCCGCCGAGCCCGAGGATGCGATGCGGGATCCCGCGCCTCGCGAGCGCATCGGCGAACGTCGACATGTGGCGCTTCGCACGGAAGAGGATCGCCCCCGCGTGGGGTCGCCCACCGGGGTTGTCGCGCTCGTGCTCGTCGCGCACGAGCGCGAACCACGACGCGACCTCGTCGGCCTCCTGCTCGATCGTCGCGGTGAAGCGGTGCTCGACGACCCCCGTCCCCGCGCCGGGCCGGGCGCTCAGCTCGGCGACCGGGATGCCGATCGGCGCAGCGTGGCCGATGAGCGCGTTCGCCGCCTCGAGGATGCGCCGGTCGTTGCGCCAGCTCACCATGAGCTGGAACGTCTCGCAGCGCGTCTCGTGCGCGAACGCTCGTGCGAACGTCCCGAGGTTGTCCGCGCTGGCGCCGCGCCAGCCGTAGATCGACTGATGCGGGTCCCCGACCGCCATCACCGCGGTGTCGCGGAAGGTCGCCGACAGCAGCTCGGTCTGGATCACAGACGTGTCCTGGTACTCGTCCAGCAGCACGACGCGGAACTGCTCGCGCAGCTCTCGCGCGACCTCTGGTGCGCGCGTCACGATGTCGAGCGCGCCCGCGACCTGATCGGCGAAGTCGAGCGAGCCCTGCGCCTCCTTCGCTGCGGCGTAGTCGCGCACGAGCCCCGCGAGCACGGGGAGCCCGCCCATCGCGTTGTGGAGCTTCTCGATGTCGCCGGGTGACGCCAGGTCGGGCTTGATGTGGGGCGCGACGGATGCCTCGACCCGTCGAGCGAACTCGGAGACCTCATCGAGGTCGGCGCGATTGTCGAGCACCTCGCCCGCGAGGCGCTGCACGGCGTCGACGACCGTGCCGAACCGGTCCTCCCGCTCGGACAGCCGCTCGTCGGTGGAGGCGACGACGACACGACGTGCCAGGAGCCACGAGCCCGACTGGCTGAGGAGTGCGGCGTCGGCGTCTCGCCCGATCCGGGCGCTGTGCTCGCGCACGATCGCGTCGGCGAAGGCGTTGTACGTCGAGACGCGCGGGCGCAGAAGCACATCCTCCGCGGGGCGGGCGGTCGTCGCATCCGGTTCCCCTCCCGTCCTGAGCTGAACGCACAGGCGGTCGAGCGCTGCGGCGAGCGCGGTGCGGCGGTGCCTCTCGGGCAGGATCGCGATGCGCTCCCAGATCGCGGCGAGCTCGCCGGATGCGGCGAGCCGCGGGAGGTGCGGAAGAAGGCCGCGACGGCCGTACTCGTCGATGCGGGCCAGGCGCGCCTCGATGCGCTCTGCCAGCTCGCCCGCCGCCTTGCGCGTGAACGTGAGGCCGAGCACTTCGTCGCGACGCACATGGCCGTTCGCGACGAGCCACACGACGCGGCCCGCCATCGTCTCGGTCTTGCCGCTGCCGGCTCCCGCGATCACGAGCGCGGGCGCGGGCGGCGCCTCGATCACGCGCCGCTGATCGGGAGTCGGCTCAGGAAGCCCGAGCGCGGCCGCGACGACCGACGCGGACAGATCGAGCGGGCCGTCCCAGCGCACCGGCGCGGCCCCGGTCGCCAGAGAGGTCACGCCGAGCTCACCGCCTTCACGGTGTGCAGGCGGCACACGCCGAAGCGGTCGGTGGTGCAGTGCTGGTCGACGTTCGCGATGAACGACGAGGCGGCCATCCCCTGCGCATCGGCGATGACTCTCCGTAGGAATCGGGTGCGAGTCTCGGGTGTGAGCGCCTTCTGGTGCGCGATGCGGTAATGCGTGTCCTTCAGCTTGCGCGACAGCACGAGGAGGCGGGCCCCCGCATTCTCTGCGTCGGGCGGGAGCTCGACGAGCCCGGAGTCGATCGCGAGCTGATACGCGGCGAGCTGTGCGTCGTCGACGACCTTCGCGTCGCTCACGCGGTCCTCCGATCGACCGGTCTTGAGATCGACGACGACGACCCGCCGCGCGCCGGAGCCGAGCGGCACAGCCTCGCCCCGATCGGGCGGATACAGCTCGACGCGGTCGATCGAGCCGCTCAGCACCGCGGTCGCGAGCGGACGCTCAGCCGCCTCGGCGGATGCATCGAGCAGGGAGTCGGTCGCGGGGTCGCGCTCCAGGTAAGGGCGCACGCGGGGTGCGGCATCCGGCTCTTCCGGTGCGTCGATCTCGAGACGGAATCGCGTCTCGGCACCGATCGGCTCGCCCCCCTCGTTCTCGAATCGCCGCAGGTACGCGTCGAGGCGTCGCACGAGCGTGTCGGCCCACGTGCGCTCCTGCCGTTCGAGCCACGGCGCCTCGAAGTCGAGCTCGCCCCACCGCTCGTCGACGACTGCGCGCAGCTCGTCGATGCCTCCGCCTCGCTCCATCGCGGCGTGGAGGATCGTGCCGAGGCCCGCCGAGAACGACCGTGTGTCGCCGCCGAGGGTGCGGATGACCCAGTCGAGACCGCACCTCTCGAAGCCCTCGAGGCGCGACGGCGACACCCGCACGGGGGCGCGCTCGAGATCATGCACGGGAGCGGTCGAGCTCGGCGGCGCGACGCCGTACCACTCGTCGGGTCGAGCCCCCGGAACCCCGGCCTCGGCGAGGAGCACGAGCTGGTCGGCGGCAGCCACCCTCGCGGCGGCGTCGCGCGATGTCGTGAGCGTGCGACGGTGCAGCGCCACGAGACCGCGGAGTGTGAGCGGATGCTCGTCGCGCGCGCCCTCGTCATCGGACGGCGGCGGCAGATACGAGAAGAGCGGGCTCGGACCGAGATCGTCGTCATCGACGGCGGTCACGACGAGGCGCGTGCGGGCGCGCGAGACGGCACGCGCGAACAGCCGCAGCTCCTCGTGCAGCACGCCGCGGCGCCGATCGAGCACGGCCGGGTCGACGGACGGGCGGCCGGCGCGCCACGCATCGATGTCGTCGGCAAGGCGCCACACGTCGAGGAGCCCGCCGCGGAGGCGTGTGTTGGGCCACACGCCCTCCTGCACACCGGCGATGACGACCGCCTCGAACTCGGTGCCGAGTGCGGCCGCAGGCGTGAGGAGCGAGACCGCGCCCGGTCTCTCCGGCACGGTGAGCAGGTCTTCGGGCACTTCACTGTCGAGGATGTCGCGAAGGAACGGCGAGGGGCCGGAGTCGGCGGATGCGTCGGCACCCGACCGCTCGACATAGCGCTTCGCGGCTCCGAAGAGGGCGACCAGCGCGTCGAGCGCACGCCCCGCCTCAGCCGCGAGGGGACCCGTGCCGGCTGCACGCCGCGCCCACTCGCGTTCGAGGCCGGAGCGCTCCCACACGAGCCACAGCAGCTCGTGCACGGTAGCGCCGCGCTCGCCGGCCTCGTGCACGAGCCGAAGCGTCGTCGCCAGGCGCTCCGCTCGATGCGCGTCCGGCGCGTCGATGAGCGCCAGCACGGCCGGCTCGGCCATCGCCTCGGCCAGCAGCTCCTTCGCCGAGCGGGAGCCGCCGGCGGCGAGCTCGAGCGTGCGCAGACGCGCGCGCACGCGGCGCAGGCCGACCGCGTCGAGCCCTCCGAAGGGGGTCAGCAGGGCGTCGGCGAGCTGTTCGGGGTCACGCTCGGCCGGTTCTTCGAGCCCCAGCCGCACGAGCGACGCGATGTCGCGCACGACCGGCTCGCGGCCGAGCGGTCGCGGCGCGCTCCCCGCGCGCACCGGCACCTCGCGCGCGGCGAGCTCAGCCTCGAAGTGCGCGACCTGACGCGTGTCGTGCGCGATGACGGCCAGCGCGTCCCACGGGATGTCGTCCATGACGTGCCATGTGCGCAGGATGCGCGCGATGCGGTCGACCTCTTCGAAGGGCGAGGACGCGTGCACCGCCTGGATGCGCTCGTCGGCGACGGGCTGACCTGGTGCGCGGCGATGCTCGACGCGGCCGCTCGCGCCGATCGAGGCCGTGATCGTGCGTGTGAGGTGGGTGATCGCGCGCGAGCCGCGATGCGGGCCGTCGAGTACGTGGACCTTCTCGAGCACCGCCGCGAGCCGATCGAACAGCTCGGGGCCGGCGCCGCGGAAGGCCCCCGATCCGATGTCGGGGTCTCCGAACGCGAGCACCGCGATGCCCCGACGGCGTGCGGCCTCCAGCAGAGCGATGCCTCCGCGCGTGAGCTCCTGTGCGTCATCGACGAGCAGCACGCGGAGCGCGGCCGCTGGTCCGATCCGCTCGGGACCGGCCTCGGCGAGGAGGTCGGCGGCCTCGTGCACGAGCTCCGCCGGATCGCGGTGCGCGCTGCGCATGCGCGACAGCGCGTACCGGTAGTCTTCGAGGAACCCGGCCGCCGCGACCCACGTCTCGCGCCCCGTCGCCTCCCCGAGTGCGCGGAGTTCGCCCGGACGCAGGCCGAGGTCGGAGCACTGCGCGAACAGCGCACGCAGCTCGGAGCGGAACGGACGCGAGCGCCGCACCCCCGTGCCCAGGCTCTCGGGCCAGCGATCGCGCCCCTCGGCGGCGTCTTCCTCGTCGCCGACGAGCAGCTCGGCGATGATGCGGTCCTGGTCTCCTGCGGTCAGCAGCTGGGGCGGCGCAGCCCCGCCTGCGACGGCCGCGGCGCGCACGAGCTGGAACGCGAAAGATGCGATCGACCGCGCGAGCGGGCCAGGCGTCGCGACATCGAGCCCCGCCGCCACGCGGTCGCGCAGAGCCGTCGCGGTCTGCCGCGTGGGCGTGAGCACGAGCAGCTCTTCGGGCGCCAGAACACGCTCGCGCAGCAGTCGCGCCGCGCGCGCGACCAGGGTCTCGGTCTTGCCCGTGCCCGGACCGCCGATGACGATCCCGGATGCCTCGCCGCCCAGCCCGACGACCGCGCGCTGCCCCTCGTCGAGGATCGGGGACGCGGGATGGGCGGGGGTCATGTGAAGCACAGTAGTCGGCGGCGGCGACATCACCGGATCGCGGCGGCGCCCTCGACTCCAGCTGCCGGGACTCGCCTGGCGGGCGTTCGCCGAGAGCGTTCGCGGAGGCGTCCGTACGCGGGCCGCGGCATCCGCTTCTGTCATAGAGTTGCCATGCGTCCGACCCGGGACGCGGAAGGAAAGGCAGTCACGTGGAGATCCGCATCGGCATCACGAACACCGGCCGCGAGCTCAGCTTCGAGACAGACGACGCCGCCGCCGACGTCAAGAAGTCCGTCGCGAGCGCCCTCGACTCGGGTGCGACCCACGTCACCTTCACCGACAACAAGGGCAACTCCTTCATCGTGCCGACGGCCGGCCTCGCCTACGTCGAGATCGGCACCGAGGAGTCGCGCCGCGTCGGGTTCGTCGCCTGACATGCAGATCCTCCTCGGCCTGATCGTGGGCGCGTGCATCGGCGTCGCGCTGCACTTCGCCGTTCCCGGCCGGTCGACTCGCGGCGTCGCCCTCGCCCCGATCCTGGGAACGTTCGTCGCAGGTCTCGCGTGGATGATCCTCACGTGGGCGGGTCAGGGCGTCGACAGCCCGTGGATCTGGCTCGCCGCGTTCGTCGCGCCCGCCGCGGTGGTGTGGCCGACCCTGGTCGTGCTCAAGCGCGTCCGCGACGCGCACGATGAGCGCGAGCGCGAGCGCCTGCGCATCGCCTGACCTCGCCGCGCACCTGCCGCTCTACGCGGCGAGTCCCATGGCGTCCATGCGACGCGAGTGCGCGGCCATGAGCTCGGTGAACACGGGCTCGACCTTCTGCTCGCCGGCCGGATCGAGCGAGCCGGGCCGCAGTGCCGCCCGCGCGATGAGGAGCGTGTCGCCGACCAGTCGACGACCCCACATCGCGAGCAGCGACCGCCACTCGGGGTCGCTCTCGATGGCCGCCCCGAGGAGGTCCACGAGCGCGTCGCGGTCGTCGTCGGCCTGCAGGATGCGCGCGACACGCCGACCCGTCTCGCCGTAGCTCGCGGACAGCGCGAGGTAGAAGTCGTCGAGCATGCCGGCCGTGATGTGCACCGAGAGCATCGTCTCCTGCGGCCGTACTCCGTGCGTCGCCGCGCGGAACGCGTCGAGCTGCTCGCGGAACGGGAGCATGATCTCGGTGGGGTCGTCGCCGCGCTCGCGGATGAGCGCGACGAGCTCCTCGTGCTTCGTCAGCGCGGCCCCGGCGGCGCGGGACAGCGCCTCCTTCTCGGCGAGCGCGGGCGTCGACGCGATGAGCTCGCTGAGCGTCTCGAAGTACCCCAGCTGCAGGTACGCGGCCTGGCCGAGGAACGTGTCGATGTCGGGCGCGAGCTGCTCGAACGCGACGCGGTTCGCGTCGCCGAGGTCGCCTCGTGCGCGCAGCTGAAGCCGTCGACCGGGCTCGCGGCGCTGCCAGAACCACCTCACCACAGCCTCCACCCTAACCGGCGCTCGGCTGACTCACGGGGCTGTCCGGTATCCTGGATCGGTCCCCGGCGATGGATCGGGGCTCCCGCGCCTGTGGCAGAGAATGGGCGTGGACCGCACCTCCGCCCGCGCCGGGGAGACCTGTAGCGCCAGGGCACGGACTCAGGCAGCTTCTGACTGCCGGACAGGCAACAATATCGTGACGACTTTCGTCGAACTCGGCGTCGATCAGGACATCGTCGACGCCCTCGCGGCTCGCGGCATCGTGGACGCGTTCCCGATCCAGGAGCAGACCATCCCCCTCGGCCTCCCGGGGCAGGACATCATCGGCCAGGCCAAGACCGGGACGGGCAAGACGTTCGGCTTCGGCATCCCGGTGGTCCAGCGCCTCGGCCTCGACCCCGAGCCCGGCGTCAAGGCGCTCATCGTCGTGCCGACGCGCGAGCTCGCGGTGCAGGTCTACGAAGACATGGACATGCTCACGTCGAACCGCTCGACGAGCGTCGTCGCCATCTACGGCGGCAAGGCGTATGAGGGCCAGATCGACCAGCTGAGGGCCGGCGCTCAGATCGTCGTGGGCACCCCGGGCCGTCTGATCGACCTCAACAACCAGCGTCTGCTCGACCTCTCGAACGCGACCGAGGTCGTGCTCGACGAGGCGGACAAGATGCTCGACCTCGGGTTCCTGCCCGACATCGAGAAGATCTTCCAGAAGGTCCCGGCCGTCCGCCACACGCAGCTGTTCTCGGCGACAATGCCCGGCCCGATCGTCGCGCTCGCGCGCCGGTTCATGTCGAACCCGATCCACATCCGCGCGAACGACCCCGACGAGGGCCTCACGCAGGCGAACATCCGTCACCTCGTGTACCGCACGCACGCCCTCGACAAGGACGAGGTCATCGCCCGGATCCTCCAGGCCGAGGGCCGCGGCAAGACCGTGATCTTCACACGCACGAAGCGCGCCGCTCAGAAGCTCGTCGACGAGCTGAACGACCGCGGCTTCAACGCGGGCGCCGTCCACGGCGACATGAGCCAGGAGGCCCGCGAGCGCTCGATGGCCGCGTTCAAGGCGGGCAAGAAGGACGTGCTGATCGCGACGGATGTCGCCGCCCGCGGCATCGACGTCGACGACGTCACCCACGTGATCAACCACACGATCCCCGACGACGAGAAGACCTACCTGCACCGCGCCGGCCGCACGGGTCGCGCAGGCAAGACGGGCATCGCGGTCACGTTCGTCGACTGGGAGGACCTGCACAAGTGGGCCCTCATCAACCGTGCGCTCGAGTTCGGCCAGCCCGAACCCGTCGAGACCTACTCGTCGAGCCCGCACCTCTACACCGACCTCGACATCCCCGAGGGCACGAAGGGCCGCATCGCGACAGCCCCGAAGACGCAGGCCGTCAAGACCCAGCGACGGCCCGAGCGCGCGGCCGACGCCGCCGCGCAGGGCGAGGACGCCGGCACGACCCGTCGTCGCCGCCGCCGTCGCTCGTCGAGTGAGCGCGTCGGAGCGACATTCGCCGAGGGATCGACGGATGCCGCGCCCTCGCGGGACGGAGACCACACGTCTGCGCCGCACGCCGAGCGCACCGAGGGCGGTGGCACGCACGACGGCGGCGGCAAGGAGCACCACGACGGCAAGCCCGCCCCGGCGCGTCGCCGCCGCCGGCGGCGCGGCCCCCGCTCGAGCACGCCCGCCGCGTCCTGAGCCGCCGCGCCCGCCTCGCCCGAATCAGGACATCTGGCGAGCGCAGGACGGTTGCGCCCGAATCTTCCTGACTCCGCCAGATGTCCTGATCCGGCATGGTGTGGGGGTGATCGGGCACGGCGTGGATGACGAAGGTCGAGCGGATGCCGCAAGCCCGCGCCTTCGGCAGCAGCCGGGGCCAGCGCGTGGTCGCGCGCTCCGACGCTCGCGCCGGGGTCATTCCGTCGAGCGCACTCCCCCGCCATAATCGGCATCAGACGACGGAGCCTCGCCGCCGTCGCGCTGCTCGCAGCGTCCTTCTACCCAAGGAGCATCCATGGACTTCTGGTCCAACTTCTGGAGCCTCATCTGGTGGTTCCTGTGGGCGTTCGTCTTCATCGCCTACCTGATGGCACTGTTCGCGATCATCGGAGACCTCTTCCGCGATCACAAGCTCAGCGGCTGGTGGAAGGCGGTCTGGATCATCTTCCTGATCTTCGTCCCCTTCCTCACCGCGCTCGTCTACCTCATCGCGCGCGGTCAGGGCATGGCGGAGCGGAGCCAGCGCGAAGCGCAGGCGGCCCAAGCCGCGGCGGACTCGTACATCAAGCAGGTCGCCGGGTCGAGCCCGGCAGAGGAGATCGCCAAGGCGAAGAGCCTGCTCGACGCCGGAACGATCACGCAGGAGGAGTACGAGCACCTGAAGGCCAAGGCCCTCGCCCACTGACGGCGCGGGTACCGAGCGCGAGCGCCCCCGTCACGGATAGACGGGGGCGCTTCCGCGTCCGCGTTCGATGATCCGCTCGACCATGTCGTCGCTGGTGGTGTTCTCACCCGGTCGGTTCGGCTTGCCGAGCCCGTGGTAGTCGCTCGACCCGGTGACGATGAGATCGCGTTCCTCGCACAGACGGCGAAGGGTCCGGATGCCGCTCTCCAGGTTCTCGCGGTGACCGAGCTCGAATCCCGCCAAGCCCGCGTCGAGCATCTCGTTGAGGATGGGCATCGGGAGGACCCCCGCGCGACCGGCCGGGTGCGCGATGATCGGCACGCCCCCGGCATCCGCGATGAGCCCCACCGCCGTCACCGGATCCGGTGCGTACAGGGCGACGTAGTACTCGCCGCGCGGGCTCAGAATGCTGGAGAAAGCCTCGGCGCGATCGCGCACGAGCCCTCGGGCGATGAGCGCGTCGGCGATGTGCGGGCGGCCGACGGTCGCGCCGTCGGTGGTCTGGGCGACGATGTCGTCCCATGCGACGTCGTAGTCGCGCGCGATGCGCTCCGCCATCAGGCGCGCACGATCGAGGCGCGACGAGCGGATGCGGTCCATCATCGCGACGAGGGCGGCGTCATCGGGGTCGAAGAGGTAACCCAGCACGTGGACGCTGCGGTACTGGTGCTTCGCCGAGAGCTCGATCCCCGGGATGAATGTCATGCCGAGCGAGACGGCGGTCTCGACCGCCTCGGCCCACCCCGCCGTCGTGTCGTGGTCGGTCAGCGCCGCCGTGCGCAGGCCGTGGCGGTGCGCCGCCGCGAGCACGAGCGCCGGCGACTCGGTGCCGTCGGAATGGGTGGAGTGGAGGTGAAGGTCGCTGGGGCCCTCGAAGCGCCGATTCACCGCCATGCTCCGAGCGTAGCGGGGGCCGCGACAGGGCTGCGCGCGCACGGCGGAGACACGTGCGCTGTTTCGAGATTTCCCAGCCTGCTCGCATAGAGTCGCCGAGTGCTCCGCCTCCTCGGGATCCTCGTCGCCGTGCTGTGCGCGATCGGCGTGGCGGTGCTGACCTGGCCGGCGTTCTTCCGCCTCGAGCGCATCTATCCGATCGCACAGCTGATCTCGTTCCGCAGCGTGATCCTGGTGGCCTTCGTGGTCGCGGTCGCGCTCGCACTGCTGCTCGCGCTCGCCCGACCCGTCCGTCGTTTCGCCCTCGCGATCGCGACCATCGCGGTGGTCGCCGTCGTCGCCAACGTCGCGATCCTCGCCGCACGCGGCACCGGCACCGAGACGCTTCCCGAGAAGACCGCCTCCAGCGTGCGCGTGATGACGTGGAACACCGCGGGCTCCGCAACCCCGCCCGAGACGATCGCGCGGATCGCCGTCGCGATGGACGCCGACATCGTCGCGCTTCCCGAGACGACGATCGAGACCGGCGAACAGGTCGCGCTCATCATGCGCGACCTCGGCCACCGCATGTGGGCGCATCACACCGAGAACCCGGCGACCGAGTGGGACGCCGGCTCGACGACGCTGCTGATCTCGCCCGAGCTCGGCGAGTACTCGATCATCGAGTCCTCGAGCAACGGCACGAGCAACACGTCGACCGTCCCGAGCGCCGTGGCGATGCCGATCTCGGGCGAAGGTCCGATCGTCGTCGCCGCGCACGCGGTCGCCCCGCGGCCGAGCTACATGCAGCACTGGCGCGACGACCTGCAGTGGCTGGCCGACCAGTGCGCGGTCGAGAACGTGATCGTCGCGGGCGACTTCAACGCGACGGTCGACCACATGGCCGACCTCGGCGTGGACGGCGGAACACTCGGCCGCTGCCACGACGCGGCCGCCGCGAGCGGCAACGGCGCCGTCGGCACGTGGACGACCGAGATGCCGCCGCTCCTCTCCGCGCCGATCGACCACGTCATGGCGACCGACGACTGGACGGCGACCGGTTCGCTCGTGCTCGGCTCGATGGACGACTCCGGCAGCGACCACCGGCCGCTCATCGTCCAGCTGGAACCCGCCGGCTGATCGCCCTCACGACGCGCCGGGGGTCCGTGCGAGACTGGACGAATGAGCACGACAGGCGACCCTTCGACGGGCTCAGGCACCGACCTCCTGCAGACCGACTCCGCGACCTCCGAGCCCACGGCCGAACCACAGGCCGAGGAGAAGGTCACCACCAACCGGCGGCAGCCGTTCGGGCGCGGATTCCTCGACACGATCTCGACCGGATGGGCCGACCGGCCCGAGTCGCTCCCGCCGCAGCGCGAGCAGGCGCCGTATGCGGCGCAGCGTCGCGACGCGGTGTCCGCGGCGTTCCCCGGCAAGCGGCTCGTCATCCCGGCCGGTGATCTCAAGCAGCGCAGCAACGACACCGACTACCCGTTCCGCGCGCATTCGGCGTTCACGCACCTGACCGGATGGGGCTCCGACGCCGAGCCGGGCTCGGTGCTCGTGTTCGACCCGCGCGACGAGGGCGGCCACGACGTCACGCTCTACTTCCGCGAGCGCGCCGACCGCACGACGGCGGAGTTCTACTCGGATGCCTCCATCGGCGAGTTCTGGATCGGCCCGCGCCCCGCGCTGGCGGGCGTGGCATCCGATCTCGGCATCGCGACCGCCCACGTCGACGACTTCGAGTCGGGTGACGCCGACGCGGTGCTCGAGGAGGACGAGGAGTTGACGCGCTTCGTGTCGGAGCTGCGCCTCGTCAAGGACGAGTACGAGATCGAGCAGATGCGCCTCGCGGTCGACGTGACGGCCCGCGGCTTCGACGACATCGTCGCGAACCTGCCCCGCATCGTCGAGCACCCGCGCGGTGAGCGCGTCGTCGAGGGCGTGTTCCACCTGCGTGCGCGCAGCGAGGGTAACTGGGAGGGCTACGACACGATCGCGGCCTCGGGCCCGCACGCGTGCTACCTGCACTGGACGCGCAACGACGGCGCCGTCGTGCCGGGCGACCTGATCCTCATCGACGCCGGCGTCGAGGTCGACAGCCTGTACACGGCCGACATCACGCGCACGATCCCGGTGAGCGGCCGCTTCACCGACATCCAGCGCACCGTGTACGAGACGGTGCGCGAGGCGGCGGATGCCGCGTTCGCGGCCGCCCGTCCTGGAGTGACCTTCCGCACGGTGCACGAGACCGCGATGGGCGTCATCGCGCGACGCGTCGCGGAATGGGGTCTCCTCCCCGTGACCGCCGAGGAGGCGCTCGACGCCGACAAGGGCGGCCAGCACCGGCGCTACATGGTGCACGGGACGAGCCACCACCTCGGCATCGACGTGCACGACTGCGCGCAGGCACGGCGCGAGATGTACTACGACGGCGTGCTGAAGCCGGGAATGGTGTTCACGATCGAGCCCGGCCTGTACTTCCAGATCGACGACCTCACGGTGCCCGAGGAGTACCGCGGCATCGGCGTGCGGATCGAGGACGACATCCTCATCACCGAGGACGGTCCCGTGAACCTGTCCGCCGCGATCCCCCGCACGGCCGACGAGGTCGAGGAGTGGGTCGCGCGGCTGTCGAGCGGTCGCTGATCGAGCCCGGCGAGACGAAGCGCCCGTGACCTACACCCCTCCCCCGTCGTTCACGACGCGGCCGACGCTGTCGGGCACGTTCGGGATGGCCGCCTCGACCCACTGGATCGCGACGGCGACCGCGCAGTCGGTCCTCGAGCGCGGCGGCAACGCGTTCGACGCGGCGGTCGCCGGCGCCTTCGTGCTGCACGTCGTCGAACCGCACCTCAACGGTCCCGGCGGCGACCTCGTGGGGATCTTCGCGACCGCGGACGACCCTGCCCCGACCGTGCTGATGGGTCAGGGGCCCGCGCCCGCGGGCGCGACGATCGAGCACTACCGTTCGGAAGGGCTCGACCTCGTGCCCGGCGCGGGCGGACTCGCGGCCGCCGTCCCGGGCGCCGTCGACGCATGGCTCCTGCTCCTGCGCGACCACGGCACATGGGAGCTCGCCGACGTGCTGTCGTACGCGATCGGGTACGCGCGGGACGGCGTGCCCCTCCTTCCGCAGGCGGCCGCTGCGATCGCCCAGCTCGCCGAGCTGTTCACGAAGCACTGGCCGACCTCCGCCGAGCTGTGGATGCCGAACGGGAAGCCTCCCGCGCCCGGCTCGGTCGTGCGCAACCCGGCATACGCCGACGTGCTCGACGGGCTGTGCCACGCATCATGCACCGTCCGGGACGACGGCCCCGTCGGGCGTGCGGCCCGCATCGACGCCGCAAGGCGCGAGTGGAAGACGGGCGTCGTGGCGCACGAGGCATCCGCCTTCCTGTCGACTCCGCACCGGCACTCGGAGGGCGGCGAACATGCGGCCGTCATCACCCCCGACGACTTCGCCGCGTTCGATGCGTCGTACGAGCCTGCCGTGACGGTCGAGTTCCGTGGAGCGACGATCGCGAAGGCCGGTCCGTGGAGCCAGGGGCCGGCGCTGCTGCAGACGCTGCGGATGCTCGAACCGCTCGGCGACGATCGCCTCGACCCCTCGCAGGAGGTCGGCGCGCACACGATCCTCGAGGCGCAGAAGCTCGCGTATGCCGACCGCGACGCGTGGTACGGCGACGCCGACATCGACCTCGACGCACTCCTGTCGGAGGACTACGCCGCCGAGCGGCGAGCCCTCATCCGCGAGGAGGCGTCCGCGGAGCACCGGCCGGGTTCCCTCGGCGGACGCGACGGCTTCCGCCCGCCGCTGCGCACGAAGGACGCGTTCGCCGCCGCGGCCGGCACCGGCGAGCCGACCGTCTCGACGAGCGGGCGCACACGCGGCGACACGTGCCACATCGACGTCATCGACCGCTGGGGCAACATCGTGTCGGCGACACCGTCCGGCGGCTGGTTGCAGTCGTCGCCGGCGATCCCCGCGCTCGGCTTCTGCCTGGGCACGCGCCTGCAGATGACGTGGCTGCAGCCGGGGCATCCGTCGTCGCTCGCTCCCGGCAAGCGCCCGCGCACGACGCTCACGCCGACGCTCGTGCTGCGCGACGGCGCGCCGTGGTTCGCGATCGGCTCGCCCGGCGGCGACCAGCAGGACCAGTGGCAGCTGCTCGTGCTGCTGCGCATGCTCGTCGGCGGCTACCGCGCGCAGGAGGCGATCGACGCCCCCGCGCTGCACACGACCGCGATGCCGGAGTCGTTCTGGCCCCGCACATGGACTCCCGCCGGAGCCGTCGTCGAGGACCGCCTCGGCGACGCGGTCATCGAGGGCCTCGAGCGGCGCGGGCACGCTGTGACGCGCGTGGGCGACTGGACGCTCGGCCGCGTGTCGGCGGTGGGGACGGATGCCTCGACCGGCCTGCTGTGGGCGGCGGCGAACCCGCGCGGCATGCAGGGGTACGCGGCGGGGCGCTGAGTCCTACCGCCGCACGATCGCGCGGACGAACCCCGCGACGAGCGGCGCAAGCTCCGCGCCGAGCTCGTCGGCGGGCCGCTTGCGACCCTTGACCTCGAACGAGTGGCCGCCGCCGTCGATCCACTCGAGCGTCGCGTCCTGACACGAGGCGACCGCCGCTTCGAGCCCCTCGCGCGGCACCACGAACGGGTCGTTCGTGCCCTCGACGAACAGCTGCGGTGCGGCGATCCGCGGCAGGTGGCCCGAGCGGTCCTTCTCGGGCTGCCCCGGCGGATGCAGCGGATACCCGAGGTACACGAGCGCCGCCGGTGCGATCGCGCCCTCGGCAGCCGCCATCGACGCCATGCGTCCGCCGTACGACTTGCCGGCTGCGACGAACGGCACACCCGGAAGGACCTCGCGTGCGGCGGCCTCGACCGCCGTCCACGTCACGATCGCGTGTGCAGCCGGTCCCGGCATCCGTCGTCCCGCCTCGACGTATGGGAAGTTGAACCGCACCGTCGCGACCCCCTCGTCGCGCAAAGCGCGCGCGAAGCCCACCAGGAACGGATGCCTGTATCCCGCGCCGGCGCCATGGGCGACCGCGACCGCGGCCCACGGCTCACCGTCGGGAAGGTCGAGGTCGCACGACACCTCGACGACGCCCGCGGGAAGCGCCACCGGAACGAGCACCGTCACGCCTTCGAAGCGTCGCCCTCGTCACCCGCACCCGGTTCCTCGGGCGCGGCGGATGTGGCATCCGCGACACTCTCGTCGGCCTCGGCCGCGTCGGTCTCGACGATGCGCTGACCGTACTGGGGCGGCTCGGCAGGCGCGACGCGCTGACCGTACTGGGGCGGCTCATCGGTGTCCGGCACGACCGGCGGCGCCACGGTCTCGGTCGTGCCGAGCACCTGGCGCGCGCGGTGGACGCTGGATGCGGAGACGTGCACCTCGTAGCGCTCGGCGACGACCTGCATGACCGACGCGTAGTCGCGGCGGCGGCGGACGAACGAGTACGTCACGAGGCTCAGCAGCATGCCGATCGCGATGCCCACGAACAGCACGCCGACGAATGCCTGGATCGGCACGGTGGGCGACCCGAGCACGAAGATGGCCGCGAACAGGAGACCGAGCAGCAGACCGTTGATCGCGCCGGACCGTGCAGCGGCCGCGTAGCCCAGGCGGCCGGTCACGCGCTCGACGGAGCGCAGGTCGTGGCCCACGATCGAGATGTCGCGCGCGGGGATCTCGGCCGCGATGAGCGTCGAGACGGCCTTCTGCGCCGCCTCGTAAGTGGGGAAGCTCGCCACGGTCTGACCCGTGTCTTCAGGGCCCTGCGGAAACCGACCGCCCATCATGCTCATGTCCTCATCCTCCCACGGACCCCGGACTACGCTGGACGGGTGAGCACGCAGAGGGTATTCGTCGCGCGCCTGTCCGGGTGCTCGGTCTTCGACCCCGCCGGCGACAGGCTGGGCAAGGTGCGGGATGTCGTCGTGATCTACCGCAAGGACGATCCGCCGCGCGTCGTGGGTCTCGTGGTCGAGATCCCCGGGCGCAGACACGTGTTCATGTCGATCGGGCGCGTGACCTCGATCGCGACCGGCCAGGTCATCGCGACAGGGCTCATCAACGTGCGGCGGTTCCAGCAGCGCGGCGGCGAGGTGCGCGTCATGGCGGAGCTGCTCGGGCGTCGCGTCTACTTCAAAGACGGATCCGGCTCGGCCGTCATCGAAGACGTGGCGATCGAGCGCAACCGCGCGGGCGAATGGGACGTCGGCCAGCTCTTCCTGCGCCGCCCCAAGACGAGCGCGTCGCCCTTCGCGAAAGGACCCACGACGTTCGCGCACTGGTCCGAGGTGCGCGAGCAGCAGACCCCGGGCGAGGCCCAGTCGGCCGAGCAGCTCATCGCGACCTACTCCGACCTCAAGCCCGCCGATCTCGCCAACACCCTGCTCGACCTGCCCGAGGAGCGCCTGATCGAGGTGGCCGAAGAGCTC
>Ga0182741_1002565_pt1 | contig 20854 bp, 19 predicted proteins | sample eDN5th37CBELigOP_FD_128874 | JGI IMG/M metagenome (GOLD analysis project Ga0182741, IMG submission 128874) | Enriched Organic Plus compost microbial communities from Emeryville, California, USA - eDNA 5th pass 37_C BE-Lig OP (version 2) (version 2) ... | reverse complement strand
CACATGCCCGAGAACAGGTAGCTGTTGCCGATGCGGATCAGCGTGCCCAGCGAAGGCGCGGTGGGCGGCACGCCCACGCCCAGGAAAGACAGGGTGGCCTCGGTAATGATGGCGATGGCCAGGTGGATGGTGGCGATCACCAGCACCGGCCCCATGACGTTGGGCAGGATGTGCCGGCGCAGGATGGTCAGCGGGCCGATGCCGATCAGCTTGGCCGCCTGCACATATTCCTTGTTGCGCTCGACCATGGTCGAGCCGCGCACGGTGCGCGCGTACTGCACCCAGCCCGAGATGCCGATGGCGAAGATCAGCACGTACAGCGCCAGCTGGTCGTGCATGTCGCGCGGCAGCAGGCCGCGCGCCACGCCGTCGATCAGCAGCGCGATCAGGATCGCCGGGAACGACAGCTGCACGTCGGCGATGCGCATGATGATGCTGTCGACGCGGCCGCCCACGTAGCCGCTGACCAGGCCCAGCGATACGCCCAGCACCATCGAGAACAGTACCGACGCGAAGCCCACGAACAGCGAGACGCGCGAGCCGTACAGGATGGCCGACAGGATGTCGCGGCCCTGGTCGTCGGTGCCCAGCAGGAAGTCGGCGTTGCCGTCGGGGTTCCAGGCCGGCGGGGTGTTGGCGTCCATGATGTTCAGCGACGCCAGGTCGAAGGGGTTGTGCGGCGCGACGATCGGCGCGCACAGCGCCCCCAGCAGGATGACCAGGGTGACGATGGCCGAGATGACGGCGCTGGGCGATCTCTTGAAGCTGTGCCACAGGTCGCTGTCGGCGGCGCGCGCAATAAGCGGGGCAAGGCGGGCGGTCATGGGCGTTCCTTCAGTTGCTCTGCACGCGCAGGCGCGGGTCGACCGCCAGGTACAGTATGTCGACGATGAGGTTGATCACGACGAAGAAGAAGGCGATCAGCACCAGGTAGGCCGCCATGACCGGGATGTCGACCATGCTGATGGCCTGGATGAACAGCAGCCCCATGCCCGGCCACTGGAACACGGTCTCGGTGATGATGGCGAACGCGATGATCGATCCCAGCTGCAGGCCGGTGATGGTGATGACGGGCACCAGGGTGTTCTTCAGTGCGTGGCGGAAGTTGATCAGCCGTTCCGGCAGCCCGCGGGCGCGCGCGAACTTGATGAAGTCCGACCGCAGGATCTCCAGCATCTCGGCGCGCACCAGGCGCATGATCAGCGTCATCTGGAACAGCGCCAGCGTGATGGCCGGCAGGATCAGCGCGGCCAGGCCGGACGGCGTGAGCAGCCCGGTGGTCCAGCCGCCGATGGCGATGACCTCGCCGCGGCCGAAGCTGGGCAGCCAGCGCAATTGCACGCTGAACACCAGGATCAGCAGGATGCCGATCAGGAACGTGGGCAGCGAAATGCCCGCCAGCGACAGCGCCATGAAGGCGCGCGACAGCACGCCGTGGCGCCGCAGCGCGGTGTAGATGCCCATGGGAATACCGAAGGCCAGCGCCATCAGCGCCGACACGAACGACAGTTCCAGCGTGGCCGGCAGGCGTTCTTCGATCAGGTCGCTGACCGGCCGGCGGTGGCGGTACGACATGCCGAAGTCGCCCTGCGCCGCGTTGGCGACGAAGCGCGCATACTGCACCACGAACGGATCGTTCAGGCCCAGGCTCTCGCGCAATTCCGCGCGCTGGGCTTCGGTGGTGTCCTGCCCCACCATGCTGACGATGGGGTCGCCCACGTAGCGAAACATGGCGAACGCGATCAGCGCGACGGTCAGCATGACCAGTAGCGACTGCAGCAGTCGTCGCCCGATGAAAGCAAGCATGAATGGATTCCCCGATGGGTGGCCGCACCGGCGTCGGGCGCCGCGGCGGGGCCGGCCGGCGGCACGGTGGGCGCATGGCCCGCCGCGCCGCCCTCAGGCCGGGCGGGAAGGCGTCAGGGCATGACGACGTTGCGCAGGTCCAGCACGTCGTCGGCGCGCTGCACGACCTTCAGACCGTCTTTGATGCCCCACGACATGGGCTGCTGGTGCAGCGGCAGGTAGCCGTAGTCGTTGCGCACGATGTCGAAGGCTTCCTTGATCATGGCGTTGCGCTTGGCCTGATCGGTTTCCACGCCGATCTTGGCCGTCAGCTCGTCGACCTTGGGATTGCAGTAGCCGCCCAGGTTGAACTGCCCCGCCGCCGTCTTGCTGTCGCGGCACGCGGCCAGGTTCAGCAGCACGTTGTGCGCGTCGGTGGAACTGGGCGTCCAGCCCAGCATGTACATGCTGGTCTGGTTGCCCGCCTGCAGCAGGATCTTGCCGAAGTACTTGGACTTGGTCTGCGCCAGCAGGTTGATCTTGATGCCCACGCGCGCCAGCATGCCGGCCACCGCCTGGCAGACCTTCTCGTCGTTGACGTAGCGGTCGTTGGGGCAGTCCAGCGTGACGGTGAAGCCGTCGGGGTAGCCCGCGTCGGCCAGCAGCTTCTTGGCCTTGGCCGGGTCGGGCTTGTAGGGCGTGCCGAACGAGTCGTCGTAGCCGTTGACCGAGGTGGCCACCAGCGAGCCCAGCGGCTTGGCCGCGCCGCGCATGATCTTCTTGTTGATGGCCTCGATGTCCACGGCCAGCACCACGGCCTGGCGCACGCGCACGTCCTTGAACGGGTTCTTGCCCTTGACGCTGGAGAACAGCAGTTCGTCGCGGTGCTGGTCCATGCCGATGAAGATGGCGCGCGCCTCGGGTTCGGTCAGCGGCTTGACCCCGGGGGCATCTTCCAGGCGCTGCCAGTCCTGCACGGGCACGGGCTGCACGATGTCCATTTCACCGGAGATCAGCGCGGCCACGCGCGTGGCTTCCTGCGAGATGGGCTGGAACACCACTTCGTCGATGTTGGTCTTGATGTTCTTGTCCCAGTAGCCGTCGAAGCGCTTGAGCACGGTCTTCACGTCGGGCTGGCGTTCGGTCAGCATGAACGGGCCGGTGCCGTTGGCGTGCAGGTTGGCGTAGTTGCCCTGGTTGTCGCCCTTGACGTTGGTGGCTTCGGTGGTCTTGTTCTTCTCGGACCACGACTTGCTCATGATGTACAGGAAGGTCCACTCGCGCGGCAGGATGGGGTTGGGCGTGGGCGTGGTGACTTCGATGGTGTGGTCGTCGATCTTCTTCACTTCGGACGCCTTGGCGCCGTAGCCCTTCATGTCGGAGCCGGGCGTCAGGCTGCGCTTCCACGAGAAGATCACGTCGTCGGCGGTGAAGGGCGAGCCGTCGTGGAACTTCACGCCCTTGCGCAGCTTGAAGACCCACTTGGTAGGTTCGGTGTTTTCCCAGCTTTCGGCCAGCAGCGGCGTCAGCTTCATGTCGCCGTCGTAGCCGGCCAGCGTTTCGTAGATGTTGCCCTGGAAGCCCAGCGTGAACGTCTCGTTCAGGGCCATCGGGTCCATGGAAGTGGCATCGCCCTGGTAGGCCCAGTGCAGGGTCTTGGCATGCGCGGCGCCGGCCAGCGTGGCCGCGCAGATGGCCAGCGCCAGTGCCGATTTCTTGATCAGTGGTGTGATACGCATAGCCCTTTTGCTCCGTGTGGTGCGCGTGGTTCGCGCGACAGAAGTGACAGGGCCCCCGCCCCTATTCGGTTCAGGCCGGGGGCTCGGCGTACTGCTTACGACGATGCGAGGTGTTGCGGAAGGCGCCGGGCGGCCGCGCGCGGTCGGGCGTGCGGCAAATCGGCGGCGATCACTGCGTAGGACTTCGGGTTCACGATAGACCTGACCTCGGGTGATTCTCTTACTTGGACCTGGGATGACCAGTGCCAATGTAGGTCGAATCTTATAGAGGCAATGATTTAAGCGTCAATCGTTTTGACTTGGGGTTAGTACTTGGTTGCGGGCGGGGAGAAACGCTGGGTTGTTGTTGTTCTTGTGGCGAATGGACTTTTTATTGCGAGGGGCTTGGCATTGCGCCGGTGCAGCCAGGTGTCAGACACCCCGGAGGGTGTCTGACACCGTTTGGTTAGCGAGGCGGTCTCTGCGTGCAGGGCGCCTGGCCGCGCCCAGGTCGATCCGTCAGGAGTCTTGTGTATCGGGGGACGCCGGCGGGCCGGCATCCTGGGCCAGCAGCCGGGCCAGGTCGGCGACGATGCGCTTGCGGCGTTCGTCGTCTTCGTGGCCTTTGCCCAGGGCCGACCATTCGGGGCGGCTGCGGGCTTCTTTCAGGGCGTCGGGCAGGCGGCCCTTGCGCCAGGTGTCGTCGGCGGGGCGGTCCAGGCGCAGGGGGTCGCGCGCGGCGTGGCCGCGGCGTTCCAGGGCGTGGATCAGTTGCCGTTGGCGCAGGGCCAGCAGGCGCAGCACGGCGTCGTCCACGGTGATCTCGCGATAGCCGCGCAGCTTGCCCAGGATGCGTCCGCCGAAGCGTTCCACACCCTGCCACAGGCCGCCGGCGGCGGCGCCGATGAGCATGCCGGTGCCCAGGCTGAGACCGGCGCTGAACAGGTCGACGGCCGCACCGGCCATGGCCCCGGCGGCCATGCCCGTGCCCAGCTGGATGCCCATGTCTTTCAGCGCTTGCGGATGGAACAGGTCCATGCCCCAGCGCGTGCCTTCCAGGGGCAGGTCGTCTTCGGCGTAGTCGTTGCGGCGGAAGTTGTACAGCGCCAGCAGCGCATCCACGCAGGCCTGTTCGCGCTTGCGCACTTGTTCGCGCAAGGTGGCCGCGTGGGCCTGCAGGGCGGCCTCGTCGGCGGGGCTGGCCAGGCGCAGCGCGGCCACGTCCACCAGCAGGTCGGCGGCCAGTTGCCAGGCGGCCTGGCCGCGTTCGCGGCGCTGGCGCGCCAGTTCGTCGGACAGGCGGTTCAGCGTCGCGGCGTGGCGGTCCAGCAGCACCGCGAGCTTGCCGTACAGCTGGCGCTCGCCATCCAGCGGCGGGGCGACGGTGTCGAATTCCAGCGCCGCGTGCAGGCCCAGGCGGGCCATCGCATCGCGCCATTCGTCGGCGCGATGCGACGGTGCGGTGACAAAGTTCAGGACGGGCAACAGGGGGCGTCCGCAGGCCGCCAGCAGGGCGAGTTCGTCGCGGTGCTTGCTTAGCACCGGGTCGCGCGCATCGATGACGTACAGTGCCGCGTCGCAATCGAGCATCTTGCCCAGCACGCGCGCTTCCTGTTCATAGCGGCGGTGCGCTTCCGGCGAATCCAGGAAGCGCCGGATGCGTGCCGGCCCGTCGTTGCGCGTGCCGGGCGCGTCCAGCCGTTCCAGGTATTCCAGCAGCGCGATGCTGTCTTCCATGCCGGGGGTGTCGAACCATTCCAGCACCGGCCGGCCGTCCAGCCGCAGGCGCGCGCCTTCGACGTGGCGCGTGGTGCCGGGGCTGTCGGCCACCTCGCCGAAGCCGCTGTCGCGCGTTAGCGTGCGCAGCAGCGATGTCTTGCCAGTGTTGGTATGGCCGACGACGGCGATCTTCAGCATGGTTTCAGGCATTGCCGGTCTCCAGCCAGCGCAGCGGCTGGTCGGTGTCGCGCAGGATGGCCTCGGGGGCCATGCCCGCGGCGGCCAGGCGATCGCGCCAGGCATCCAGGCGGGCCGGTTCTTCGGCCGCCGGCCCGTCGAACGCGGTGGACAGCCAGACGCGCGTCTGGCCGGCCTTGTCGGCCAGCGCGGCGATCAGCCCCAGGGTGCCGCGGTCGGGGGTCTGGCGGGCATCGCAGGCGATCAGCAGGCGCCGCGCGCCGGCCCGGGCCAGCGCGTCCAGCAGCCGGTTGCGCTGCTCGCGCGAGTCCAGGTTGCCGGCATCCTGCACGCCCTGCGGCAGGCCCGCCGGCGGCCAGGCCAGGTCGGCCGGCAATTCCAGCCCCACCAGCACGGGCTGGTCGCCCAGGTCGGCCAGCCGGCCCGGGCCCACCTGCGGCTGGTGCAGCGGGTCGGCCGGGCGGTCGATGCCGGTGGACTGCACCGGCGGCAGCAGCCGGTCGCGCAGCGCCGCGTAGCCCGGCAGCGTGGCGTCGATGCGTAGCCGGCGCCGCGCGCGCACGGCCCGCGCCAGGCACAGCAGCCAGGCCAGCAGCCGCGGCAGGACGCCGTAGACGGCCACCACGCCGATCAGCCAGACCGACCATTGCGCCTGGGCGGCGGCGGGCAGGACCTGGCTGTTGTCGCTGGCGCGCACGAAGGCCTCGGCCGGCGTGGCGAAACCCAGCTGGGCCGGCAGCCAGCCCAGGGCGCGGGTCAGGAAGACGAAGGTATCGGGTTGCAGTAGCGTGGTGGCCCACACGAACCGGTAGCTGGCGGTCGACAGCATCACCAGCAAGGTCGCCAGCGTGGCCGCCAGGCCCGCCAGCCACAGCGTGTGGCTGATGACGCCGAACAGCCAGCGCAGCGCGCCCGCCCGCCCCAGCAGGTTCATCAGCGCCTGGGGCACCAGCGCGGCGTCGGGGCCGCGCGCCAGCTTGCGGGTAGCCCACAGCCACAGGCGGCCCAGCCCGGTGGCTCCGCCGGGCTTGAGCAGGAACGAGGCCAGCCACAACAGGAAGGTCACGGCATGCAGGCCCAGCAGGGCGCCCACCGCCCACAGCACGTTCACGGGCCGGGAGCCGTCGCCCAGGGCGCCGGCCGCCGAGCCGATGCCGGCCGCCAGCGCCACCAGCAGCAAGACGGCCAGGCTGAAGACGGCCCCCTGCCGCCAGCGCGCCACCAGGCTGTCCAGCCCTTCGCGGCGGCCCAGCAGCCGGGCTCGCAGCAGGATGCGGGCTTCCAGGGTATCGGGCCCGCCGCGGGCCTGGCGCACCGCGTCGGCGTCTTCCAGCGGGCCCCAGTGCTCTTCCCGCAGGCGGATGGTTTCGGCCAGCCAGTGGGCTTGCCAGGCCCCGTCGGCCGGGGGCGGCGGCGTGGACGCGGGCGCGGCCATCATGTCGGGGCGCGCGCGGCGGCCGTGGAATTACCGCCAGGGGCGCGGCTGGCCATTCACCCGGCGCGAGGCGGGGTGGCGGGGGCCCGCGCGGCGCCGAACCAGGCTTGCAGCTTGTCGCTGGCCTGGCGCTTGACGTCGTCGTTGATGTAGAACGCCACGGTGGCCAGCGCGGCCGTCATGACGCTCAGGTCGTCGGTGTAGCCGACCAGCGGGGCCAGGTCGGGGATGGCGTCCAGCGGCAGCACGAAATAACCCAGCGCGCCATAGATGACGCGCCGCGCCCACTTGGGCGTGGCCGGGCTTTGCACGGCGTAGTACAGCCACAGGGCTTTTTCCAGGGCCTGCCGGCCCGCCGCCGACGCATGGCGCGTCGCCTTGCGCCAGAAGCGCTGGTCGGAATAGGCCTGTTCGTAGGTCGGATTGGCGATTGGCATGGTGGGTCGGGCGCTGGGCCCGGTCTTTCATGGGCAATAGCCCATTGTAGACCCCCGGGGAAGATCGCGCCGGGGGGCATCGGCCCCTAGCGGCCCCGCGCGGCGGCCCGGTACTGGCCCGGCGTCGTGCCGGTGGCCTGCAGGAAGGCGCGGCTGAAGTGGCTGGCATTGCCGAAGCCGCAGGCCTGCGCCACGCTGGCCAGGTCGTCCCGCGCGCACGCCAGCAGCGTGCGGGCGTGCGCCAGCCGGCGGCCCAGCACCCAGGCGTGGGGCGGTTCGCCGAAAGAAGCGCGGAACATGCGCGCGAAGTGGTAGGTGGACAGGGCCGCCACGCCCGCCAGCACGTCCAGCGTCAGGGGCTCGCCCAGGTGGGCGTCGACATAGTCGCGCACGCGGCGGCGCACCCCCGGCGCCAGCCCGCCCAGGGCGTTCGCCCGGCCGGCCCGCCCGGTGTTCTGCGTCAGCAGGTGGTGCAGCACGGTCTCGGCGGCGCTGCTGGCGGCCAGGCGTCCGGCGGGCACGTTCCAGTCGGCCGCCAGCAGCGCGCGGCAGACCTGCGCCAGGGAAGGGTCCTGGATGTACGTGCGGTCGCGCAGTTCCAGTTCGCGGGGCTCGCGGTCCAGCCGCATGACGGCTTCGCGGGCCATGCGCTGCGGGGCGATGTACAGGTGCAGGAAGCGCACCTCTTCGTTCATGCTCCAGCGCGAATGATGCCGGTCGGGCAGTACGCAGAACTTGCCGGCGCCGCCGTGCAGGTCGCGGTGGCCCAGCCGGAAACAGGTTTCGCCGCCCCGCAGGTACAGCGACAGGGTGTGGTGGCCGGGCGTGTCGTAGTCCATCAGCGCGCGGCCGGCGCGCTGGTCGCGGTCCCATTGGGCCACGGCCAGGCCTTCGCCCAGCGTGGCGGCGCGATCCAGCTGGACGTGGGCGTTCCGCAGGGTATGGAACAGGGTGAAATCGGACGGGGCCGATGCAATCTTGCTCATGGCCCGTTCATCGTACGCCAGGCCGCGCGCTTGTGCGCGGGGCGGGCGCCGGCCGCCCCGATAAATGCGCAAGAAACGGCAATCCGCCGGCCGCGGGCCAGCCTAGACTGGCGTCCCGGGCGCCGCGCGCCCCGCCCCGCCAACGGCCGCTATCGTGAACGTGTTCCTGTACCTGCTGACCGTGCTGATCTGGGGGGCCACCTGGATCGCCATCAAGCTGCAATTGGGGGTGGTCGCCATTCCCGTGTCGATTTTCTACCGCTTCGGGCTGGCATCGGTGGTGATGCTGATCGGGCTGGCCCTGCTGGGGCGCTTGCAGCGCCTGGACCGCCGCGGGCACCTGCTGTGCCTGGGCCAGGGCCTGTGCCTGTTCTGCCTGAACTTCCTGTGCTTCTACAGCGCCACCCAATGGATTTCCAGCGGCCTGGTGTCGGTGGTGTTTTCCGCCTCGACCTTGTGGAATGCGCTGAATGCCCGCCTGTGGTTCGGCACGCGCATCGCGCCGCGGGTCATGCTGGGCGGCGCCGTCGGCATGAGCGGCCTGGTGCTGCTGTTCTGGCCCGAAGTGGCCGGCCAGGCCGCCACCCACGACACCCTGCTGGGGCTGGGCCTGGCGCTGCTGGGCACCCTGTGCTTTTCCACCGGCAACATGCTGTCGTCGGCCCAGCAGCGCGCCGGCATCGGTCCGCTGACGGGCAATGCCTACAGCATGCTGTACGGGTCGCTGGTATTGCTGGCCGGTTGCGTGGCCACCGGCCAGCCGTTCGATTTCGATCCGTCGCTGGCGTACACGGGGGCGCTGCTGTACCTGGCGTTCTTCGGGTCCATCGTCGGCTTCACGGCCTACCTGACCCTGGTGGGCCGCCTGGGGCCGGCGCGCGCGGCCTATTGCACGGTGCTGTTCCCGGTGGTGGCCCTCAGCATTTCCACGGTGGCCGAAGGGTATCAATGGACCCTGCCGGCGGTGGCGGGGCTGGCGCTGGTGATGGCGGGCAACGTGCTGGTGTTCGCGCGGCGCGCCGCCGCCGCGCCGGCCATGGCGCGCGCCGCGAAAGGGTAGCGGGCGGCCCGCCCCGTCTCGTCCCGCCCGGCGCGGGCGGCGTTCAGCCCGGCGGGCCCGACCGGGGGCCCGCCACCACCAGGCCGCGCAGCGCGTCGGCAAAACGCACGGTGGCGCGCGACTTCGGGCGGTCTTTCGGGAAGATCAGGCACAGGTGCAGCTCGACGTGCGGCCGAAAGGGGCGGAACACGACGTTGGGCAGCGCGTACTGATTCACCGTCGCCAGGTCGACCAGGCCGACGCCCACGTCTTCGGCCGCCATCAGGCAGGCGGCCAACGATGAGTTCACTTCCACCGACACGGCGGGCGTGGGCAGGCCGTGGGCGTCGCAGGCTTCTTTCACCGCCACGCCGATGCGCGTGGACCGGCCGGTGGACACCACGGTGGCGGCTGCCAGGTGGCGGGGCTCCAGCACCTTGTGCCTGGCCAGCGGCGAACGGCGGTGCACCGCGCACACCAGGTCGGACGCGCCCAGCGCTTCCATGGTCACGCCGGGGTCCATGACCGGCCCATAGACGAAACCGATATCGACCTCGCGCCGCGCCACCCGCTCGATGGCGATGGTGGTCGGCAGCGACTGGATCGTGACTTGCGCGCCACGTGTCTGGAGCCGGGCAATGGCCTTGGGCAGGTAGGCGTTGACCAGCGTCGGCGACGCGGCGATGGCAAGGCGCCCGGTGCGCCCGCCCTGCATCTCTTCCACCATCCGGTTCAGCGTGCCGATGCGGCCGAAGATTTCCTGCACGTCGGGAAACAGGTCGTAGGCCTCGGGCGTGGGCTGCAGGCGCCCCGCGATCCGTTCGAACAGCTTCAGGCCCAGCTGTTGTTCCGCGTGGCGCAGCACGTTGCTGACGGCCGGTTGTGTCACGTTCAACAAGTGGGCCGCGCCGGTGACCGAGCCGGCCTGCATGATCGCGTAGAACACCTCGATGTGGCGTAGGTTCATGGTACGGCTTTCGGGTCAGCCCATTTCAATACGTGATAGGGTACTAAAAATAAATCATTGGCTGCAAATACCCTGGGCGCTCAGAATCGATTCCGGTCTCAACCATGAAGGTGATCGGATGAAAACTCTGAATGACGAGCGTCTGCGGACGCGGCCCCTGACCGGCTACGGCCTGGGTATCGAAGTGCGCGGGGTGGACCTGGGCAGCGAGCTTCCCCCGGCGACGGTCCAGGCCCTGCGCGCGCTGTGGAGCGAGCACGCCGTGCTGGTGGTGCGCGACCAGCAGCTGGATCCCCCGGCGTTCCTGCGCGCCGCGGAGATCTTCGGCGAGATCCTGCCCCAGCAGCTGGGCAAGTTCTCGCTGCCCGACTATCCCCTGGTGGGCACCATTTCCAGCCGCGACCTGCCGGTGCGCGACGGCAAGGTGCACGTGCGCGGCGAGAACTACCATACCGACCATTCGAACTTCCGCGAGCCGCCGATCGGCACGATGCTGCATGCCATCGAACTGCCGTCGCGCGGCGGCGACACGCAGTTCGTGGACGTGCGCGCGGCCTACGACGACCTGCCGGACGAGCTGAAGGCGCGCATCGCGCACCTGCGGTCGATGCATGTCTACGAGAGCAGCCGCAGCCCGCGCAAGATGGCGGCGCTGACGCCGCAGCAACTGGCCGAGACGGCGTCTTGCAGCCAGCCGCTGGTGATCGTGCACCCGACCAGCGGCCGGCCGGCCCTGTACCTGAATACCGGCCGCATGGAAGGCATCGAGGGCATGCCGGAAGACGAGGGGTTCGCGCTCATCAACCGGCTGTACGAGCACGCGACCCAGCCGCGCTACGAATATCGCCACCAGTGGCAGCCGGGCGACTTCGTGCTGTGGGACAACCGCAGCGTCATGCACCAGGCCAACGCCGATTTCGACCCCGGCGAGTATCGGTATCTGTATCGGCTGATGCTCAAGGGCGATGCCCTGAAGGGGCTGTCATGAGCCGCTTGCCGACGCGGGCCCTGCGCATCGGCGCGGGCGCCAGTTTCGCCGACGATCGCATCGCGCCCGCCGTCGAACTTGCCGAGCGCGGCGAGCTCGACTACCTGGCATTCGAGTGCCTGGCCGAACGCACGGTCGCCCGCGAAAACCAGTCCCGGCTGAAGAACCCCAAGCTGGGCTACACGCCGCGGCTGATGGACCGCATGAGCCAGGTGCTGCCGGTGGCCCTGAAGCACGGCGTGAAGATCATCACCAACATGGGCGCGGCCAATCCCATTGCGGCGGTCGAGCTGGTGCACGACTTCGCGCGCCGCGAGGCCGTGGGGCCGCTGCATTCGGCCGCCGTGCTGGGCGACGACATCACCGACCTGCTGCGCGGGCAGCCCGGCCTGCCGCTGATGGAGTCGGGGGCGCCGCTGGAAACACTGCTGCCGCGCATGGTCAGCGCCAACGCCTACCTGGGCGCCGACGTCATCGTGCGGGGCCTGGCCACGGGCGCGCAACTGGTGGTGACCGGCCGGGTGGCCGACCCCTCGCTGTACCTGGCCGCGGCCATGCACCATTACGGCTGGTCTTACGACGACTGGGGCCGTATCGCGGCCGGCACCGCCGCGGGCCATCTGCTGGAATGCTGCGCGCAGGTCAGCGGCGGCTGCTTCGCCGCGCCCGGGCGCAAGGCGGTGCCCGACCTTGCGCGCCTGGGCTTCCCCTATGTCGACATGCTGGCCGATGGCGACTTCACCGTCAGCAAGCTGAAGGACGCCGGCGGGCGCGTCGACCTGGCCACCTGCAAAGAGCAGCTGATCTACGAGATGCACGATCCCGCCGCGTACATCACGCCCGATTGCGTGCTGGACATCACCGAACTCGAGATGCGGCAAGTCGAGCCGGACCGGGTGCGCATCACCGGCGCCAAGGCGCGCCCGCGCACGGACACCTACAAGGTCACGGTCGGGTATACCGACGGGTTCATCGGCGAGGGGCAGATCTCGTATGCCGGTATCGATGCCGTGGCCAGGGCCGAGCTGGCCGCCGGCCTGGTGCGCCAGCGCCTGGCCGACACGGGCCATCGCTACAGCGAATTTCGGGTCGACCTGATCGGCATCGACAGCCTGCACGGCAGGCGCGCCCGCGATGCCGACCCCTACGAGGTGCGGCTGCGCATTGCCGCGCGCACCACCGACCGCAAGGCGGCCGAAGCGGTCGGGTTCGAAACGCGTGCGCTGCACGTCAACGGGCCCGCCGGCGGCGCAGGCGGTTCCGATCCGATGGTCAAAGAGGTGCTGGCCGTGCAATCGGTGCTGGTTCCGCGCGGCCTGGTCGATCCCAGCGTCACTATCCGGGAGTTCCGCTCATGATACGTGTCAACGACCTGGCTCATGGAAGAGCGGGCGACAAAGGCAACACGTCGAACATTTCCGTGATCGCTTACGACGAGCAGGGCTGGAAGATCCTGCGCGAGCACCTGACCGAGGCCGTGGTGCAGCGGGCCTTCGCGCATATCGCCACCGGCCCGGTCGTTCGCTACGAACTGCCGCGCCTGCAGGCGCTGAATTTTGTCATCCAGGGCGCCCTGGGCGGCGGCGTGACGCGCTCGCTGGCGCAGGACGCCCACGGGAAATCGCTGTCCAGCCTGATGATGACGATAGAACTTCCGGAGGCCCGATGAACGATTCCGCGACTTATGACGTCGTCTTCATGGACGTGCTCGCCCCGGCGGTGCAGCGCGTGATCGCGTCCGTCTTCCAGCCGCCGTTCCAGGTTCGGTTCGCGCTCAACTACGATGCGCGCCACCAGCTGGAGCTGTGCCGCTCGGCGGACTTCCTGGTGCCCGGCTGGGCGCAGCTGACCGGCGACATGCTGGCCGCCGCCGAGCGCGTGCAAGCGGTCCACAAGTGGGGCATCGGCGTGGACCGCATCGATATCCAGGCCGCGCGCCGGCTGGGCATCCCGGTGGCCATTACCGCCGGCTCGAACGCCGGGCCGGTTGCCGAACTGGCGATCGCGCTGATGCTGGCGGTGTATCGCCGCATTTATTACGTGAACCGGGAAATGCGCGCGGGCAAGTGGCCCAAGGCGGAAATGCGCGAGACCTGCTTCCAGATCCACGGCAAGACCATCGGCCTGGTGGGCTTCGGGAACATCGGCCGCAAGCTGGCGCGGCGCCTGGCCGGCTTCGAACCGCACGCCATTCTGTACTGCGACCAGCACGCGGCGCCCGCCGACGTCGAGCAGGCCCTGGGAGCGCGCCGGGTCGAGCTGCCGGAATTGCTGTCCGGCAGCGACATTGTCAGTTTGCATGCGCCCTACAACGACAGCACCCGGCACCTGATCGACGAAGCGGCGATCCGCCGCATGAAAAAGGGCGCGGTGCTGATCAACACGGCGCGCGGCGAGCTGGTCGACGAGGTGGCGCTGGCCGACGCGTTGCAGCGCGGGCACCTGCTGGGCGCCGGCCTGGACGCCTTCGACCCCGAACCGCCCGAGCCGGACAACCCGTTGCTGGGCCTGGACCAGGTCGTCGCGACGCCCCATGCGGGCGGCGGCGTGTTCGACAACGTGGCGCCGGTGGCGGCCCACGTACTGCGCAACCTGCAACGCTTCGTCGCCGGCGAGCCGATTGCCGCGCAAGACCTGATCGTTTCGGAAAACCGGAGAAAGCCATGAGCGCCGACACCCCCCAAGCAGCCGTCCCAGCCCTGGGCAATCCCCTGATGAACCGCCTGCGTGCGGGCGAGCTGGGGCTGTCGATGATCGTCAAGCAGGTGCACAGCGTCGACATCGCGATCGCCGCCCACACCGCCGGCTACGACGCCATCAACGTCGACCTGGAACATTCGGTGATCCCCGAGTCGGCCGCCGCGCAGATCTGCCTGCTGGCCCAGCAGATCGGCGTGACGCCGCTGGTGCGCGTGCCCACGCTCGATGCGCACTACATCAACCGCATCCTGGATGCGGGCGCGCTGGGCATTGTGGCGCCCCATGTCGAATCGGCCGGCGACGCCGAGCGGGTCGTCAGGGCGGCGCGGTTCGCCCCGCACGGGGAACGCTCGGTCTCCAGCGGCTGGCCGCAGCTGGGCTACCGGAAATACCCGGCCGCCACGGCGCGCAAGCTGCTCGACGACGCGACCACGGTGGTCGTCATGCTGGAATCGCCGCAGGCCATCGAGCGTGCCGACGAGATCGCCCAGGTGCCGGGGGTGGATATCCTGCATGTGGGCACGTCGGATTTGTGCGACGCCCTGGGCATTCCCGGGCAGTTCGGCCATGCCCGCGTGGCCGAGTGCCTGACGCAGGTCGTCCAGGCATGCCGGCGCCACGGGCGGTTCGCCGGATGCGGCGGGCTGGGCAACAACCCCGAAGTGATGCAGTCGATGCTGGAACTGGGCGTCAGGTTCCTGACGGGCGGCAACGAATGGGCCTTCATGATGGCCGAGGCGACGCGGCGCGCGCAGATGCTGCGCGCGCTGCAAGTGCCGCGATAGCGGCCGCCGGGCCTGCCCGGCAGCCCAACGACAATCTACATACAAAGGAGAGAGCATGCGAGTAGTGGCAGAAGACCTCTGGTTCCCGGAAGGCCCGGTCTGGGTGGGCGACGGCAGCCTGCTGGTGGTGGAAATCCGGCGCAAGACGCTGACCCGGATCTTCCCGGACGGCAGGAAACACATCGTGGCCGAACTGGGCGGCGGACCGAACGGCGCGGCGATGGGGCCGGACGGCCATTGCTACGTGGCCAACAACGGCGGCTTCGCATTCCGGCAACGGCCAGACGGCCGCTGGGTCACCAGCGGGACGCCCGACGATTACCGCACCGGCCGGATCGAGCGGGTGAACCTCGACACCGGCAAGGTCGAGGTCCTGTACGACAAGATCGACGGCCGGAACATCCGCGGCCCCAACGACCTGGTGATCGACGGCGACGGCGGCATCTGGTTCACCGACCCGGGCAAGACGCGCCACCGTGACTGGGATCGCGGCAGTATCTGCTACGCGAAGATCGACGGGTCGCATATCGAAGAAAAAGTGTTCCCCATTCACAAGCCCAACGGCATCGGCCTGTCGCCCGACGGCAAGACGCTGTATGTCGCCGAGACCGAAACCGCCCGCCTGTGGGCCTGGGACCTGGCCGCCCCGGGCAAGCTACGGTCGCCGGCCGTGGCGTCGCCGGCTTCGCCCCATGGCAGCCGCCTGGTCTATGCCAGCCCCGTCTACCAGCGGTTCGATTCGCTGGCGATGCAGGCCGATGGTTCGGTCTGCATCGGCACGCTGGACCGCGGCGGCATCACCACCGTCAAGCCGGACGGCACGGCCACCTTCGCGCCGGTGGACGGCGACACCCACATCACCAACCTTTGCTTCGGCGGGGCGGACCTGCGCAAGGTCTATGTCACGCAATCGTACGCCGGCCGCTTGGTCGAACTCGATTGGCCCGGCGCGGGCCTGCCCCTTTTCCAGATCCGATAACAACGACACCAGGAGAGACAGATGAAATCCTTATTCCGAAACGGGCTGCTGGCCGCCCTGGGCGCCTGCCTGGCCTTCGCGGCGTGTGCGCAGGACGATTACCCCAACCGGTCGGTCCGTGTGCTGGTGGGCTATTCCCCCGGCGGCGCCACCGATGTGCAGGCCCGCCTGCTGTCAGAGGGCCTGCAGAAGCAGCTGGGCCAGTCGTTCGTGGTCGAGAACCGGCAGGGCGCCGCCGGCGTCCTGGCCGCGCAAACGCTGAAGTCGCAGCCGGCCGACGGCTACACGCTGATGGTGGCCACCTCGGGCGCGATGGCGATCCCGCAGAATTTCCAGCAGCTGCCCTACGACCCGCTGAGCGACTTCATTCCGGTGGCCCAGATCGTGGCCAACGACCTGGTGATGATCGTCAACAACAAGTCGCCCGCCAAAGACCTGAAGAGCTTCATCCAGCTGGTCAACAGCGAGAAGGGCCGCTACAGCTACGGGGTATCGGGGCATGGCTCCATCACCCACGTGGCGGGCGAGCGCCTGAAGCGCGAGCTGAACATCGATATGCAGGTCGTGCCGTACCGCGGCGATTCGATGGCCTTCGCCGACACGCTGGGCGGTTCCGTGCCGGCCTCGTTCGTGGCCATGCCGTCGGTGGCCCAGGCGGTCAAGGCCGGCCAGGTGCGCGCCCTGTTCGTGACGGGCTCGAAACGCCTGGCGCCCTTCCCCGACGTGCCCACCCTGGCCGAGCAGGGCTACCCGGACTTCGTCATGAGCTCGTGGATTGCGGTCTTCGCCCCCGCCGGCACGCCGGCGCCCATCGTGGCCAAGCTGTCCGACGCGATCGGTAAGGTCATGTCGGACCCGGCCCTGGTCGAGAAGCTGGAAAGCACGGGGTCGCGCGTCGAATACCGCGACCGGGAAAACTTCGGCAAGTTCTTCCGGCAGGACGTCGACAGTTTCGCGCGGATCATCCGCGAGGCGAAGATCACCGTGAAATGACGGCTGGCCTGCCGGTCAGTGCGCTTCGGTGGCGGCCGTCCGCGAACGACGGCCGCGGCGCACGACGATGGTTGCCGTCAGCACGATGCTGATCGCCAGCATGTACCCCGCGAAGGCCCACGATGCGGGCTGCCAGGACGCGATGGTCAGCAGCGTGATGGTGGCGGCCACGCCCACCAGGGCGTAGAACGGCGCGCTTCCGAATCCGGGTCGCGCCAGGCCTTGCGCAGGGTCGGTATGGCCCCCGCCCCGTCGGCGATCACCGCGAACCACACCGCCCGCGGCCTGGCCCAGCCCCACCCAGACAATGAGCGCGGCGACGGAAATCGCGCCGCAGGCGAGGTCGAAGCGGGTGACGACGGCGGTGCCATGGCGGCTGGCCAGCGAGGCCGTCAGCACGATCAGCGGCCCCACGCCGGCCGACAGCGTCAAGAGCGCCGGCCGGCCGACTTCGGTATCCAGTTGCGCGAAGAAGCCGATCAGCGGCGCCGCCGCCCACAGCGCCCACGTGACGCGATTCGGCCGCACCTGCCCGCGCAAGGTCGCGCGGGCGTACCGCAGGCTGCCCAGCAGCCCCAGCGCCACGCTGAGAAAGACCCAGTCGGGGTCAATCACCGCCGTTTCCGTCACCGTTGCCGATCATGTGCGATCCCGAGGGGCGATTCGCCGTGTTGCGCTGGACGCCGGCCGGTTGCCGGCCCGGCAACAGCGATGGAAGGATTGGTGCCGGTGAAAGGAATCGAACCCTCGACCTTCTCATTACAAGTGAGCTGCTCTACCAACTGAGCTACACCGGCGAATGCGCCGCCATGCGGGCATGGCGGGCAAAAGGGACTGCATTGTAAAGAAAAGCGGGCGCGGCGGGCGCCCGCCGCGCCCTACTTGACAATGGTCAGGTGGGGGCGCTTGTTGGGCTCGCCGTCGCCGCTTTCGGCCGATTCGGCGGCGGCCGGTTCGCCCGCGGGCGTGTCGACGGCGGCCGGCGCGGCGGCGTCGTCGCGGCTGGGCGCTTCGTAGGGCTGCACTTCGAAACCCATGCCGGCGCCGGTTTCGCGCGCGTAAATGGCGCTGACCGCCGCCACCGGCACCGAGACGTTTTCGGTGACGCCGCTGAAGCGGGCCTGGAATTCGATGAATTCGTTGCCCAGCACCAGCTTGTTGGTGGCCAGCGTGCCCACGTTCAGCGTGATCTGGCCGTCGCGCACGTGGGCCATGGGCACCAGGGTGTGCTCGTCGACCTGCACGGTGATGTACGGCGTGTAGCCGTTATCGGTGCACCATTCGTGCAGGGCGCGCAGCAGGTACGGCTTGGTGGAAGTTTCACCCATCTTGTACAGGCCCTCGCGCTTAGCGGCGCATCACTTTTTCGGACGGCGTCAGCGCCTCGATGTAGGCCGGGCGCGAAAAGATGCGTTCGGCATACTTCTGCAGCGGCGCGGCATTCTTGGGCAGTTCGATGCCGTAGTGGTCCAGGCGCCACAGCAGCGGGGCCACGGCCACGTCCAGCATCGAAAATTCGTCGCCCAGCATGTACTTGTTCTTCAGCAGCAGCGGGGCCAGCTGGGCCAGGCGGTCGCGGATGTTCTGGCGGGCGTTGGCCAGCTTCTTCTCGTCGGGCTTGGCGCTGCGGTCTTCCAGCGTGGAAACGTGGACGAACAGCTCTTTCTCGAAGTTGTACAGGAACAGGCGGGTGCGCGCGCGCATGACCGGATCGGCGGGCATCAGCTGCGGGTGCGGGAAGCGCTCGTCGATGTACTCGTTGATGATGTTCGACTCGTACAGCACCAGGTCGCGCTCGACCAGGATGGGCACCTGACCGTACGGGTTCATGACCGAAATGTCTTCGGGCTTGTTGTACAGGTCGATATCGCGGATTTCGAAATCCATGCCCTTTTCGAACAGCACGAAGCGGCAGCGTTGCGAAAAGGGGCAGGTGGTTCCGGAATAGAGCACCATCATGGCGGTAAGTCCTTGTATGAAAAGCGAAAGGCCAGCGTTGCTAATCTAGCAAACGCTGGCCCCGATTGCCAGGGTGGGACAGTCGTGCCGCCCTATCGGGATTGCGTTGCCGGCTGCGCCGATACGCGGGCCGGCAACCCTGGCGGGGCAAAAATTCAGCGCACGTGCTTCCAGTAGGCGGCGTTCAGGCGCCAGGCCACCACCAGGAACAGGCCCAGGAACAGCAGTACCCATACGCCCAGTTGCTTGCGGAACAGCTGCTGGGGTTCGGCCATCCAGGCCAGGAAGGCGGTCAGGTCGGCGACGTCGTTGTCGTAGGCGGCCGCCTTGGCCGGATCCAGGGCCTTGAACTTGGCCTCGACCGAGGCGTGGCCGTGGAAATCGGCGACGGGTTCGGCCTTGGTGGCGGCATAGCCCTGGGCGTCGTAAGTGGTGGTAACGCGTTCCCAGCCCTTGCCCTCGACCTCGTGCATGGCCACCGTGGTGAGCTCGCGCGGGCCTTGCAGTTCCCACAGCACGTGCGGCATGCCGACGTTGGGGAACACCAGGTTGTTCCAGCCGGTGGCGCGCGCGGTGTCGCGGTAGAACGTGCGCAGGTAGGTGTAGATGTAGTCGGCGCCCGAGGGGCCGGCGTTGATCGACTTGGCGCGGGCGATCACGGACAGGTCGGGCGGGGTGGTGCCGAACCATTTCTTGGCGTCCTGGGGCGTCATGGCGACGTGCATCAGGTCGCCCACCTTTTCGCCCGTGAACAGCAGGTTTTCCTTGATCTGGTCGTCGGTCAGGCCGATGTCCTGCAGCTTGTTGTAGCGCATGGACGACGCGCTGTGGCAGTTCAGGCAGTAATTGACGAACAGTTTGGCGCCGTTTTGCAGCGCGGCGACGTCGTTCAGGCGGTTGGGCGCCGTTTCCAGGGGGTAGCCGCCTTCGGCGGCGTACGTGGCCGTACACGCCAGCGTCATCGCGACGGCACCAATCAGCTTCTTGATCATGGTCATTCCGTTATGGGTTCGTGGCTCAGTGGGCATGGAACGTCACGCGGTCGGGAACCGGCTTGAACGTACCCAGGCGGCTCCAGACGGGCATCAGGAAGAAGAAGCCCAGGTAGATCAGCGTGCCGATCTGCGACATGAGGTTGTACACGTCGTTGGGCGGCTGCGTGCCCAGGAAACCCAGCACCAGGAAGTTGACGATGAAGATGCCGTAGAACCACTTGTGCCACGTGGGGCGGTAGCGGATCGACTTGACCGGGGAATGGTCCAGCCAGGGCAGGAAGAACAGGATGACGACCGCGCCGCCCATGGCCACCACGCCCCAGAACTTGGCGTCGATGACGCGCAGCAGGACGGCCACGACGATCAGCAGGCCCGGCACGGCGATACGCAGGAAGCCCTTCAGGTTGCTCTTGACCAGCAGCGCGATGGCGCCCAGCACGGCGGCACCGGCCAGCACCCACGTGAACTCGTTGGTGGTGGCGCGCAGCATGGAATAGAACGGCGTGAAGTACCACACGGGCGCGATGTGCGGCGGCGTCTTGAGCGGGTCGGCCGGAATGAAGTTGTTGTATTCCAGGAAGTAGCCGCCCATTTCGGGGCCGAAGAACACGATGGCCGCGAAGATGATCAGGAAGCCGGCCACGCCCATGATGTCGTGCACGGTGTAGTACGGATGGAACGGGATGCCGTCTTTCGGGCGGCCGTACTTGTCTTTCGGACCCTGCTTGATCTCGACGCCGTCGGGGTTGTTCGAGCCGACTTCGTGCAGCGCCACCAGGTGGGCCGCCACCAGGCCGATCAGCACCAGCGGGATGGCGATGACGTGGAACGAGAAGAAGCGGTTCAGGGTGGCGTCGGACACGACGTAGTCGCCGCGGATCCAGATGGACAGTTCGGGGCCGATGAACGGGATGGCCGAGAACAGGTTCACGATCACCTGGGCGCCCCAGTACGACATCTGGCCCCAGGGCAGCAGGTAGCCGAAGAAGGCCTCGCCCATCAGGCACAGGAAGATGGCCACGCCGAAGATCCAGACCAGCTCGCGCGGCTTGCGGTACGAGCCGTAGAACAGCCCGCGCAGCATGTGCAGGTAGACCACCACGAAGAACATCGAGGCGCCGGTGGAGTGCATGTAGCGCACCAGCCAGCCCCACGGCACTTCGCGCATGAT
>Ga0182741_1002563_pt1 | contig 20855 bp, 7 predicted proteins | sample eDN5th37CBELigOP_FD_128874 | JGI IMG/M metagenome (GOLD analysis project Ga0182741, IMG submission 128874) | Enriched Organic Plus compost microbial communities from Emeryville, California, USA - eDNA 5th pass 37_C BE-Lig OP (version 2) (version 2) ... | reverse complement strand
GAAAATCATCTAGGATATTCTGGCCTGTTCATTGCAACTAAACGCGGAGATGTTCCGATAGTTCAAGCGCTCTTATCAGCACGAGCTAAAGTTCAAACAGAAGTCGCCGCAGAATCTGGAAGATCACCGCTGCACGTCGCATGTCTTCATTCCGACAAGTCAATTGCCTTTGAGCTATGTTCTCTCCTTCTCGGTGCAGGCGCTGTATGCAATGCGAAAGATCATCTCAGTTTGACTCCGTTACATTATGCCTGCCGTGCGGGTCATCTCGAAGTCGTTCAGCTATTGATTGGAGCTCGTGCAGATGTGAACGCACTTGATCTGTCGCACTTGTCACCATTGTACTATGCTCTCGAGGGAAATCACTTGGATATTGCGCAAACACTCCTACAAGCCCATGCAGACTATCAGCACGTAGTGTATATTGCCGCTACCAGGGACGAACAGCAGATCATTTCTACTTTACAAGCTTTATGTGGAATTAAGGTGCAAGATTGGGAATTATCTCCTGACATGAGCCCACATCGCGGCTCGAGTAGCTCTCAGGACACAAACAATGTAAGAAATGAAGAAAAACAAATTGCTTCAATGGGACTAGCAAGTCCAGTGTTGAATAGCGCTCGATTCCATCCTTTCCGTCGTTCGATCTCCGTCCCAAGTACCGCCCTGAGTGCTGCCACACCTTTCGGCAACTCAATGGATCATTCAGATGCGGTCAAAGATAGTAAGTTTGAAAGCAAGAATGACTTCACACTTTGAGAAGGTTCATATCCTCATTCGCTTTCAGAGATGCATAAAAAATATGATGGTAACATCAATTCCATTTTCTTACTTGAGTGGCTTCCACTCATCAGTATAGGGTCGTCCCGGCTTTAAAACATAAATATTCAAGCGTGTGGCGATCTGCTGGCATGCACGCATTGCCCAACGAAGTTGAACAAAGACGACGAACATGCATAATGCTGTTGCGATCAGCGCTCGGTTGAACTCAGAGATTACATCACTATAGAACCTATCAGCCACGGCAACCAAAGCAAAGGGAATCAATACGGGCTGGAACCATGCGAAATAGTCGTGGGCCATACCCGTAACAATCACTTGGTTGTTAAGGTGGGAGAATAAGAAAGCGATGGTGATAACGTACAAGATTGGGTGATCGGCGACCATGGGAGTCGACTTCCAGAGGTAGTGAATTATAACGAATCCCACGAGTGGGAGTAGCTCAGCTGCAGCACGGAACAGACCTCGCCATGTCTCCGATCTGGATGTCATCCCGAAGTAATAGGTCACCACTTGCTTGGTCTGGCAGTACACGATCCAGACATTGCTACAAATGACGAACCCAACTATCAGGTGATGAAGAGAAAAGCTGAATAAAAAGGTGACAAATGAACTAACATATGTGGGTACGAACGCTGCGACGGCGGAGTAAATGGTCTTGTAGACACTGGGGAAAACGAGTGACATTGGCTCCGACCACTGGCCGTAGGGGATGATGTAGGTGGTTACGCCCAACAAGGATGAAATGATTTGGACTTCAGTTACTCCCAACACGCCGAAGTTCGTAGCAAGTACATGTGTGTGGCGCTCAGACCACTGAGCACAGTAGTAGGAGATATGACCAACGGTGAACATAATGTAGAACTGAAGTGGAGTGAGGCCGCGACCTGCGGCAACGTTGTACGTTGCAATCGTCAGTGTGAAACCGTCGATTCCATGGTCAAAGAGTTGACCAAGGGGCGAAGACTGCCCAGTGCGTCGCGCGTGCTTACCATCCACAGCGTCAAAGGTCTGATACAAGAACATGGATATCACAGCACAAATGCCAATCCACTTCGGTCGCTCTGCCTGTGGATTGGGTTCAAAGTAAAATGTCAGGAATGTCGTAACAAGGACGGAGGCGCATCCCAACAGGGTAACCACGTTGGGAGCAACCGAATCAGGCATATGCTTGGCTACAAACGACCACCATTTGTCGAGTGCGAGGTCAACCTTGGTCCATCCCGCCGACTTATACTGATGATGAGCAATGTTCTCTAAGCCTTCAGGTGAGAGGGGACCGTTGTGGAGTATATTCTGCCGCAATTCATCCTCAGTGAGCTTTCTCTTGTTCTGAGACCTCAGGATGTACATTATAATGGGCCACGGCACTGCCGCAAGCACCGCTAAGAACGCAATCTCAGTACTCACCACCATTTGAGCCAGAGTGCCGGTGCTCAATGGAGGCAGTCTATAATGAAAGCACGGATGAAATGTGTACCATAAGTGTAAATCTACCACATAATCACTGCAAACACAGTTTGTTCGTGCTCGCACTGCCTACATCACGATATACACGAACTCAGGAAAACTCCTCTGATTTCATTTTGTCATACCCCAAACTTCGCGATTATCTGGCTGTGGGTGGGGATACTTGCGTACTTAACGAATCTCTTACGTCCACAATGGAATTACAAGGCATATGCACTGATATAGCACTGTATACACCCTACTTCCGCCCAAGTTTTCGCGCAAAAACTTGCTCCCGCTCTAGCTCACCCAACAACTCTCGGTGTGAATATCCCTCGTAGCTCTAGAAAGGTCCGCACTGGTTGGTTGAGCCAGGAGCAGACGACGCAACAGCCTCGCACGCGTGATCTGCACCAGTTCATCTCTGTGTGCTAGCCATGTCAAGCGACCCTGAGGACGACCATCCCTCAACCTGGTTCTCGGATGAGCCCGAGCAGGCGGGGGACTGGCACCCTAATGTGGCCGCGGAAGCGCAAGAAGACTCCATTGAGGCTGCCATTCAAGCTAGCACGGCCACTCACACGCCTGCGTCCGCACTTCCCGCTGGATCTATTCTCGCTCAGCTTCAAAGACAGAACAACGCTGACTTGGGTGTGCAGCCGGGACTTGGTGGTGACATCGACCTCCGCAAGGCACGGGCTTTACTGGATAGCAAACCCAGTCCCGAGGTGGCCATTCTGAGTGGTATGAGGATGTCGCAGAGTGAGGTTAAGTCAAGCCCTCAGGACACACACAGTGAGGGCTTGTCTGTTCCCTCAAATTTTGCACCAGAAAGTTCAGGAACGGTCGAACAGGTGCCCGAGTCGAACGAGGATGATCAGAGCAACCAAGATGAAGATGAACAAGACGAAGAGGACGAAGAAGAGGAAGAGCAAGAACCCAAGCTTAAGTATCAAAGGCTGAGTAGTCGCCTGACCGCCATGCTCGCTGATCCGAACGGAGACCGAGTGCGGTGCTTGGCTGCGCATGAAAAATTCATCGTGATTGGTACCCAACGAGGTGTGATCCACCAGCTCGACCTCAATGGTAACGAGATTCTTCGAGTCGACTGTCATCCAGGACCCGTTATAGATGTAGCTATCGACGGTGTGGGCGATTACGTGGCCACTTGTTCGACTGATGGTACGGTCGTGATTACAGACTTGTACACGAAAGGACAGACTCGCGTCTCCTACCCTCGTCCAGTGCTCAGTGTCGCACTGCCTGCGAGCTACAAGCAATCGCAGATGTTTGCAGCGGGTGGCCTTGCACAGCAATTGGTGATCAACACAAAAGGTTGGTTTGGCCCAAAGGACCAAGTTATGCATCAGGGTGAAGGTCCCATCTACTCGATTCAATGGTCTGGAGACTTGCTGGCTTGGTCTAACGATGTCGGCGTCAAGGTGATCGACCCGACAATTCCCGAGAGGATCGCATATGTCGCAAAGGCGACTTCGTCTCTCCCACATGGTCTCGCTCGGTGCAATTTAAGCTGGGGCCGTGCAGACACGCTGTACATGGCTTGGGCAGACGAAATCAAGATTGGTCAGATTAAGTGTAAACATAAGGTGGAAAAGGGACAGAAACTACCTGGAAATAGGTACATGCAAATTATTGCTCTATTTTCCACAAGCTACATAGTCTGCGGTGTTGCGCCGCTTAATGAGCATATTGTTATGCTGGCATATTCAGAAGACTACGAGGATGAAGAGGACGAAGAAGGCAAGCCCAATCCAACGCCTCTGGCACAACGACGAAAAATTGTTCAGCAGCCTGAGCTCCGCATAGTTACGCAGGCATGCAAGGAAATCGCGAGTGATACACTACCTGTGAATGGGTATGAGAGTCTCAAGCCTTCAGACTACCGGCTGGTGTATTTACCAGGGAACTACGAGTCGCTCCTGTACATCGTCTCGCCTCGCGATGTGATCCGTGCACGACCGCGAGACATGGATGACCACATCCGCTGGTTGTTGCACCGTCACAAGTATCGAGAAGCTCTTGATGCTGCACTGGTGAATGCTCCGCTCATTCCACAGCAGCGAATCGCGGAAGTGTCACAAGCGTATCTAGAGTACCTCTTCCGAAACTACGACTACATTGCGTGCGCACAATCTTGCGGAAAGTTGTTGCACGACGCTGCTGCCTGGGAGGCTTGGATCTCCAAGTTCGAAGAAGCCGGGAAGCTTCTAGTGCTCACAACGCACATCCCATATACCAAGATCACGTTAAACAAAGCAACGTACACACGTGTTCTTACCAACATTACCGAGCAGGCTCAGGCCCCTTCTGCACCTGGGAACAAACCTCTCCGAACTAATGACTTGAGCTCACTCACAGGTGCAGAAATTGAAAAAGTGCTAAAAGCAGCCGAAGCGGCACGTCGCCTACTAGCTCTCGTGCGAACATGGCCTTCAAGTAGCTATGATATTCCGGAAGTCACCGAGGTTGTAGCGAGCGTCTTGCGAAAGCAGCAGGTGGATCCACTGTCGTCCCGCACGAGCGACATCAGCGCGAATGAAGTCGATGAAAGTCCTGTATTCCTGGACGATGTATCAGACACTATCGCGCGTCGCGTTGGTGTCAGTGCGTCCAACAACGTAGCGACGAGCCTTCAGTCGCGTGCACAACAGTCGCATCTGCAGCCATTGACTGAACACTTGATTCTGCTCCTTGAAGCATACGGTGAGTTGCTTCTGAAGAATCAAAAACCAGAGAGTGCTCTGTTGGTCTATCTAGAGGCTGGACGAGCCGACGTATTTGACATGATTCGCGACCTCGAGCTGATTGATTGTGTAAAGGATCGTATCTTCAAACTTGCACTGTTCCGCCCTCTGGCAACAGTCGCCCTCTGCTTAGATAGTTTGGATCGACTGCCACCTGAATACGTTGTTCCTCAGCTACGAAGGCGTCCTCACTTGGTTCAGATCTACTTGCACGCTTGTTTCCGACACGACCCCGCTTTGGTGACAAGCTATGTCTCAGAAATGCCGGCACTATACGCTCGTTACGCTCCAGATCACCTCATGTACTTCTTGACGAATTGTACGAAGTATCGCCTTGAAGATGCGCTTCGCGTTTGTGAGCAATATGGATTGTTTAATGAGCAAGTATATTTGCTGCGCTACATGGGCAACATGAACCAGGCACTCACTATCATCGTAGACAAGCTCGAAGATGTTGGTAAAGCCTTGCGATTTGTGGAAGAGACAAATGATCCCTCTTTATGGGACTCATTGGTTTCACGAGCTCTCTCATCGCCCATGTTCTTGTCAGCGCTTCTGGAGCAGGCAGGCGCTTACAATGTCAACATGGCCGGCTTGATTGCACAAATTCCTGACGAGATGAATATTCCGTATCTGCGCCAGCGACTTATCCAGGTCCTGCTCGATTGCAACAATCAAACCGCTATTAGTTCGGCCTGTGCGAGCATGCTGCGAACAGACCTATTGCGACTTCATCGTAAGTATGTACGAGAAGCGTCTAAGGGTGCACGAGTGGATCCAAAGCGTCAATGCCACAGCTGTGGTAATTTGATATCATTACCAGCTTCCCTTGCGGGTTCGGAAGCGTCTTCTTCTTCCGTGGGCCGACTGCCGTCTTCAGGTAGCCTTGGCCGCGGTAGGGGATCGCTTATCCTGTTTGCATGCGGACATGCCTACCACCAAGAATGCCACGAAGCAAAAGTCCAGGATGCGCTGCATTTGCAGAGCCAGGGACAAAGTTCACGATCGAATAACCTTGCAGAGATGCCTATCATGCGAACGTGCTTGCAATGCACTTCCCAGCGACGCCTTACAGTCGTCCCCAACCTTCGCACTCAAAGGCACGCAACGACGACCGGCAGTGCCACGACGTCATCCGATGCAGGTGCAACTGGAACACCTGCTGCCACTGGATTAAATCCACCCCACATCGCCAAGCAGTCAATTGAGGATGCACCTATTGCGCCTCCGATTCGGCGCAGAACGAGCATGGTCCCAACTATGACAAGGTTGTGAGCGTGTAACGTGATGCTTATCATAAACGATTTAAAACAAACGATTCGGTTAAATGTATTTATCTGAAGTTTAGTATACTACAACGAAGGAATCGTTGAGCGAAACGGAGCGCTCATAGCAATTCGTGATTGATATAGGCTTTTAGACCTTCGATATGCATCAATGGGTTTGTTTACATACGAACAATCTTGCGCTGGAGACTTCGCTTTTGCTCCTTGGCACGCTCCTTCTCAGCTTGCTCGTCCGCCTTTTTCCGCTGTTCTGGTGTCATCTTCTGATATGCTTCTGCCTTTCGCTTCGCCTCGTCAGCAAGACGCTGCGCCTTGGCTTCGGCTTGAATCTTCTGCATAATCTCGCGACGTGCCTTCTCGAGAGGGGCTTCGCGAATTGCGAGCACGAGCTGTCGGCCAGCCTTCGAGAGCTTTCTTCGGGTTACAATATCGACGATGCGCATGGATGTATGCATAATCTGTTGAAGTGCAGCGTCGACTTCAGCCGCCTCAGGCTCGTAGACTGTAGGGATAGGAATACGGAAGACCAGCTGCAGCAAGCCACATGCGCCTGGGACCTGAGCGACCGTCGCAGCAAATGAGTTGATGGGTTCCGTATCGCCCTGCTTCTTGCGCTTGCGGAGCTCATTTTCGAGGCGGGCCAAGCCAGCCTCATCGAGGTAGTTGTGAGCGCCGGTGGCGTCGTCTGTGAGGCTGATGGACACAAGACCGAGGCCGCGCAGTGGGCTCTCAGGCTTGTCCAGGCGGACAAGACTCTTGAGAATGTCATTAGGAATAAGCGGATCGTCGATGAGCTCCTTGGCTTCAGTTACGCACGAGAATCTCGAGTCAACCGAGGATGGCTTGCTCTGAGGCACATCTCGACCGGTGAGCTCACGGAACATAGGGAGATATGCGCCCTTGTCCAACGTGCGGTAGAATCCCCAAGAGAAAGTGTCAATTGCATCTCGTGGAAAGAAGAAGTTCAGCGTCAACGAGTCAAACTCCAACGAAGGGTCGTAGAACGAGGTGAGATAGGTGAACAGCTCCTGACGTGACGAGAGCTTAACCTGGATGAGCGCGCCAAGTGTGGAGTTGTTGCCGCTGACAAAGGTGTAGTACAAATTCGAGGTTTCCTCGACCACCGCTGCTTGGCTGTTCTGCAAGGGTGTGGTGTAGCTACCAACACGCGCGAAATGCGCCTCCACTGCAGGTCCGAGTGCGCGGAACACCGTCACCGAGTGTTTGTGGTTGATTTTGCGGCCACGGAAGTAGAATGCGAGGTAAATAACCAGCAATCCCAGTAGTATCGGGATCTCTACATAGCGCTGTGCAATTTCTAGCAAGTTTACCATCTGCCTTGTCTGCAATTCACCCCAATTGCTAGTGTGATCATGAAGACTTTTCAACTCCAAATCCGGGCCAGGACACTTAGTGCACTGCCAGGACAATTCGACAGTCCTCGGTTCGAAAGGCTCCTCGATGACGTTCGAGCGTAAGATATAAAGCTGGCGGAGCGCAGGCAACCTTCCTCGCGGTTGTATTCATGTCTAAAGCTGATGGATGAGTTGCACGTTCTCGCCACTGGTTGAATGAGTGTTAGTCAATGCACTAGTCAAGAGAGGTAGCATCCGCGATGAGTGATCTATACTCGACTCATGGAAGGATTCATACAATATCGTCTACTGTCCATCTTTGTTCTCATGGGCCTCTGCGCTAGCACTACACTTTTCTTGCTTTCGCTTCTCCTGCTCCTCAGCATCGCGCCTAAGTTCCGCCTCAACCTCAGCATGAGGTAGAGGAGGCAGCTCGGGATATGCATCGAATGGACTCCACCCGGACCGCGCAAGCAGGCGCAGGGGTGCGAAGAGCTTGTTACCCTGGTTGAAAGGAGGGGGCAGGTTTTTGCATTCCTCTTCGTTACCGTTCGCCAATGTGCGAAGCACATCCCAGCTGACCCAGTGCCAGCCTCCACACTTTTGAGGCTCGGTGTTCACGGGGTGCAGGGTCTCATCGATTTCAGGGACGTCCGCAACGACGATTCGCACGAAAAGATGCATCTTCGAGGTCGCATCGTTGATCGAGATGGTGCCCGCCTCAAAGATCCGCAGTTGATCCTCAACTTTGGAGGGCGAGCTTAAGAGCTGTCGGAGGGATTGCTCTGGATTTCGGTGCCATATGGTGTTCTTTCGAATATCTAACAGCGTCTCCTCGTAAACTTCACGTTTGGCTGTCGTGAGAAACTGCTCTCCGAACTCTACACGGCCGCCTGGGAACGCCCAGGTGCCTCCTCCGTGGTTGTTTCGTCGCAGACCCACGAGCACGCGGTTTCCTCGGCGCAAAGCAACGCCTACGCCCTGCAGCATCATTGGTCTGGAGGTATAGTTAGTGTCACAGAGCGGCTCTGCACCGAATGGTAGACTTTGTAGCGCTATGACTACACCCTGTTCCCGTGAAACAGATTGCGCAGAAGTCTAGCATGGAGAAAATTTAAACTGGGCTGGATTGGATTTGGACTGAGGTTTTACTGGAGAGTCACTGGAATTACTGATGTGGGCTGAGGGGAACGCATGCGTAGGCACTTGGACATTCCTCTTTCAAAGGAATGTGAAAACCTCCAAAGACCGACCCAGTTTCAAACAATAGAGGCCTCAATCCAATTTACGGAATGAAGAGTAGTGAGCGCAGTCATATATGCAGATCAAACATGAGGTCACGACAATCAAGAGTCAAAATCATAGCATCTTGAACTCAGAGAGATGCATTAGAAGCCATAAACTCTTATAGCATCCATCTGGAACTGAAACTACTCGGGGAGCACAAATCGACAAATTGACACGAGTATGATATGTGCGACGCGGCAAAGTGGTATGGTATGGCTCGTTTCTCGCTGGCGTGTAGGTAGTGGCGCGATGCACGCGATGCCCCACGCGCCACCTACATCGCCTCTACATCTAAATCGTGCCTACATTGCTTTTTGCGGCTTTGCTGTACCTACCTCTTTGTTCTACCTCTTTGCTCTACGTCACCTCTACATACTGCACACTACATACATACCCCGGATCAACATCTACTACCAACTACCACTCCCAGTGCCGAGGAGAGACGACTTGAGAGAAGGGCTACCACCCGAACACAAAGCGTTACGAGTGGATGTGCTAAGGCATGTATTCATTGTTTTACGTTTAGTTTTAGTCGAGAGGGTTAGAAACTAATATAGTCATGTGATGATGATAATGATGATGATGGCATGAGATGAAGATGGAGCAGAGAGCTTAACTGGTGGCTGACTGTGTCAGTACTCCCAGTTCAGGCATAATTCAAGCCTCAAGCCTCGAGCTGCGAACTGCGACCTACGAACTGAACTGCTAACTCCAACACCTTGTGAAGCTCGAATCCTAAGCCAACGAGTCACTTGTTACGTCACTCCACTCCTCCAATTCTGCTGCCAACAACCTAGCGCATCGAACCGAGGGTAAATTGCAACAGACTGAGTCTCAAATACATTACATGGGTATGGGTGTGGGTGTAGAGTAGACCCACAACGCTCTCAAGCCGTTGATTGATTGATTGATTGATCAAATGACTTCAAGAGCGAGTGCGACTGCTGGCTTAAACTTCTTGGACTTATTTCTTGGGAGTCTGGTATGTGTTCTTAGCCTTGGCTGCACGTGCAAGTCGCTTATTACGCGCAGCTACGATGGCACGCTCTCTTCGCTCATCGAGGTCTGCGGGCACGACGTACTTGTGGCTCGGGAAGAGCGAGAGGTAGTGCTGCGTCAAACCACGCTTGAGGAAGCGGTTGATGCCACTGTTTTGGGAAGTTCAGGGGAGACGGCGGACGAGCATGCGTGAGGGCGGTGTCGATGCAGGGGATAGTACCACACGCGACAAATCCAAACCAACCAATATTCCTACACAATACGCAGTCAAACGTACGGGCCGTGGGTCGAGATGGGATCCTGCTGAAAGATGGCTCGGCTTGCCCGAATGATTCGGGCAAGTTGCGAGGGTGTGAAGGAAGACATGTCAGATAGAGAGGTCTAGAAGGGAGGGTCAGGGCACAAGAAATTATAGGCATAAGTTATATGGCCTCTACTCGCTGCAAAGCCCACAGGGCCACCGCACAAGCACAATCCTTCGAGACAGGTTTCTCCGCTCGTCGCTTTTGGTGGTCGATAGCGATTGGTCTTTTGGGTGTGCGACACATTCCACCGACGCAATCGATACAGCTCAGGATCGACATAGGTAATCCCTCATTAACATCCACACCACCATGCGTGCATCCGGCAAAACGTGCACCCGTTCATTCTAGATTATGCGTCCAAGTTCGGGCCAGGACGGATAGCACAGGCGAGAAGTTCGGGGTCCGGGGTGTTGGAAAGGGAAATTTCCAGACTCAGGGGTGCTGGAATACTCGAATTAAGGTGATTTTGTCCAGCTTGTTAGGTCGGTTTTTGAACACTAGGTGGTATTGCATTAGTATAAGACATATAAAATATGGTACGTGATATGAAGCAGTTGTAGAATATTGATTGTATATTTCTATAAACCCCCTGTCATGCTGCCAATTCTCAAATATTTGACTTCCCTCACTGAGCTACCTTCTCTAACTCTCCTTCTGCCCCCCGCTTTCGCGTCTCCTTTCTACCAATTCAGCTGCCACAATCACTACTCCGAGCCGCTCAAGGCTACCCACTGGTACGTACTTTCATCCGCTGGTGTCTGCTTCCCTGAAGCTCCCTTGGGGTTAGCGCTAGGGTCTAGATTCTGCCGAATTCGAAGAGCCCTCCAGTCCGTGGGCGCGCCTCTCGGGCAATGATCTTGGGTCGTGCGTACCAGATCTTGTCAGGATATTGATTCCCTAGTGCTTACCTATTCTCATCTTCCATTTGCCTCACTTATTCACGCATTTCTCATCTAGCTTGTGGAGATCCGCACAGGCGAGACGTACAACGGCCATCTTGTTGCATGTGACAGCCATATGAACCTACATCTGCGTGAGGTGGTGTGCACTTCGCGAGACGGCAAGCGTTTCTGGCAGATGCGTGAGTGCCACATCCGCGGTAGTGCGATCAAGACGGTCCGCATCCCCGAAGCTGTTTTGGAAAAGGTAAAGCAGGAACACAAGGAGTACCTCAAGGAACACGGTGGTGATCGCGAGCGTACTTACTCCGCAGCCGGTGCTTCCGGAGGCGACCGATCATACGGTGGTGGCCGTGGCGGCTACGGATATGGTCGCGGTGGCGGCCCAGGTGGCCGAGGCGGATATGGCCGCGGCGACGGTGGCTCTTCTCGTGGTGGTGGCCGAGGCGGCAGCGCTTCTGGAGGTTCTCAGTATCAGCGCCAGGATCAACAAGGCGAAGGTAGTTCATATCGAGGAGGTCGAGGTGGACAGCACGGTCCTCGTGGTGGCGGACGAGGTGGCAGCAGTAGCCAAGGTTCAGATAACCGAGGTGGAAACCGAGGTCCTCAACGCGGAGGTCGCGGTGGTGGCAGCGCCGGTGCTGGAAGCAACGCAGACAGTCGATAAACAGTTACAAATACACATTGTGCCTCCACTCAGTTATGGAGCATTGTATGTTCTCTCAATTTAGATGCCTCTTGGATTAAGAGTCACGAGCGCATTTATTCTAGATCAAAGTCACTGGCCTGATTTCGTGGTTGATTACTCCAGGACGTCAGTCTTGCGCTTCTGTCGGGTGTCGCGAGGAAACGCTGGGGATAAGGTCTAGGCACGGCTCACTAGCGCCGTGATGCCTGACTGGAAGGCAGCTCACCAGCACCAGTCGTAGCACACTGGGCAGGGCTGAAGAAATTCTCCGAGTCACCGACAATTGATTGGTGAGGATACCGACACTGGTACCTGGATAAATTCATAACGGCAAGAGTTGGCAGATACACTAGCAGGAGAGAGACTCCATCCTTGTCGCTCCCTACCCTTGAAAGATCGAATTCCTAGTCCCAGGACTCCCACACTTTCAGTCTCTACTACAAACAGTCAGTCAGCTCACAATCACACAACCTCGAGTACAAACTCGTCCGCACACCAACCAGCTGGGTTGGGAGAGAATGCTGCCAGGGGCGCAATATGGATGAGCTCAATGACCCCAATGGTCCTCGTCGCATCCAAACGGGCTCGCACATTAGTCCTAAACCCTCCGGGACGATAGCTGCGACAACATCTGACGCAGCTCCCAATTGCAGCGATTTTAGGCGTGCAACCTCTTCCCCTGCATCACCGGTTTCAGAATCATATTCATCATCTCAAGCAGTCTCACCCAGAGATGTGATGATTCAAGAGGATGTTCCAGAGGATGAGCAGATCGACCCCAATACCTCAGTGATCCATGGACTCGAGCTCGACCCATCAAGTGTACTGAAGCATATTATCGACCAAACAGCTCTATTGGATGAAACTGAGCTGCTATCACCGACCGTGGTGGCAGAGCCGACTACAGAAAGCTGGATGGTGGACCTGTATGATCGCGAAAACACAAGATGCCCAAAGTGTTCACTTGAGACACGTGCTGAGAGAGCAGAACAGAAAGACGCGGCACGGGGTAGTGGGACGCTGAATGGTGCTTCCAACGGTCCTGCGCAGGCAGAGTGCCACGAAACCAGTCGCAGCCGGGGAAATTCCCCTTTATCCAAGCCCATCGCAAACGTTATCAAGGGTACAGCTAAATCACCCCAGAGGGTCCCAAAGTATCAACATGGAAGGGGATTGCCAAACCCGAGGCACGGTCATGTGGCAAGGATCCTGCATGCCTCGCATGAGCATATTTCAGAAGAAGAGTCAGGTTCAAGATCGTCATTGACGAGTCCAACGGACTCGGCTGCCTTCAATCCCACGACTTCGCCATCGTCTTCGACTGTCTCCACGAACAATTCAGCCGCATCATCTCTGATGTCGTCAAGCTATTTCCGTAGCAGGGAGAGCAGTGTTTGTGACGGCAATGACCTCGCTCCGCTCCATGATCATCCAATGCATGGTCACACAGATCTTTTTAAACTTCAACAGGCAATACGAAGGTGGCGACTTCCTTTCACCTCCATCACAGCACAGCTGATTTACCCAATTTTTCATGAAAACAACTTATATCTAGGAACGTGCTTTGGCGTAATCCTTTTATACCTGTCATGGGGCCTTGTGAACGTGATCTGGCAATTCACAAGCCTGTATCTTTTGCGTAATGCTACCTCGTCCAATGAAGGCTCGCATCCTGCTCTCATCACAATGATGGAGTGGGAGATGCGATTGTTCGCCACACTTTGGGTGTCTACCATCGCTTCTAGGGCGTTGATAGCTTCGAAGATTGCCTACGCCTTTTCGAAGTCGATCACTAGATGGAGGGCATTCGTGCAGGCATTCCTGTTTCCACCACTCACACGCGTGGGGTTCCGGTCAAACCGAGGGTCTTCGGTCACACTCGAAGCGATGCAGCCAGCCGTCGCCCCGCGAAGCCTTCTACGGAGCATGGGCCCACAGATCACAACAACCACACCTCTGTCATTCCCAGGACAAGTACAGAGTTCCACTTCAGGCTATAATCTAGCGGATCCACCACTTCCTCCCCCCTCGAAAACACTCGTACTAATCGCCGAAGTCCTACTAGAGTTGGTGATCGCTCCAACAGTTTATCTCCTTATGCGAACGTTCGGTATTGTACTTATTACAGCGCTTCTATGTGCAGTCATGTCATATGTACGTTCTTTTACTATTGTTTCTGCATGGTTTGAAACAACAGCACTCTCTGAACCCATTCGTCTCCTTATGGTCGTTGGTCTACCTTCTCTCCCCCTCTCTTTCTCTCTCTCTCTACCTCTAGCACGAATATTCATTGCGACGTCCACCGTTAGAAACTGCCGCCTTTGGTTTGCTCTTCTTCGCAACAGCAGCCATGAGCTTTGGTGTTGCAATCGAAGCGATCACACAGTCCGCGTGGAAATGGCGTGATGTCTTCTTTGCGGTTCTACATGGCTCTATGATGGAGCTCGAGTATCTATTGGTGTGCTTCGTTTTTGCTGTTAATATTGCATATGATATGCATCTTGGACTGCCGTGCTTGGAGAGGCAAATGAAATCAAGCTCGAAACGAAGAGCACGATTATTTTACCTTAGCTGGGTAAGTAGCAAGTGAACCTCGATCGCAGACCGACCCCAATTGCACACATCTCACCAGCCAATGGAACCAATTTTCAACACCAGTCTCAAAGACTGCGCTGATCGATTTCTGCCTCCCTGCTCTCACCATCTGTGTAGTTTGGAAGCGTTTTGCTTTTCACAGCAGCCTTTGTTGTAACTGGTGGGGTTTTTCTACCAGCACTCTACCTAGGGGTACGAGAAGCGTATCACTATAAGCGAGACAGGGAGCCACTTCGTGAGGCCGATGATGATTAAGGCAGTTTTGGACGAGGTGCCACGCCCGCCCGTTGTTCCTCCCAAAATCATACCATTTCTCTTCATGAAGTTGAACCCCAGTAAATCCCTTCGTCTACAGCAGTTCGCTGTAAACTAGCGAGCTAGCCACCATCGCCGCTCCAAAACAGGATCCACGTTATAAAACCTGTAAAATGCTTTGATCTTACATTGCCCTTACTCGTCCGTGGGGGCTTGGAACTTGGAGAAGTAGTGAGTGGCAAACGCTCGGACATCCTCAGGTTTCGTTGCGAGGCTATACGTGTGGTGAGTGATATAAAGTGTGAGTGGAATAAAACTCGAACCCAGCATATGAATCTTGCGCTTAAGCAATCGTTCCTGGACGAGTCCACACTAGCCCGCGGCCCTCGAAATACGTACCAAGCCGTTACGAAGTCGTTCATGATCTGCTTGAGCTGAGGCACTTCCTGGAGGTAGGCTTCGTACTCCCGACGGTTCCTCTCCTATAGAATGTGGGGTAGTGAATAATAGCATTAGCACGCATTCTCGGGCGGGTTATCCAGCGCAATTCCGAGCACACGCGCAAAAACGCCGGAGGGTACTTACCACTTGAAGTTCATATTCTGTTTGGGCCTCGATATCTCGGTCGTTGTCGAGGCGCGACATGGTCTAACAAAAGAAGACGTGGTACTAAACTATGTTCTATCGAATGGTGCGATTTGTTTTGTAGTGCAGCTGGCACAACCCTGTAATCCGGAAATCCTAGTAACTGTTCTTTTTCAACTTTTCGGCTCTTGCGCTGTTTCCTCAGGTTTTCCGCAAGCCAGCAGCATTGACATGAAATCCACGCAAGGACATGCCTCAACACTCATGGCACACATGCTACAGCCGTGCCATGGCCTGAAGTACTCTGCAGAACCTTCGTGCACATGAGCTTTATCACGCCAGGGGCTGGAAAGATACAACGTCGCGGTGTTAGTTTCGCGTATGAAAGACGTGCCGTGGTATTACTCAGTCGTCGCGCATAGAAGTGACTGGCGGTTATAACGCCAGTGCTCTTTTGTGTCGCACTCTCGAGTGTGTCACACAATCCTTCTCGAAAGCTACTGGGCCGGCTCAGTGATTCAGCGCACTGCATGTGACGCGATCTACCCAGCTGCGTCTAGAACTCAGCAGTGGCGGCGTGCACTCGACGAAGTGTGTGCGCGGCACCCAATCCTCGCCTCATATTCATCGCGGCTTCACACCAGAGGGAGGGCACGAACTCATTTCCAAGTTCCGAGCCAAGTCACTCAGACTCGTTCTGTGCGTGTTGCAGGTATCAAAGCCGAACAAAAGCACATATAAGTTATAGCAAGCCTGTTCAGCCCTTTGCAGCAGCAACGGCTGCGTTCACATGCGTCTTTCCCATGGCAGACCCTCCCTCACGTGAACCGTTTAACAAGTCGATTAGGTTCGATTTTCAGGTGATTGAAATAGGCGCAGCGGCCAGGCAGCAGGAGGAGCCAACTGCGTCCTCACATCTCCCATCATCATGCAAGTTCATAACCGCGCTCTGCTCTCTCTAAGAGCGAGCCTTACCGCATGTTTGCACTATTTTCCGTCCTCCTTGAGCGCCGTGGCTGCCTCCAGCATTGTTTCGCTGCGTAGCAACGCCGGAGGCAGCGCGTTTGGCCAGCCCCACCGCTACCGCTCCGCCCGCGCGGCTGCCGCAGCTGAGGAGGCCCGCCAGGAGGAGGCCGTATTCTCATATCGTGCTCGGCGAGCAGGTACGTAACTTTGGGCAATTTCGTGAGCACGCCGTGCTTATCCGCGTTGTGCCTGTTTATGCACCTGGAGGGTACCTACGCTCACCTTAATGTCCACCTATGCTCAACATCCTGAATACTTCACTATCTAGCGCGCTTCGCCTTCGTAACGAGCACAGGCAAGCGCTACGAGGTTCATGCACCCTACGGCAAGAAGCTGCACGAGGTGGCATTGGACGCGAAGATTGAGGAGCTGCCCATGCTATGCAACGGACAGATGCAGTGCACGACGTGCCATGTACGAGGTGACTTTCCTGGCGTTCCCAGTGAGGCTGAGTGCGATTTGCTCGTGAGTACACCCGACTCTGCAAGTGATTCACGGCTGGCGTGCCAGGTGTACGTTGGTCCCGAGTTAGAGGGACAAGAGATCCTCATCCCGAACTATGCACACAATCGGCTCGATTCGACAATGGGCAGCATTAAGACCTCCGAGTGGAGCAAATACCTTCCCGAGAACTTCCGAGACAGCTAAAGGTTCATGACTTTTGTCCATGTACTGATTGACGACGACTGCTTCAAACGAACTTGTACAGCTTAGTTTAGTCACAGAGTGTGGTTTATTGAGAGCGCCAGCGACAACGCAGTCTAACTTTTGGCACTCATGCCACTACTGCATGTTATATTATGCGTAGTTCACTATCCCGTCCCAACCCCTTACCACCCAGTCATAAATGTTACCAGTCCATTCAACTTCCTGAACAATGCAAGTTACGCATCGGGATGTCCAGGAAAAGCGACACACTCGATGCGCCTAACCACCCAGTGCGTCTCAGGATGCAGCTAGCCGCCGCTGCGACAGGGCCTATCCTCAGGTTCGGCGCAACCCGTCAAATCACAACTCGCAACATTTTGCAGATCGGGCGTTCACGCGGACTTTGAGCAGATTTTCCAACTCGCTGTATCTACAGACCGAGCAGACAGCCACTCGTGCAAAGTGCTGCATTGCGCGTCGCACTGCATTTCACCGCTGCCTGGGCCGCGTGAACCTCCAACACACATTGTGCTCACTTGAAATTTGTCTCCAAACCCCACCGCTCTGAACGATTTGAAATCATAGACCTGCGTTTTGAGCCTAGCATGTGCGTACCAAGCCGTGTATAGGGCGTAGTTAGGTTTTCCCCACAGAGCAGCAGCGCTTTATACCTGCAGCGCCGCTGATCCCGCTCAAACACCGCTACTATTGGCGCAGGCACGATGTTTTCTCGAGGACTGAGCGCTAGAACACTGTCCCGATTGGCTCGAGCCGCGCCAAGGTCGGCGCAGTGGTGGGGACCCACACATGTTGTCTGGGTGCAAAATCCCAAGCGACCTCAGCGAAGCCTGCATAGTACCATGTCTGGGAATGCGCTTGCAGCTGGAAAGGCCCTGGCTAAACACGCTCTTAGCTCCACCCTCAGGCGACAGAAACGACTAGAGGCGGTTTGGTTCAAGAGTGGCTCCCGACCGCTTTGGCATAATGCGTTTGCGCAGAGCCCTGTGCGCACCTCAGCTAATGTACGCAAGTTTTCCAGCGCGTCTGTGCTACATCCCGTGTCCACATCTCCAGAACCTGTGACAGACACCCGAACGACTTTTCAAACGCCTCCTTTCGGGCACATGCCTCCAGCCATGAATTGGGAAAGGACGCGTCTCTTAACTACACTTCGACCACCAGTTCCAAACCTCTGGAAGACGCATCGAAGGACGCGAGCCTTTCCTAGGTACGCTCCACGCTGGGTTGGGTTGAGGGTTAAGGGGTATAAGAACTCCATTCAAAAGGATGGAGGCTATACCTCAGCTATCCCCCCTGCGCGCAAAACGGGTCACTTTCATGACCCGGATTACCACATGTCCCCATCCCAGCGGAAGGCGTTTGCGCGTCGATTGCGAAGGAATCCATTCGATGTCACTCGCCGTAACACCTACCAGTGGTCACAGATTAACTTCGCGCCACAAAGTTTCGTTTCTCCGAAAGTCTACACAAGGATGCGTGCACAGCCCTTGAAGTCTCGGCTGGTTACTCTGAACGACCGATATATCCGCATTCCTTCGCTTGCGCGGATGGGTAGGTCATTCGCTAAGCACCTGTTGCGAGATGAACCCCAATTCAGGCTTGCAGGGCCACTTCGGGAGTTGTTAGCCAAGTCCCGGTATAAGCCAGCATGGCAGTTGAATCCTGAGGTCGCTTTGGCTCGTGTAGTCCAGAAGCACCAACGCCGGCTGAAAGCCCGCTTGTTGGAGAAAGATGATGATGACGATGATCCTATCGATCCTGATTACCTGATGCTCCGTGCGCAGAACGAGCTTGAGCATACGCAGTTCATTCAGCGCCGATATTCCAAGAAACCGGTCCATGAGAATAACAATGCTGCAGATCTGGATCATACCATTCTCACACCTCAGCAAGATGGTGCAGTGGCCACCACATTCGAAGTTCAGGATGAGGATTTTCCCGATATTTACCCTCCCATTTACCGCGGTTACATGCACACCAAGCGCAAGTACATGCGTGCCAGGAGGAAAAGACAGCGCCAGTGGAGCCGTGTGCTCCCCGAGGTTGACCCACTTCAAAAGGCCTTGTTCCGCAAGTGGCTGCTTCGCCAAAGCGACAAGGATCTGGCAAAGTGGCTTGTTGAAGCGGGAGTCCACCCCCAGGAAAATCCTGTGCTTACGGGCGAGTCAGTTGCAAACCCCGCGTATGATGGAGGAACTGCTGCAATTGATTCAGCGTCTGACCCGACCTTCAGTTCCCCCCAAGCAAAGGCAGTGGCAAGAAGCAATGCTCTTAAGCATCTGGGTAATTTCCCAGTGTCCACCGAAGACTTAACTGTCGCTCCCGCACCTCTTGAGCATGTTCCATCTGCGGTAGTTGAGTCAGGAACGGCGGAATCAGTTGTAGAGGCTACAGTCATTGACATGACTTCGTCTCTCCCAACAATCCACGAACGAGAGGCGAATTTGCTTCCAGAAGTTCGTCAACACATTCCAGAAACGGGGAGAGACGAGATTAGTGATTTGAACAGGTTGCAGCACAAGGACCTCTTGAATGACCTGGACTTCGACCTCCACCATGACATTTGTGAGTCATTCTGGATCTTTAACGAAGGGGCAGTGTTCTTCGAGCAACTTTGGCGAGACATCGATATGGCTCAGTGTGAGATCATGTTCGAGACGTACAACTACATTCATGGCGCAGTCGCGGAAATCACCTTGAACAAATTGAAGTCAGCTGCACTCCGTGGCGTGAATGTGATCATGGTCTTTAACGCGTTTGTCTTCCGAGCGACGATGCCCAGTGACATTTACCATCTGCAGCAGTGCGGCATCAAAATCTTGTGGTACAACAGGACTGATCCTTCCAACAAGAAGTGGCTTCATCGCAATCATCGCAAACTCGTGGTCATTGACGGATGTGTCGCCTTCTTGGGTGGTAAGAATATCACTGATGGTGCGCGCTTTGCTCCTTCAACGTTCTTCAGCGAGGAGTACTACGATATGATGATTCGTCTTGAAGGTGCTGCCGCCATTGAGTTGCGGGCCAACTTTGCCGAACATATTCGATGTGGATTCATTGACGATCCGTGGGCCGAAGCACCGAGGTTCCCTCCCGCATACTTTGTGCCCACAGATGTCGATCCGAACGGCATGCGCTGGGGCTATGTGGAGCAGCTCTCGAGCAAAGAGTACCGGAAGCTGAACGGCATCGTGAACACTCGAGCAGGGGAAATTTTTGACGACACCGAGCTTGAGATGCACGAGCGCATCTTTACGGACACGACTGTGGAGAGTGCGCTGTTGAACGATCTGAGGGATCTGGACTACGACATCGGAGATACGGAAGCTAAGCTACGGTGGCTAGCGGAGCCCTATCCTCTCCCTGCCACTGTAGACGACAATTCCGAGCTGTCACAACAATTTGCAGTTCTTGAGGTGCCTCAGAGCCATTTCGAAGCGCCTCGCGTTTATACGCATGTCTATCCCGAGCGGCCGATGCCAGAGTACATACGAGCACGCCAACTGCTCCACAGATCCGTCCCATTGCGAGCATTTCCATTTGAGAGTGCGGAGAGCCGAGGTGAAGCAGTGTTGAAACATATTTCTCAGGCCCCAGATGCAAATGTGCGCTCTTTGGCGTGGTGGGATGAGCCCGATATCGGAAACGTAACTAGCCTGCCAGTTACGGCCGAGGGGTTAACTGAAGCTGCTCGTGAGCCATCCATGGCGGGCGCTGGCGTCCAAGACCTCTCTCGTGAAGAAGCGCGCCAAGTCATTCGAGAGGCGTCGCTCATGAAAGATGTGTTACCCGAAACACAGGACCCCGCCATTGTGAGCAAAATCCTCAAGTCACAGTTGGCTGAATTTCCGGATCTCACAACTGAGATGTGGGAAGACGTTCCCATATCGATATTCGAGATCAATGACATGG
>Ga0182741_1002562_pt1 | contig 20856 bp, 20 predicted proteins | sample eDN5th37CBELigOP_FD_128874 | JGI IMG/M metagenome (GOLD analysis project Ga0182741, IMG submission 128874) | Enriched Organic Plus compost microbial communities from Emeryville, California, USA - eDNA 5th pass 37_C BE-Lig OP (version 2) (version 2) ... | reverse complement strand
GCCTCGCCGCCGGGCGCGGTGAGGCGGCCGAAGCCGTCCAGCACCGAGACGGGCGGCAGGGTGGTCAGTCCCGCCAGGCTTTCGGCGGGGGTGCCGCCCGACAGCGCCAGCAGGCGGCGCAGCATGTCCACATAAAGCCCCGACAGCGGCAGGGTGGACCAGTTGGGGCTGGCCGAGACATGGAAGAGGACGATCCAGCCATTGCCTTCCTTCCTGGCCGTCACCAGCGGCGTGCCGTCGGTCAGCCGCGCCCAGGCGCGGTTGGCCAGCTCGGCCGACGGCTCGGCCAGCACCTGGCGCGAGACGGTGACGTCCTGCGGGATGGACAGGCCGTTGAAAGGACTGTCGGGGCCGAAGCTCGCCAGCCGCTGCGGCTGGCCCCAGGCCATGGCGCCCGCCAGATAGCGCTCGCCCACGCGCAAGCCGACCGGCACCAGCGCGTCGGTGCCTTGCGCCATATGCTCGCCCGCGAAGCGCACCAGCATGCCGCCTGTCTTGACGAATTCGGCGATGCGCGGCGCGTCCTCGCCCGCGATGCGGCCGATATCGGCCAGCACCAGCACCGAAACCTTCTGGCCCAGCAGGGCCGCGACCGTGCCGCGCGTGACCTCGGCATAGGGTCCCAGCGCCCGCTCCAGATAATAAGCGTCGGCCAGCAGCGTCTGCTCGCCCGCCGCCGCCGCCACCAGCCCGACGCGGCGGCGGATATTGCCGGTGTCCATGAGCTGCACCGCGCCCGCGCTTTCCTGGCCGCGCAGGGCGATGCGCTGGACGCGGTTGCGCAGCTCGAGCGGCAGCGCCATCTTCGCCTCTGCGCGGTTCGCGCCGGGGGCGAAGCGCAGATTGACCGCCGCCAGCGTCTCGCCATTGGCGCCCAGCGCCGCGGCCTCCACATCGGTGAGCGCGGCGGTGGCGGGGCGGACAGCGGCGATGGTGAAGCCGCTGGCCTCGCGTCCCGGCGGCAACAGGCCCATGGCGTTTTCGCCAGGCTCCGGCGCGATCAGCGTCACCGGCCCCTTGGCGCTGAGGGCGGCCAGGAATTTGCGCGCCGCGCCATCCTCGATGCCGTCGCTCAGCCAGAAGATCGAAGGCGTGCCGTCGAAATTCCAGCGCGCCAGCGCGGCGGCGGCGGCGGCGCGGTCGCCGGGCCAGGGCCGGGGCTGGAGGCCGCGCGCCACCTGCTCGGCCTCGCCCGCATTGAGCAGGTTGGGCGGGGCGCTGTTGCCGGGCGGATTGGCGGTCTCCAAGATCAGCACCGGCCGCCCGCCCGCATTGTGCAGAAGATCGGCGATAGCCCGGCCGCGCCCGTCCCAGCCCGGCGCGGCGGTCCAGCCATTGTCCACCACCAGCACCAGCGGCCCCGGCGTGGTGATGGCGACGCCCCGCCCGATGATGGGATCGGCCAGCGCCAGGATCAGCAGCGCCGCGGCGATGAGGCGCAGCAGCAACAGCCACCAGGGCGTCTTGGCGGGCGTTTCTTCCTCATTGTTGAGGCCCAGCAGCAGCCGCAGTGGCGGAAATCTCTGGGTGCGCGGCGCCGGCGGCGTCACCCGCAGCAACAGCCACAGCACCGGCAGCGCCAGCAGGCCCGTCAGAAGCCAGGGCGCGCCGAAACTGATCTGGGAGAGAAGCTCCATCGCTCACATCCCGCCGATGGCGCCATAAAGCGCGATCAGCGCGCTTTGCGGCGCATGGTCGGTGCGGTGCACGGTGCTGGTCCAGGAGAGGCGCGAAGCCGCCGCCGCCACCGCCTCGCCATGGGCGGCGAAGCGGGCGCGATAGGCTCCTTGCAGCCGCTCCACCCGGCCGAAGATCTCGCTTTCGGCGCGGCCGCTCTCGAAGCGGGTGCGGCCCGCATAGGGAAATTCCTCTTCCGCCGGATCGACGATGCGCACCAGATGGCCTTCGATGCCCGCCCGGGCGATGCGCCCCATCGCGGCCTCGGTTTCGGGATCGAGGAAATCGCCGAACCAGACCAGTTGCGCTCCGCGCGCCACCGGCGCGGGCGGCGGGATGCCGCCTTCGGTGCGCCTGTCCATCAGCTTGCGCGCGATGCGGCTTAAGGAGAGCTTGGACGCCGCCGCCGGATCGCCGCCCGCCCAATAGCCGACGCGCTCGCCGCCGCGCACCAGGAGCGAGGCCAGCGCCAGCAGCAGGAGTTCCGCCCGCGCCTTCTTGGTGGCGGCGTTCTTGGTGGAGGCGAAGTCCATGTTGGGGCCGCCGTCGCGCCACAGCCAGACGGTCTGCGCCGCCTCCCATTCGCGCTCGCGCACATAAAGATGCTGCGACTTGGCCGATTGCCGCCAGTCTATGGCCGTCACCGCGTCCTGGCTGCGATAGCGGCGGAACTGCCAGAAGCTCTCGCCCGTGCCGGTGCGGCGGCGGCCATGCACCCCCAGGCTCACCGAGGCGGCGAGATGGTCCGCCGCCACCAGCAGCGGCGGCAGTGTGGCGGCAAGGCCCTCGGCTTGGTGCTGGAGCGTCGAACTCAACGAGATTCACTCATAGAAGGCGTTGGCAGAGACGTTCGATCACCCCCGCCGTGGTCAGCCCTTCCGCCCGCGCGGTGAAGGAGAGCGCCATGCGGTGCCGGAGCACCGGCGCCGCCAGCGCCGCCACATCGTCGGTGGAGGGCGCGAAGCGCCCGTCCAGCAGCGCCCGCGCCCGCACCGCCAGCATCAGGGCCTGGCTGGCGCGCGGGCCGGGACCCCAGGCGATGGCGCCCGGCTCCAGCTCCGCCTCGGTATCGCCGGGACGGGCGGCGCGCACCAGGCGCAGGATGGAGTCCATCACCTTCTCGCCCACCGGGATGCGGCGGACCAGGCCCTGCGCCTCCACCAACTGTTCGGGGCCGCAGACCCGGGCCGGGCGCGCCTCCTCGCCCATGGTGGTGGAGAGCAGCATGCGCTTCTCCGCTTCCAGGTCGGGATAGTCCACGTCGATCTGCAGCAGGAAGCGGTCGAGCTGCGCCTCGGGCAGGGGATAGGTGCCTTCCTGCTCCAGGGGATTCTGGGTCGCCAGGACATGGAAGGGATGCGGCAGGTCGTGGCGCACGCCCGCCACCGTCACATGCCGCTCCTGCATCGCCTGCAGGAGCGCCGACTGGGTGCGGGGGCTGGCGCGGTTGATCTCGTCGGCCATCAGAAGCTCGGTGAAGACCGGCCCGCGGATGAAGCGGAAGGCGCGCGTGCCGCTGGCGCTTTCCTCCATCACCTCCGAGCCGGTGATGTCGGCGGGCATCAGGTCGGGGGTGAACTGGACGCGGGAGGTGTCCAGGCCCATCACCGTGCCCAGGCTCTCCACCAGCTTGGTCTTGGCCAGGCCCGGCACGCCGATCAGAAGGCCGTGACCGCCCGCCAGAAGGGTGATGAGCGTCTGCTCGATCACCGTATCCTGGCCGAAGATCACCGAGCCCAACGCCGTCTTCACCTGGGCGAAGGTTTCGGCGGCGGCGGTGAGACGGGCGGCGGCGTCTTTGCTGCCGGCCGGATCGAGAATGTCGGCTTCGCTCATGGTGCCTGTCTTGCTGATATTGGCCGTCATGTTGCACCGTGGCCGGAAGGGGGCGCAACCCCGGCACCGGCCTTCGCGCCTGCCAAGGGAGAGCGCCGAAAAAGGCGTGAATATGGCCGCATCCGCTTCGTTTCCGCGCCGGACCGGGTTCCCGGCAGCGGCCATGGCCGCCCGGGCCTTCCGCCGCAACGGCGGGGACGGGCGGATTGATGCTATGGAAGCCTGATGCGGATCGATCCTGCCCAGCATCCCTGGATGACGGCGCCCGAAACCCGGGCGGTGATGGCGGCGCTGGTGGAGGCGCGCTTCGTCGGCGGGGCGGTGCGCAACGCGCTGCTGAGCGCCGCCGTGGCCGATATCGACATCGCCGTGCCCATGCCGCCGGCCGAGGCGGTGGCGCGGCTCAAGGCGGCGGGCATCCGCACCGTGCCCACCGGCATCGAGCATGGCACCGTCACCGCCATCGCGGGGCGCCGCGCCTTCGAGGTAACCTCCCTGCGCCGCGATGTGGAGACGGACGGCCGCCGCGCGGTGATCGCCTTCACCGATGACTGGGCGGAAGACGCGATGCGGCGCGACTTCACCATCAACGCGCTCTATGCCGCGGCCGATGGCGAAATCTTCGACTATGCCACGGGGGTGGAGGACCTGATCGCGGGCAAGGTGCGCTTCATGGGCGATCCGGCCACCCGCATCGCCGAGGATTATCTGCGCATCCTGCGCCTGTTCCGCTTCCATGCCTGGTATGGCCGGGGCGAGCTCGACGAACCGGCGCTGCGCGCCGCCGCCGCGGCCAAGGATCGGCTGGCGACCCTGTCGGCCGAGCGTATCGCCAAGGAGATGCTGCGGCTTCTGGAAGCGGCGCGGCCCGGCCCGGTGCTGCGGGTGATGGCGGCGACGGGGATTCTGTTCCAGGTGCTGCCCTCCCAGCTCGACCTGGCGCGGCTGGAGCGGCTCTGCGAGCTGGACGGCGAGAACCGGTTCGCGCCCGACGCGGTGCTGCGGCTGGCGGCGCTGCTGAAGAGCGAGGATGCGGAAACCGTGGCGGCGCGGCTCAGGCTTTCCAATGCCGACCGCGCCCGGCTGGCCGAGGCGCTGGCCGAGGATGAGAAGATCCTCTCCCACCTCAAGGCAGCGCAGGTGCGGCGGCTGCTCTACCGGCTGGGCGCGCCCGCCTTCAAGGACCGGGTGCGGCTGGCCTGGGCCGCCGCGCCGCGTTCGCAGGCGGCGCTGGCCTGGCGGATGCTGCTGGCGATGGCGGATGCCTGGGAGAAGCCGCGCTTTCCGCTCACCGGCCGCGATGTGATGGCGGCGGGCGTGCCCGAGGGCGCGGGCGTGGGCCGGGTGCTGGCCCGGCTGGAAGGCGAATGGCTGGAGGCGGATTTCGCGCTCTCGGAAGAGGAATTGCGCGCCCGGCTGACGGCGCTGGCGGCGGACGGACAGGAATGACGCTGCGGCTGGTGGAGTCCCTGTCGCTGCCGGGCGATCCGGCCAAGCCCAACGAAGACGCCTTTGGCGGCAGCGATCATGCGGCGGTGGTGCTGGACGGCGCCACCATGCTGGGCGATCCCCTGATGCCGGGGCCGTCGGACGCCGCCTGGATCGCCCAGTTCGGGGCGCGGCGGCTGATCGCGCATTTGCAGGAGAGCGCGCCCAAGAAGGCGCTGAAGCTGGCGCTGGGCGATGCCGAGAAGTCCTTCCATGCCCTGCGCCGCGGCGCGCCCCAGGATCAGTGGCAGGTGCCTTGTGCTTCCATGGTGCTTGTTGCCGAAGGCCGGAAGGGGTTGGAGTTCATCTACTTCGGCGATTGCGGCGCTTTGGTGGAACTGCCGGACGGCGTGAGGATCGTCGGCGACACGCTGGACAAGCGCGGCGAGGAAGCGAAACGCGCCGCGCGGATCGCGAAGGAGAAGAATCTCTCGCCCGCCTCCGGCCTGTCGCGGCCCGAATTCATCGGCCATCTGCGCGCGGCGCGCAATCGCGTCAATCAGGGCGGCAACTGGCTGTTCGCGCCCGACAAGCGCGCCGCCGCCCATGCCGGGCGGCGTCTTGTGGCGATGGAGAGCGGCGCGCATCTGCTGCTGGCCTCCGACGGCTTTCTGGCGCTGGCGTCGGACTATGGCGCCTATGACGCGGCGGGCCTGCTCACTGCCGCCAAGGCCAAGGGGCTGGCGGCGCTGGGCGCGGAACTGCGCGCCATCGAGAATGACGATGCCCTGGGCGACCGCTTCGCCCGCTTCAAGAAATCGGACGACGCGACGGCGCTGTTGCTGAAAGTCGTGTAGAGCGCGGACGTGTTTTTCGCGAGCGCCGGAGCGGCGGCATATCGGCGCCACGGCGCGGTAGGATTTGTTGCTGCCTGAACCCCATTCTCCATGGCCGGCCTCCGAGCCGGCCATCCAACTTTCCATCAGGCCGCCCTGAAGTTGGATGGGCGGCTCAAGGCCGCCCATGGAAGAATATGTGGTGAAAGCCAGCGGAAACGTCTGACTTAATGCAACGCCCCCCAGACTTCCATGCCGCCGTCATAGATCATCTTGAGCGCGACATAGAGCACGATCAGAAGGCCGATATAGGAAATCCAGCGATATTTCTCGAGCAGGCCCGCGATATAGGTGGCCGCCGCGCCCATCAGCGCGATGGAGAGCAGAAGGCCGATCACCAGCACGTCCCAGTGATGGCGCGCCGCGCCCGCCACCGCCAGCACATTGTCCAGCGACATGGAGATGTCGGCGACCAGGATCTGGATGATCGCCTTCCTGGCCGAGGTGCCCGCCTCGATCTCCGGCGCGATCTCGGTCTTGCCGTGATGGGTCATGTCGCGCCACATGCGCCAGCACACCCACAGGAGCAGGATGCCGCCCGCCAGCAGAAGGCCGATGATGGCCAGAAGCTGCACCGCCACCAGCGACAGGGCGATGCGCAGCACCACGGCGGCGATCAGGCCCAGCAGGATGACCTTCTTGCGCTGTTCCACCGGCACGCGGGTGGCGGCCAGGCCGATCACCACGGCATTGTCGCCCGCCAGCACCACGTCGATCATCAGGACCTGGCCCAGGGCAAGCAGCCAGCCTTCCGTCAGCATCTGATCGAACACGCCTGTCTCCCGGTAATGTCACTCTGATTTGCGGGCAGTTTGCCTGAGCGCCTCGCCCAGCGCCATTGCCGCCGCCTGCGACACATTCAGGGCGCGTGCGCCCGCCGCCATGGGGATGACCAGCCGGGCGTCGGCGGCGTCATGCACCGCCTGCGGCACCCCGGCGCTCTCCCGCCCCAGCAGCAGGATGTCGTCCGGCCGGAAGGCGAAGTCGAGATAGGGCTGGGCCCCCTTCGTGGTCAGCAGCACCAGCCGCCCGGGCGGCCGCTCGGCCTGGTAGCGCGCCCAGGAGGAAAAGCGGCGCATGGCCGCCAGGTCGCGATAGTCCAGCCCGGCCCGGCGGAAGCCCCGGTCGGTCAGCAGGAAGCCGCAGGGCTCGATCATATCCACCGGCACCCCCAGGCAGGCCCCCAGCCTGAGCAGGGAACCGGCATTCTGCGGAATATCGGGTTCGTAAAGCGCCAGACGCATCAAGGTTTCCGGGAAAGCCGGGGGTCAGTCCAAGGTACGGGCAGAAAAGGCATTTTCTGCGTCATCGTGCCGCAAGACCCCCGAAAACCGACTCTCTATTTTACCGCCCCAACAAAGCAAGGGTCCGGGGGAGCGGCGCCGGCGCGTCACCGCGTCATTACCGTCTGCCCATCCCGGTGTGGCAATAGAATTCGCAAGTAGTTCTCGAAGGGTGATCCCAGTGGCAGGTACGATAAAGGACGCGGGCACGCGGCGCGACTTTCTCTATGTGGCGTCTGGCGCGATGGGCGCCGTCGCGGTCGGCGCGGTCGCCTGGCCCCTGATCCAGCAGATGAACCCCAGCGCCGCGGCGCTGGCGCTGGCCACCACGGAAGTGGACATCTCCACCATCCAGCCGGGCCAGCAGGTCATCATCAAGCATCGCGGCCAGCCTCTGTTCGTGCGCCGCCGCACCCCGGCCGAGATCGATTCCGCCCGCAAGGTGAATGTGGCCTCGCTGCCCGACGGGCTGGCCCGCAACGCCGCCAAGGACGCCTCGGCCCCCGCCACCGACGAGAACCGCGTCATCCGCGCCGAATGGCTGGTGGTGAGCGGCGTCTGCACCCATCTGGGCTGCACCCCCGCCGTTTCGACCCCCGCCGTGCCCCAGGGGGCGCATGGCGGCTGGCTCTGCCACTGCCACGGCTCGGACTATGACACCTCGGGCCGTATCCGCAGCGGCCCCGCGCCGGAAAATCTGGCCGTTCCGGTCTATTCCTTCATGTCTGACACGCGCATCCAGGTCGGTTGAGGAGCAGAGAAAATGTCCGGTCCTTCGACCTACGATCCCAAGTCCGGTTTCGCCAAATGGCTCGACCAGCGCCTGCCGCTGCCGCGCCTGATGCACGACACCATGGTGACCTTCCCGACGCCCAGGAACCTCAATTTCTGGTACACGTTCGGCGGCATCCTGACCTTCTGCCTGGCGGTGCAGATCGTCACCGGCATCGTGCTGGCCATGCACTATGTCGCCAACGCCGAGCTGGCCTTCGCCTCGGTCGAGAAGATCATGCGCGACGTCAATTACGGCTGGCTGATCCGCTATGTCCACGCCAACGGCGCGTCCATGTTCTTTCTGGCCGTCTATATCCATATGTTCCGCGGCATCTATTACGGCTCCTACAAGGCGCCGCGCGAGGTCATCTGGATCCTGGGCGTGCTGATCTACCTGCTGATGACCGCCACGGCCTTCTTCGGCTATGTCCTGCCCTGGGGCCAGATGTCCTTCTGGGGCGCCACCGTCATCACCAACCTGTTCAGCGCCATCCCCGTGATCGGCCCCGGCATCGCCACCTGGCTGTGGGGCGACTTCGCGGTGGGCGACCCCACCCTGAACCGGTTCTTCTCGCTGCACTATCTGCTGCCCTTCATCATCGCGGGCGTGGTGGGTCTGCATATCTGGGCGCTGCACGTGCCCGGCAACAACAACCCGCTGGGCATCGATGTGAAGAGCCCGCAGGACACGGTGCCCTTCCACCCCTATTACACGGTGAAGGACGCCTTCTATCTGGTGCTGTTCATCATCTTCTTCGCCTGCTTCGTCTTCTTCGAGCCGGAGTTCTTCAACGCGCCGGAGAACAACATCCCGGCCGATCCGCTGGTGACGCCGGCGCATATCGTGCCGGAATGGTACCTGCTGCCCTTCTACGCGATGCTGCGTTCGGTGCCCGACAAGCTGCTGGGCGTGCTGGTGATGGGCGCGGCGATCATCTCGCTGGCCGTGCTGCCCTGGACCGACACCAGCCGGGTGCGCTCCTGCCGCTTCCGCCCGACCATGAAGTGGTTCTTCTGGTTCTTCGTCGCGGCCTGCCTGATCCTGGGCTATTGCGGCGCGCAGCCGGTGGACGCGACCCTGTTCGGCATCCCGCTGGTCTGGGTGGCGCGCCTGGCGACGCTCTACTACTTCGCCTTCATCTATCCGATCATGTTCTTCGTCGGACTGTTTGAGACGCCGAAGCCGCTTCCCGCTTCCATTGCCCAATCCGTGCTCGGCGAAAAGCCGGCCGCTGCCGAGTGAGACAGAACATGCGCCTTGCTCTTCGCATCACCCTGGCGGCCGGTCTGGCCCTCGGCCTGGCGGCTCCTTCCTTCGCGGCGGAGGGCAGCTACACCCGCCGCCCGGAAAAGGAGGTCCATTTCGGCTTCGAAAGCCCGTTCGGCACCTATGACCGGGCGGCGCTGCAGCGCGGCTTCCAGGTCTACAAGGAGGTCTGCGCCGCCTGCCACAGCCTCAAGCGCATCGCCTTCCGCAACCTGATGGACGAGGGCGGCCCCGGCTTCAGCCAGGCCCAGGCCCGTGCGCTGGCGGCGGCGGTGCAGGTGCCCGCCGGTCCCAACGAACAGGGCGAAACCCACAATGAGGACGGCGAGCCGCTGACCCGGCCCGGCATCCTGGCGGACTATTTCCCGGCGCCCTTCGCCAACGAGCAGGCGGCCCGGACGGCCAATGCCGGGGCGCTGCCGCCCGACCTGTCGCTGATGACCAAGTCCCGCCGTCACGGCCACCATTATGTGTATTCGCTGCTCACCGGCTATGGCGAGAAGCCGCCGGCGGATTACCATCTGGCCGAGGGCAAGCACTTCAACCCCTGGTTCGAGGGCTGGGCCATCGGCATGCCCGCGCCGCTGAGCAATAATGGCGTCACCTATGCCGACGGCACCCCCGCCACCATCGAGCAGCAGGCGCATGACGTCGCCACCTTCCTGGCCTGGGCCGCCGAGCCCAAGATGGAAGAGCGCAAGCGCATGGGCTTTGCGGTGCTCATCTTCCTGGCGGCCTTCGCGGCGATCCTGTTCCTGGCGTATCGCAAGGTCTGGGCCGACGCGCACTGAAAGCGCGGGTCTTTCGGCCGCCGGGTTCGTCGCGTGTGCTCACGTGCTGAAGCACGCTCCGCGCGACGCTCCTGCCCAGCGGCCAAAATCCCTCGCGCTTTAGGATTTGCGCAAGGCGCGGATGACCTCCGCGCCTTGTTTTTTTTGGGCGCTCGCCTGTGCGCTTGTCCGTCCCCGGGGGTATGCTAAAACGCCCCGCAACCTTCCGGCCCCGAAAAATCCATGACCCGTACTGTGCTTGGTATCATCGGCGGCTCGGGCGTCTATGACATGGACGGGCTGGAGAATGCCCGCTGGCAGACGGTGAACGGCCCCTGGGGCGCCCCCTCCGACCAGCTTCTCACCGGCACGCTGAACGGCGTGGACATGGTCTTCCTGCCCCGGCATGGGCGCGGACATGTCCAGACCCCCAGCAGCATCAACTACCGCGCCAATATCGACGCCCTGAAGCGCATCGGCGTCACCGACGTGATCTCCGTCTCGGCCTGCGGCTCGCTGAAGGAGGAGCTGCCCCCCGGCACCTTCGTGATGGCCGACCAGTTCATCGACCGCACCTTCGCGCGCGAGAAGAGCTTCTTCGGCCCCGGCTTCGTGGCGCATCTGCCCATGGCGCATCCGGTCTGCCCGCGGCTCTCCGACGCGCTCACCCTGGCGGCGCGCGAGCAGAAGATCGGCCACGCCCAGGGCGGCACCTATATCTGCATCGAGGGGCCGCAATTCTCCACCCGCGCCGAAAGCGAACTCTACCGCTCCTGGGGCTGCGCGGTGATCGGCATGACCGCGATGCCCGAGGCCAAGCTGGCCCGCGAGGCGGAGCTGCCTTACGCCATCGTCGCCATGGTGACGGATTACGATTGCTGGCACGACGACCATGACAGCGTCACGGTGGATGCGGTGATCGCGGTGATGAAGGGCAATGCCGCCAATGCCAGGAAACTGATCGCCGCTGTCGCCGCCAAGCTGGGGCCGGAGCGCACGCCCTCGCCGCTGGGCATTGAAACCATGCTGGACGTGGCGGTGATCACCGCGCCCGACAAGCGCGATCCCGCCATGATGGCGAAGCTCGACGCGGTGGCGGGACGGATTTTGAAGACGTGATTTCCAATCGCGGGCGCAGCCCTGGGTGGCCGGGCCGCGCCCGCTTCGCTCGCTGCCCGGCCATGGAGGAGTTCTGAGGTGGATTTTAAGGACGTCATCCGCACCATCCCCAACTATCCCAAGGACGGGATCATGTTCCGGGACATCACCACCCTGCTGGGCCATCCGCGCGCCTTCCGCCGCGCGGTGGACGAGATGGTGCAGCCCTATGCCGGGGTGCGCGTGGACAAGGTGGCGGGGCTGGAAGCGCGCGGCTTCATCCTGGGCGGCGCGGTGGCGCACCAGCTTTCCACCGGCTTCGTGCCCATCCGCAAGAAGAACAAGCTGCCCTTCACCACCCTGGGTGAGGATTACGACCTGGAATATGGCAAGGACCGGGTGGAGATTCACACCGATGCCATCAAGCCGGGGGACAATGTGCTCCTGGTGGACGACCTGATCGCCACCGGCGGCACCGCGCTGGCGGGCATCCGCCTGATGGAGCGGGCGGGCGCGAAGATCATCGGCTGCTCCTTCGTGATCGACCTGCCCGAGCTGGGCGGCGCGGACAAGCTGCGGGCGGCGGGCCACAGGGTTTCCACCCTGGTGGCGTTCGAGGGGCATTAGTCACGGCTCTTCGGGTCATGACGCAAGCGGGGACGGCATGAAGCTCTATTCCAACAGCGCCTCGCCCTTCGGCCGCAAATGCAAGATCGTCGCCCATGAGCTGGGCCTGAGGCTGGAGATCGTCCGCACCCTGCCGGTGCAGGAGCCGGATTTCCGCCGCATCAATCCGTTGGGCAAAATCCCCGCCCTGGTGCTGGAGGACGGCTCGGTGCTCTTCGACAGCCGTGTGATCTGCGAATATCTCAACGACAGGGGCGGCGGCGGATTCTTCCCCGCCGACACGCTCTTCAAGACCGCCGCCAACCGCTGGAAATCGCTGGGGCTCCAGGCGCTGGGCGACGGCATCTGCGACGCCGCCGTGGCCCATGTCATGCTGGGGCGTGAGCCGGTGCCGCCCGAAGCCACCCGCGCCCGCCAGCGCGCGGCGATCGAAGCGGGGCTGGACGCGGCGGAGCGGGCGAAGCTGCAACAGCCGCCCACCATCGGCGAAATCGCCATCGCCTGCGCCATCGGCTATGTCGAATTCCGCCTGCCCGATCTTGATTGGAAGAGTTCCCGCCCCAAATTGGCGGAATGGTACGCGGCGTTCGCGCAGCGGCCTTCGATGCTGGCCACGGTTCCCGCGGCGCCCTGAGGTGACGGCATGAAGATCAACGGACAGCATTACCGCTCGGTCTGGCCCGTCGGCGAGGACGCGTTCGGCATCATCGACCAGACCAAGCTGCCGCACGAATTCGTCACCCTCACCATCCGCACGCCCGAGGCGGCGGCCCACGCCATCCGGTCCATGCAGACGCGCGGCGCGCCCCTGATCGGCGCGGTGGGCGCCTATGGCCTGGCGCTGGCGGTGCGCGAGGACGCCTCCGACGACGCCGTCAACGCCGCGGTGGAGATGCTGGCCGAAACCCGCCCCACCGCCATCAACCTGAAATGGGCGCTGTGGCGCATGCGCGGCGCGCTGCTGAACCAGCCGCATGGCCGCCGCGTGGCGCTGGCCTGGGCGGAAGCCGCCAGAATCGCCGACGAGGACGTGGCGATGAGCGAGGCCATCGGCTTCAACGGCCTCAAGATCATCCGGCAGATCGCGGCGAAGAAGCCGGGCCAGCCGGTCAACATCCTCACCCATTGCAATGCGGGCTGGCTGGCGACGGTGGATTACGGCACGGCGCTCGCGCCCATCTACATGGCCCATGACGCAGGCATCCCCCTGCATGTGTGGGTGGACGAGACGCGCCCCCGCAACCAGGGCGCCGCGCTGACGGCTTTCGAGCTGGGCAGCCATGGCGTGCCGCACGCCATCCTGGTGGACAATGCGGGCGGCCATTACATGCAGGCGGGCGCGGTGGACCTGGTGATCGTGGGCACCGACCGCGTCACCGCCAATGGCGATGTCGCCAACAAGATCGGCACCTACCTCAAGGCGCTGGCGGCGAAGGACAATGGCATCCCCTTCTATGTGGCGCTGCCCTCCTCGACCATTGACTGGACGCTGGAGACGGGCGCCGACATCCCCATCGAGGAGCGCGCCCAGGACGAGGTGCTGAAAATGTCCGGCCGCCTGCCCGACGGCAGCGTGGCGGTGGTGGAGATCGCCGCCCCCGGCTCGGGCGCGGCCAATCCCGGCTTCGACGTCACGCCCGCGCGGCTCGTCACCGGCTTCATCACCGAACGCGGCACTTGCGCCGCCACCCCCGAAGGCTTACGCAGCCTGTTCCCGGAAGAGACATAAGGCTTCCTGCCCATGCAGAGCAAATGGTCCGCCGACGAGGCGAAAACATATGTCCGCGATTATGCCCTGAAGGGCGTGAACGAGGATCTGGCGCTGCGCACCTACACCACGCGGCTGCTGGGCCGCGATCCGGCGCTGGTGCTGCATGGCGGCGGCAACACCTCGGTCAAGACGCGCGCGCGCGACATGCTGGGCGAGGAGGTGGAGGTGATCCACATCAAGGGCTCGGGCTGGGACATGGGCGAGATCGAGCCCGCCGGCCTGCCCGCGGTGAAGCTGGAGCCTTTGCGCAAGCTGCGCAGGCTGGACAAGCTGTCCGACGAGGACATGGTCAATTACCAGCGCATCAACCTGCTGGATTCGACTTCGCCCAATCCGTCGGTGGAAACGCTGCTGCACGCCTTCCTGCCGCACAAATTCATCGACCATGTCCATTCGACGGCGGTGCTGGCGCTGACCGACCAGCCCGACGGCGAGGCGGTGGTGCGCGAGGTCTATGGCGACCGCGTCGCCTATGTGCCCTACACCATTCCGGGCTTCGCCCTGGCCAAGGCGGTGGCGGATGTGTTCGACCGGCACCCCAAGGCCGAAGGGCTGGTGCTGCTGCAGCACGGCATCTTCGCCATGGGCGAGACGGCTGAGGAAGCTTACAGCCGCATGATCGAATTCGTCACGCTGGCGGAAGAGCGCCTCAAGCGGCAGCGCAAAGCCCTGGCGCAGGCGGCGCTGCCCGCCAAGCTGGCGGCGTTGCCCGAGATCGCGCCCATCCTGCGCGGGGCGGTGGCGATCGAGAAGGATGCCAATGCGGGCACCGCCAAGCGGCAGATCCTGGAATTCCGCACCGGTCCCGCCATCCTGAATTATGTGAACGGGGCGGACCTCGCCCGCTACAGCCAGGTGGGCGTGGTGACGCCCGACCACACCATCCGCACCAAGAACTGGCCGCTCTTGGTGCCCGCGCCGGAGGCGGGCAAGCTGGACGAATGGGCGGCCGAGGTGAAAAAGGCGGTGGACGCCTATGTGGCGCGCTATCACGATTATTTCGCGCGCAACAACGCCAGGAGTCCCGACAAGAAGAAGGAGCTGGACCCGCTGCCGCGCGTCATCCTGGTGCCGGGCGTCGGCCTGTTCGGCACGGGCGCGACGGCGAAAGACGCCGCCATCGCCGCCGACATCGCCGAGAACACGGTGCAGGTGATCACCGATGCCGAGGCCATCGGCGAATACAGGTGCATCAGCGAATACGACATGTTCGAGGTCGAGTACTGGTCGCTGGAACAGGCCAAGCTGGGCAAGTCGGCCGAGAAGGCGCTGGCCCGCCAGGTGGCGGTGGTCACCGGCGGCGGCTCCGGCATCGGCGCCGCCACCGCCGCCGCCATGGCGAAGCAGGGGGCGGAGGTCGCCATCCTTGACCGCGACCTGGAGGCGGCCAGGGCCGTCGCCAAGAAAATCGGCGGCAAGGCGCTGGCGGTGGCCTGCGACGTGACCGACGCCGCCTCGGTCAAGGCGGCGTTCGACGCCGTGGTGTCGCGCTTCGGCGGCGTGGATATCGTCGTCTCCAATGCCGGCGCGGCCTGGCAGGGCACCATCGGCGCGGTGGAGGAAGAGACGCTGCGCCGGAGCTTCGAGCTGAATTTCTGGGCGCATCAGAGCGTGGCGCAGCAGGCGGTGCGCATCATGCAGGCCCAGGGCACCTTCGGCTGTTTGCTGTTCAATACGTCGAAGCAGGCGGTCAATCCGGGCAAGGATTTCGGGCCGTACGGCCTGCCCAAGGCCGCCACTCTGTTCCTGGTCAAGCAATATGCGCTGGACCATGGCAAGGACGGCATCCGCGCCAATGCGGTGAATGCCGACCGCATCCGCACCGGCCTTCTGACCGACGAGATGGTGGCGGCGCGGTCGAAGGCGCGCGGGCTGTCGGAAGCCGACTATATGGCGGGCAATCTGCTCAAGCGCGAAGTCACCGCCCAGGATGTGGCGGACGCCTTCGTCTATCTCGCCACCGCCAACAAGACCACCGCCGCGGTGGTGACGGTGGATGGCGGCAATATCGAGGCTTCTCTCCGCTAGCTGGCGCGACGAACCCAGGGCGCAAAAGACGCGCGCCCCCGCAGTTAAGTATTGAATCTAAAGTGCATCACGTCGCCGTCCTGGACGACGTAATCCTTGCCTTCCAGCCGGAACTTGCCCGCCTCGCGCGCGCCAGCCTCGCCCTTGCCCGCCACATAATCGTCGAAGGCAATGGTTTCGGCGCGGATGAAGCCCTGCTCGAAATCGGTATGGATCACGCCCGCCGCCTGCGGGGCGCGGCTGCCCGCAGGGACCGTCCAGGCGCGGGCCTCCTTCGGTCCCACGGTGAAGAAAGTGATGAGGCCCAGCAAGTCATACCCGGCGCGGATCAGCCGGTTGAGGCCCGGCTCCGAAAGCCCGATCGCCGCCAGGAAATCGGCGCGCTCCCCGTCCGGAAGCTGCGCCACTTCCTCCTCGATCCGGGCCGAGATCACCACGCTCCTGGCGCCCTGTTTCTTTGCCATCTCTTCGGCGCGGGCCGAGATCGCGTTGCCCGTGGCGGCGCTGGCCTCCTCGACATTCAGCACATAGAGCACCGGCTTGGCCGTCATCAGCCCCAGGCGCGCGAACGGCGCGCGCTCTTCCGCCGTCAGCTCAGCCAGGCGCGCGGGCTTGCCGTCGCGCAGCAGGGCCAGCGCCTTGGTCACCAGCGCGATGGTTTCCTTGGCTTCCTTGTCGTTGCCCTTGGCCTTCTTCTCCAGCGCGGGCAGGCGCTTCTCCAGCGACTCGAGGTCGGCCAGCATCAGCTCGGTCTCCACCGTCTCGGCGTCGGCTTGCGGGTCGATCCTGCCCTCGACATGGGTGATGTCGTCATCCTCGAAGCAGCGCAGCACATGCACCACCGCGTCCACCTCGCGGATATTGGCCAGGAACTGGTTGCCCAGCCCTTCGCCCTTGCTGGCGCCGCGCACCAGCCCGGCAATGTCCACGAAGGTGATGCGGGTGGGGATGATCTCCTGCGATCCGGCGATCTTCGCCAGCGTCTCCAGCCGCGGGTCCGGCACCGCCACATCGCCGACATTGGGCTCGATGGTGCAGAAGGGATAATTGGCCGCCTGCGCCGCCGCCGTCTGCGTCAGCGCGTTGAAGAGGGTGGACTTGCCCACATTCGGCAGGCCCACAATGCCGCATTTGAATCCCATCTACGCGTCTTTCTCTTTCTTCGGCTTGGGTGGCTGCGTCAGCAGCGCCACCTTGGTCATGAAGCCGGCATCGTCATCGGCCGCCAGCAGCGGCGCGGCTTCCGCCATCGCTCCCAGCAGCGGCTCCAGCCAGGTCATGTCGTCCTTGCTGAAATTCTGCAACACATGGCCGCTGACCTTGTACTTCTCGCCCGGATGGCCGACGCCGATGCGCACCCGGCGATAATCCGGCCCCAGCGCGGCGGTGATGGAGCGAAGCCCGTTCTGCCCCGCGTCGCCGCCGCCGGTCTTCACCTTGAGCTTGCCCGCCGCCAGGTCGATCTCGTCATGCGCCACCACCAGCGCCGACAGCGGCAGCTTGAAGAAGCGCAAGGCGGGCCCGACGCTGTCGCCCGACAGGTTCATATAGGTCTGCGGCTTCAAGAGGTAGGTCTTCCGCCCCGCCAGCATCCCTTCCGCAATCAGGCCGTTGAACCGGGCGCGCCAGGGGCCGAAGCCATGGGCGCCATGGATGGCGTCCGCCAGCAGAAAGCCGGCATTGTGCCGGTTGAGCGCGTATTGCGGACCCGGATTGCCCAGTCCGGCGATGAGCAGCGCCTGGCCGGCCATGGCGGCCGCCCGGGCTTACTTCTTCGCCGGTGCGGCGGCCTTGGCGTCCTTGGCGGGCGCGGCGGCGGCAGCAGCAGGCGCGGCCTCGGCGGGGGCGGCTTCGGCCTGGCCCGACGACTGCGCCGCGGCCTTCTGCTCTTCGCGCACGGTGGTCGAGGCGACGATGGAGCAGACGGTGAAGTCGCGGCCGCGGATCACGGGACGCGCGCCTTCCGGCAGCGTGACGGCGGAGATATGGACCGACTCGGCGATGTCGAGCTTGGAGATGTCCACCACGATCTCGCGCGGAATATTGTCGGCCGGGCAGATCATCTCGATCTCATGGCGCACCACATTGAGCACGCCGCCCTTCTTGAGGCCGGGGGATTCGCCCTGGCCCTTGAAATGGACCGGAATCTCGATGCGCACGCTGGCGCCCGGCGCCAGGCGCAGAAAGTCCACATGCACCGGGCGGTCGCTGACGGGGTCGAGCTGCACCTGGCGCGGAATCACGCGGGTCTTCTTGCCGCCGGCATCCAGCATCAGAAGGCTGGTGAGGAAGCCGCCCTTCTCGATGGCGCGCTCCAGCGCGCGGGCATCGACGGCAATGGTCTGGGGCTCTTCCTGGCCGCCATAGACGATGGCGGGCACCAGGCCCTTCTGGCGGGCCTGATAGGCCGGGCCCTTGCCCTTGTGCGGGCGCGCTTCGATAGCAAGTTCTTGAATCTGCGTCATTTTTCCGATCCTCTGGTTCCCAGGCGCCAGAAGGGCGCCCCGGAAAGACGCGCGGCTTGTAGCGGAGGGCGGGGGCAAAGACAACCGCCGGGCCTCTGCTAAGGTCGGGCGGCGATTGGGAGGAGCGGCATGGAATATCTCGGCATCCCGGCGGCGTCGCTGGCCGGCTGGCTGTTCGGCGCCTTCTGGTACACCGGCTTCAGCCGCCAATGGCTGGCGGCGGTGGAAAGCGACAAGAACGCGCTGATGCGCCGCCCGCGCCCGATCAATCCCATGATCGGCGCGGCGCTGGCGCTGGTCTTCCTGGCGGCGGCGCTCTCCTGGGTGCTGGACCGGATGAGCGTGGTGGGCTGGCACTGGGGCGCGATGTGCGGGCTGATCATCGGCGTGGGCCTGATCCTGCCCACCATCTTCGTCAACTATATCTTTCCCGGGCGGCGGCCCATGCTGATCCTGCTGGATGCCGGGCACTGGATATGCGTCTTCACCATCATGGGCGGGATTTTGGGCTTCGTGTCGGGCCTGGATTTCACTGCTTCCCGTTAGCGCGAGCGCCGCAGCGGTCGGTAGCGTCAGCGTACCGACGCGGCGCGACCATCCGCTAGGGCAAAGGCCTGCCTCCCCCTTTGCGCGTAGCGCATCCAAAAAGGGGGAGGTGGCCGGTCCATAGCGACAGCGTATGGACGGCCAGGCGAAGCCGGTTAAGCCAGCGAAGGCCGGTGGGGGGTTAATCGAACAGGCTCGAAACGCTCGTCTCGTTATTGATCCGCCGCATCGCTTCGCCGATCAGGGGCGCCACCGAGATGGTGCGGATATTGGGGCAGGTGCGGATTTCCTCGGTCTGGGCGATGGAATCGGTGATCACCAGGCTCTTGAGCTTGGAGTTCTTGATGCGCTGCGCCGCCCCGCCCGACAGCACGCCGTGCACGACATAGGCATAGACTTCGGTGGCGCCGTTCTTGAGCAGCGCCTCGGCGGCGTTGCACAGCGTGCCGCCCGAATCCACGATGTCGTCCACCAGGACGCAGACCTGGCCCTCGACATCGCCGATGATGTTCATCACTTCGGACTCGCCCGCGCGCTCGCGGCGCTTGTCCACGACGGCGAGGTCCGAGCCCAGCCGCTTGGCGAGAGAGCGGGCGCGCAGCACGCCGCCCACATCGGGCGAGACCACCATCGGGTTCTTGCCGCCGATATAATCCATGATGTCGCGGTGTATCACCGGCAGGGCGAAGAGATTGTCGGTGGGGATGTCGAAAAAGCCCTGGATCTGCCCGGCATGCAGGTCCACCGTCAGCACGCGGTTGGCGCCCGCCTCGGTGATCATGTTGGCCACCAGCTTGGCGGAGATCGGCGTGCGCGGTCCCACCTTGCGGTCTTGGCGGGCATAGCCGAAATAGGGGATCACGGCGGTGATGCGCCTTGCCGACGCGCGGCGCAGCGCGTCGATCATGATCAGAAGCTCCATCAGATTGTCGTTGGCGGGATAGCTGGTGGACTGGATCACGAACATGTCCTCGCCGCGGACATTCTCCTGCACCTCGACGAAGATCTCCATGTCCGAGAAGCGGCGCACCGCCGCCTTGACGAAGGGCAGGCCCAGATACTGGCCGATGGCCTCGGCCAGATGCGGGTTGGAATTGCCAGTGATGAGGCGCATGCCCCGCGAACCGTTCTGATCGCTCATTTGCCCCCGCCTGACCCATGTAACTTTGATGACGGGCTTTTAGCGGCTGGCTCCTTGAGTCGCCAGCCTTTTTTCGCCGCGCTGCAACAGGATGCAAGCCCTTAATCCGTCAGGACAATCGCCGAGATTTCGCGGCCATAATCCGGCGCGCCCGCATGGGTGGTGCGCCGGAAGCTGAAGAAGCCGTTTTCCGGAGGGTAGGTGCAGACGCCCAAACACTCGATCCGGCCGATGCGCAGATCGGCCAGCCGGGCGGCGGCAAAGGCTTCCAGGTCGAAATGCCAGCGATCCGGGCGCCCGGCGCGGAAGAAGCCGGCATTGGCGGCATCGGCCTCCAGGAAGCGGGCGCGGAAATCGGCGCCCACCTCATAGTTGGCGGCGCTGATGCAGGGACCGACCGCCGCCGCGATGTTCGCCCGCGCCGCGCCCAGCGATTCCATCGCCGCGACGGTGGCTTCCAGCACGCCGGAGAGCGCGCCCTTCCAGCCGGCATGGGCGGCGCCGATCACCCGTGCCTCGGCATCGGCGAAGAGGACGGGCGCGCAATCGGCGGTGAGGATGCCCAGCGCCATGCCGAGCGTGGCGGTGGCAAGTCCGTCGCCTTCGGGATGGGCGGCGGTATCCCAGCCGGGTCCCACCCGGTGCACGAAGGGGCTGTGGATCTGCGAAAGGCTGGTCAGCGCCGCGCCGGGGCAAAGCGCTTCGGCGGCGCGGCGGCGATTCTCGGCCACGGCGGCGGGATCGTCCTTCGAGCCCGGACCGCAATTGAGCGAGGCGTAGAGCCCGGTGGAGACGCCACCGTCGCGCCCGAAGAAGCCATGCGCCATGCCGGGCAGGGCGAGGGCTTTCGCCTCCAGCCGCTTCACGGCGCCTTCTCCACCGCGTCGAAGCCCGGCGCGCGCGGCGCATTGGCCGGAAGGAAGGCCAGCGCCTTGAACAGCGTGCCCATCTCGCCGGGCGCGGTCAGGCGGTTCAGCGCCGCCGCCAACTCCGGCGTGCTGGCCGGGTTCTTCGCCGCCAGCACCTGTGCCCGCGCGCCGATGCCCAGCGCGTGCAGGAAGGCGCCCTGGCCGATGGGGCCATGCACGCTGGCGCCGCCGCGCCGCCCCGCCGCCATCAGCGCCGCGAAGTCCACATGGGCGGAAAGATCGTGCGCGCCCGGTTCGGCCAGCACCTCGGCGAAGGCATGGCCGCCCACCGCCTGCAAGGTCTCGCCGAAGCCGACTTCGTCATAGCCGTAATCCACCAG
>Ga0182741_1002560_pt1 | contig 20861 bp, 17 predicted proteins | sample eDN5th37CBELigOP_FD_128874 | JGI IMG/M metagenome (GOLD analysis project Ga0182741, IMG submission 128874) | Enriched Organic Plus compost microbial communities from Emeryville, California, USA - eDNA 5th pass 37_C BE-Lig OP (version 2) (version 2) ... | reverse complement strand
TCCCCCGTTCACGGGAGCCGGCTCGTCGGCGTGCGCACGATCGGGCGGGGCGCCAGTGACGCATGGAAAGCGCGCTATCTAGATTGCGCGAACACCCGCGACACGAGCTTACCGAGGAACGTGGCATGAGCAACACGGCAACGTCTGCGACCAAGTCCGGCGCCCCGAGCGATACGGGCGCGCTTTCGATTCAGGATAGTCGGACCGGGAAGGAGTACACGGTTCCGATCCTGCCTCCCGGCACCGAAGGCGACACCACGGTGCGTGCCCTCGACCTGCGCGCGATCAAGCAGTCCGACGACGAGTTCGGGCTGATGACCTACGATCCCGCGTTCATGAACACGGCGTCGTGCAAGAGCGCCATCACGTACATCGACGGGGACAAGGGGATCCTCCGCTATCGCGGCTACCCGATCGAGCAGCTGGCCGAGAAGGCGAGCTTCCTCGAGGTGGCGTGGCTGCTGCGGCACGGGGAGCTCCCCTCGCAGACGGAGTACGACAAGTGGGTGCACGACATCACCTACCACACGTACGTCCACGAGAACATCAAGACGTTCCTCGGCGGGTTCCGCTACGACGCGCACCCGATGTCGATGCTCTGCAGCACGGTGGCGGCGCTGTCGTCGTTCTACCCGTCGGCGAAGAACATCATGGACCCGGCGGAGCGCGAGCTCGCGATCGTGCGGCTGATCGCGAAGCTGCCGACGCTGGCGGCGTTCATCTACCGGCACGGGAAGGGGCTGCCCTTCATCTATCCGGACAACGACCTGTCGTACATCGAGAACTTCCTCTCGATGGTCGCCCGCATGACCGAGGCGAAGTACGAGGCGAGCCCGGTGTTCACGAAGGCGCTCGAGGTGTTGTTCATCCTGCACGCGGACCACGAGCAGAACTGCTCGACGAGCGCGGTGCGCGCCGTCGGGTCGTCGCAGGTGGATCCGTTCTCGGCGATCGCGGCGGGGATCGCGGCGCTCTACGGGCCGCTGCACGGCGGCGCGAACGAGCAGGTGCTGCGGATGATCGAGCACATCGGCCACCCGAAGAACGTGCCGGCCTTCATCGAAGAGGTGAAGGGCGGGAAGTCGCAGCGTCTGATGGGCTTCGGGCACCGCGTCTACAAGAGCTACGATCCGCGCGCGCGCATCGTGAAGCAGCTCGCCGACGACGTGTTCAAGCAGGTCGGGATGGACAAGGACCTGGAGATCGCGCTCGAGCTGGAGCGGATCGCGTTGTCGGACGACTACTTCGTCTCGCGCAAGCTCTATCCGAACGTCGATTTCTACACGGGGCTGATCTATCGCTCGATGGCCTTCCCGACGGAGTTCTTCACCGTGCTGTTCGCGGTGGCGCGCACGGCGGGGTGGCTCGCGCAGTGGGAGGAGATGCTGCTCGACAAGGAGCAGAAGATCGCCCGGCCGCGGCAGATCTACACCGGCCCCGCCGAGCGGAAGTACACGTCGACGCTGTCGCACGAGAAGAAGGCGGGGAGCCGGCGCTGACGGACGGCGCCGGTGGGTGGTGGCGGCAGGACGACGAGCCGTATACTTCTGCCGCCGCCACTCGTCCTCTCAGCATGTCCCCCACCACTTCCCGTCCTCTCGTCGGCATCGGCGTCCCCGTCTACAACGGCGAGCGCTACCTGGCCGACGCGCTCGAGGCGCTGATCTCGCAGACGTATCCGGAACTGGACATCGTCGTCTGCGACAACGCCTCGACCGACGCCTCGGTCGAGATCGCGCAGGAGTTCGCCCGGCGCGATCCGCGGGTACGGGTCGTCGTCAATCCCGAGAACATCGGTGCCGCGAGGAACTACCGCCGGAGCTTCGAGCTCTCGCGCGGAGACTACTTCCGCTGGGCGACGGCCGACGACCTCTCCGCCCCCGAGTACGTGGAGCGGTGCATGGACGTCCTCCTCGAGCGCCCCGACGTCGTGCAGGCCTACCCGCGCACCCGGCTGATCGACGCGCAGGGGAACGCGATCGAGGACTACGACGACGGACTGCACGCGGTGGCCGAGCGTCCGAGCGCGCGCTACCGGCAGGTGACGCGCCGGCTCCGGCTCGTGAACGCGCTGTACGGGGTGATCCGCAGCGACGCGCTGCGCCGCACCGCCATGCTCGGCACCTACATCGGCTCCGACATGCCGTTGATGGCGGAGATCGCGCTCTACGGGAAGATCTGGGAGGTCCCGGAGATCCTCTTCTTCCGGCGAATGCACGCGAGCGCGCAGAGCGCGCAGGACGTGCTGGGGCAGCAGCGGCACTACAACCCCCGTGCGACGCGCGCCTTTTCCTTTCGACACTGGCGGCATCTCGCCGAGCGTCAGCGCGCCGTCCTGCGGAGCCCGATCTCCCTCGGGGAGAAGCTCGCCACCTGCGGCTTCCTGCTGCGCGATTCGATCAGGACACGCGACGAGTTCGCGCGCGAGCTGAAGGAAGGGCTGCGCATCTGGAGCGCCGGCCGGCGGGCGGAGTGACCGCCCGCCGGCACGTCGATCCTCAGGCGGCGATCGTCGGCGAGTCCTGCGCCTGACGGCGCCCCGTCGGCGGCAGGCCGAGCGCCTCGCGGTACTGCTCGTCGAGGCGCTCGCGGAAGCGCGGCACGGTGGTCGCGATCTGCTGCAGCCGGGCAGCGCGCTCGGCGACGAGCCGGTCGAACGCCGACTGCAGCCGGTCGTAGGTGCACTCGGCGACGTCGATCACGAGATCGCCCTGGCCGACGCTCTCCATGAGCTGCCGCGCCTTGCGCTCGTAGGAGAGCGCGACGACCGCCTTGTGCAGAAGGAGCGAGAAGAGGATGCCGTGGAATCGCGTCCCGATCACGTAGTCGAAGTTCGCGATCGTCTTGAGCGCGTCCTGCGGCGTGTCGGGGGTGTGGACCGGAACGGTCGCGTCGGGGACGCGCGTCGTGACCTCCCGGGCGATGCGCTGCGCCGTCGGCAGGTCCATGCGACGCTGCGACGTGAACAGCTCCACCACGTACCCCGCGCGCAGCAGCGCCGCCGCGAACTCGATGAGCGCCGCGCAGTACCCTTCGAAGACGTCGGCGTTCGTCGTCGGCCACGGCGAGCCATCGTACAGCGCCATCGGGTTGATCGCCACGCGGTTGCCGCCCTCCGCCGCCGAGCGGTCGATGGGAGGCAGCATGAGGCTGAAGGCGAGATCCGGCACGACCGGCCCGGTATCCGCGGGGACGAACTCCGACACGATGCGCTTCGTGCCGGCGTCGCGGTACGAGCGATAGGTCGCGAGTCGCAGCGCCCGGCCGACGAACCAGCCGCTCAACGGCTGATGCAGCTCGGTGGCGCCGACGCTCAGATACGCGAACCGGACCCCCGCCAGCCGCGCGAGGGCGGTCCACTTGAAGAGGGTATAGGGGAAGCCCCACGCGCCTCCCCACTCCTCGTTGATCTGGCCGGAGCCGGAGACGACCACCGCGTCGAGCCGGCGGACGACGCGGAAGCTGGAGACGAGGAACCGTGCCTCCCGCCACGCACGCAGGGGGAGGGTGAGCGCGCGTCGCCCGCGACGGAGCAGGTGCCGGAGTCCGCGCCCCGGCTCGCTCACCGCATCGATCGCGTGATCGTACGGGTGCCGGAGGGGAAAGCACTTGATGCCGTGGCGCTGCTCCGAGTCGGCGGGGTTGGTGGACAACCCGACGACGTCGGCGTCGGGGAAGAGCGCCCGGACGTTCTGGAGTGCGGCCGCGAAGAGCGCCTCGTCACCGAGGTTGCCGTTCCCGACATGGCTGAGGATTCCAATCGAGCGCATCGAAGCTCTGCGGCGATCAGGAGGAGAAGGCGCGAACGCGGCTGGCCACCTGCGGCGCGTAGCGCGTACGTTCGGCGGGGGTGAGCCCGATCCACCACGCGCCCGCGATGGCGAGCGGGAGCACGAGCGCGATCTGGCCGCCGAACTCGACGATGGAGTCGGTGGGCCAGAACCGCTCGACGGCCCAGGTCGCGACGGCGAAGGGGACGATCGCGAGGCTCGGCCGCAGCCAGATGCCGGCGACGACGTTGCCGAAGGCGAGCCTGGAGAGCCGGGCGAAGATGAACGGCACGACCACGAGCGAGATCACGAGGCTCGGCACCGTCGTTCCCCAGGCGACGCCGACGATGCCGACGTGCCGGACGAGCCACAGGCTCGAGCCGAGGATGAGGACCGCCTCGCTGATGAAGGCGGGGAGCAGGTAGCGGTGCAGGTCGAGCCCCATCAACGCGGCGGTGATGACCTGGCGCCCCGCGGCGAACCAGAGGGCCAGCGACAGGATCCAGAGGATCTGGCCGCTCAGCTGCGTGTACTGCGGCCCCATCCAGAGCCCGATGAAGGAGCCGCCACGAAAGATGAACGTCACGACGACGGGGAGCAGCGCCAGCGTCGCCACGCGGGCCGACGTGATCGGGAGCTGCGCCAGCTCGTGCGTCGCGCCCGCGCCCTGGAGGGCGCTGAGGCGGGGGGAGATCGTCTGGGAGATCCCGCTGATCAGCGTGCGCGCGTACTGGGTCAGGTTCGCCGCGATGGCGAAGAAGGTGATCATCCCGACGGGGAGCGCGGACCCGATGACGATCGCGTCCATCTGGACGACGGCGGTCGTCGCGAGATGCAGCAGCGTCGAGGTGGCGCTGAACGCGAGGATCGCCCTGAGGTGGTCGCGATGCCAGCCGCGCCAGCGGAGATGCAGTGCCGGATAGAGCTTTCGCGCGAAGCACCAGGAGGCGAACCCCGAGGCGAGCGACGCCGACAGCTGCACCAGGGCGAGGGCGATGAGCCCTCCCCCCCACCGCAGCGCCAGGAACACGGCGAGCGCTCGCCCCACCTCGATCACGAGCGCGGCGCCGCTCGACAGGTCGAAGCGCTGCATGGCGGTGACGACCCCGCCGAACACCCCGCTCACGAGCGCGATGGCGATGTTGAGCCCACTGATGAGGATGACGACGCGCGCGGTCTCGATCTGCTGCGGCGGGATGGTGGTCCACCGATCCACCGTGAGCGCGAGACCACACGCGAGCACCATCGCCATCGTGCCGGCGATCGTGAACAGCGTCAGTCCGGCCGAGGCGACGTGGCCGGCCTCGTCGTGCGCCGCCGCGGCGTGGTGCTTGGCGACGAAGCGCATCACGGCGCCCCGCACGCCCATGTCGAGCAACCCGAGATATCCGACCAGCGAGCCGATGAGCACCCACGCGCCGTAGGCCTCGTCACCGAGGCTGCGCACGACGTAGGGGGCGAGCAGGAAGCTGATCGCCGCGGTGCCGACGAAGGCTCCCCAGTTGACGAGGACGTTGCGGAAGGTGCGAGGCGCGCGCGGCAGCGGCGGCGTCACCCGGCCCTGCTCACGGGCGTGCCGATGCTCGCCGTCGTTCACGGCGACTTCTGTCGACGACATGACCGATCAGCGCACGACGGTAGGCGATCCCGGCATCGGGAGGGAGGGGATCGTCGACGCCGGAAGGATCGGACGGGAGTCGGTGATCGGCGAGGCGGGGGTGTGCCAGATGTCCGGCACCGGCCGCTGCCCCGCGGTCCCCTTCCAGACCTCCCAGGGCGGATTGCCGCGCTCGTAGAGATCGTCGAGGCGCCGCTTGTCCTTGGCCGTGTCCATCGCCATCCAGAAGCCGTCGTACTCGTACGCGATCAGCTGGCGGTCGTCGACCAGGCGCGAGAACGGCTCGAGGACGAGCTCCTCGCCGGTGCGCATGTAGTCGAAGATCTCCGTCTTGAACGCGAAGAAGCCGCCGTTCACCCGCAGCCCCGACTGGGCAATGTCGCGGAAGCTCGTGACCAGCCCGTCTTCCGCGGTCACGAAGTGATAGCTCAGGTTGGGGCGGACGGAGAGGAAGGTGGCGATCTTGTCCTGGCTCTTGAAGTGCTCGATCTGCTCGTCGAGCGGCAGGTCGGTGAGCCCGTCCGAGTAGTTCGCGAGGAACATCTCCTCGCCGGCCAGGTGCTTCTCGACCGCCTTCAGCCGCTCGCCGATGTTCGAGTTGAGCCCCGTCTCCACGAAGGTGATGCGCCAGTCGCTGATGTCGCTGTTCAGCAGCTCCCGCTTGCGCCCCCCCTCCGTGAGCACGAAGTCGTTCGAGACGGTCTCCTCGTAGTTGAGGAAGTAGTGCTTGATCATGTCGCCCCGGTAGCCGAGGCACAGGATGAAGTCCTTGTGCCCGAAGTGGGCGTAGTACTTCATGATGTGCCAGAGCACCGGCCGGTAGCCGATCGGGACCATCGGCTTGGGGACGTTCTCCGCGTAATCACGGAGGCGCATGCCGAGCCCACCGCAGAACAGAACGACTTTCATCGCGAACACCTCGTGGTGGAGACCGCGCGGCGCGCCGACCGGCGCAGAGCGTGGTGCTTGAAGGTCAGGGTCATCGTGCCGCCAGTGCCGGCGACGGCGCGGAGAGTCGGGCCCCGCCATCGGGGACGCCGTCGAGACGACCGTCGAGGACCGCGTCGTACCACGCGATCTGGCTGCGGGTCACCTGGCCGACCGCCTCGGCGTCGGCGGCGAACGCGCGATACCATTCGACGGTGCGGGCGAGGGCGTCGCCGCAGCGGAGCCGGGGGCGCCATCCCAGACGCATGCGCGCCTTGCTGCAGTCGAGGGTGAGCAGGCCGGCCTCGTGCGGCGCGTCGGGATCCTCGCGCACCACCAGCTCCCCGCTCCCCCAGAGCGAGACGATCCGCTCCGCGACCTCGCGCACGGTCAGCGCGTCGTCGGGAGAGGGGCCGAAGTTCCACCCCTCCGCCACCGCGGCGCCGCGCTCGACGAGGGTGCGCGCCAGATGGAGATAGCCGCCGAGGGGCTCGAGCACGTGCTGCCAGGGGCGCACGGAGCGCGGGTTGCGCAGCACGATCGGCGTGCCGTTCACGAGCCCGCGGAAGATGTCCGGCACGAGGCGGTCCTCGCACCAATCGCCGCCCCCGATGACGTTGCCCGCGCGCGCGGTCGCGATGGCGGCGGCGTGCTCGCCCCCGAAGAAGGAGCGACGATAGGCGTGGGCGACGATCTCCGCGCACCCCTTGCTCGCGCTGTAGGGGTCGTGCCCTCCGAGGGGGTCGGTCTCGCGGTAGCCCCACTCCCACTCGCGGTTCTCGTAGCACTTGTCGCTCGTGACCGCGACGACGGCGCGTACCGAGTCCACGTGGCGCGCCGCCTCCAGCACGTGCGCCGTGCCCATCACGTTCGTGGAGAAGCTCCACAGCGGCTCGCGATAGGAGCGGCGAACGAGCGACTGCGCGGCGAGGTGGAGGATGATCTCGGGCCGATGCCGCTGAACGACCGCGAGCAGGGACTCGTAGTCGTTGATGTCCCCCTCGAGGTCGATCAACGCGGCGCCGTCCACGCCGGCCCAGGTCGTGATGGGTGCGTCGCCCGGCGCGGACGGGAGGGAGAATCCGACGACCTCCGCGCCCATGGCCTGGAGCCACGCGGTGAGCCAGCCGCCCTTGAAACCGGTGTGTCCGGTGACGAGCACGCGCCTCGCGCGATAGAAGGACCCGAGTTGCACGAAATTGATCGAGTGGGAAAGTGAGACGCCGACGATCGCCGTCGGCGAGCCCGCGAGCTTTGCAAGCACCGGGCTCTGGGTCGACCTCGTGTCTGTGTCCCGTAAACCATTCGGTAGAAATGGCTTATGGCTTTCTCCGCCAGCGCGCGGGCACGGCGCGCGGCAGGCGGCTGTTGCGCGATCCACGGCGTGGTGCTGCGGCGGTGCAACGAGTGGCGCCGCGCGTCGCTGGCCATAGGGCGACCGGGATCGGCCGGCGAGGGCGCCCCCCTATCGAGATCGCAGGGCACCGGTGATCTTGGCCGTGGCGGCGCAGCGCAAGCGGACGGCGCGGCCGCGCGAACGGCACTGTCGTATGCGCGCAACGGCTGCGGTCGGGACGCATCGTCTGCGGGGGAGCCCGCCTGCCCGCGCTCCCGCGCCGGCCGCGGCGTGCGCTCGACAAATCGATACGAGACAATGACTTCGAGATGCCGGTCGCACGCGGGCACCCCCGGAACGATAGTTCCGTCAGGGCCTCGCGTCGTGACGGTTGCGTCCGATCACGATCGCGCCTCGCCGCGCACTGGCGGGCGCGCGCCAATCCTCAACTCTGGTTTCACACGATGATCATCGTCGATCGCGCCCTTGCCGAACGGGTCGAGCGCGGCACCCCCATTCGCGTCGCGCTGGTGGGCGCGGGCTACAGCGGCAGCACCATCGCGCACCAGATCCTCTCCTCGGTGCCGGGGATCCGCCTGGTCGCCATCGCGAACCGCACCCTGGACAAGGCGCGGGCCGCGTACGCGCGGGCCGGGGTCGACGACGTCGAGGTCGTGACCACCACCGCGGCGCTCGAGGACGCGATTCGCCACGGACGTCCGGCGATCACGGAGGACGCGGCGCACGTCTGCGACGCGGAGGGGGTGGAGGCGATCGTCGAGGCGACGGGGACCATCGACTTCGCCGCCGGCGTGAAGCTCCGGGCGATCGAGCACGGGAAGCACGTCATCTCCGGCAACGTCGAGCTGGACGCGACGCTGGGACCCATCCTCAAGGCGTACGCCGACCGCGCGGGGGTGATGTACTCCAACAGCGACGGCGACGAGCCGGGCGTGGCGATGAACCAGATCCGCTTCGCGCGGTCGATCGGCCTCACCCCGCTCGTCGCCGGCAATCTCAAGGGGATGTACGATCGCTACCGCACCCCGGAGACCCAGCGGGCCTTCGCCGAGAAGGCCGGGCAGAAGGCGACGGCGATGACGTCGTTCGCCGATGGCACCAAGCTGTCGATGGAGCTCAACGTCCTCGCGAACGCCAGCGGCTTCCGCGTCGGGCAGCGCGGCATGCACGGGCCGTCGCTCGCCCACATCAACGAGGCGCCGGCCTTCTACGGCGACAAGCTGCTCGAGGCGGGGGGGATGGTGGACTTCACCGTCGGCGCGGCGCCGGCCAACGGCGCGTTCGTCCTCGCGCACACGACCGATCCCGTGAAGGCGGCCTATCTCAAGTACCTCAAGATGGGAGACGGGCCGCTCTACACCTTCTACACGCCCTTCCACCTGCCGCAGTTCGAGATCCCGCTGACGATCGCGCGCGCCGTCCTCTTCGGCGATGCGACGGTCGCGCCGATCGGTGCGCCGGTCTGCGACTCGGTGGCGGTCGCGAAGCGCGACCTCAAGGCGGGGGAGACGCTGGACGGGATCGGCGGCTTCACCTGCTACACCCTGCTCGAGAACTACGACGTCAGCTATCGCGAGCGCGCGCTGCCGATGGGGCTCTCCGAGGGGTGCGTGCTGGTGCGCGACGTGCCGAAGGACCGGATGATCACCTACGACGACGTGCGCCGGCCGGACGGGCGGCTCGGCGACCGGCTGCGCGCGGAGCAGGACGCGATGTTCGCGCGGAGCCAGCCGCAGGCCGCGATGGCGACCGCCGGCTGAAACGACGTACGCCGGGGTGAAACGACGAACGCCGGTGCGCACGAGCTCGTGCGCACCGGCGTTCGTCGTTCGGCGGGATCAGTTGAAGCGGCGCATCACCGGCTTGACCGGCCGCCCCACGAGGTGGTGCTCCACCCCCTCGTCCAGCGCCCGCTTGTAGACCTGGAGCGCACCGTACACGGCGTCGATGGTCGCGTCGATGTCGGCGTCGGTATGGCTGTAGTTCACGAAGAAGTTCGGCGCGATGACGCCACGTCGGATGATCTCCTGGAGGAAGAGCGTCCGGAACTCCTGCGAGCGTTCGCCGGCCTGGTTCTTGGTCACGAAGATCAGCCCGCACGGCCGGCCGATGACGTCGAACGCCGAGCCGACGCCGCTGGCGACGGCCGCCTGGAGCGCGCCGGTGCGCAGGCGCTCGCCGCGCGCGTAGAGCGTCTCCACCACGGGCTCCGTCCGATAGACGCGCATGGTCGCGATCGCGGCGGCGAGACCGACGGTCTCCGACCCGTGCGTCGTCGAGAGGAGGAAGACCTTCTCCTTGTCGGTGGTCAGCCCGCCCCGCTCCATGATGTCGCGCTTGCCGGCGAGCGCCGACACGGCGAAGCCGTTGCCGATCGCCTTGCCGAAGGTCGCGAGGTCGGGGGTGATGCCGTAGACCTGCTGCGCCCCGCCGACGGCCCAGCGGAAGCCGGTCACCATCTCGTCCATCACGAGGAGCGCGCCGTTCTCGTGGCAGAGCGCCAGGAGCCCCTGCAGGTATCCCGGCGCCGGCTCCACGGTGTTCATCCCCTCGAGGATCAGGCAGGCGATGCGCCCCGGATGGGCCGCGAAGAGCGCGCGGACGCCGTCGAGGTCATTGAACCGGAAGGTGCAGGACAGCTCCCGGTACGCCTGGGGAATGCCGCCCGGCATCCCGGAGAGGCCGATGAACCAGTCGTCGGTCGAGAAGAAGGGCTGGTCGGCGCAGAACGCCACCATGTCGCGACCCGTGTGCGCGCGCGCCAGCTTGACGGCGGCCGTGGTGGCGTCCGACCCGTTCTTGGAGAACTTGACCATCTCCATCCCGGGGACGCACTCGAGGAAGACCTGGGCTGCCTCGACCTCGATCGCGGCCGGACGCACGAAGTTGCAGCCGCGGAGCGCCTCGCGGTGCACCGCCTCCACGACGGGGCCGAAGGCGTGACCGAGCGTCACCGTGCGGGCGCCGGCGCCGTACTCGATGAACTCGTTGCCGTCGACGTCCCAGATGTGGCTTCCGAGGCCGCGGTCGATGAACCCGGGCGCGTGAACGGGGAACTGGTCGTCCCCCTTCGCGTAGGTGTGGGCGCCGCCCGGGATCAGCGCGTGGGCGATCTGCTGGAGCTCCTTCGAGCGCCGAAAGGACTGGGAAGACGGGGGGCTCAGTTCAGCGCCCGCGGTGGTGCTCTGCGAGAGTGTCACTGCCATGCTCCGGGTGAGGAGTGTGCTGTCGGTCTGGTCACGAGGCGCCCTGCAATCGACACACCGTGCGGCATCCCCTGCCGCGAGCGAGGTGGTGTCTCCGCAAGTGCCTCCAGGGTAATGCGATAGCCGGTCGCGATGCCGAGTGCCGACGCGTCGTTCGCGCTCGGCGCGCCAGCCGTGCGGCGGCCGGTGAATCGAGTTGTGGCGGCGTCGCAACAGGACGCCGCGGCGGGCGGAGTCACGCCGCCTTCATGTCCGCCGGCTCGACGACGTCGCGCCGGGGGAGGCGGAACGGCTGGCGGCGGCCGTAGGTCAGCGAGCGCCACGCCCACTCCGCGGGGCCCATCCGGAAGTGTCGGCTCCACCACTGCGCGAACACGAGCTGTCCGCCGAAGATGACGAGCGCCATCGCGAGCGCCGCGGTGCTGCCGACTTTCCCCAGCATCCCCGCCCCGGCGCCCGAGTAGATGAGGATCAGCATCAGCGACTGGGTCAGGTAGGTCGTCAGCGACAGGCGACCCAGCGCCTCCAGCGACCGCATGCGCGACCGCCACCACGCGCGCTGGTGCAGCAGGGCGAGTCCGGCGCCGTAGCAGACCCCCATCCCGAGCAGCCCGGCCCAGACCGCGTACTGCGTCAGGAGCACGTAGCGGTACCGCACCACCTCGCCGAGGGCCCCGCGGCCGATCCAGAGCGCGTTGCCGAGGATGCCGATCGCGCCGCCCCACCAGAAGGCACGGCGCAGCAGCGCGCGATTTCCGAGCACGTCGTGGAGGATGCGGCGACGTCCGACCCACATCCCGAGCAGGAACTTCCCCGTGACCGCGGTGGTGAAGGGGAGGGCCTGGAGGCTGGTGAAGCGTCGGTGCGCCTCCCGTGCGTTCGCATGGAAGGCGCGCCCCACGGGACCCAGCAGGAAGGCATGGAATCGCTCGCTCCGGCGCGCGACGTCGTCGACGCCGTAGGGCCACGCGCTCACGTCGAGCGCGATCACGACCGTGGCCGGGACGACGATCGCGAGCGTGAGCCCGGCCAGCAGCAGGGTGCGATCCGAGCGGCGCCGGCAAGCGTAGAGCACCAGCCCTGCGAGCGCGTAGTTGCGCAGCACGTCGCCGTACCACATCAGGTAGCAGTGCGCCAGCCCGATGAGCGCCAGCCCGAGCAGCCGCCGCGGCAGGATGCGCTGTCCCGTCTCGTCCTCGCGCTCGGCCTGGATCGCGAAGCCGAGTCCGAAGAGGATGGCGAGCAGCGTGTAGGACTTGCCGTCGATGAAGAAGTTGATCAGCGGGCCGACGACGCCGTCGAGGGCGTCCACGTGCCATCCGGGGGAGACGAGATGGGACGGGATCCAGAGCGTCATGCCGGCGATGTTCGCCAGCAGCACGCCGAACAGGGCGAAGCCGCGCAGCGCGTCGAGGACGGCGATGCGTTCCGCGCGCGGCGTGGCAGCGGCGAGGGAGCGCGGTGCGGCGGCAGTGGCCGTGGACATGTCAGTCGGCGTTCGGGACGGCGAGCAGCGGCCAGCGGCGATCCTGGTCGGAGACGACGGTGACGTCGATCGGCCACTCGATCCCGATGGCCGGGTCGTCGAAGCGCACGCCGCGAACCGACGCGGGCGCGTACGGGACCGAGGCGTCGTAGATCGCCACGGTGTCGTCGGCGAGGGTGAGGAAGCCGTGCGCGCACCGCTCGGGGACGTACAGCATGCGGCCGTTCTCCTCGTCGAGCTGGACCCCCACCCACTGGAGGTAGGTCGGCGACTCCTCGCGCATGTCGACGCAGACGTCGAAGATCGCGCCGCGCGGACAGCGCACGAGCTTCGACTCCCCGTCCGGTTCGACCTGCCGATGCATCCCGCGCACGGTGCCGCGCCGCCGGCTTCGCGACATGTTGGACTGCGCGATCCGCGTGTTGAGCCCCGCCGCCGCGAACTCCTGCTCGCAGAAGATGCGTGCGAAGAAGCCGCGATCATCCTCGCGCGTCTCGAGGTCGAGGATGAACGCGCCGGCGATCTTCGTGGGGGTGATGCGCATCGTCAGGCTCGCGTGCGGTGCGTGGACGATTCGGAGGCGAGCGTGCCCTCCGGGGCGCGCACGCCGGCGCGCCGCGGGGCGAGGACGAGCTTCCGGACGTGGAACGCTTCGGCGTACCCCTCGGGCGCGCACGACTCCATCCCCCGCAGCCGCATCAGCCCCTGGAACGTCCGCTCGTCGAACCAGTGCTTGTCGCGCTGGGTCGCGAACACCTGCATGAGGAAGCGCACCTTGCGCGCGCAGGTCTCCTCGTCGAGGACGACGTAGGCGTTCGGCTGCGAGAGATCCCCGTCGTACTTGGGGATCTCGTATTCGAGGATGACGTGGTTGCGCCAGGTGTTCCAGGCGAGATCGCTCAGCACGCGATGGTCCTGGTGCCGGTCGGTGCGATAGTGCGTGAAGATCAGATCGGGATCGACCTGCGCCTTGAGCTCCTCGAAGAACTCCTTGATCGCGCTGCCGATGTACGGGAAGTGGCCGTTGCGAAAGTCGCGCACCAGCACGTGGCTCGCGGCTGCGCCCTCGAGGAAGAGCGCCGCGCTCTCGCGCGCCTCGCGCTCCCGATCCGCGCCCGAGCTGAACACCACCCACCAGATCTCGACGTCGTCCCGCTCCTGGAGGAGCCGGAGCAGGGTGCCGCCGCAGCCGATCTCGATGTCGTCGGAATGCGCGCCGAGGCAGAGGACGCGCAGCGGTCCGCCGCTCGCGCGATCGGGAAGGAACTCAAGCATCGAGGGACGGTCGAAGGGTCAGTGACATATCGCTTCGCCCGCGCCCGCAAGCAACCTTGGTACCGCGCCCATCCGTCGGCGCAAGTCGCTCTGTTGCAACTGTTTGTATGTCGAACGGAGGCGCGCGACTGCGGAACCGAGGAGGACGGTTGTTGCGCTGGCGCAACGGGCTCCCGCCCTCCAGCCGGAAAGTTCGACCGGCGAGAGGGCGCTACTTCGTCAACGCGGGAACGCGAAGGCGGGGAGGCAGGCGCTCGGCGAGGGCACGCCGCTCGAGGGGGTCCAGCGCGACGAGCCAGGCGCCGACGAGCGCGAGCACGAGGACCGAGGCGACCTGCGCGAAGAAGACGAGCAGCGAGTCGGCGTGGACCCAGCGATCGACGGCGTACGAGGCGAAGCCGAAGGGGATCACCGCGAACGTCGGCCGCAGCCACACCTCACGCCAGGTCGCGACGACGCTCACCCCCAGCGCGCGGCTGAAGAGGATGGGATAGACCGCGACCGTCATCAGCAGATACGGGATCGTCGTGCCCCACGCGACCCCCTCGATGCCGAGCGTCCGGACGAGCGTGACGCTCAGTCCCACGTTGAGCAGCGCCTCGAGCCAGGCGACCGGGACCACCGCCTTGTGCCGGCTCAACCCCATCATCGTGGACACCATGATCTGGCGGCCTGCCAGCAGCCAGTACGCCAGCGAGAGGATGCGAAGCACGTGGCCCGACGGCTCCGCATACGCATGGCCCATCCACAGCCCGATGAACGTCTCGCCGCGCAGGAGGAAGGTGACGACGATCGGGAGGTGCACCAGGGTGGCGATCCTCGCGCCGCGCAGCGCCGCGCGTCGTGCGCCATCCAGGTCGCCGGCACCCTCGAGCGCGCTCACCCGCGGCGTCATCGTCGTCGAGATCCCGTCCACCACCGCCTTGCCGTAGTGCGACAGCGTGCCGGCGATCGAGAAGTACGTCACCATCGCGATCGGCAGGAAGGCGCCGACGACGATCGAGTCCAGCTGCAGGATCACGACGGCCGCACCGTGCAGCGCCGTGGACGCGAGGCTGAAGCCGAGGATCTGCCGGAGGTGCCGCCCGCTCCACCGGCCGCGGACGATGGTCAGCTCCGGATAGAGCCGCCGGCTCAGCACGTACGAGACGCCGAGGCGCGTCACGCCGCAGCAGAGCTGGATCGCCGCGAGCGCGACGATCCCGAAGCCGGCACGGAGCGCGAGGACCACGGCGACCACCCGACCGGCTTCGATGGAGAGCTCGGTGAGGCTCACCAGATCGAACCGCTGCATCGCCGTCACGATTCCGCCGTAGACGCCCGTGAGGAGCGACGCGGCGATCGTGATCGAGCTGAGCACGACGGCGATGCGCGCCTGCTGGAGCAGGGCGGGGGGGAGGTGGAAGACGCGGTCGAGCGACGTCGCGAGCGCGGCGCCGGCGAGGACGGCGACGATCGAGGTGATGCCGAAGATGCGCAGCCCCGCCGACGCGAACCGACTCGCCTCGTCGTGATCGTGCGACGCGTGCAGCCGCGAGATGAATCGCATGATCGCCCCGCGCACGCCGAGATCCAGCAGGCCGAGGTAGCCGACCATGGAGCCGAGGAGCACCCAGGCGCCGTACCCGGCATCGCCGAGTCGATGCACGACGAAGGGGGCGACGAAGAAGCTGGCGACCGCTCCGAAGAGAAACGCGGTCCAGTTCGCGAGCACGTTGCGGACGTGCCGCGGGGCGGAGGGAGCTCCCCCGGACCGAGGGACGAGGCGGCGGAACGACCGTCGACGCAGCGTCGTCATCGACGCTGGGGGCCGAACGCCGGCGCGGGCCGCACGACGCGCACGAGCGGGTGCGGGCGAACATCCTGTATGAAGATCACTGCCGTGGGCTTCGGGAAAGTTGCGATCGCCGGCGGAGCGGCGACGTCGGCGTCGGCTCGCCTGGCGCTCGGTGGCGGCACGCGGGAGGCGGACCGCCATGCTCTCGGACGAGGACCTCGACGGCGCGCAACGTGGTCGCGCACCCTCGAGCGGGCGCCGCCCACCGCGTCGTCGCGCGTCGTCTCCGGCGGCTCCGGTGGCGCGTCATCGCACCGCCCGTCGCGACCGGGCCGTCGCACACACCGCCCGCACGGGGCAGCTCTCGCAGCGGGCGACCCGCGCCGTGCACACGAGCGCACCCAGCTCCATCAGCGCCTGATTGTGCGTCCAGCAGGCCGAGCCCGATCGCGGCAGAAGCTCGCGTGCGATCGCCCAGATGCGGCGCTGGCCGCGCGTGCTCCTGGGGTCGACGTCGGGGGCGAACACCCGCCGGATCACCCGAGCGACGTTGGTGTCCACGAGCTCCGCGCGCCGCTCGTACGCGAACGACGCCACCGCGCCGGCGGTGTAGCGACCGACACCGGGGAGCGTCCGCAGCCGCTCGGGGTCGTCCGGGAGGGTGGCGCGCGGGCGGCGACCTGCCTCGGTCACCTCGCGCGCGAGCCGGTGCAGGTTGCGCGCCCGCGCGTAATAGCCCAGCCCCTCCCATGCGTCGCAGACCTGACCGACGTTCGCGCGCGCGACGTGGGCGAGCGTCGGAAAACGGTCGAGAAACTCGCCGTACTTCGGCACGACGCGCGACACCTGCGTCTGCTGCAGCATGAGCTCGGAGACGAGGATGCGATACGCATCGCGCGTCCGGCGCCACGGGAGGTCGCGCCCCGTGGCGCGGAACCAGCGCCGGAGCCGACGCCCGAAGTCCAGCCGGAGCTCGCGAGCGACCGACGGTTCCTCGGCGCGGCGCTCCTCGGGACGGCGCCGTCGCGAGGAGCGCCGCTGCGTCACTTCGGATCCCACTGCGGGTTGGCGGAGAACAGCCCGTCCACCACGCCGATCTGATGGGCGAGGAAGAGCCCGAAGGCGACGCTCGCGACACCGGACGCGAGACGCAGGTGGCGCTGCACGCTCCCCATCCGCGCGACGGCGTAGGAGGTGGGGAGGGCGATGGCCGCCGTGACCATCGTCATCCCGCCGATCGTGCCCAGGCCGAAGACGAGGAGATAGAGGAGGCCGAGCATCGGGTCGCGGATTTCGGTCAGCACGAGCATGGCGACGAAGGCCGAGCCGGCGAGACCGTGCACGAAACCGACGGCCAGCGGGCGCACCGCGGACGGGGCGGGCGCGTCGGGGCGCTCGCGGCGCAGGTTGCGGACTCCCAGCACGACCAGCATCACGGCGACCACGAACTCCATCGCCAGCCCGAGCCGGGGCGGGATGGTGAGGCGGAGGAGCAGGATCGCGCCGCCGAGCAGCAGGATCGTGGACGTGTGGCCGATCCCCCACAGCGCGCCGACCCGGCTCGCGCGTGTGAGCGAACGCTGCTCGCTCACGATCGTCGAGACGGCGACGACGTGATCGGGGTCGAGGGCGTGTCGCATCCCCAGCAGGAAGCCGAGGGCGAGGACGGAGGCGGCGCTGAACATCGTGACCGAGGAGGGGTGTGGCGACGTGGCGTCGCAATCTATCCGTCAGCCGCCCTGGCCGGCCATCGCCGCGCGCGCGATGGCGAAGCCGGCGAAGGTGGCCGCGACGCTCAGCACGATGCTCGCCGCGACGTAGAGCAGCGCCCGTCCGGCCGCCCCGTCCTCGAGCATGAGGGCGACCTCGGCGCTGAAGGCGGAGAAGGTCGTGTAGCCGCCGCAGATGCCGGTGACGAGAAAGAGTCGGAGCTCGGGCGCGATGCCGGCGCCCGCCGAGGCCCAGCGGAGGAGCATGCCGATGGCGAGGGAGCCGGTCACGTTGACGATCAGCGTTCCCAGCGGGAAGCCGACGCCGAAACGCGAGAGGGTGAGCAGCCCGACGGCGTAGCGGCCGACGCTGCCGATCGCGCCGCCGGCGGCGACGCACCCGGCGAGCGTGAGGTCGTGGCGGGTCATGAGACGGAACGGGACTTCGGGTTTGCGTGCGGCGATGCCGTCAGGCAATGTACGTCACATGGCTTCGTTTCGTCTCTCCGCTGGTGCGGGCCGGCTGTCCCGGGCCGCGCTGCTTGCGTTCTTCGTCCTCCTCGGCGCTCCCACCCTCGTCCGTGGACACACGGGGCTGCGGAAGAGCGAGCCGGCCGCGGGCGCGCGCGTCTCGACGCCCCTCTCGACGATCCGCCTCTGGTTCTCCGAGTCGGTGCAGCTCGCGGTGACGCGCGTGCGACTGGTCGGCCCCGACTCGGCGGCGACCGCGCTGACCCTCACGCCGTCGCCGACGGAACCGAAGCTCGTGCTGGCGGCGCTCCCCGGACCGCTGGCCGCGGGGGTGTACCGCGTCGAGTGGCAGACGGGGGGGCGCGACGGGCATCCGGTGCGCGGACAGTTCCGCTTCACGGTGCTGGCCGCCGAGCCGGCAGCCGACACCGCGGGCACCGCGGCGGCGCCCGACACGGGGACGCTGGCGAGCGGAGCGCCACCCGCGAGCGGCGCCTTCAACGCGGCGCTCGACTCGATGATGCGCGAGCGCACCGACTACGCGGCGGAGCGGCTCGAGGCGCGCGGCGGGAAGTCGCTGAGCGAGTATCGGGTCGCGCGGTGGGCCGAGTTCGTCGGACTGCTCGTCACCCTCGGCGCGATCCTCTTCCATCACCTGGTCGCGCGCGATCTTCGCGCGAGAGGGTTCGACCTCGTGGCGCGCGACGCGTCCGACGCGACGCGACAGCTCGCGCTGGCCGCGCTGCTGCTCCTCGTGGCGGCCGGCGTCGCGCGCCTCTACGGCGAGACGAGTGCGCTCGGCGCGCCCGGGGAGTCGGTGACGCTCGCCGGCATCCGCACGATGGCCACGGAGACCGAGTGGGGGCGCGGGTGGATCGTCGGGATGGCGGGAGCGCTGCTCGCCGTGGTGGGCATCGCGGGCGCCCGGCGCGCCTCCTCGGGGTGGACGCTCGCCGCGGTCGGCGGGGTCGGCCTCGCGCTCGCGCCGGCGCTCACCGGACATGCGGCGGCGACGCGCGACCTCCCGACCGTCGCGATCGCGGCCGATGCGGTGCACGTCGTCGGCGCGGCGGGATGGCTCGGCATGCTGCTCGTCGTGCTGATGGCCGGGCTCCCCGCCGTGCGCCGGCGCCCGGAGGAGGAGCAGGGGGTGGCCGCGGACGCGCTGCTCCAGCGCTTCCATCCGATCGCGCGCGTCTGCGTGCTGCTGGTGCTGCTGAGCGGACTCGCGTCGGCGACGATCCGCCTGCGGTCGATCGACGCGCTCACGCACACGAACTACGGCTCGCTGCTCCTCTACAAGGTCTTCATCTTCCTCTTCGCGGGGCTGATCGGCCTGTACAACTGGCAGAAGGTGCTCCCGCGGATGCGGTACGCCGACGGTCCGCGCCGGCTCCGCCGCTCGGCGTCGGTGGAGCTGCTCGTCGGCCTCGTGGTCGTCGCGCTCACCGCGGCGCTGGTCGCGACGGAGCCGCCGGACATGCAGGAGCGCGGCGCCCCCTCCACGTCCACCATCACCGACGGGCGATGACGACGCCGACCGCCTCGACGACCGCGCGCGACTCCTGGCCGATCACCCACGACGACGTGCTCGCCGCCCGCGAGCGCCTGCGCCCGTACCTCGCGCCGACGCCGCTGCGCCGCCATCCGCTGCTCGAGCGCGCGGTCGGCGACGGGCTGACGCTGTACGTGAAGCACGAGAACTTCCAGCCGACGGGATCGTTCAAGATCCGCAACGGGCTCGCGCTCGTCACGGGGCTGGACGAGGAGCAGCGCGCGCGCGGGGTCGTCGGCGCGAGCACGGGGAACCACGGGCAGGGGGTGGCCTATGCCGGTCAGCTGCTCGGCACCGCGGTCACGATCTGCGTGCCCGAAGGGAACAATCCGGCGAAGGTCGCGGCGATGCGCGGCTACGGCGCGCGCGTGGTGGAGGAAGGGCGCGACTACGACGAGAGCGTGCAGGTGATGGAGCGGCTGGCGCGCGAGGAAGGACTCACGATCGCGCACTCGACGAACGACCCGCGCGTGATCGCCGGCGCCGGGACGATGACGCTCGAGATCCTCGAGGCCGAGCCCTCGCTCGACGCGCTGATCGTCGCGGTCGGCGGGGGCTCGCAGGCCGTCGGCGCGATGACGGTCGCGCGCGTGCTCCGGCCGTCGCTCGAGGTGTACGGCGTGCAGGCGGCCGGCGCGAGCGCGCAGCACGATTCCTGGCATGCCCGCGAGCCGCGCACCACCGAGCGGGCCGACACCTTCGCCGAAGGGGTGGCGACCCGCCGCACCTACGAGCTCACCTTTCCGGCGCTGCGCGACGGGCTGGCCGGCTTCGTGACGGTGACCGACGCGGAGATCGCCGCTGCCATGCGCACGATCGTCGCGACGACCCACACCCTGGTCGAAGGATCGGGCGCGCTCGGCGTCGCGGCGCTCACCGTGCTGCGCGAGCGGCTGGCCGGCAAGCGCGTCGCGGTGGTCTTCTGCGGCGCGAACGAGGGCGACGCGGTGCTGCGGCGGGTGCTGGCCGAGGCGATGTGACGCCCGTCCCGCTCAGGTCACCGTCCGCGTCTTCCGCTTGAGGAAGTCCATCAGGATGAACTGCCCGAGCGTCATCGTCGTGGTGAAATAGGCCTTGCCGCGGCTGATCTCGGAGACGCGCTTCACGAACTCGACGAGCGAGCGATCGCGCGCGAGCATGAAGGTGTTGATCATGATCCCCGCGCGGCGGCAGTTGGCGACTTCCCGCAGCGTCTGCGCGATCACCGTCGCGTCGAGCCCGAACGAGTTCTTGTAGATCTGGCCGTTCGGCATCGTCAGCGCGCTCGGCTTGCCGTCGGTGATCATGATGATCTGGCGCATGTCCTTCTTCTGCGCGAGCAGCAGGCGACGCGCCTGCTTGAGCCCCTCGGCGGTGTTCGTGTGATAGGGGCCGACCTGCGCCTTCGCGAGCGCGGGGAGGGGGATCTCCTCCGCCGAGTCGTGGAAGAGCACGACGCGCAGCGAGTCGCCGGGGAACTGCGTGCGGATGAGGTGCGTGAGCGCGAGCGCCACCTTCTTGGCCGGCGTGAACCGATCCTCCCCGTAGAGGATCATCGAGTGCGAGCAGTCGAGCATGAGCACCGTCGCGCACGACGACCGGTACTCCGCCTGGCGGACGACGAGGTCCGCGTAGTCGATGTCGAGCGGCACGCCGATCGAACCAGCCCGGGCGAGCGCGTTCTTGAGCGTCTCGTTGACGTCGAGATTGAGCACGTCGCCGAACTCGTAC
>Ga0182741_1002556_pt1 | contig 20881 bp, 14 predicted proteins | sample eDN5th37CBELigOP_FD_128874 | JGI IMG/M metagenome (GOLD analysis project Ga0182741, IMG submission 128874) | Enriched Organic Plus compost microbial communities from Emeryville, California, USA - eDNA 5th pass 37_C BE-Lig OP (version 2) (version 2) ... | reverse complement strand
GTCCCTGGTGAGGCCTACTACAGCGTCCACATCTGCCCTGAAGTATTTTACAGAATCAAGGGCAATATCGCAGGGATCGGTGCCGAAGAACCAGCCTCTCCAGAACCAGTCGAGATCTTCGCCTGAAGCATCTTCCATAGTGCGGAAGAAATCAGCCGGTTCAGGATGTTTGAATGCCCAGCGTCTTGCATATTCTTTAAAAGCATAGTCGAACAGTTCGCGGCCCATAATGGTTTCGCGCAGAATGTTCAACCCTGTGGCAGGTTTGGTATAGGCGTTGGGACCAAAGCGCACAATGTTTTCAGAATTGGTCATGATGGGCTCCAGTTGATCTTTGGGGAGCTTCATGTAGTCTACAATAGCCCAGGCCGGACCTTTACCACGCACGGGGAATTTGTTGTCCCACAATTCTTCGGTGAGATATTCCACAAAGGAGTTCAGGCCTTCGTCCATCCAGCTCCACTGGCGCTCGTCGCTGTTGATGATCATGGGGAAGAAATTATGTCCCACTTCGTGAATGATCACGCCAAGCATGCCATACTTGGTGGCTTCGCTGTAGGTGCCGTCTTTATCGGTGCGTCCGTAGTTGAAGCAGATCATGGGATATTCCATACCATTGGCCGCTTCCACACTTTGCGCAACAGGGTAGGGGTATGGAATGGTGAATTTGGAATACGTTTCGATGGTATGGGCCACTGCCTTGGTAGAAAACTTGCGGTACAAGCCGTAAGCTTCTTTTCCATAAAAGCTCATGCACATTACCTTCTTGCCTTCCACATAAGTGGGCATAGCGTCCCAAACGAATTTGCGGGAAGAAGTCCAGGCAAAATCGCGCACGTTGTCTGCTTTAAAGATCCAGGTTTTTTTGGCGTTGCTTTTCTTCTTTTCAGCAGCTTTGGCTTCTTCCAGCGTAACGATTTCCAGCGGTTCTTTGGCAGTTTGCGCTTTGTTCCAGCGCGCTAATTGCGTGGGAGTGAGTACTGCCGGGTAATTCTGGCATTCGCCGGTAGCGCCTACAATATGGTCAGCGGGCACCGTCATCTGCACCTTGAAGTTGCCGAAGGTAAGGGCAAATTCGCCACGGCCGGTAAACTGGTGATTCTGCCAGCCTCTGAAGTCGCTGTATACGCACAGGCGCGGATACCATTGGGCTATGGTGAAGAGGTAGTTACCATCTTCAGGGAAATATTCATAGCCGCCGCGGCCGCCGTATTTAAAACGGTCCGCGATCTTGTAATTCCAGTTGATATTGAAAACAAATTTTTGTCCGGGTTTGAGCGGAGCAGGCAGTTCTACCCGCATCATGGTTTTGTTGATGGTGTACTTCAACGATTTTCCCAGCGCATCGGTCATTTTGGTGATGTTGAAACCATAGCCGTTGTCGCTTTTGGATTCTTCCAGCCTTTCAATATTGTTGATGTTCATTGCCCGGGGCATGCTGGAACCTGACTGGTAATTGGCGTTCTTCACAGAACTGTGCTGGTTCTCGTCCAGTTGCAGCCAGAGGTAACGCAGTTCGTCGGGCGAGTTGTTGTAGTAGGTGATGGTTTCGCTGCCTGTCAGTTTCAGGTTGTTTTCGTCCAGTTCACATTTGATATCATAATCACAGCGTTGCTGCCAATACTTGGGGCCGGGGGCGCCACTGGCAGTGCGGTATTCGTTGGGCGTTGGTAAGATGGTTCCCAACTGTTCAAATTTGTTACCATGATTAGAGCCGGGGTTGTTCTGGATATTTTGTGCCCACAGCACATTGATCCATCCGAAAACGGCTACCATCAATAACAAGCGCTTTTTCATCATCATTGTAGGTTTTATTTAGAGGAAATCGTTGCCATGCCCACTTCAGGGAAAAGGCTAAAATTAATACAGAAGCAAAACGTAACCATAAGATTCGCGGCAATTTTATCGCCTGCACTACCAGCCAGCTCAGGAAAAGTACTACGGCTACGATGGCGAGTTGCGCCACTTCTATTCCCAGGTTGAAAGAAAACAGTGCAGCCACCAGTCTGCCTCCCGAAACGAGACTGGAAAATTCTCCGCCAAAGGCCACACCATGAATCAGTCCGAAGAAAAGCGCAAAGAAATAGATCAATGGTAATTTCGACACGTTATCAGCCGGACGTTGCATTATATTGTTCAGGCAGGTAACAGCAATCGTGACGGGGATCAGAAATTCAATCCAATCAGCGGAAAAGTCCAGGTAGTTGAGCGCGCAAAGGGCCAGTGTTATGGAGTGCCCGATGGTAAAAGCGGTAACAAGGATAGCCACCTGTTTCCAGTCTTTCCATAAATACCGCAGGCACAGGGCTATAACAAAAAGAATATGGTCCAGCCCCTCAAAATTTCGGCCGAGAATATGATGTACGCCTAACCCAAAATAAACATTAAAATCTTCCATGCGACAGTTATGGTTTCAAAATAAATAAGAGATTTGTAATGAAAAAATTTTGATGGTCAATGGCGTTTCTTTTGTATAAGTGGTCATTTCTGTTGCACTTTCTGCTGGCAGGGCAAACCCGTCCGGAGCCCTTACCCCATCCACTCTATATCAGCGTCACTGAAATCAACTACAATGCAACTGATAAGACACTGGAAGTCAGTTGCCGGTTGTTTACCGACGATTTTGAAAATGCGCTCGGCGCCATACATCATACCAAAATAGATCTTACCAATCCGAAAGATAAGGATATTGCCAATCAGCAGGTGTATGGTTATCTCAAACACAACCTGCGCATTGTGCTTGATGGGAAACCGGTGAATCTTGAATTTGTTGGATACGAAAAAGAGCGGGACGCCACCTGGAGTTACCTGGAGGCAACCAATATCACCACGGCGCCTTCCGTAATAGAAATTCAAAACAGCATTCTATACGATGCCTTCAGTGAGCAGATGAACCTCATGCATGTTACAGTCAATGGAAAACGGAAGAGCACGCGATTGGACAATCCGGAAAAGAATGCAAAGTTTCAGTTCTGATCGTATATGAAGTGAATAAGATCACACATGTAAATAAGCATGCCGGTGACTGTCGCCATACCAATGGCGTCTTATGAAGTAGCTGATTTTTCCGATAATGATTTTCCAGGTTTGCTTAATATCACGCAAGGCGCTCCATTGCGCTATCATACGGCGAGCTTACACTACCGCCTTATTTGTTTGCCACGCGTTGATACGTCAGCATCCACTCATACATATTCATTCCGTTCTCTTTGTAGTTTGGATTTGTTGCCTTTGTCCACGCATCATGACCACCGGTAGGCCATAAGGTCAAGCGCGGTTTGGGGTTCGCATTGAAGTTGTTCATCCTGGCAACATAGCCTTCGGAATTGGTGTAGGGAACGGTGCCATCATCTTTGTTGTGAAATGCCCATACCGCTACGCCGGCTTGCGCCAGTTTTTTGGCTTTGGTATCGTTGGGTGTGCTGGCGCCGCAAATAGGAACGATGGCCGCCACGCGGCTGGCATACGCTGCAGCATATTCCCAGGTAACGCCACCGCCCATGCTCAGTCCGCTTACATAAATACGCGTGGTATCAATACGGTATTTTTTAATGGCAAAATCGATCATGTCGTTCACATCCTTTGCAGAAGGCCAGGCCTTGAACTGCGGTGTGATCACGATGAAGGAATAATTCTTTCCATTTACAGAAAAGCTGGCCGGGAATTGTTTGTTTTTGATCAGCAAGGGTGTGCCTACGCCCGCTACGTTCATCAGGTTGTCGGCGCCGTTGCCCAATTCGCCAATGCCATGCAGGAATACCAGCAAGGGATAATGTTTGGTCGTGGAATCATACCGGTAAGGTAACGCCTGCACATAACCGCCGATATTGCTGTTGACGTTTACTGTAATGCCTTTCATTACAGCGGGTTTGGTTTCAGCAACCAGGTTGGCGGGATTGTTGTCAGGATTATCTGCGGCCTGACCAGGGTTGCCCTCTTTTTTACAGGCAACCCCGCTGGTAAGTACGATTAAGAAGCACAGCGTACGGAAATAGTTTTTCATACTGGTCGAATAATGGTTTAAAAGCGGGTAAGTCAAAGATGGTGCCATTTTACCACCCAATCAAGCGCAGAAATAGGGTATTATGGGGGATGGTATTTTTACGGTGCGAGGTAGTAAAAATGGTAGGGCCGGCTTTGCTTATTCTTCTTCCATGCCCTGCCGGATTTCGTCGCTGATGTTGAGCAGCACTTTATCAATGCGTTGCGCGTCCATATCCACTATTTCGAAATGGAAACCGCGCCAGTCGAGTTTGTCGCCGGCATGGGGAATACGTTCGAGCTGGTGCAGAATAAATCCGGCAAGCGTGTCAAATTCCTGCTCTATTTCGGTAAGCCATTCGGCTTTGTCAAAACGGCTGAGAAAATTATAGAAAGGTATCTGCGCGTCAACAAGATAAGAACCGTCTTCGCGCTTCAGGATTTCATAGTCCTGGTCTTCGGCCTGCGGTATGCCGCCTACGATGGCGTGCAGGATATCGTCCAGTGTTACCATGCCCTGCAGCGTACCGTATTCATCCACGATAAAGCAGGAACCGATACGTTGTTTTTTGAATCGTTCCAACAGTCGGTAGGCAGTAATATTTTCCGGCACAAACAACGGCGGGCGCATCAGGTCTTTCAACGTTTTGGCCCCGCCGGGCTGGCTTCTGTTCAGGTATAATTCCTTAAGGGATACAATGCCTTTGATATTGTCCAGGTCGCCATCGCACACAGGATATACGCTGTGCGGCTCCTGTAATATTTTTTCACGGATAGACTTCTCCGTATCATTGAGATCAAACCAGATAATATCACTTCTATGCGTCATCAGCGACGTGATGTTGCGATCGCTCAGGTGAAATACGCGTTCAATGATTTCCTGTTCGGCTTCTTCAATGGTGCCCTGTTCCGTACCTTCGATGATGATGGCCTTGATTTCTTCTTCCGTTACCTGCGTATCGGCGCGTTTGATGCCAAATAGTTTTACGATTACCAGTGTGGATTTGGTGAGCAGCCATATGAAAGGATAGGTAATAAGACTTACGGCACGCATGGGCGCCGCTACGATTTTGGCTATTACCTCCGGGCGTGAAAGACCGATCCTTTTGGGCACCAGCTCGCCCAGCACCAGGGTAAGATAGGTAATAATGATTACGATAATGGCTGTGGCAATGCCGTTGGCATACTCATTAATGGCGTCGAAACGTGCGAGAAATTCCACCAGGCCGGCTTTGAGCTTTTCACCGGAATAGATACCGGTCAATATGCCGATCAGCGTGATGCCTATTTGTACAGTGGATAGGAATGTATCGGGATGATTGGCCAGTTCAAGCGCTTCCTTAGCCCGTTTGTCGCCTTTATTTGCCTGTGCTTCCAGTCTTGCTTTTCTTGCAGAAACCAGTGCTATTTCGGCCATGGAAAATAATCCGTTCAGTAGTATCAACCCCAGGATGATAAAAAATTCGCCCATCGTTGTATTATTTAACTAAGCTAAGCATTCCTATCTGCTTGTGGAACAATTTAGTGACTGCAAAGCCGATACCGCAACCAAGCAATGCGCCACTTATCACATCGAACGGATAATGCACGGCCACATACACCTGTGTGTATGCAATCAGGAACGCCCACACAAAGATCAGCCACGACCATTTGCCAATGATATGTCGCAATGTAAGGAACATAAACATCGCCTGTGCAAAGTGTGAGGTGGCATGCGAAGAGGTAAAACTGGAGCTTCCGGGGCAATAATTAACAAAAAAACGAATATGCTGTAATACGCTGAGATCACGACAGGGCCGCGGCCGCATCACGTTTTCTTTAATAAGCTTGCTGCTGATGACATCGCTCAAAGCTGCCACCAGTATAAAACCCAATATCCACCACCAGCCTTTAACGCCGAAATTCATAGTTACAAACAATACCAGGAAAAAGTACAATGGCACCCAAAACAACGTTTCGCGCAAATAAGGCAATACTGTATCTAAAAATGAATTACCCCAGTCCTGATTGATGTGTGTCAGCAGCCAAAAGTCGAAAGGTTGGATATGTTGCCAGAAGTTCAACAAAATAGAACATAGGTCATTGTTCATAACTGCAAAAATAAAGCTATAATTTTACTGCTTATTTTGTTTTTATTATGAAGTTTTGGAGTAGCGTACCCCGCCTGGTTAAATGGCTCTTGTGGACAGGCCTGGTCTTCCTGTTAGTGTTTACCCTTATGCGGGTAGGACTGTTTACGTTTTTTGGCCGCCAGGGATATAGCTGGTCCGGCGTGCTGGACGCCTTCCTGCTGGGATTGCGCTACGACCTGCGCGTGGTGTCTGTGCTCATGCTTGGTATGCTCCTCATCGGCAGCTTTACCTATATGCATCCTTTTGAAAGCGTGCGTTCCAAATTATTCTGGATGACGGTGCTATGGGTGGGTACGCTGGTGACCGTTTTCTTTTTTGTGGCCGACTTTGCGCATTACAATTACCTCTCCCAGCGCCTCAATGCAAGCGTGCTGAATTATCTCGACGATACGGCCATTTCCATGGGCATGGTGTGGCAATCGTACCCGGTGGTGCGCATCCTGCTTGGCCTGGTGCTGCTCACTGTACTGATTATGTGGGCCGTACGGGCAGGCTACGTGCGTATTGGCCGCGCTGCCACCAATGGCAGCAGGCGCAGCCGGGTATTGTCTTTTGTGATCGTTTTTGTCGTTACGGGATTTTTCATCTTCGGTAAATTCAATCAATACCCGCTCCGCTGGAGCGATGCCTTTGCCCTGGGCGATGATTACAAGGCAAATCTTGCTTTCAATCCCTTTCAATCATTTTTCTCCACACTGAAGTTTCGGAAAAATGGATATGATAAGGAAAAACTGCAAACGCTCTTCCCCGTACTGAAACAATATTATGATTTTGACCAGGATGCAAACGGTGCGTTTCAGTTTGAAAGAAAGGTGGCCGCCAGAACAGACAGCATATTGCCGGTAGCGCGCCCCAATGTGGTACTGGTGATCTGCGAATCGTTCAGTGCCTACAAAAGCACCATGTTCTGCAATCCGCTGAACACAACACCGTTTTTCGACAGCCTGAGCCGGCAGGGCGTCTTCTTTGATCGCTGTTTTACGCCTACTTATGGAACGGCGCGCGGCGTGTGGGCCACGCTTACCGGGACGCCCGATGTTGCCATGCCAAAAACAGCCAGCCGCAATCCCTCTGCTGTTGACCAGCATATCATTTTGAACAATTTTACCGGTTATAACAAATACTATTTTCTCGGCGGCAGCACCAGCTGGGCCAATATCCGCGGATTGCTTACCAACAATATCCGCGACCTGCGTTTATATGAAGAAGATGATTTTGCATCGCCCAAAATAGATGTATGGGGCATCAGCGATAAAAATCTTTTTCTCGAAGCCAATAAAATACTGGCCGCAGAAACATCACCCTTTTTTGCCGTGATACAAACGGCAGGCAATCATCGGCCCTATACAATTCCGGATGAAGACCTCGACGAGTTCACCGTGCAGGAACTGCCGCTGGATTCGCTGAAGAAAAACGGTTTTGAATCGAATGCAGAATATAACGCTTTCCGCTATACGGATTTTACTTTCAAAAAGTTTATTGAAGCCGCCAGCAAGGAAAAATACTTCAACAATACCTTGTTTGTGTTTATCGGCGACCATGGCATCCCCGGCGATGCAGGCAAACTGTTTCCCCGTTCCTGGACAGAGCAACGGCTCACGATGGAACATGTGCCTTTGCTGTTTTATGCTCCGGGCTGGCTGGCCCCCCGGCAAGTGCATACCATCAGTTCGCAGATAGATGTGCTGCCCACTATTGCCAGCTTGTGTAACATTCCCTACCTTAACACTACGCTTGGACGAAATATGCTCGACAGCACGGCTACCGGCTTTGCTTTTATATTTGACCCGGATTATAATACGGCAGGAGTAATCAAGGGAGATTATTTTTACCGGAAAAGACTGGACGGTACTACAGAAGAACTGGTATCTGTCAAAAACAATGATGAACCCCCAAACGATGCAGCAACAAAAACGGTGAAAGAAGAAATGCGGTTGCTTACCGAAGCAATCTATGAAAGTGCGCGCTACCTGTTGCTGCATAATAAAAAGAAAACCCATGGCTCGCCCTGAACCCCGTTTTACAGCTGGTGTTTTTTGTATGATCGGTTTGCTGATTGCAGCAGTATCGTGCAATGATCAGCCTGGTACTTCCACCAACATTTTGTCGGCCGGCACAGGAAGAGCGGTATGCAACAGTCCGCAAAAGATTACCGCCATCTATAAAGAATATGTGTACGATTTGTCGGGCTATGCCGATGTAACAGGGCCTTCTGCCTTTGCCCTGTTCGATGAAAATTATGCAGACCCCAAAAGCATTTCCGATTTCATTCCGGTTACCAGCCCTGTGCCGCGGGTAGGTACCGTTACCTATTTCAAGGATTATGGCAATCGCATTGTGGTTGACCTGCGCGTGCCGTACAAACTCAGCGAAATTTATTTGTACGATCGCGCACGGCAAAGTGATACGGTATGGATCTATACCGGCACCATGAAGGAATGGAAACTGAGCGCTCAATACGTTACCCGCGGCGATCCGGCAGGGTGGGGGTGGCGCCGGTTTGGCATTACCGATAGTACACGTTTTGTAATGTTCCGATTCCGCAGTGTGGAAGCCGAAATTGCAGAAGCGGTAATGTATGGCTGTGCGCTGGAAACACCACCGCCGCCTCCTCCCGGCGAATATACAGGTCCACGCCTGCCGCCAAAACCATTGAAAGAATTTCTGGGCGTGAATTGTTACCAGGGTACGCCCACGCAGTATATGGAGCCCTTCTATTACTCCCGCGTTTATACGAATATGGGATTTATTGACCATGATACCGTTAATGAATACCCGAATATCAAATACAATATCACCCCGCACGGTTGGTGGAACAATGGTATCCAGGATTATGTGTTGTACGTAGATTCCATGCACCGCATGGGCAAGAAAACCTGGTACAGTTACCTGGGCATTCCTGCCTGGTTGCACAAGGCAAAATATCCGTACGATAACCGGCCCATCACCCGATTGGGCCAGAACATGGAAGACCCGCTCAGTTATGCACGTCACAGCAATATGCTTTGGAACATGGCTGCCTGCTATGGCTCCACACCGGTTGATACCAATCTTATCCAGGCTTCCAACGAGCACCGCTTCAGCGGGCGGGGGGTGATGAACCTGTATGAGAACGGTAACGAGTCGGACGCATTTTCCGGCGCCAATTATTGTAACCCGGTAGAATACTTTGCCCAGAGCAGTGCAGATTACGACGGGCATGAAGGCCGGCTCGGTCCCCGGCACGGTATCAAGAACGCTGACCCCCACAGCGAGCTGATGATGGCCGGCATGACGCGGTTCGATACCAACCGCCTGCGGATTTTGAAATTCCTGTGCGATAACCTCCGCTCCGACAGCCAGTTTCTCTGGAAAGGGGGGATCCAATACCACTGGTACTCCACCAACGGTACCGGCACCAGTCCGGGAGAGGTATTCATGAGCGCCCGTGGCGGCATCACGCCCGAAGAAGATTCTTTGCGCGTGAAGCTTACCCGCGCCCGGAACGCTACTTACCGCATCCAGCCGGGAGTGGAATGTATATTGGGCGAATACGGGTACGATAAAAGCCAGCAAAGTAAAGTGTCTGCACCGCTGGTGCCGGGATACAGTCCTTCGCAAAGCCAGGGCATTATGCTGCTGCGGGCTATCAATGCTATATTCATGTCCGGCTTCGATCGCTACATTATATATTGGATGGTGGACAACTACGATGAAGACAATCCGGCATTATTTAATACCAGTGGGTTGTTGAGGCAATATGAAAATTATTATGTGCCGTATCCGGCCTGGTATTATATCAGCACGTTGTACAATCATCTTGGTAATTATATACCAGATAAAATTATTCGGGAAACAGGGGATGTGTGGGTGTATAGGTGGCGGCACCAGGCTGTGCCGGATTCGGTGGCGTATTTTGTTTACTGTCCTACGCGTAGTGGGAAGAAAGTGTCGGATTTTGAACTGGAGGTAGGAACGGTGGATGTAAATACTGCTTTGGAGCTGAACTTTAAGGAAGCGTCCACTGAAGGGGAACTTATCAGCCGTCAGGTAATAAATAATGTTGTGCGGATGGAGGTAACGGAGTTTCCAAAGATTGTAATGGTGAAGGAGGGGAGGTAGGTTTGCCCCCAACCTTCCCTGGGTATTTTGTCCATTTTCCAACACAAACGTTTGAGGCAGATTTTCCACAATTGCGTTTTATCGGAATAACTTTTATAATTTTCCGCCCGCTCTGGTCCCATCCTGTAAAATACCCGGAAGTGGTAATAGTTGCTTGTTTTCAATAACTTATTTTTGTAATCGCAAAAAAACTGAGGCATTGTGGCATTGATCAAAAGTATATCAGGCATTCGCGGAACGATCGGCGGTAATGCGGGCGACAATCTCACTCCGCAGGATATCGTAAAATTTACAGCTGCCTTTGGCAGATGGATTCTCGATCAGCAACAGGGCAATAAGGTAGTGATCGGCCGCGACGGACGCATCAGCGGTCCCATGGTTCAGCAACTCGTTGCCAGCACATTGATCGGACTCGGACTGGATGTAGTGGATATCGGGTTATCAACCACCCCCACCGTAGAACTGGCCGTTACCTGGGAAAAAGCTGCCGGCGGTATTATTATCACCGCCAGTCACAACCCACGGGAATGGAACGCTTTAAAACTGCTCAATCATAAAGGCGAATTTGTAAGTGCGGCCGATGGCGCGCAGATACTGGACCTGGCTGCCAAAGAAGATTTTTCATTTGCTACCATTGACAAGCTGGGCAATTACAGTACAAACGATACGTATATCCGGAAGCATATTGACGCCATTGTAAACTATCCGCTGGTAAATGTGCCCGGTATTCGCCAGAAAGGCTATAAGGTGGTGGTGGATGTGATCAATTCTACAGGCGCTTTGTCGGTGCCCCCCTTGCTCGAGGCGCTCGGTGTAAAGGAAGTGATTGTGCTGAACGGCGAAGTAACCGGCCGTTTTGCCCATAATCCCGAGCCTTTGCCTGAAAACCTGGGAGCGTTAAGCAATGCAGTGCGCGAACACCGCGCCGACCTGGGCATAGCCGTTGACCCCGATGTAGACCGCCTGTGTTTTGTATGTGAAGACGGCAGCATGTTTGGCGAAGAATACACCCTGGTGGCTGTTGCCGATTACGTGCTGAGCAAGCGCAAAGGCAACTCCGTAAGCAATATGAGCAGCACCCGTGCTTTAAAGGAAATAACCCTGAAGCATGGCGGACAATATTTCCCTTCGGCTGTAGGTGAGGTGAACGTGGTGCAGCGTATGAAAGAAGTGAACGCCGTGATTGGTGGCGAAGGCAATGGCGGTATCATCATCCCCGATTTGCACTATGGCCGGGATGCATTGATCGGCATCGGGCTGTTCCTGAGTTCGCTGGCCAATCACAAAAATGGCATTCGTTCTTTCCGGGCCAAATATCCGGACTACTTTATATCGAAAAATAAGATCGAATTGAACCCCGGCATCGACGTGAAAGCCATCTTCGAGAAGATTAAAAAGAAATACAAAAACCAGCCGGTGAACACGGAAGACGGGCTGAAGATCGAATTCGACAGCGACTGGGTGCACCTGCGTACCTCCAATACAGAGCCCATTATCCGCATTTACGCCGAAAGCAATTTTGAAACAACGGCCAATAATATTGCTTCAAGGCTGATGCACGATATCAAGGAGTTTATGTAGGTGTGATGGGGGTGAACTTTTTCTTTCCCTCCCGGGTTATTTCAACATATGACAAGTCACACTAAACGCATTTATCTCGATAATGCCGCCACCACACCGCTCGATCCGATGGTGCTGGAAGCCATGATGCCGTACCTCACGGAAAAGTTCGGCAACCCTTCTTCCATTTATTCTTACGGAAGGGAAAGCAGGCTGGCCATTGAGAATGCGCGTAAATCGGTGGCGAAAATCCTGGGTGCACGTCCAGCCGAAATCTTCTTCACTTCCGGCGGCACAGAAAGCAGCAATACGGCCATCAATGCTGCCGTGCACGACCTCGGGTGCCGGCATATTATCACTTCACCCATTGAGCATCATGCCACCCTGCATACCGTAGAACATTTGCACCAGCGGTACGGTGTTGCATTGAGTTTTGTGCAAATCCTGCCAGACGGACATGTAAACCTTGAGCATCTGGAACAATTGCTGGCAACATCCAAAGAAAAATGCCTCGTAACGCTGTTGCACGCCAACAATGAAATCGGCAACCTGCTTGACCTTGAAACTGCCGGCAATATTTGCCGGAAATACGGCGCCGTTTTTCATGCCGATACGGTGCAAACCATTGGTCACTATCCCTTCGATCTGCGCCATACGCCCGTGGATTTTATCACCGGCGCGGGGCACAAGTTCCATGGGCCCAAAGGGGTGGGGCTGCTTTATATAAACGAAAACGTAAAGATCAAACCTTATATCCATGGCGGCGGACAGGAACGCAACATGCGGGCAGGTACCGAAAACCTCTATGGCATCGTAGGATTTGCAAAAGCGCTGGAACTGGCTACGGAACGGTTTGAGCAGGACAGCGCCTATATCAAGGGATTGAAGCTGTATATGATGGAGCAATTGCAACAGCATATTCCCGGCGTTGCCTTCAATGGCGACCCGCTGGGTCGCAGCCTGTATACCGTGCTCAGCGTGGCTTTTCCCCGGACGGCCCGTTCGGAAATGATCCTCTTCAACCTCGACATCAATAATATCTGCGCCAGCGGCGGCAGCGCCTGCACCAGCGGCGCCGACCAGGGCTCACACGTAATCAGGGCTATCAACAACAATCCCGACCAGGTTACCGTACGCTTTTCTTTTAGTAAGTATAACACCAAGGAAGAAATAGATACGGTAGTAGCGCAATTAAAGGAGATGATATAAGAGTTAGCCCGCCGCTTCTTTGCCACTTCACTTCTTCGTGGTATCTTTCACTATATGGAATACATTATTGGCGTAGATATCGGTACTTCCGGCACCAAGGCGATTGCATTCAGCACGCAGGGAGCGGTATTGGCCAATTATTATGTATCCTATGAGCGTTTACCGGGCGAAGCAGGCATACATGAGCTGGACCCTGAAGCACTGATGGAAGCGGTGGTAACCAGTATCGGGGAAGTTGTAATGCAAATGGGAACAACCCGCCACCTGCTGGGGATCAGTTTCAGCAGTTTTATGCATGGACTGATGGCGCTGGACAAGCAGGGCCGCCCATTAACCAATATTATTACCTGGGCCGATTTGCGCAGCAACGGTTATGCGCAAACGCTATTGCAATCCGAAACCGGTAAACAGGTTTACCGTAATACGGGTACGCCCATTCATCCGATGTCGCCGCTTTGCAAGCTGATGTGGATGAAAGAAAATGACCCACGCATTTTTGCGGCCGCACACCGCTTTGTAAGCATCAAGGAATATTTGTTCTACCGCTTATTTGACAGGTTTATCATTGACCATTCTGTAGCATCAGGTACGGGGTTGTTTGACATCATGCAACACTGCTGGTACGCGCCGTCGTTGCAAATGGCAGGCATTACCGAACAACAATTACCTGAACCGGTGCCTACCACCTATATCATGCGCGGGATGAAAAAAGAATGGGCCGCAAAACTGAAACTGGACGCCGACGTTCCCTTTGTTGTGGGCGGCAGCGATGGTTGCCTGGCCAATTTGGGGAGCCATGCCACCAAACCCGGCGATCTCTGTGTAACCATTGGCACCAGTGGCGCTGTGCGCATGATTACCAATAACCCGCGCTACGATGAGCAGCAAAGGGTGTTCAATTATATTCTTACAGAAAAAGAATATGTGTGCGGTGGCCCTACCAATAATGGATTGAATATTCTGAAATGGTATGCTGCCGGTTTTTTGCAGCGCCCGATACGGGAGGTGGCGGACATTGACTGGTTTGTGCGCGAAGCAGCGAAAGCGCCGCAGGGGGCGGGCGGACTGGTTTTCCTGCCTTATTTGCACGGTGAAAGAGCGCCGGTATGGGATGCTTATGCGCGTGGCGTTTTTCTCGGGTTGCATAGCGGGCATACGCAGTCGCATATCATGCGCGCCATTATTGAAGGCATTAACTATTCGTTATACCAGATTGCCAGTTGTGTGGAAGCATCAGTGGGGACTGCCAGCCACATTTATGGCAGCGGGGGCTTTATTCATTCGCGATTGTGGCTGCAATGGATGGCCAACCTTTTCGGGAAAAGCATCACGGTAAGCAGCACTGCCGATGCTTCTGCAACGGGGGCAGCTGTGCTGGGATTGAGTGCTCTGGGGAAAATGGAAACAGAACAATCGGGCCATAACTTTGTGCGTACTACCGAAACCTTTTTGCCGCAACAGGCATCACATGCCCACTATATGAAAGCCTACACAGTGTACGCATCGCTCTACAACAAACTGAAAATTGATTTCCGCCAACTCAGCGACCTGGCTATGTGACCGGTGGCATCTTACCGGATAGCCTTAACATTCTATTTCGTTAATCATTTCTTAACTGGCATGTTTTTCCGGTATATACTGCGTACAAAACAAGTTGAAATATAGTCTATAAAATAGCTGTGGTTAAGTTTGAAGCATGCCATGCTTTGCGTATGGTAAAAAAACTGCCGGGTAATTCCCGGCAGTTGCTTTTTATGAAGGTTGTAAAATGCTATGCGCTTACGGCCGCCAGTACGCCGCGGAAGTAGCCGGCGGATTCTGCCATGCCGGGCAGCGGATCTTTCATATCTTTTTCAAACTCGAGGCTGCATTTGCCTGTATAATTTATTTTCAGCAGGGCTTTTACCAGTGCCGGAAAATTAATGGCGCCGCGGCCTACTTCTATGGCTTTGGCGTCTTTTTCGGCTGCGGTCACATCTTTGATATGCATATCGAAGATGCGCGCAGCATAATCGCGAACGGCCTTTGCCGGATCGGCGCCTGCACGTAAAGCGTGACCGATATCGAGGCAGATGCCCACGCGTGCATCCATTTGCTTAATGCGGTCATAAATGTCTTTGGGACCGGGATACAATTTGTCTTCCGGACCATGGTTATGAATGGCGAGCCTGATGTTGTATTCTTTAACTTTATTTTCCGCATACGACAACAATTCATAGGTAGGCACACCTACGATCATTTCCACGCCTGCTTTTTTTGCGTACTCGAAACTGCGGTCAACTTCAGCGGTTGTTTTCATATAAATCACACCGAGGCCGTATACGTTAATGCCTGCCTGTTTGAACTTGCCAATGATTTCGTTGATGGTTTCCTGCGTACTGTCGTATGGCAGGTGAAAATCTTTTAGCGTTACCTGGTGAATGCCCAATCGCGTCATCATGTTGATGCTGTCGTCAACATTGAAATGAACGAAGGAGTACCCGGCCATGCCCATGGTGAGGGTTTTTGCGGGGGCTGTGGATGCAAGCAGGTTAGCTTTGGTTGCTACGGGGGCGAGCGCTGCAGCGCCTGCAGTGATAGCTGCCTGTTTAAAGAATGATCTTCTGGTTGTCATATGGAAATGTATGTGCGTGAAAAGATACGTATTTGTAACGAATGGGGGCGTTGTGAGTGGGGCGTAGTTAAATATTGAGCAGGTAATGCGTGCAAACGCAGCAAAATGTGCTGGCGGAAGCTAACGCTTGTTCATATAGTGCATTGATACAGTGAGGATAGGAAAGCAATGCAGCCAATAAAAAAATAATGGACGTTGGGACAACCGTGTTGTTGATGCTAACGTTTACAGGGTAGTAAAAACGAGTATGCGGGTACATGCATAAGTGAAAAATTGTAGGTGGGCGCTACGTGCAAACATGTAAAAAATGGCAGGCACAATAATTGCGGTCAGAGTAAATAGCGGACATATTAATGAATTCTTCTTGCAGGAGTAGGAATGTTCAATATCTTTAAGTTCTTTACTTGTGATTTAAAATTGATTACATATTTTTGAGAGACATGCTTGCCACTTATCCTGCATAACTACTTTTATCCCGTCTGATACTTCCCTTATCTTCCTTATCCTCTGCCGCTATTACCATTGTCTTGTTCATGTTAAAAAAGATTGTTGCTGAATACTGTGGGCGCAGTAAGGCGCAAAGTCACATTATTTAAACTAACCCAACCCCTCTGCACCGTCATGAAACGAAAGCTAGTAGAAGAAATTATTGCATTTCTGCTAATGGTAATGTTCCTGTATGCAAGCGTAAGCAAGTGGCTTGATTTTAAAACATTCCGAGGCGACATCAACAACCAACCTTTCCCCAACTGGATAACGCCGTGGTTGATATACACACTTCCTCCGTTACAAGTGTTAATTGCCATTGCTGTAATGTTTGACCGAACACGCAAGGCTGGTTTTTATGCCTCCCTTATTCTGATGTCAGCCTATACTGTGTATTCTGCAGCTGTACTAATGCATGTTTTTGATTACATACCTTGTTCGTGTGGAGGTGTGATTAAAAGCCTGTCCTGGAATCAGCATTTAATTCTCAATGTGTTTTTTGTAGCCATATCAGCAGTGGGGATATGGTTAAGGAAGAATGGAAGCAATAACGAATCGTCTAATTTACCGGTACTAAGCTGAAGCATATAGCCGGGTTTTTTCTCTGCAGGGAAAAAGCCAGGCAATGTTTTGGCGAATAACATGAGCAAAGCAATTTGTTTTGCCACCTTCCATTACCATGCATTAACGGGGCATTGGTATGGATGAAACAGATCAGCGGTTGTTCGCAACCGATGACCCGGGGGTACCTGTTTCTACCCATTGAGTCCGTTGCGGCGCGCCGGCCAATAGGGTAGTTAAGCCTCACCCTTCATGAAACAATTCATTGAACGCGTAGGGCTGTTGTATTATACTCCGGCCCGAACAGGATGTACTGTCGTCAGTACTGACCGTGATCAAGGTCAGTAACGGGAATACACGTGGTCCCGTGACAAGACGCACTGCTCATGCTGTTGTAATGGCCATACGCGCATGGGCAGGGACAAACCTTCTCCTGCTTTCCATTACCAAAAGCCTGCCATACATTTTCGTTTATAAGTGATCGTTATAATCGTGATGTGTTGCGCAGGTAATTGACGTGGTAAGTGGAGGACCTGCCATTCGCTACCCGTGAGCGCTACAGGAAGATGCAGGTAAATAGCGGATACCTGCTTTCCGCTGGTCCTGGAAGCGATCCGGGCGGCAGGCAAATACCGGTTTGCCATAACTCTATCCTTCGCTATGCAAGCTGGCCTGTTGGCCGGTTGTGCGTACAACATCTTTGGCATGAAAGGCAAGGTTGCAACTGTTTGTTGTTTGCACACACATACAGCAAACGGCGTACCGCGGTAAACCCATCGCGTTTTGGAGTACAGTGTGGAAACTGTATTTCAGGGCGCAACCAGCAACCCTTATGGTGTTTATGGCAGAAACTGCAACCTTTTTCAGACATGTAAGGATGATTGCTTCTGATGCCTGGCCTGGCGGGTAAGACCTGCTTTCGGTTAAGCATAGGAGCAGGAAAAGGGAAAGCCGAAAACCTTTACAAAAGAGTAGGTGACCATTAAATGATCTAAATGTAATTACATTATGAAAAAATTACGGTTGGTATTTATTGCGCTGGCCCTGATAGCAGGCGTGGGGGGAGCGTTTGCGACAATACCGGACCCCAATTGCATCTGGGAAATTCAATTTCGTAAAGTTAATGGGGCGCATACTCAAATTTGGGGCGAGTTTGGCGCACAGTGGTATTGTGCACAGAATGAGGCTGAGACTTGCTCTTATTATTGGGATGCCTTTTCGCAGTCTTTCCTTCCCTGCCGGATAGGAGAATTTAACTGGATTTTTGGAAGATAACCAACTTTGTTGTTCCAGAAATAAATGGCCATCGTTATATAGCAATATAACGGTGGCCTATTTTAATATTAAGCTTATGAGTAGTGATATGATTGAGAAAAGAATTATGCAGGACGGACGATTTATCAATGCGAATTATTATTGCAATGATTCCTTAGGCTAAAAAAGGGTAGCAGTTGGTGAAAATTGGTGCCTGTAAACGACAAATTTTCTAATAAAAACAATAGTTTTAGTAGTTTAAAAAAATAGAGGTTTTTTCTGAATTTTTGAATAATATCCAAGAAATCAAGTTGTTTCATTAAACCTTTTGTGTTTCCAGGGCTGGGAATTTAAAAAAAGTAAATGAGGTATTTGGAATGAAAAACAAAAAAAAATTATTTGTTTGTTCTAAAATTTCTATATTCATGCCAAGGATAAGGTTTAATGGTCGATGGTATTTGATTAGTGCACCTCCCCTCCGGGGAGGTTTTTTTATGCGTACTACCTAAGCTTCCTAATTGCGAGGGTATTGGGTAATGTTTCCGTTGAGATTTAAAACTGTATGAGGAATAGGAAGTACATACCTGCGGTCATTCGGTGGCAGTATGTAGTTCTTATCCAATTTACGTTGCAATGTTATGTTATAGCCTTCCTTATTCAATCTGCGCAAGTCACTCCAGCGCAGTCCGCGAAAAGGCAATTCTTTCCTTCTTTCATTGAGGATCAATTCCAATGCGGCTTCCTCATCTGATGCTGTAAGTGGCATAAACGTGCCTGTTTTATAGCGCTTTTCGAGTAGCGTATTTAATACATTCATGCTTTCTTGGAAAGCACCACTCCTGGCCAGACATTCGGCTTTGATTAAGTATAACTCGTCTGTAGCCAATCCGCTGAAGAGGAAAATTGTGCCGTTGTACCCTCCTTTCAAAGTGGGAAGATCAGCTGTACCTCCAAAGAAAATGTAGCGACGCAAGTCATTGATGTCGTAAGATCTGTACAGATTTGAATCAGCAATGCAGGAAGGTACCACCAGAGCTTTCAATACATTGGTGGTAGTGAGCATGGTACTTTGATACAAGGTCTCCTCATTTAATCTGCCAAATGGCAAGGCACGGGTGGTGCTAACTTCGTTGTAGTCAATCAAAGTGTTGTATAAGTTAAGGCTGCTATCAGCGTATTTAAGTGCCTTGTCATAAGATCGAATACTTAAGTAAATCCTTGCCATTAATGCGTAAGCTGCAGGTTTGGATGGTCGGTTAAGGAACTCCGCGGGCAATGCATCCGGTAGTAGGCGAATAGCCTCTGAAAGGTCGATAATAATTCGGTTGTATGTATCCGTTAAATTGGCTCTTTTTAACGTAGCTTTTATATTAGGTTTTAGCGGTAATGGAATGCCAAATTCATTTTCGGAAGGAGTAATGTTCTCGTCAAAAAAAGGGCAGAACAATTGGGCTAGGTTATAAAAAGCATAAGCTCTGATGAAAAGAGCAATTCCTTTAATTTGGTTCCAGCGAAGGACTTCGTTGGATTCTTGAGGAACGGGAGGCAAACCATCCAAAACGACATTCGCGTAAAATACCTGCTGATAAGGCTTTTCCCAGTCACCAATATGTTCATCGGATCTGAATATTTCGTGTTGCCACGTGTAAATGTTGCGCTCGTGATCTTTCAGTGCTTGCCAGAAGGGCATAAGTAAATAATAGTTATCTGCGGACAGTTCTCCTAATACAGGCGTTTCGCTTAAAATGGCATGGTTATCCAGCAGCGCTTGAAAATCGTCCAATGTTTTAGGTACTACAATTCTTGAAGAAGGATTTTTATCCAGGAATTCTTTTTTGTTGCAGGTAGGTAAGCAACATAGTACTATTAGTATAATGCCACATATTTTAAAAAGGGTCAACATACCTTTTGTTTTAAAATTGCGCCTTCACACCTAGCGCAATGCTTTTAGGATTGGGAATTTCGAATACGTAATCGGGATCTATTCCTTTTTTATTGGCTTTCCAAATAATCCCCAAGTTGTTTGCATATAAGTATAAACTCAAAGAATTCATGGGTAATTTTTTGCTATGCTTGTGGTTAAAGTCATAGTGAATATGAATATCCTGTAGTCGGATATGATCGCCTCGTTCAATAAGCGTTTCAGAATATTTATAGAAGAAACTTCGTTCGGGTGGTTCAGGGTAAATCAAAGATGGAATGTTGGTGTAAGCCTCATCGCCAGGATTTTTCCATCGTAGCGTAAAATCCGGATGCCCGTTGGATTTTTCCTTGAATAGATCATTGTAGTCAATAGAAGTTCTACGAAAGTAATGTCCTGCTTTCCAAGATATGTTAAAAGAAAAAGTCAATTGTTTCCATGAGAACGTATTGCGGAGGTTGCCAAACAATACAGGATTGGCCGGGCCCGAATATACCAAGTCTTCAAAATTGGAAGAATTGATTATGGCTGTATAGTCTTGGCTGTTGTGACCATCAAGCATGCCGATCGGGCTGCCAGTTTGAGGGTCAAGACCAAGAAATCTTAAACTGTATATAGCGTAAAGAGGCCTGCCAGGAATAGGATTTAATTGCTCAGGGTGATAATATGGACTAATGGTGGGGTGCTTGATACCATAACTGCTTACCTTATCTTTCGTATAATTAAAAAGTAGAATAGATTGCCATTTGAGTTTCCTGTTCAAATTGTTAGCGGTAATCATGAAATCTATACCACTGCCTTCCATTGCAGCAACATTGCCCCAGTATTGCACGGTGCCAGTAGTGGGATCAAGCGGCGCATTGCCGATAAGATCCGTTCCTTTTTTGCGATAAAATTCCAGGCTTGCTATAACGATATTCTTAAAAGCGGCAAAATCCAAGCCGATATTCGTAATTTGTATTTTTTCCCACCTGAGGTCAGGATTAGGGGGATTAATGATAGAACCTACTGTTGCTCCATAAGCGTTAGGTCGGTTACTAATCGCAGCAGTAGTGTAGGCGC
>Ga0182741_1002552_pt1 | contig 20885 bp, 19 predicted proteins | sample eDN5th37CBELigOP_FD_128874 | JGI IMG/M metagenome (GOLD analysis project Ga0182741, IMG submission 128874) | Enriched Organic Plus compost microbial communities from Emeryville, California, USA - eDNA 5th pass 37_C BE-Lig OP (version 2) (version 2) ... | reverse complement strand
TCTCCAGCGCCTTGATGCGCGACTGCGCCTGCCTGGCCTTCGAGGCCTTGGCGCGGAAGCGGTCGACGAAGGACTGGAGATGCTTGCGCCGCGCCTCCTGCTTGATGCGCCCCTTCTCCTGCAACTCGAGCTGCTCGGCGCGCTGGCGCTCGAACTGGTCGTAGCCGCCGCGCCAGAAGGTTAGCTTCTTCTGGTCGAGATGGACGATCGTGTTGACCGCGCGGTTCAGCAGGTCACGGTCGTGGCTGATCAGCAGCACCGTGTGCGGGTATTTGGAGACATAGTTTTCCAGCCACAGCGTGCCCTCGAGGTCGAGATAGTTGGTCGGCTCGTCGAGCAGCAGCAGGTCGGGCTCGGAGAACAGCACCGCCGCCAGCGCCACGCGCATGCGCCAGCCGCCGGAGAAGGACGAGGCGGGCCGGCGCTGCGCGGCCTCGTCGAAGCCGAGGCCGGCCAGGATGGTCGCGGCCCGCGCCTCCGCCGAATGGGCGTCAATGTCAGCCAGCCGGGTGTGGATCTCGGCGATGCGCGCCGGGTCGGTCGCCGTCTTCTCTTCCTCGAGCAGGGCCGCCCGCTCGGTGTCGGCGGCCAGCACGATGTCGATCAGCGGCTCGTCCGTGCCGGGCGCCTCCTGGGCCACCTGGCCGATACGGGTGTTCCTCGGCATGGATATCGAGCCCGTCTCGCTCGAAATGTCCCCGGTGATGGCGCGGAACAGCGTCGTCTTGCCGGTGCCGTTGCGTCCCACCAGCCCGGCCTTCGTGCCCTCCGGCAGGAAGAGCGAGGCGTGATCCAGAAGCAGGCGCCCGGCCACCCGCAGCGAAAGGTCGTTGATGGTAAGCATTGCGGGCTTTTGGCGGAGGCGGCGCCAGATGGCAAGGGGCGGAACTGGTGACCCGAGTCACCAGAGGGATTCGATTTAGATCGAAATAACTAATACCAAAAAGAAGCGATCACAGGCCGACGACCGCCAATGCCGACTTGCTCCCCACTGTGCTCCGTTCACAGGTTGTGGCCTCAGTGACCCGCACGGTTTTCAGCTGCTATCTGATGGATCATGCAGGCCGTCGATATCCGGTCGCGAAAGCGTTTCGCCAATTGGTCCTAAACGCAATTGCAGACTAGCGCCGGCTCAGGCGTACGCCCTGCCCTCTTCCGTCCTCTGGAAATAGATCAGGTCCAGCGGCACGCTGGGCTTGCCGAGTATGGTCAGGCCGGCGTGCACCTGGCCGCGATGATGGGTCTGGTGGTTAAAGAGATGCGCCAGCGCCGGCGCCAGGCGCTGCGAAATGGTGCGCACGTCGGTCACGGTGATGTAGGTGAAGCGGCCGGCGATCTGCTCGGGCGTCAGGTTGCCGAGCCACTCGACGATGCGGTCGTCCTCCGCCACCCGCGCCCTGCGCAGTCCGTCGAAATCGCGATGCAGGATGGCATCCAGGCTGGAGGGCGCCTCGCCCTGTCCGGTGAAGCGCTTCATCCAGATGCGGTCGGCGACCAGGAGGTGGTTCAGGGTTCCCATCACCGACTTGAAAAACAGGCCGGTGTCGCGGGTGAACTCCTCTTCCGTCAGCTCCGCGGCCACTTCATAGATCCTGGCGTTGGCCCAACGATTGTACGCCGCGAACATCGCGAAATGCTGACGCATCGACTTTTCTTCCCCCTGCTGCACCGCAATAATCCTATCCCTGCCCGACAGCGAAGGACCATGTGCCAATGACAATGCTTTTGTACGAACTCGTGGGCCAGGACCCCGAACGGCCCTTCAGCCCGCACTGCTGGAAAGTGGTCATGGCCCTCGAACACAAGGGACTGGCCTACCGCACGGTGCCCACGCCCTTTACCGCGATCCCCACCATCGAGGGAAGCGGATACCGCACGGTGCCGATTCTGCGCGACGGGGAGACGGTGGTGTCGGATTCCTTCGCGATCGCGCAATATCTCGAACGACAGTACCCTGACCGGCCGTCACTGTTCGGCGGACCCGGCGGCGAGGCGACGGCCCGCTTCGTCGAGCGCTGGTGCCAGATGGTCGTGCAGGCGCAGATGCTGGGCCTCGTCGTGAAGGACATCCACGACGTCCTCGCCGCGGAGGACCAGGCCTATTTCCGCGCGAGCCGCGAAACACGCTTCGGCAAGCCGCTGGAAGAGTTCGTGGCGGGGCGCGAGGATAGGCTGCCGGCCTTCCGCACCGCGCTCGAGCCGCTGCGCAGCATGCTATCCTACCAGCCCTTCATCGGCGGCGAGGCTCCGCTGTTTGCCGACTACATCGTCTTCGGCGCGTTCCAGTGGGCCCGCGTCGCCTCACCGTTCCGGCTTCTGGCCGAGGACGACCCGGTGGCGGCATGGTTCGAACGGTGCCTCGATCTCCACGAAGGCCGCGGACGCCGGGTAGCGGCGGCCTGAGTGCCCCTTGGCAAGGCGAATCGCCGCCTGTATAGCCAGCGCCATTCCCTACCAAAGACCAATCACAAGGATTTCCGATGGCGATCGAACGCACTTTTTCGATGATCAAGCCGGACGCGACCCGCCGTAACCTGACCGGCGCGATCACCAAGATGCTCGAAGACGCCGGACTGCGTGTCGTCGCCTCGAAGCGCGTCTGGATGAGCCGCCGCGAAGCCGAGGGCTTCTATGCCGTGCACAAGGACCGCCCGTTCTTCGGCGAGCTGGTCGAGTTCATGTCCTCCGGCCCGACGGTCGTTCAGGTGCTGGAAGGCGAGAACGCGATCGCGCGCAACCGCGAGATCATGGGTGCGACCAACCCGGCCAACGCTGCCGAGGGCACCATCCGCAAGGTTCACGCGCTTTCGATCGGCGAGAACTCCGTGCACGGCTCGGATGGCCCCGAGACCGCTGCCCAGGAGATCAAGTACTGGTTCTCCGACATCGAGATCGTCGGCTGATCCCAGCCCGGTTCGGGCGGTGCGCCTCGCGCGCGCCGCCCTCGCCTGCCGCGCTCAGGCACCCAGCCTGATCTGCCGCTGCCGGTCAGCCGTCGTCCCGGCGACGAACAAGGCCTCGAACTCCTCATGCGGCAGAGGCTTGCTGTAGAAATTCCCCTGAAGCACGTCGCAGCCGAAGATCCGCAGGAAGGCTTCCTGGCGCGCGTTCTCCACATGCTCGGCCACTGACTTGCGGCCCAGGGTGGCGGCTATCGACAGGATCGTCTTCACCAACGCCCGGTCGCCCTCGCTCTCCTCGATATCGGCGATGAAACTGCCGTCGAGCTTGATCTCGTCGAACGGCAGGCGCTTCAACTGCGCAAGCGACGAATAGCCCGTGCCGAAGTCGTCGAGCGACAGGCGGATGCCCATGGCCTTGAGCTCGCCCATCTGGCGCAGCATCCGGTCGCTGTCCTGCTCCATGTCGTGCTCCGTAACCTCCAGCGTGAGGCGCGACGGGTCGACGCCGTGGCGATCCACCAGGTCGCGGATCATGGCCGTGAAGCCGTCGGCCACGAAGGATTGCAGGGTGACGTTCAACGACAGGCGCAGATGCGCCATGTCCGGGCTGCGCGCCCAGCCCGCGAGCGTGGCTAGTCCCTGGTCGACGACGTAGCGCGTCAGCGCATCGCCGAGGCCCTGCTGGCCCGCCAGCGCGACGATGCGCAAGGCGGGTACGCCGCCACCCCTGCCCGGCCAGCGCAGCAGCGCCTCCGCCCCGATGACGCGTCCCTCCACGTCCACCTGCGGCTGATAGTGGAGCGACAGGTCGCCGGCCTCGAGGGCGGCGCGCAGTTCGCCGATGAGATTGAAACGCTCGGACTCTGCCTCCAGGCTCGCCGGGTCGAACAGCGCCACGCCGTTCCGGCCGGCCGACTTCGCCTGGTACATGGCGATGTCGGCGCGCTTCAGCGCCTCGTCCGCCGTCAGTCCTGGCACCTTGAACACCACCGCGCCGATGCTGGCCGACCCGACATGGCGCAACTTGCCAAGCGCGAATTCGCGGCTGAGTTCGGCGAGCGCCCGGTGCGCCGTCGCGATCGCCTTGCGGGTGGCGGAGGCCATGTCGCCCGGCATGTCTTCCAGCAGCACGACGAACTCGTCGCCGCCCATGCGAGCCACCATGTCGCTCGCGGAAACGCAGGCACGCAGGCGTTCCGCGACCTGGACCAGCAGGAGGTCGCCGATGTCGTGCCCCTGGCTGTCGTTGAGGCCCTTGAAGTTGTCGAGGTCGATGAAGAGCAGCGCCGATTGCCGCACGACGCCGCCATCGGGCGCAAGCAGCTGCTGGATCCGCGCCATGAAGCGGCGCCGGTTGGGAAGCCCGGTCAGGGGATCGTAGAAGGCAAGCGTCTCGATCTCCATCTCCTGGAGCTTGCGCGCGGTCGTGTCGGCGACGTAGCCGTACCAGTCGACCCTGTCGCCCGTACGCTCGATCTCTGCATTGACGCGCACCCACTTCTCCACCCCGTCCCGGGCGCGCATCCGGAACTCGCAATCCCAGGACGTTCCCTGCCGCTCCGCCTGCTCGAACGACCGCCGGGAGGCCGCGACGTCTTCCGGCAGGATGAGTTCGGAGAAAGCGTGAGGCCGCGCCCGCTGCTCCTCGAGCGGAATACCGCTGATGCGCGCGACTCCGTTCGACAGGAACGGGACGCTGACGACACCATCCTTGTCGCGACGGACGTGGAACAAGCCGATCGGCAGGCTCTCTGTCAGCTTGCGTATCTGCTCCTCGAGCATCAGCCGGCGCACGGTCTCGGTGATGTCGCGCACCGAGCCTTCGTAGTAGACGGGATGCGGTCCATGCGGGTCGCGCACCAGCCGTGCCGACTCCGTGATCCAGATGCGCTCGCGTGTCTTGTGGCGGTAGACCTCCGAGACGAAGTCCTCGACTCGCCCGTCCCGCTCCATCGCCTCGCGAAACTGGTCGCGGCGCTTGGGATCGACATACCATTCCCGAGCGATGTCCGTGACCGCGGCGAGCATCTCCGCCTCGCTGCTGTAGCCGTTGAGCGCAACCAGCGCCCGGTTGGCCGAAAGCTGGCGGCCGTCCGGCAGTGACCGGTAGATGCCTTCCGACAGGTTCTCGACGAGTTCGATGCTGTTCTGGCGGTCCCGCTCGAACCGCGCACGTTGGCGCCGGTAGACTATGAGGACTGCCACCAACAACACAAACTGGACGCCACACGCTGCAAGCAAAAACCATTGCCCATCGAGGGGAAACCAGTCCGGCACGTCGGCACTCTACTCAGAACTAACCTGTAGGTACCATATCCTTGCGGAACCTATTTTCCGTAAACACAGACGACACGCTTTGCGAAATCGAGCGCCTGCCCACAGAAACTATCGGGTACGAGCCCACCGCTGCGCGGAATGGTCGTCGATCTCGCGGGCTTCTACCCATTCCCCTTCGGTCCCGTCGCGGCGATGCTCCTTTTTCCAGAAGGGCGCGCGGGTTTTCAGGTAGTCCATCATGAACGAGGCGGCCTCGAAGGCCGCATGACGGTGGGCCGACGCGGCAACCACCAGCACGATGTTCTCGCCCGGCGCGATGCGCCCGAAGCGATGGATCACGGTGAGACCGAGCAGCGGCCAGCGCGACGCGGCCTCGTCGGCGATGCGGCGGATCTCGGCTTCCGCCATGCCGGGATAGTGCTCGAGTTCCAGCGCCGACAGCGTTCCGCTCTCGTCACGGCAGAGGCCGGAAAAGGTCACCACCGCACCGACATCGCCACGTCCCGAAACGCCGGCAATCTCCGCCTTGGTGTCGAAGTCCTCGCGCTGGATGCGGATCACCGGCTCCACGGCCGCTAGCCTCCCGTCATCGGCGGGAACAGGGCGATCTCGGCCGCCCCGTCGAGCGGCGCGGCATGGGGGACATGTTCGTGGTTGATCGCCACCCGGATCGCCTTGGGAATCCGCAGCGCCTCGGCATAGCCGTCGCCACGACCGGCCAGCCAGGCGAGGAGGTCCGAGACCGTCGCCAGGCCGGGCGGGAGGTTCACCACTTCCTCAGCCCGGCCGATGCGCTCGCGCACCCAGGCGAAATAGACAAGCTTGACTGGTCGCTCGGTCATTCGTCCACGATATGCTTCACGCCGGCACGGAAATAGTCGTAGCCCGTATATAGGGTGAGGATTGCCGACACCCACAGCAGGGCAATGCCGATCTGCGTCCAGTAGGGCACGATCTTGTCGCCGGCCGGTCCGAGCAGCAGGAAGGCGATGGCTACCATCTGGGCGGCAGTTTTCCACTTCGCGAGTTGCGTCACCGGCACGCTCACCTTCAGCGCGGCCAGGTATTCGCGCAGGCCCGACACGAGGATCTCGCGGCACAGGATGATGATCGCGGCCCAAAGCGTCCAGCCGGCGATCGTGCGGTCCGTGTCGGCGGCGAGCAGCAGCAGGCAGGTGGCGACGAGCAGCTTGTCCGCGATCGGATCGAGCATGCGCCCGATGTTGGAGGTCTGCTTCCACGCCCGCGCCAGGTAGCCGTCGAAATAGTCCGTGACGCTGGCGAGGATGAAGAGGATGAGGGCCGACCAGCGCGCAAAGTCGCTCGACTGCAGCCGTCCCTCGAGGAAGAAGCACAGGACGACCAGAGGCACCGCCAGGATACGGGCGTAGGTCAGCAGATTCGGAAGGTTGAACGCGCGTTTGGTCATATCACTCGGCGCAGCTGGGGTTGCCCTACTCAAATCAGAAGGGATCGTGCGGGGTCAACGGTCCAGAGCGAGGCCAGCGATGTTCCCACATTCACGCAACGGTCATTTTTCATGAAAGTGATTGTAGACCGTGCGTGCCACCGCCTCCGAGATGCCTTCCACCGCCATCAGATCCACCAGCGCGGCGCGGCTGACCGCCTTGGCCGTGCCGAAGTGGAGCAGCAGGGCGCGCTTGCGCGTCGGGCCGATGCCGGCGATCTCGTCCAGCGGGTTGCGTACCATTTCCTTCTTGCGCCGCGCCCTGTGCGACCCGATCGCGAATCGGTGGGCCTCGTCGCGCAGGCGCTGGACGAAATAGAGCACGGGGTCGCGCACCGGCAGCATGAAGGGCTCGCGTCCCTCGACGTGGAAGCGCTCGCGCCCCGCCTCTCGGTCCACGCCCTTGGCGACGCCAATGGCCACCACGCGGTCGGCGATGCCGAGATCGGAGAGGATGGCGCGGACGGCCGACATCTGCCCCTGGCCGCCGTCGATCAGGATGACGTCGGGCCAGGCGGGGAAGCCGCGCTCATCCCCCTCGTCGCTACCGTCCGCCGCCACTTCCTCCTTCGATTCGGCGATCAGCCTCGAGAAGCGTCGCTCCATCACCTCGCGCATCATGCCGAAGTCGTCGCCCGGGGTGATGTTTGTCGAGCGGATGTTGAACTTGCGGTACTGGTTCTTCACGAAGCCTTCCGGCCCGGCGACGATCATCGCGCCTACGGCGTTCGTGCCCATGATGTGGGAGTTGTCGTAGACCTCGATGCGCACGGGCGTCCTCGTGAGGCCGAAGGTGTCGCGAAATCCTTCGAGCAGCCGCGCCTGCGTCGAGGTTTCGGCCAGCCGGCGGCCCAGCGCCTCGCGGGCGTTCTGCAGGGCGTGCTCGGTGAGGTCCTTCCGCTCGCCGCGCTTCGGCACGGAAATCGTCACCTTGTGACCGGCGCGGGTGGTCAGCGCCTGCTGCAGCAGTTCCTGCTCCAGCACCTCATGGGAGAGCAGGATGGCGCGCGGACACGGCTTGTCGTCGTAGAACTGCGCGAGGAAGGAGCCCAGCACCTCGCCCGCCTCCAGCGCGGGGTCCGCCTTGGGGAAGTAGGCCCGGTTGCCCCAGTTCTGCCCGGTGCGGAAGAAGAACACCTGGATGCAGACCTGCCCGCCCTCCTGATGAACCGCGAACACGTCGGCCTCCTCGACCGACTGCGGGTTGATGCCCTGGTGGCTCTGGACGTGCGAGAGCGCCGCAAGCCGGTCGCGGTAGATCGCGGCGCGCTCGAAATCGAGTTCCTCGGCCGCCTGCTGCATCGCCGCGGCGATCTCGGTCTTCACGCTCTGGCTTCGGCCCGAGAGGAAATCCTTCGCCTCGCTCACCAGCACCGCATATTCCTCGGCCGTCACCTCGCCCGTGCACGGTCCCGAGCAGCGCTTGATCTGGTAGAGCAGGCAAGGCCTGGTGCGGGTCTCGAAGACGGAATCGGTGCACGTCCGCAGCAGGAACGCCCGCTGCAGCGAGTTGATGGTGCGGCCGACCGCGCCAGCCGAGGCGAAGGGCCCGAAATAGTCGCCTTTTCGCGTGCGCGCCCCGCGATGCTTGAAGATGCCCGGGGCGCGGTGATCGCCCGTCAGCAGGATGTAGGGGAACGACTTGTCGTCGCGCAGAAGCACATTGAAGCGCGGGCGCAGCCGCTTGATGAGGTTCGCCTCGAGCAGCAGCGCCTCGATTTCGGTGCGGGTGACGACGAACTCCATCGTCGCCGTCTCGCGCACCATGCGGCCGATGCGGTTGGTGTGGAAGCGTCCCTGTGCGTAGGCCGTCACCCGTTTCTTCAGGTTGCGCGCCTTGCCGACATAGAGCGCGTCGCCGGCGGCATTGAGCATGCGGTAGACGCCCGGTGCATTGGGCAGCCGCCGCACCAGCGTCTGGATGAGGTCTTCGCCCGCCTTGCCCTCGGCGTCGCTGGGCTGCGTGTCCCAGTCGACGGAGGTGAACGGCAGGTCCGCGCCGATATCGGCAGCCGGTTCGGCCGGCGGCAGGTCGTCGTCCTCGTCCGTGCCCGGCATATAGCCGGCCACGTCGTCGGCGGCGCTGTCCTTGCGGGGCACCGGTGGTATTCGTGCAGCCGAAGCAGTCATTCGCGGATGCCTGCCACGTCTGCCGTCGCCCATGCAAGGTGCTGGCCGCCGTCGAGGGCGATCATCTGTCCGGTCACGGAGCGCGCCTCCCACAGATAGGCGATGGTCGCGCCGAACTCGTCGAGGTCAGGTCCGCGCCCCAGCAGCACTGCCTCGACCTGCCTGCGGAAGTCCTCGTCCGTCTGGCGCGCGCCCTTCAGCGTCGGGCCTGGTCCGATGGCGTTCACCCGCACGCGGGGGGCCAGTGCCTGCGCGAGCATTCGCGTGGCATCCCATAGCGTGGCCTTCGACAGGGCGTAGGAGAAGAGCAGCGGCGTCGGCTTCAGCACGCGTTGGTCGATGATGTTGACGACGAGTCCTTCCCGGTCATCCGGAAGCGACCTGGCAAGCGACCGCGCCAGCGCCAGCGGCGCCTTCACATGGATCGCCACATGCCGGTCAAAAACGGCCCAGTCCATGGTTTCGACAGTGTCATCCTCAAAGATCGAGGCGTTGTTGACCACGACGGAGACAGGACCGATCGCCTTGCCGGCGCGCTCTACGAGCGCCTCCGCCTCGGCGGTGTCGGTGAGATCGGCGCCGAGGATCACCACCCTGCCCGCTCCGCTTTCCGCCAGCCTTTGCGCCAGTTCCTCGGCCGCGGCGCGGGAGGTGCCGAAGTGAAGCGCAACGCCCCATCCCCGGGCCGCCAGATCCTCGGCGATCGCCCTTCCAATCCGGTGCGCAGCACCGGTCACGAGAACGTTCGGCCTTCGCTCGCTCACAGCCGGCACCTGGTCATTTCAAGGTATTTACCCACTTTAACCGCGCTTTAGGGTTACGGCCACATTATGGCCTTCCCCGGTGTCCAGGCACCGGTCGGCGCGGACGATGAAGCTGTCATATAGGCGCTGCAAACCCTTGCACCAAGCGGGTTCTGGCATGCCTGAAAGGGGCTGCTGACAGTGCCTGTTGCATGGGTGCAACGCCAGAAAGCAGCCGCAATCGTGCCCGGCAATCACCAAATTCTCGGTACGGTGCCGCCGCATTCGGAGCCGAAATTGGGATGGGCAGCGGGTTCCCGTTCCTCCCGACAGGGACCCGCCCGACACAGAACGCGTACAGAGTTCCTGGGTCCAGGAGAAGGAAATGTCAGTGAAGAACAAGATCATCCGGTCCACAGTGGCCGCAGCCGTGCTCGCGGCCTTCGCCGCGCCAGTGATGGCGGCCGACGTCGTGGACGAGATTCCGGCGCCGGCCGTTCCGATGGAGCAGCCGCCGGTGGCAAGCTGGACCGGCGCCTACGCAGGTGTCACTGCCGGTTATGGCTTTGCCGGTCGCAACGAGGTCAGCGGTGCGGACACCAATGTCAAGTCCGACGGCTTCGTCGGCGGTGGCTTCCTCGGCTACAACTACGACACGGGTGGCGGCGTCGTCGCCGGTGTTGAAGGCGATATCGGCTACAACGGCCTCAAGGGTGATCGCGATGGCTTCGAGGTGAAGAACGGCGTCGACGGCTCGCTGCGCGCCCGCCTCGGCTACACCATCACCCCCGACGCGCTCGTCTATGCCACCGCCGGTGGCGCCGCGAAGCACATGTCGGTCAGCGAAGCCGGTGAGAAGGACAGCGCCAGCATGCTCGGCTGGACCGCCGGTGTCGGCACCGACATCAAGATCACCGAGAAGGTGTTCGGCCGCGCCGAGTATCGCTACACCGACTACGGCGACAAGAACTTCGAAACCGGCACGGGCACCCACAAGGTCGATTCCCGCGACCATCGCGTGCTGTTCGGCGTCGGCATGCAGTTCTGATCCGACCACCACACAGCTTCTCGAAAAAGGCCGACCTGGAAACGGGTCGGCCTTTTTGCTGTCATGCGTACGGAACTTGCCGGCCCGCTCAGGCGGCAGGGGTGGACTCGGCGAGTGCCGGGAAGCGCTCGTCGAAGCGCTTGGCCCAGCGCACGAGCTTTCCACGGCCCTTCTCCCACCGGCCCGGGAAGCGCAGCGCCAGATAGCCGAGGCAGGCCCGCAGCGCGATGTGCCCGGCCGTTGGCTTGCGCGGAAGCCGCGGCAGGTCGGCATTCAACACGTCCAGAGACCGCGCCACCTTCGACCACTGCAGGTCGAGCCAGGGCTGGTGCACCTTCTCCTCCGGCCGGAAGCGCCGCTCGTAGACCTGCGCCAGCAGGCAGTCGCAGATGCCGTCGGCCAGCGCCTCGAGGCGTTCGGCCTCAAGCCGCTTGGCACCACCACGCGGAAACAGCGCGTTGCCGGACTCACGGTTGAGATACTGGGTGATGGCGCGGCTGTCGAAGATCCCCTCGCCCTCGTCGGTGACCAGGCAGGGGATCTTGCCGAGCGGATTCACGGAGGTGAGTTCTTTCGGCTGCGAGCTCGTATCGACCCGCACGAGTTCGAGCGGAATGCCCGCCGCCGCCGCGGCCATGCGGACCTTCGAGCTGTAGGGTGATGCGGGCGAGTAGAGCAGTTTCGGCATGAGATCCCTCTCCAATTTGCGGGAGCTTCCTACGGAAAGCCCGGGGGATCGACAAAGGCCAGCGCCGCAAGAACTATCCGCCACGCACCGGCGGCATGACCACGCGTCCGAGCGTGCAGGAGCGCCGTTCCGTCTCCGGGCAGGAGCGGAACCCGAGGTCCTTCGTGAGGCAGATGCGGACCTCGCGCAGATAGCGTCGGTCGCAGACGGGCGCGAAGCCGTCCGCATGCATGCCCGGGTTGGCATCGAGGAAGGCGCGCTCGACTTCCGCAGGCGAAAGCACCCGATAGTCGGCGAGCCGGCGGAAGGCGGGCGGAACTGTCACCCGCTCGCGGGCGCGCCGCACCAGCCGGAAATAGTCGCGCTGCGAGAGACCCGAGCACGTGCCGTGCTTGCGCCACTCATGGCGGATCAGTCCCCACGATGGAATCAGGTCGTAAAGGCTCCGCACGATGTCGCGGTCGACGTCGCGCTCGCTGGTGCGGCAGTCGGACGGGTAGCCGCGCTCGTATTGTGGCCAGAGGCCATGTACCACGAAGGCGTAAGGCCGGCCCATGGCGCATTGCTGGCGGTTGGCGTCTCTGCCTTCGACCTCGCAGTAGCTCGGCGACCACGATAGCGCCAGCACGTAGAAATCGAAATCGCCGCCGGGCCGCCGTTGCTGCGCCGCGGCAAGTGATCCGGTCAGGAGGAGAATGCAGACTGCCAGCGCCGCGACGCGGCGCGTTGCCTCAGCGCAGTACGCGGCAGCGACCGTTGTAGACATACCAGCGGTCGAAGCCGGACACACAGAACTCGACATTGTCGCCGATGCCCACGAAACCCATCCGGCCTTCGATCAGGTACCAGATCTCGCGGCTGTTTCCGTCCGAGAGCAGCACGGTGCCACCGCAATAGCGGCGGGAGATCTGATGATCCTCGTCCTCGGGCAGGTAGCGGTGCTCATGGATGTTGCGGAACTCGGTGATCGAGACCTGCGGCAGGTTCGGCACGTGCCTGACCTGGTAGTTGAAGCGCTCGCTGATGCGCGACAGGTGGCGCGCTTCCGCGCACTCGCCCCCATAGGAATAGCCGCCGCTCAGCATGTCGGCAGCGCCCGCCGCCGAAGCCCAGAGGGCCGCTGCCGTGACGGCTGCAAGCAGGAAAAGCGGTCTGGCCATCACGGAATCGTCCCCTCGTCCAGGAAATCCTTGGCGTGAGTGTCGCTCAGAGGGCCGGTCCCGGTCAAGCGCGCTCGGTTCCCGTGCTTTCCGCCGACCAGCGAGCGCCCTCGTCCTGCGTAAGCAGGCTGGTCAGCACCGGCATCATCACGTCCAGTTCCCCAGCCAGCGTATAAGGCGGGTTGACGATCAGCATCCCGCTCCCGTCCAGCGCCGGCAGTGTCGAGGGCCCGCGAATCTCCAGGCGGATGTCGAGAACGCGCGGCAGGCCAAGCCGCGCGACGTCGTCGCGGAAGGTCGCGACCGCCGTGCGGTGCTTGATCGGGTACCACAGCGCATAGACGCCGCCCGGCCAGCGCCGTGTGGCCTTGGCCAGGCCATCGACCAGCCGGCCGAACTCACCCGGCTCCTCGAACGGCGGATCGACGAGCACGAGCCCGCGCTTCTCCTTCGGCGGCAGATGGGCGCCGAGCGACAGCCAGCCGTCGAGTTCGATGACCCGGACCTGATGGTCGCCGGCGAAGAGCTGTCGCAGGCGGGCCGCGTCTTCCGGATGCAGTTCGATCGCCGTCAGCCTGTCCTGCGCCCTCAGAAGGTGTCGCACGAGAAGCGGCGATCCCGGATAGAGATCCCTGCCCTCCTTGCGGGTCTCTTCAACCGCGAACAGGTAGGGCGCAAGCAGGCGCGCGACGTCAGGCGGCAGGTCGGCCTCGAGTACCCGGCCGATCCCCCCGCGCCATTCGCCGGTGCGCGTCGAGGCGTCGTCCCGAAGGTCGTAGGCGCCCGCGCCGGCATGGGTGTCGATCACCCGGAACGCCTTGTCCTTGCCCTTCAGATACTCGACAAGCCGCGCGAGGATCGCGTGCTTCATCACATCGGCAAAGTTGCCGGCATGGAAGGCATGACGGTAGTTCACGGGTCAGGCTGCCCCGCCGCGACCCCAGCGCGGCTGCTGCTGTTTCGTATCGCCGGCGGTTTTGCGGCCCGCGGCCCGGCGCATGGCGATGACCAGGCCGATGAAGCCGATCGCCGCGATCGACAGGCCGACCGGCTGGGCGCGCTCGTCATAGGCGCCGATCCCGGCATGCATCACCAGGTCGACGCCGGCGATCTCGACGCCCTCCACCTCCCCAGGGCCGGCGGTGACGGCATAGGTGCCGTCGTCCGGGACATCCATCGGGCCGACGTCAATGGCGTAGATCCGGTGCGGGGTCTGCGGGGAATCGTCCCGGACCTGCGCGCGGCCGACGTTGAGCGCCTCGGCAAGCAGCGTCCTGCCGCCGCCGGAGACGGTGAGGGTAAGCACCGGGCGGGCCTCCGCATCCGGCGGCACCACCGCGGTCAGGTCGATGCGGACACGCACGGGCGATTCCGCCGTGTCGAGCGGCACCTCCACGGGGTGGAACCCGGTCGCGACGTCGTAGAGCTGCCACGAGCCGATCTCCCGGCCCTCGACCGACCGGGCTGCCCAGGGATAGACGAAGGCGAGGCCGGCGCCGATCAGCAGCAGGATGAAGAAGAATGTGCGCATGGGGCGGCTCTTTCACGCACCCGGCGCGGCGGCGCAAGGGGCGTCATGACTTTCGTACCCAGCGGCGGTCCGGCGTCTGCTGCCAGTAGGCCACCTCGTGTCCGGCCGCCTTCTGGTTCTTCCATTCGCGCCGCGCGCCCTCGAGCTGCATCTCGTCATGGCCGTCAAACATGAACACCAGGCGGACATAAGCCTCCACGTCGGGCGGGGGCGAGGCCCCGGCGACCAGGAAGCGCACCTCGGCCGCGTTGGGATTGGCGTGGCCATGCGTCAGCAGGATGGGCTGGGAGTCGGCGTGCGGCTCGTGCTCGCAGCCGTGGGCGAGGAAGGAATCCTCCCTGTAGGTCCACAGCCGCACATCGAGCGCGTCGCGCCGCTCGGGACTGCCCGTCTGGACGACGGCACGCCAGCCGCGCTGCAGCGTCTTCTCAAGCAGCCCCGGCAGGGCCTCTTCCAGCGTCGATTCGGTCAGATGATAGAAGAGGACTTCCGTCATCACGCCTCGTAGTAGTCGCGCACCAGCCTGTCGAGCAGCCGCACGCCGAAGCCGGAGGCCCAGGACTGGTTGATGTCGCTGCTGGGCGATCCGATCGCCGTGCCCGCAATGTCCAGATGCGCCCAGGGCGTGTCCTTGACAAAACGCTGCAGGAACTGGGCGCCGGTGATCGAGCCGGCATGGCGGCCGCCGGTGTTCTTCATGTCGGCGTTCCGGGTGTCGATCATCTTGTCGTATTCGGGCCCGAGCGGCATCCGCCACAGACGCTCCTGGGTTGCCTGGCCGGCCGTGAGAAGGTTGTTCGCCAGCTCGTCGTTGTTCGAGAAGAGGCCCGCGTGTTGGTTGCCGAGCGCCACGATCACCGCGCCGGTGAGCGTCGCCAGGTCCACCATAAAGCGCGGCTTGAAGCGGTCGTTCGCGTACCAGAGCACGTCGGCCAGCACGAGCCGGCCCTCTGCATCGGTGTTGATGACCTCAATGGTCTGGCCCGACATCGACGTCACGATGTCGCCGGGACGCTGGGCGTTGCCGTCCACCATGTTCTCGACGCAGCCAACGAGCGCCACGACATTGGCCCTGGCCTTTCGCGAGGCGAGCGTGTGCATCAGCCCGATAACCGCCGCCGCGCCGGCCATGTCTCCCTTCATGTCCTCCATGCTAGCCGCCGGCTTGATGGAAATGCCGCCGGAATCGAACACCACGCCCTTGCCGACGAAGGCGATCGGCGCGGCGTTTTTCTTGCCGCCGTTCCAGCGCATGATGATGAGCCGCGGCGGCCGGGCGGCGCCCTGGGCGACGCCGAGCAGGGCGCCCATGCCGAGCTTGCGCATTTCGCGCTCGGTCAGTACCTCGACCTCGACGCCGAGCGTCTCGAGCGCCTGGGCACGCGCCACGATTTCCTGCGGACCGAGCAGGTTGGCCGGCTCGTTGACCAGGTCGCGAGCCAGGCAAACGCCATCGACGACGCCGGAGATGGTGGCGAACGCCCGTTTCGCCGCGCTCGGATTGGCGCACTGGATCGTCACCTTCGCCGGCGGCTGCTGTGCGCCGCCGTCGGAATCGTCCTTGCGGGTCTTGTAGACGTCGAAGGAGTAGAGACGAAGCAGGATGCCGGCCGCCAACGAGGCCGCCATCTCGCCGCTCACCGAGACGTCCGGCACGTCCGCCACCACGGTCACCGTCGCAGCCCGCCGGAACTGGGCGGCCACGGCCCCGCCGAGACGCATCCAACCGTACTCGTCCAGCTCGGCCGGCTTGCCCACGCCCACCGCCACCAGCCGGTCGAGCGAAGAGCCTTCCGGGGCCAGCAGTTCGCAGGAAGTCCCAAACTTGCCATTGAATCCGGCGATCGAGAATGCGCGCGGCAACACGCCCGCCGGATCGCAGCCACGCGCCGCATCCGACACCTTGCCGCCGTCGGCAGCCAACACGATCGCAAGACCCTTGGTCGGCGACGCGATCTTTCCGAAGCTGATCATGGGTCTTGGCGACATGCTCTATCTACCTCGTCCATTGTCCCGACCACGTGGGCCCCATGAGACCATCAGGGTTTCCGGCGCGGTTGGCAAGCCGGCGGCATTTTCGCGCACCCGCGCAATTAACGAATCGCACACCATGCCCGTTGCCGGTACGTTAGCCATCAGTGCCGACAATTTGACCAGATTCTGAGTATGGGCTTGTCGTCGGTAACGGCCTCGGATTGTCTTGTCGCTGACGTGCCGCTAGGTTCCGCCCCCTCTTGCGGTGGCGCGAGCCCCCGCCGTAAGGAGCCACAAGCGTGGGCGTATGAAGGTCGTCGAACTCCATATTCTGAAGCGGACCGCGGCGACCTTCGGCGCTGCCCTGTTCTGGACGCTTGCCATCGTCTGGACGACGCAGGTGCTCGCCCGCATCGACCTCGTCACCGACAACGGCCAGTCGGCGCTGACCTTCTTCGAGGTCGCGACGCTGATTCTGCCGTCGATCATCCCGATCGTGGTCCCCTTCGCCCTCGTGATCGCCGTCGCCCAGACGCTCAGCACGATGAACGCCGATTCCGAGCTCGCAGTGCTCAGCGCCGCCGGCAGCGGCCCGATCACCGTGCTGCGGCCGATGATGGTACTGGCGGTGGCCGCGAGCATCTTCTCCTTCGCGGTGGACAACGGCGTGGAACCCTATGCGCGCGAGCGCGGTCGCCATCTCGTCGCGGCGGCGCGCGCCGACCTTCTCTCCCTCGTCATCCAGGAGGGGACCTTCAAGAAGGTGGACGACGGGCTGTTCGTGCAGGTCGGCGAGCGGCTTCCCGACGGGCAGCTCGGTGGCCTGTTCGTCGCCGATTCGCGCGAGGAGGGAATTGACCTCGTCTATTACGCCAAGCGCGGCGCTGTCGTCGAACGCGACAACAAGAGCCTGCTTGTGATGGACGACGGCGTGGTCCATCGAAAGACGCCGTCCGGCGACGTCTCGGTCGTGCGCTTCAAGTCCTACGTGTTCGACCTGTCGGCCTTTTCCAAGGCTGCCGATTCGATCACGATGTACGCGAAGGACCGGACCATCGGCTATCTGCTCAATCCGGATCCCAACGACGAGGTCTACCAGAAGAACCCCCGGTCCTTCCGCGTCGAGCTGCACCGTCGCCTCAGCGAGTGGCTCTATCCGATGGTTTTCGCCCTCGTCGGCGTGGCCGTCGCCGGCGGAACGCGCTCGTACCGCGACCGGCGCATCCATCCGCTGATCACCACGGTCGCCATCTCGCTCTTCGTGCGCTGGCTTGGCTTCTTCGTCACCAGCCAGGCGCAGTCGGCGCTGTGGCTCACCCCCTTCATCTATCTCGTGCCGCTCGGCATGTCGGCTCTCTCGGTGTGGTTCATCGCCACGAACCGGGTGATGGAGCTGCCTGCAGCCTGGGCGGACAGCATCGCCGATCGCGTGCGCGCTCTTGTCGAGCGCTGGTCGTCCTTCGGCCGCAACACCGCGAGCGAACGCGGATGATCGGCATCACCCTCGGACGCTACTTCTTCCTTCGCTACGTGACGATCACGGGGTGGATCTTCCTCGGGGTCTTCGCGCTGATCCTGCTGATCGACTTCACCGAACTGTCGAGCCGCACCTCGGACCTGCCAGGTTTCGCCTTCTCCACTGCCCTTCTGGTGTCGGTGTTCCGCGTGCCGATGATCGTCTTGCAGACGGTGCCATTCATCGCGCTGTTCGCCGCCATGGCGACGCTGATCTCTCTCAACCGCCGATACGAGCTGGTGATCGCGCGCTCGGCCGGCATTTCTGCCTGGCAGTTCCTGATTCCCCCCTGCCTCGGCGCCTTCCTCTTCGGGTTGCTGGCCGTGATGGTGCTCAACCCGATCGCCGCACACGGCTACTCCCAGTCCGAGGTGCTCGAATCGATCATCCGCGCCTCGAACTCGAACAAGGTCTCGGCTTTCTCCGCGCCATGGATCCGGCAGAAGACCGAAGGGGGCGACGCCATCATCGGCGCCCGCGCCATCCTGAACCGGGGCATGGAGTTGGCCGACGCTGTCTTCCTCGACATCGACGCGGACGGCGACATCGTGCGGCGCCGCGACGCCAAGCACGCCTACCTGCGCGACGGCTACTGGGAGCTGCAGGACGTCCGCTCGTTCCGGGACGGAGAGCGGGTCGAGGAGCTGGCCACGGACAAGGTGCCGACCAACCTTCGGCCGGAATTCGTGCAGGAGCGGCTGGCGCGGCCCGAAACGATTCCTTTCTTCGAGCTGCCGTCCAAGATCGAGGTCGCGCGCTCCTTCGGACTGCGCGCCAACGCCTTCGCCATGCAGTTCCATAGCCTGCTGGCGCTGCCCATGCTGCTCGTGGCCATGACGCTCATCGCCGCCACCGTGTCCATGCGTTTCGCGAGGATGGGTCAGTCGGCGACGATGATTCTGGGTGGCGTGCTCGCGGGCTTTCTGCTTTATGTGGTGACGGTATTAGTGAGGGCTTTCGGCAATGCGGGTTTTGTGCCTCCATTTGTGGCAGCCTGGTTGCCGGTTGTGATTGCATTGTTTTTTGGCGTGACGTTCCTTCTCTACAAGGAAGACGGCTAGTGGTTGCCCGCTTCTCCACCTCACGCTTTCGGGCGCGATTCGGTGCGATGACGGCGCTCGCGGTCGTTCTTGCGGCTGTTTCGGGCTTTGATGCGTCGGCTCAGGATGTCCGCAACCTCACCGAGGAACTCACCGAGGGCACCTCCGACGATTCGCGGATGCTGCTGGAGGCGGACACGCTGACCTACGACATCGACGAGGATGTCGTGACGGCGGCGGGTGCCGTTCGCATCGATTACAACGGCAACCGCCTGGTCGCGCAGAAGGTGGCCTACGACCGCAAGACCTCGCGCCTGCTCGCCAGTGGCGGCGTGGAGATCATCGACCGTACCGGCACCAAGGTCTATTCCGAGCAGATCGACATCACCGACGATTTCGGTGACGGCTTCGTCAACGCCCTGCGCGTCGAGACGACGGATAAGACCTATTTCGCCGCCGAAAGCGCGAGGCGCGAGGGCGGGGTTCTGACCACCTTCAACAACGGCGTCTACACCGCCTGCGCCCCCTGCGAGGAGCAGCCCGACAAGGCGCCGGTCTGGCGCATCAAGGCCCGCCGCATCATCTGGAACGGCCAGGCCAAGACCGTACGCTTCGAGCAATCCCGATTCGAGTTCTTCGGATTCCCGCTGGCGACGCTCCCGGCGTTCGAGATCGCCGACCCGACCGTCAAGCGCAAGTCCGGCTTCCTGCTGCCCAGCCTGCATTTCGGATCGGACCTCGGCTTTGGCGTCTCGGTCCCTTATTACCTCGCGCTTTCGCCGACCTACGACCTGACCTTCACCGGCACGGGTTACGCCCGCCAGGGCTTCCTCAGCCAGGTCGAATGGCGCCAGAGGTTCAACAGCGGCGAATACAATCTGAGGGCAGCTGGCATCCGCCAGCTCGATCCCGAAGCGTTCGACAGCGACACCGTCGATTCGGGACCGGACGGCCATCCGAACCACTGGCGCGGCATGGTCGCCTCGCAGGGCCGGTTCGAACTGAACCCACGCTGGACGTTCGGATGGGACGTCCTCGTCCAGAGCGATAAGGACTTCTCGCGCAGCTATGGCATCGAGGACTACAAGTCCTTCATCCACCGCTCCGAGGTGTACCTGACCGGCCTGAACGACCGGAACTACTTCGACACGCGCTTCATGCACTTCGAGGTGCAGGAAGACATCCTCGACAGCGACCGGCTGGCCACGAACGACACGCAGCCCTGGGTACTGCCGTCCTTCGACTACTCCTTTACGCCCGACGAGTCGATCGCTGGCGGCGAGCTCAATCTCGACGTGAACTCGCGCTCGATCTACCGCACCGAGCTCGACGACCTGACCTACGACACGGACGGTGGCGAGCGCACCGACGTGATCCCCGGCATCGAGGGCTATTCGGGGCGCGTGACCGCCGAGGGTGAATGGAAGCGGTCCTTCGTGACCGACGGCGGCCTCGTGCTGACGCCGCTCCTGGCCTTCCAGGCCGACACCACCTACGTCAACCAGACCAGCAACTCGGTGGCCGCGGTGAATGCGCTGGCGGCCGCCCTCCCCGGCGATGTCGCTACCGACATCCGCTCTGCCTACAACCGCTTCATGGCGACGGCCGGCATGGAGCTGCGCTGGCCGGTGCTGTTCTCGACCGCGAGCGCCTCGCACGTACTGGAGCCGATGGCGCAGGTCTTCGCACGCCCCAACGAGCCCTATGCCGGGCGTCTCGGCATCCCGAACGAGGATGCGCAGAGCTTCGTCTTCGACGCCACCACCCTGTTCGACCGCGACAAGTTCTCGGGCTACGACCGGATCGAGGGGGGTTCTCGCGCCAATATCGGCGTTCGCTACAGCGGCGTGTTCGGCAATGGCTGGGTGGCGAACGGCATCTTCGGCCAGTCCTATCACCTGGCCGGCGAAAACTCCTTCAGCTCGCCCGACCTGGTCAGCGCAGGCGCCTTCTCGGGTCTCGACACGGACCGTTCGGACTTCGTCGGTCTGATCGGCCTCTCGACGCCGCTGGGGTTCTCGGGCTCCATCAGCAGCCGTTTCGACGAGCAGACCTTCGAGGTGCGCCGCGCGGAAGCCAAGGCTGGCTTCTCCAACGACACGTTCAGCCTCGCCGGCAACTACGCGTTCATCCAGGCGCAGCCGCTCTATGGCTACTCGGACAACCGTCACGAGGTCGGCGCGGCCATGTCGCTGCGTTTCAAGGAGAACTGGCGCGTCTTCGGCGCAGCCAACTACGACTTGCAGACCTCCGTCCTCGTGTCCGACAAGATCGGGTTCGGCTACATGGACGAGTGCTTCGCTTACACCTTCACGATGGAAACCAATCGCGACGCGCAGCGCATCGACCGCGATGAGCGGACCTTCGGTTTCAGCATCTCCCTGAGGACACTGGGCGACATCGGCGA
>Ga0182741_1002549_pt1 | contig 20899 bp, 16 predicted proteins | sample eDN5th37CBELigOP_FD_128874 | JGI IMG/M metagenome (GOLD analysis project Ga0182741, IMG submission 128874) | Enriched Organic Plus compost microbial communities from Emeryville, California, USA - eDNA 5th pass 37_C BE-Lig OP (version 2) (version 2) ... | reverse complement strand
TGATGTCGTAGGTCGTCTTGTTGGTGGATGCGTTCTCGGGATCCTGGACCCATTCCACGGTGAACTTGATGTCCTCCGCGGTCACCGGCTCGCCGTCATTCCAGAGGAGCCCTTCCTGGAGGACCAGCGTGACGCCCGTGCCATCCTCCGAGAGCAAGCCATTCTCCAGCGACGGCACTTCCTGGATAAGGTTGGCGTAGAGGACGGCATCCGGCAGGTAATGCATGAGTGGCTCGAGCACGATCTGGGCGGCGTCGTAGTCCTTGTAGCCGGTAGAGACATGCGGGCTGAGCAAGGTCGGCGCCTGCCACTGGATGATGCGGAGGTCGCCACCCGCGCCACGTTCCTGGTTCTCCGTCCCCACCTCGGCACGATGCCCATTGGAGACGAACAGGTCGTCGGTGGCGGGTGACGGGCTTGCGTCCTGTGCCGCGCCATGCCGCGCCATCAGCCCGGCGACCGATACGCCGACGCCGAGCGCCGTTGCCCGCTGCACGAACGTCCGCCGGTCAACCCTGCCGGCACGAAGGTCATCGTACAGCCGTCGAACTGGTCCGGAAACCTCTCCTGTGTCCCTCATGTCTCTCTCCTCGAATCGAACGTCATAGATACGACGCGACCGCCACGACACGCATGTGTCGACGAGATTCGTGAGCCTGCGACGGCTCGCCCGGGAACAGCGGCGTTCCCCGCGAACAGGTTGTGAGGATTTTGGACATCCTATGCGCGGCGTATGTATCTGGCAACAGGTTGTCGAGGGGAAATTTTGACATGGAAATGTCATCATTGCGCACGGCGTATGATTATGTCACGATTACCATATTGGGACCCCGTTCATCCTGCATTCACCGCGTCCGAAGCACCGGACGACGCCCTTTCGCCCTGTGGAGGTCCACTGATGGGCAGACGCCTGCATCTCCATCGCTCGCCTACCTTTAACCGGCGCGCCGCGGTCACCGGACTTGGCGTGGCTGCCGCGCTCGGCCCGCACGGGCTTGCACGACCGCTCCTCGCCCAGGACGAAACAGGCTCGTCCGCGCCCGAGACCGACCTGGTGCTGTGGGCATGGGGCGGCGCGACCACATCGACCTCGTTCACCGTGCGGGCCGCGCTGAAAACGACCGCACCCGACGCGCAATTGGTCGTGAGCGAGCGCGACGACCTCGCCGACGCCTGGATGATCCCGCCGCTGAACGACCCCGCCACCGAGGAGGTGCTCGCCTTCTCCGTCGACGACCTGGAGCCGGACACGGATTACTGGTACGCGGTGTCGGGCAATGGCATCACCGAGCGCTTGATGCAGGGGCATGTGCGTACCTTCCCCGACGGGCCGGCGACGTTCACCTTCGCGTTCAGCGCCTGCGCGAACACGGGATCGAACGCGCGGGTCTTCGAGACGATCCGGGAGCTGGAGCCGCTCTTCTTCCTGCACACCGGCGATTTCCACTACGGGGATATCGAAGAGAACGATCCGGCGCTCTACCGGGAGGCATTCGACGCGCAACTGGTCTCGCCCCGCCAGTCGGAGCTCTACCGGTCCACGTCTGTCTCCTATATCTGGGACGATCACGACTTCGGGCCGAACAACTCGGACCGGACCTCCCCGGGACGCGAAGCGGCGCAGGAGAACTACCGGGACGTGGTTCCTCACTACCCGGTGCCGGACGACGGCGCAATCTACCAGGCGTTCACGGTGGGACGGGCGCGGTTCATCATGACCGACAACTACTCCTACCGGAGCCCGGACGATGACGAGGATGGACCCGACAAGACGATGCTGGGCGAGCAGCAGAAGGACTGGATGAAGGAGGAGCTCCTCGCGGCCAGCGGCTCGTATCCGGTGATCGTCTGGGTGAACTCACAGCCGTGGATCTCCATCGCCGGTCCCGATGGCGACGGATGGGGCCCGTTCGCCACGGAACGCGAGGAGATCGCGACCTTCATCGTCGAGAACGGGATCGAGGGGCTCGTCATGTTGAGCGGCGACGCCCATATGCTGGCGATCGACGACGGCTCGAACAATACCTATGGGCCGAACGGGGGCGCGGGGTTCCCGGTTTTCCATGCGGCGGCGCTGGATCGTGACGGGTCGGTCAAGGGCGGGCCGTACAGCGAAGGGACCTATCCGGGGCCGGGGCACTTCGGGGTGATGACGGTGCATGACGAGGGCGGCGACGGCGTCGAGATCACGTGGAGCGGGCAGAACAAGGACGGTGAGGAGTTGCTGCGGCACCGGTTCCGGCTCGCTGCATCGGGGAGCGCCACTCCGGCTGGCTCGGATTGACGTTCGCGCGAGGTGATCATGATCATGCTCAATTCGTGTTGCGGATAGGAGGTCGTATTAATACATCAAATTCAAGATGCCCAAGTTTCCGGGTATGGGGGAAACCTGGGCATCTTGGATGGTGGCGACTTGTGGCGAGGAACACGTCAAGGCGTCAAGACGCCAGGTTTTTCCGGGTATGGGGAAACCTGGCGTCTTGACGTGTGGGCGGTGCCGAGGCTGCGGAGGCGTGTTGGTTCATGGCGAATAGGGTTGCCGGCTGGATCGCTTCGCGTAGGGTCCTTCGCATTCGCTCAGGATGACGGGGGCCTTTTGGTGCGGGGCGGGCGGGTGCTGCGGACATGGGACGACATTGCGGCGCGGGCGTGCGGGTCCAGGCGTGTGTGGCCGCCGCAAGTCGTCCCGTACCGAGATTGGTGTGTTTGACATCGGCGCACGTCGATCCGCACTGCGAGGCGCGCTGGAGCAAGGCGAGGAGGGCATGCATGCCGAGACGCTTCGCGTTGGATCCTCCGGCCGAGCCCGTGGGGCGAGAAGCGGCAGCGAGCCCTTGCTGCGCTCAGGATGACGGGGATCTTCGGGGGCGGGGCGGGCGGACACGGGGTCCGCCCCTACAGTGTGCGAGAGGCGGGTGGCGGGTAGGGACGACCCATTCGACAGGCTCAGGGCAGGCTATTGCGGCGTCAATGTACGGGGCCAGTGGTGTGCAGCCGCCGCAAGTCGTCCCGTACGGGCAGGAGGGTGTCCGGATATCGCCCTGCGGGCGATGGGGCCGACTCTATGTCGGCCCCATCGGTTGGGTACTCCCGGGAAGAGCGGAAGACGGTTCCTCGTTCAACCCTTCGCGGTGGGTCCTTCCTCGACGATGGCCTACGGGCAGCCTACGCGTCGGCGAAGTTCCAGTTGGCGATGTTCCAGTAGTCGTAGGAGAACGGCGCGAGCTGGATGTTCTCGTGGCGGAGCTGGCGCGACATGCCGCGCGGGGTGCCGACGAGGATCAGCGTGATGATGACGTGATTCAGGATGATCTCGTCGTTCATCGCGATGAAGAGATCCGCCAGCGCGTCGGGATCGGTCTCCTTCTGCGCCGCTTCGAACAGGGCGTCGTACTCCTCGCTCTGCCAGCGCTGGATGTTCTGGCCGGTCCAGTCGTTCTCCCTCTGGGCGATGTTGCGGCCGTCCGGACCGGCGTACCAGGTCTCCATGAAGGAGATCGGACGCGGGCCGCTGGGGACCGACTTGAACATGTTGACGTCCCAGTAGAAGTGACCGAGATTCTGGTCGTTGCCGGCGGAGCCGTCGTAGAAGACGCCGGGATCGACCTGTTCGATCTGGACCGCGAACCCGACCTTTTCGAGGTTCGCTTTCACGATCGCCTGCGTCTTCTGGCTGAGTGGATTCGTCTCTGTCGCGTACGTCATCTCCAGACGCACGCCGTCCTTCTCCCGGACGCCGTCATCACCCGCGACCCACCCGGCGTCTTCCAGGATCTGCGCCGCCTTTTCCGGGTTGTACTCCCAGTCGGTGTTCGGCGAGTAGACCGTCGGGTCACCCTGCACGATGTTGGTGGCGACCGACATGTCCTCGCCGTAAAGCGAATCGAGGATGATCTGCCGGTCGATAGCGACCGCCATCGCCTCGCGCACGGCATCGTCGGTGAAGAACGGGTGCGGCGTGTCCTTGTGCGACCGCTGCCCGTCAACCTCGGTGTGCGGGTCCGAGAAGTTGATGTTGATCCGCTCCACCGTCGCGCCCGGGTAGGGGATGATCATGCCCGGGCCGTCCTCGCTCTCAAGGCTACGGAGCACGGAATCCTCCGCCTGCAGATACCAGGCGTAGTGGAACTCGCCGGTCTGGAGCACCGACCGCGCGGCGCTCGCCGGATCACCGCCGCCCTTGAGGAGGATGCGCGAGAAGAACGGCTTGTTCGGCTCGCGGTAGTTCTCGTTGGCGACGTACGTCACCTGGTCGTTCGGCGTGAAGCTTTCGACGACGTATGGCCCGGTCCCGACCGGCGCCGACAGGAAGGCATCGTGCGCCTCGCGACCGCCTTCGAGGATGTGCTTCGGGTAAACGTAGCCGGTGCTGGTGCCGGTAAACGGCGTCATCCAGAACGGGTTCGAAGCGGAGAACGTCACCAGGGCCGTCAGCTCGTCGATCACCTCGACGCTCGAGATCGGCTCGAACTGGGTGAAGTTGACGGAGCTGTTGTCCGGGTTCTGCACCCACTCGACCGTGAACTTCACGTCCTCCGCGGTAAACGGCGTGCCGTCGCTCCAGACCACATCGGGCAGCAGCGTCAACGTCGCCTCGGTCAGGTCCTGGGACAGGAGCCCGTTCTCGACCGTCGGCACGTCCGTGACGAGGTTCGGGATGATCGTCGAATCCGGCGTGTAGTGCATCAGTGGCTCGACAACCGGAAGCGCCGCGAGGAAGTCCTTCACACCGTTGGAAACATGCGGACTAAGCTGTGTCGGCGCCTGCCACTGGATGAGCTTCAGCTCGCCGCCCTCGCCCCGGGTCTGGTTTTCGGTCCCGACCGTCGACCGCGAGGAATCAGGGCTCTCCTCACCGGCGGGCGTCGCGTCCTGGGCCCCGGCGCCATGCGTAATCATCGCGATCATTGGCGCGGCCACACCGAGCGCCGCGGAACGCTGGGCGAACGACCGGCGGTCGATCTTCCCGACGCGGAATGCATCGACGAGGTGGCGGAACGGTCCGGTGGGATGCGGGGAACGGGTCATCTGCGGCTCCTTGTGCGTAACGGTGCGCCTGCCGTATGGAACGCCGGGAACGGTCCCGGTCGAACGGAACGCGCATATTCCAGATATGCGATATGGCCGATAGTGTCATCCTATGCGCGACCATCCGGGAGCGCAAGACAGCCCTCCCCCTTCCCACCATTCCGCAAACCTGCGAACTCCGATAAACTTTCCGTAACGTGAACATCGGATTTTTGAGAAGGATTTTTGCCCGCCACCATGACACAGTCGAACCCGGAGTCGTTTCCACGCCCATTGCCCGCCACTGCGGTGACGTTACCGGTCGCCATCGTGGCGCTCGCCGGAGCGATCGTTCTCGGCCTCATCGCCCGTGGACCGAACGTCCTCGGATGGGACGTCGATATCACCGTCGCGGTCCAGCGCATGGACGGACGCGTCTCCGACGCCGCGGCGGATATCGCGAACGTCCTCGGGTCAACATGGTTCGCCGCACCGGCAATCTCTGTCGCGTTGGTGATTGCCGCGGTCAAACGTGCATGGCCGACGCTTCTTTTCCTGATCTCGCTGCTCGTGCTGCGGCTCGCCGGCACACAGGTCAAGCCGATCTTCGATTCGCCTCGCCCGACCGAGGACCTCGTGACGATCATCGGGACATGGGAGGGCACCGGCTACCCCAGCGGGCACGCGATGTCCTCCTCGACGCTCGCGCTCGGGCTGGCCGTCATCGCGTGGCAGTGGATCCCCTCGCGCCCGCTGGCCCGCATCGTCATCGGCGTCCTCGTGGCCTACACGCTCCTGGTTGGCTGGGCCCGGATCTGGACGGGGGCGCATTGGGCGTCGGACGTGATCGGTGGATACCTGTTCGGCATCGCGATCGTTGCCTTGTCGGTACTAATTGTGGAGAGGTTTTCCCGGAACCGACAGACACCCGCCGCTACGTGAATCGGAGCCAGGCGTAGGCCGCGACCCCGACGATGAGGCCCAGCATCGCGACGAAGCGCGCGAGGAAGTCGATGGGCCCGTTCGATCGTCCGCGCAGGATCTTCGGCGCAGCCCAGACACGAATGTCGAAGAACGGGAGGAGCGGCCTGATCCCGGCGTGCGTCCACGCGTCCGCGACCAGATGCGAGAGGAAGCCGAGCGCGAACGCGATCGTCCATGGCCGGATGGCGGCATCCGGCAGCGCGACCGTCACGCCGAGGATAGTGAACGTCGTGGTGGCGAGAATGCCGAGCACGGCGAAGAGACCGGCGGTCAACGCCATCCCGAGGGGGATGCCGTGAGAGGCGCCGCGATGGCGGAGGCGGAAGGACCGGCGGAGATCCGAGCGCAGGTCGAACCAGTCGGGAAAGCCGCCGCCGACCATGCCCCACCAGATCGTGCCGAGGGCGATCCCCGGAGACAGCGGAACGGCGATGGGCATCGCCACCGCCGCTCCGAGCATCAGGTGCGTCACGCGTTTCATACGGTCGAGTGTACCCCGGATCGGGAGTGCACGTACACTCCGAGCCACGTCATCCTGCGTGATCCGTCTCCGTTAATGCGTCCTTCTCCGGGCCGTCATCCCGACCAAGCGGACCGGAGGTTCGCGCGTGGAGGAATCTTTAGTGAGGCGAGATCGGATTCAGCCCGAGAAAAAGATCCCTCGACACGGTTCGCCTCGCTGCGGCTCGGCTCACCGGCTCTGGATGACGGAGATGGATGGCCGCTCTAGTCCGCGACCGTGGCCTCTTCGGCGACCGCCGAGCCGGCCGAATCCGGGAAGTGCGGAAGCACTTCCTCGATCAGGCGCGCAAGCTGCTCGCGCTGGTTCCACGAGGTGATGCGCAGGGTAATGCCGTCGAAACCGATGGCTTCGTAGGACTTGATGCGCTCGATCACCTGCTCCGCCGTGCCCTGCGAGGTCCAGCCCTGAACGAAGGGTTCCGGGTAGTCCATCGTGTAATAGGCGTCGAGGAACTTCTTCGACTCGTCCGTGGCCGCCGCGAGATCGTCGGTCAGGTTCACGTTGTGATAGAGGTGCGTGAAGACGTCCTTGCCAGCCTCCGCGGCCTTCGACTTCAGGTCGTCGATGCGCCAGGCGAGGTCATCATGCTGCCACTTGGACGTCTGCCAGCCGTCGGCGTACTTCACGATCCGGTTGTGGGCCTTCTCGATGAGGTCCGGGCGGTCTGCCGGCGGATGCACCGCGAGCCAGATCGGCGTGTCCGCACCATGCACCGGCTTTGGGGCGATGCTGACGTTTTCGAAGGAGAAGTGCTTGCCCTGGAAGCTGACGTCGTCTTCCCCCCAGAGCTTCCGCAGGATCTGGACGCCTTCGGTCACGCGGCCGACCCGGGTGGACGGCGTTACGCCGTAGTAGTCCAGCTCCACATTGACGCCGGCTTGCACCACGTTGCCGTTGCAGGCGACGAGGATGGTGCGGCCGCCGGCAAGCTGGTCAAGGCTCGCCCACTGGTCCGCCAGCAGGATCGGATCGCGCAGCGGGAAGCTCGCCATGCATGCCGGGCCGAGCTTTACCTGCGAGGTACGCGATGCGATGGCCGAGAGCAGCGTGATCGACTCCAGCCGTGGCTTGGCCAGCAGGCTGTCCCCGACCCACACGCTTTCGAACGCTCCGGACTTGTCGGCGATCTCGGCGAGATCGACCAGCTCCGCCGGGGTCGTCGCCCCGAGCAGCACGCCACGATTCGGAAGTGTCAGACCGATCTTGATACCCATGAGTGCGTCCTTCTTTCCATATAAGGATTGCTGTTTGCTACCGACCTTCGGTCGTCCGGGTCGATATGGAATCGACCCCTACCGGACGTGCCGAATCCCGGCTGCCTCTACGCGAGAACCCCTGCGTCCGCGACGACGAGCACCCGCGCGCCGTGTGTCAGGCGTTCGTCGAGCAACGCGCCCTGACCGTCCGGCGAGGCAAGGGTGACCTCGTACGGCAACTGGCCGCGCTCCTCGAGGTAGGTCCGAAGCTCGGACTCCCGCTCGCTCGGCTGGACCGCCTCGATCCACGCCCGGCCGATGGGGAAGCGCCGGACGCGCGCGATGTCGTGCAGCGTGCTTTCCACCTCGACGCCGTCATGCCCGGTGAGCGCCGCGAAATCCTTCGTCGCCGCGTCGATATCGGCCACGACAACGGTGATCCCGGCCACCCCGACGACACCGTTCGGATGGACCGCCGCGTCACCGTCCGGCACCCGCAGGGTCCGCTCGGTGAGGTCGTGGCAATAGAACGGAAGATGCGAGGGCGCCTCCTTCGTGCCGGGATAGCGGATGGTCTGCCAATCGATGCGTTGTCCGTCCGGCCGGAACCGGCCACCGTCGATCGGGTCGCTGTAATCGAGGCCCGCCGCGCGGAGCGCCTTCACTTCCTCGACGAGGTCGTCGGTGCGCAGCGCATAATCGACGAATCCCTCGCCCTTGGCCAGCGTCTTCGGCCAGTGGGTGCCGTGGCCGCTGGCATCGCCCTTGAAGGCGATCAGCTCGAAGTAGGAGCCGTCCTGGAATGTCACCAGCACGTTGTGGCTGATACCGTTCTTGTGCGCGCCGCCTGGCGTGACCGTGAATCCGGCGGCGGTGTAGTCGGCGATCGTCTGGTCGAGGTCGTCAACGGCGATCACGAAATGGTCGAATCCTGTAGGCATCTCAGTTCTCCACGTTCACGAAACGAATCGACAGGTGAGTTAGATGACTGGCGAGAGCCAGATCATTGCACGCGTACACGTGGGTCGATCCACCCGTACACGAGATCGATCACGAGGTTCGTGACCACCGCGATAACCGCCACGATCAGGACGGCCGTCATGACCACCGGATAGTCGCGCGTCAGCGCCGCCTGTGTCGTGACCCGCCCGAGCCCCGGCAGGCCGAAGAGCATCTCGATGACGACCGAGCCGCCCAGCGTGATCGGGATCAGCGAGCTGAGCAGCGATACCACCGGGAGCAAGGCGTTCCGCAAGGCATGGCGCGAGAAGACGGACGTTTCCGACAACCCCTTTGCCCGCGCCGTGCGAACGAAGTCCTCGCGCAGGACGCCGCTGAGCCCGTCGCGCAGGTACCGGGCGAAGATCATCGCCGGGCCGAAGGCCGTCACCACGACCGGCATGACGAGGTAGGGAATGGACTTCGTCCCCGCGAACCCGATCGTGCCGATGGGCGCGATGCCCGAGCCGGGCAGCAACTGCCACCGCTCCGTGAAGAGCAGCACCAGGACCAGACCGAGGACGAACGACGGCACCGCGAGGCTCGTCGTCATCGAAACGGAGACGATGCGGTCGAACCAGCCGCCAGGCTTGCGCGCGGCCAACGTCCCGAGCGGCATCGCCACCACCAGCGCGATCGCCAGCGCCGCCCCGCCAACGATCAGCGTCACCGGCAACGCGTCCATGACGACCTCCAGCGCCGGCTGCTTGCTCTTGAAGGAGCGCAACTCGCCGGTAACCATGCCGGTCATCATCGAGGCGTATTGCACGGGCAACGGCTTGTTCAGCCCGAGGTCCTCGCGGACCGCCGCCCGGTCCTCCTCCGACACCATCGTCGGGTCGACGACCAGCGCGACCGGATCACCCGGTGCGAGCCGGAAGATCATGAACGTCAGCAGCGAGACGCCGAGGAGGAGTGGAACAATCTCGGCGAATCGGGTCAGCCAGTACTTCATGCCGCCCCCTTTCGCGTGCGCGGATCGAGGAAGTCACGCAGCCCCTCGCCGAAGAGGTTGAACGCCAGCACCACGATGAAGATCGCCGCGCCCGGGATCCCGACGAGCCACCAGGCCTGCCGCATGAAGTCGGCGCCCTCGGTCACCATGTTTCCCCATGTGGGCGTTGGCGGCTGCACGCCCAGGCCGAGGTAGCTGAGGCCCGACTCGATCAGGATGTTGTTCGCCACGCGGATCGTCGCGCTGGCGATGACGATCGGGATGAGCTGCGGCAGCAGGTGCCGCACGACGATCCATCCGTCCGACGCTCCGGTCACCCGCGAGGCGGTCACGTAGTCGCGATTCCGGAGCCGCATGATCTCGCCGCGCACGACCTTCGCGTTGATCGGCCACGATGTGAGCCCGATCACCACGATCAGCAGCCCGATGCTGCGGCCAAAGGTCGCCACCGTCAGGATCAGCAGGAAGAACGTCGGGATCACGAGGACGACGTCGGTGATCCGCATCAGGATGCGGTCCGCCCAGCCACCGTAGTAGCCGGCGATCGCGCCGACCGCGACACCGACCACCACCGTGATCAGCATCGAGAGCAGGCCCACGGACAGCGACACACGCCCGGCGTAGACCAACCGGCTGAACGTATCCCGCCCGAACGAATCGCCTCCAAGCCAGTAGCCGGATTCGCTGGACGGTGGCGCGAGCCGCATGAGCGGGTTCTGCACCTCCGGCGGATTCTGCGCGATCCAGGGCGCCAGCAGCGCCAGGAGCGACACGATGACGATGATCGCCCCGCCGATCGTCATCCGGGGATGCGCCCCGAACCGGCGGAGCCATCGCAACGCCGGCGAACCGGACGCCGCCCCTCCGAAGCGCTCCCGGGCGAGGTCCGGCAACGGCACCGCGCCGGTCACGTCCGGCAATGCGTGCATGGACATCGTCCTTCTCCTCGTTGATGCCACGACCTACTCCGACCAGAACCAGTCGCCGACCTTGCGCCAGCGAAGGTAGTTCGTCGGCAGGTCCGGCACGACCAAACCGGCACTGTACGCGGTCACCTCGTCCGGGTTACCGATCCAGAGATGCGGCACGTCCTGCGCGATGACCTCCTGCCACTCGTGGTAGAGGCGCACGCGCTCCTCGCGGTCCACCGTCGACGCCGCCGCCATGATCAGCTCGTCCGATTTCGGGTTCTCGTAGCTGTTGCGGTTGTTCGCGCTGAGGAAGTAGCCCGGCAGGGCGTAGTGCGGATCGGTGTAGTAGCTGTACGGCACCCACATCGCGATCGCGTCGAAGACCTCGGTGGTATAGAACTGCGACTGCAACGTCGGGAAGTCGAGGTACTCGACCTGCGCGTCGATCCCGGCCTCGCGCCACTGCTGCTGGATCACCAGCGGCCAGTCCTGGCTCTGCGTGTGCAGCGTGAAGGAGAACTTCTCGCCGTCCTTCTCTCGGATGCCGTCGTCCCCGAGCGTCCAGCCCGCCTCGTCGAGCAAGCGGGCGGCCTCCTCCGGATCGTTGTCGTAGAGCGTCGTGTCGGTCTTGGTGACGTCCCAGTCGTAGGGGAATGGCGAGTTGTAGATCGTCGCGCGGCCCTGCCAGATCGCATCGACCAGCTCCTGCCGCCGCAGCGCGTACGACAGCGCTTTACGGACGTTCACATCCTGGAAGAGCGGCTTGGCGAGGTTGAACTCGATGTACCGGTTCTCGAGTCCCGGTCCCTGCCGGATCTGGATCGATGGGTCACCCTCCAGCGAGTCGAGCCCGACCAGGGAGATCTTCCCGGCATTCAGCTCGCCGGAGCGCAGCGCGGTGATGATGCCGTTGTCGTCAAGCCCGGAGGTGCGCAGGACGAGAGTGTCGGCAGCGGGGCGTCCGGCGTAGTAGTCCTCGAACGCCTCGCCGATGTAGCTGTCCCCGGCCTGCCAGGCGACGAAGCGGAACGGCCCGGTCCCGACCGGGTTGCGGGCGTACTCGTGCTCGAGGATCTCGCTGACCGGGACCTCGCCGAGGATGTGCCGGGGGACAATGTACTGGTTGGAACCGATGGTGAGGAACGGCGCCCAGGGCTGATCGAGCGTCACCTCCACCGTCAGGTCGTCGACGACCGTGATGCCCTCGACCTCCTCGGCCTGGCCGTCCCGGAACGCCTGGGCGCCGGTGATCGGCTGGAAGAAGCTGAAGAGCTGCGCCGATGAGAGGTTCTCCGGGTGCGCGATGAGCTCCCACGTGAACTTGACGTCGTTCGCGGTGAACGGCTGCCCGTCATGGAACGTCACGCCCTCCCGCAGGTGGAAGACGTAGTGCGTCCCGTCCTCGTTCTCCTCCCACGACTCGGCGAGGTCCGGCTCCGGCGTCAGGTCGGCGCCTGGCTGGGTGAGGCCACTGAAGAACGCGACCGTCGGCTCGATCACGGTCGAAAAGGAACTGAACGGCGGAACGAGGTGCGAGCCTTCCTGCCGCACATCGTAGATGATCGTGCCGCCCTCGCGGCGTTCCGGCGTCTCCTGCGCCGCGACATTGCCTGCGGCGAGGCCCGACGAGGCCGCTCCGGCGGCCAGTCCGGCGACGCCGACGCGCTGCAGGAACGAGCGCCGAGAGAGGGCTGCGTCGAAGAAATTCCTCGGTGACATGATCGATATCTCCTGAAAAAAGGCCCACGAAGCCAGGCCGTGCGCCCGAAATCGACGAAGGCGACGACAAACCAGGACGCAATGCGCCTGGAAAGGGTCAGGTTGTGTGCTTAAGGGGTCCCTGCGTCAGCGCAGGGAGGAGATCCGCGCAGAGGGGGATCTCAGCACATACAGACGCAGGTACAGCGCCCGGTGCCGAGACACATCGGGGTGACGCCGGTGGAGGCGTCGTTGTGCTTGTTCCGGCCGGGGTAGGCCGAGTTCTGGTTCCGGGCGGGGAACCCGGAGCTTCCTGGAGTTGTGAGACTGTGTCTACCGTGAGACCGCATACAAGAAAACCCTCTCATCTTTCGGATGGGGGGAGTGGACACGCGTCACGCTCGTGACGCTGCGCACGCCCTCATCTTCCAGGCCATACCTGACGGAATTAGCACCTGCCCACAGTGGGTGGTTGCTGGAGCTTCACCGGGCCGTTCCCTCTGCTCCTCTGGATGAGATCGTGTGATATTCGGTTGTTCGCTAATCCTAGATTGCCCCTGGTGCCGTGTCAATAGCCAGTTCCCGTTGGATAGTATCGCCATGCCACGGCATTGCTCAGCGGGGAAGCAGCCCCTGGAGCAGTATCCCGGTGATCGCCTCCGCCACCTCCGGCGTCGGGGAAGGGATGTCGGCCTGGAACTTCGCGATCTGCATCTGGCCGACGAACGCGCTGAAGCAGACCTGCGCGATCAGCTTCGGGTCGCCCGGCGCCAGCTCTCCATTCCGGATCGCCTCCGCCACCGTGTCCTCGAGGTAGGTCCACGGCCGCTCGTAGGTGTCCCAGAACGCCCGCTGCCGCGCCGCGTCGACATGGCGGTGAAAGTCCCCGAGCAACCGGCTGAGATCCGTCCGTTCGACGCCGTACAGCACCGTCGCGAAGGCCACCAGCTTCTCGCGGATCGTCTCGCCCGCCTCCACCGACCGTACGAGCTCGCCCTGCGAACGGCCGAACCGGTCCCGCATCATCTCGACGAAGAGATCTTCCTTGTGCTGGAAGTGGTGGTACAGCGTCGCCTTCGTGATGCCTGCCTCCGAGGCGATCCGCTGCATGGACACGCCGGAGTACCCGGATTCCGCGAACAGCCGGAACGCCGCATCGAGGATGCGCTCCCGCCCTCCTGCCGGCGGCTGGCCCGTTTGGTCTGCCTCTGTCGTCGCCCGCTGTCCCACGTTCGCTTCTCCGATGCTGGCCCATTTGACGCGATTACTCGCGGTAAGTATAGTTGCCAGTCGCGACCCGACCAACCGTTCGGTCGGGAGACCGGAACACCCGTTCACACCACATCAGGAGTCACATCGTGGCACGTAGCGCACCAGCCGGATCGGTCGATACCGGCCATCATGACGACGGCCCACAATACCTCCCCCACGAACAGATCATCAGCGTCATGTTCGGGATCATGGCCGGCACCTTCCTCGCGGCGCTGGACCAGTCCATCGTCGGCGTCGCCCTGCCACGGATCACCAGCGACCTTGGCGGGCTGGAGCACCTTTCGTGGGTCGTCACTGCCTACCTGCTGACGTCTACCGCCTCGACGCCGCTCTGGGGCAAGATCTCCGACCTGTATGGCCGGAAGCGCATCTACCAGCTCGCGATCATCATCTTCCTCGTCGGCTCCGCGCTCTGCGGTCTCTCGCAGAACATGCCTCAGCTGATCATCTTCCGCGCCATCCAGGGTATCGGCGGCGGTGGTCTCATGGCGATCGGCCTCGCGATCATCGGCGACATCATCCCGCCGCGTGACCGCGGTCGCTACCAGGGCTACTTCGGCGCCGTCTTCGGCGTGTCCGCCGTGGCTGGTCCGCTGATCGGTGGCTGGCTCACCGACGTCATCAGCTGGCACTGGATTTTCTACATCAACGTCCCGATCGGCGCCGCGGCGCTGGCCATCATCTCGGCGCGACTGAACCTCCGGCTGGTCCGCCGCCAGCACGTCATCGACTACACCGGCGCGACCCTCGTCGTGGCCGCCGTCTCCGCGCTGCTGCTCTACCTGAACTGGGCCGGTGGCAATTGGGGCTGGACCGACGCCCGATCGCTCGCGCTCGTGGGCGCCTCAATCGTCCTGACGGCCATCTTCATCGCTGTCGAGATGCGCGCCGTCGAGCCGATCCTCCCGATGCGGCTCTTCCGCAACGACATCTTCTCGATCAGCAACGCCTTCGGCTTCATCTCCGGTCTCGCGATGTTCGGCGGCATCATCTTCCTGCCGCTCTACTTCCAGGGCACGCTCGGCATGAGCCCGACGCGCTCGGGCCTCGCGATGCTGCCGATGGTGGTCGGCATCTTCACCTTCTCGATCACCACTGGCATGCTCATTACGAAAACCGGCAGGTACAAGATCTTCCCGATCGCCGGCTCTGTCCTTATCGTCGGCGGGCTCCTCCTGCTGAGCCGGCTGCAGGTCGACACGGCGTACTGGTACATCGCGATCTCCGCCTTCGTCTTCGGCGCGGGGTTGGGCCTCACGATGCAGCCCATGATGGTTGCGACGCAGAACGCCGTGCCCTTCCGTGACATGGGCGTTGCCACCAGCGCCATCACCTTCACGCGATCGCTCGGCGGCGCGATCGGTACGGCCATCTTTGGCGCGATCCTGAACACCCGGCTTGCCGATCATCTCGAGGACGGCTTCGCCGCGCTCGGCACCGGCGCGGCCAACGTGCCCCAGCTCGAAGCGTCCGCCGAGGCGACGGGCGACATCCAGGCGATGCAGAAGCTCGAGGAGCCGATCCGCGGCATCGTCCTCGGTGCCTACACGGATGCGATCACCGACCTGTTCATCGTCGCCGTCCCGCTCGTGTTGATTGGACTGGTCGTCGCGTCCTTCCTGCGGGAGATCCCGCTCAAGACCGGCAATCCGCAAGAGGGCAACGCCCCGGACGGACCGACGGTCCCGGCGCCGACCGTCCACTAACGCGGATTCACCTGAAAGTGGCCCGGACCGTTGATGGTCCGGGCCACTTTCCTGCGACAATGCCTCCAAACGGACGGGCGGAATCAGCCTTCCGCCCCTCGCACTACAGCCAGGGAGGCAAGGCATGACCGAATCCAAACCTGTCGAGAGCTACCTGATGGACATGGACGGCGTCATCGTCCGTGAAGACCATCTGATCCCGGGAGCTGACCGATTCATCGCCCGCCTGCGCGAGGCCGGCAAGCCCTTCCTGATCCTGACCAACAACTCCCGTTACACGACGCGCGACCTTGCGGCCCGACTCCAGCGCATCGGGCTGGACGTGACCGATGGCGACATCTGGACCTCCGCCCGCGCCACGGCCCAATTCCTGAGCGACCAGCGGCCGGATGGCTCGGCGTTCGTTATCGGCGAAAGCGGCCTCACGACCGCCCTCTACCAGGTCGGGTATACGCAGACCGAGCACGACCCGGACTACGTCGTCCTGGGCGAGACGCGCACCTACAGCTTCGAGCGCATCACTCTCGCGATTCGCCTGATCGCGAACGGTGCCCGGTTCATCGCGACCAATCCGGATACGACCGGTCCGTCGCCTGATGGTCCGCTCCCAGCGACCGGTGCTGTCGCCGCGATGATCTCGCGGGCAACCGGAGTCGAGCCCTACTACGTCGGGAAGCCTAATCCGCTGATGATGCGATCCGCGCTCCGGGTTATCGATGCCCACTCCGAGTCCACCGTCATGATTGGCGACCGGATGGACACCGATATCGTTTCCGGCATCGAGGCGGGCATGCGCACGGTTCTCGTCATGACCGGCATCTCCGATCGCACACTCGCCGAGACCTTCCCATTCCGGCCGACCCGGATCGTGGAGTCCGTCGCCGACCTGATCGAGGACATCTGACCGACGCCGCAGGGAGACAGACGCCGGCAGTCATTTGTGAAGACATTCACAAATGTTTATGGCAATGACACGCCGGGCGGAGGATTCACACGGGGATGTAATACTCCACCCCTACACTAGAAGCACCGCCGGGAAGGGACGCACATAAGGTGCGCCGCACCGGTCCCGTGACACGGGGTTCGGGTCGGTACCCGGGCGGGGAAGGAGTACACCATGATGTTCGATCGCCGCGTGGTTCCGTGGAATCCCTGGAAGACCGTTTCCGTCTTGCTGATCGGCGTGGCTCTTTCGTTCGGGGTGGCGTTCGCCCTTTCGGGCGTCCTCGAACCCCTCGGGATGGCCACCGTCGTCCTGTTCGGCGTGGCATTGACGTTCAGTGTGCTGGCCATGACACCGGCGGATGACGAGCGAATGCACTGGGCGGTTGCACCCGCCGCAATCATCTCCCTGTTTGGGTGGATGTTCCTGGTCGAGGCGACATCCATGCCGGATATCGCTCGCGTTGTCTGGCCGATCGTCCTGATCGCGGGTTTCGCGTATGACGTTTACCGGCACCGTGACCACGGTCATGGCTCGACGCCGGCACCGCACGCGTAGCATCAGGGAAGGACAGGAGCGGCCCATGAGGCCGCTCCTTTTGCGTGCATGCAGCCCACCATATGACGGGCTTTCCGGCACCAACCGTGCGATCATCACGCGAGAACCGGAATACTTCGTACGGAAAGGCTCTCCATGACTGTCCACGATTTCACCGTCAAGACCGCCTCCGGAGACGACAAGGCGCTACGCGACTTCAAGGGCGACGTCCTGCTCGTCGTCAATACCGCCTCCAGATGCGGCTTTACGCCCCAGTTCGAGGGGCTGGAAGCGCTCTACCAGCAATACAAGGATCGCGGGTTCACCGTGATCGGTTTCCCCAGCAACCAGTTCAAGCAGCAGGATCCCGGCACGAACGAGGAAATCCAGGAGTTCTGCAAGGTCAACTACGGCGTGACGTTCCCGGTCATGGCGAAGATCGATGTCAACGGGCCTGACGCCGACCCACTGTACGAGTTCCTGAAAGCCGAGAAGCCAGGTGAGACCGGCGGGGACATCGAGTGGAACTTCGCGAAGTTCCTGATCGATCGCGACGGCAAGGTGGTTCGCCGCTATGCCCCGAAGGTGGAGCCGGCCGATCTTGCGCCGGACGTCGAGGCGCTTCTCCAGGACGCCTAGCTCCCGATCTCCCCCGAGGAACGTTCGACGCGGCTGAGGCGTTGACTTCCGTAGACGAACGCCGCGACACACGCAACTACCTACGGAAGGACAACGCATCATGACCACATCATCCCCCACTCCTCGTACGATCGATCGCCGTCGCCTCGTCGGGCGCGGAGCAAGCCTTGCCGCGCTCGCCGCTATCCTTCAACGCCTGCCCGCGGGCGCCGACGAGGCGAGCCCGGCCGCGGCCATCCCGCCCCAGAACTCCAGTCCGGAGGCGGTGGCCGCGGCAATCAATGCCTTCGCCCTCGAGCTCTATCGCGAGCTCTCGCAGGGTGACGACATCAACCTGCTCTTCTCGCCCTACAGCATCTCGATGGCTCTCGCCATGACCTACGCGGGGGCCAAGGGCGACACCAGGGACCAGATGGAAGATGTGCTCGGCTTTGACGTGCCGAACCTCGCCGTCCACGCATCGTTTGCCGATCTCACCGACGATCTCCTGGCCCGAGGAAACGTCGAGCCCGACGAGGAACGTGGTCTGGTCGCCAACGGGCTTCGCATCGCCAACGCGCTTTGGGGAGAGCAGACCCTCCCCTTCTCCGAGGATTTCCTCGCCCAGCTCGAGATGCACTACGCCGCCGGCCTGCAGCAGACCGACTTCATCAACGCTCCGGACCAGGCTCGCGACGAGATCAACGCATGGGTCGAGGAGCAGACCGAAGACCGCATCCAGAACATCGTGCCTGAAGGCGTCATCACCTCACTCACCCGCCTCGTCCTGGCCAACGCCATCTACTTCTACGGATCATGGCGCCACGACTTCGACCACGAGGCGACCAGGGACGAGCCGTTCCAGCTCCTCGACGGCGCCGAAATCGACGTGCCGTTCATGTACCAGGAAGAGGAATTCGCCTACGCCGAGTTGGGCGGCATGCAGCTTGTCAGCCTCCCCTACGCGGCGGCTGGCCTGAACATGACCATCATCCTGCCCGATGAAGGCGAGTTCGAGGCGGTGGAAGACAGTCTCGATCCCGAAACGCTGGGTCAAGCGTTCGACGAGCTCTCCTCGACGCCGCTCTATCTCTGGCTCCCGAAGTTCGAGTTCGAGTTTTCCGCCAGCGTGGCCTCGACGCTTCAGGCTCTTGGCATGACCGACGCCTTTGACCCTGATCGCGCCGACTTCACCGGCATGCTAGACGAGGCCGCTGACCCGGATGTGGGACTTGTTATCGGCGACGTCCTGCACAAGGCGTTCATTGCCGTGGACGAAAAGGGAACCGAGGCCGCCGCCGCGACGGTGGTCATCATGGAGGCGACCGGTGCCGCACCCGACGACAAGCCGGAGCCCGTCGAGGTTCGCGTCGATCGGCCGTTCCTCTTCGCCATCCGTGACTCCCAGACCGGGGCGATCCTCTTCCTGGGACGTGTCCTGGATCCCTCATCGTAAGGGCAGCTGCCGCCCTCGTCGGGGAGAAAACGACCCGCAGGGTGAACAGCACATCGTTCCTGCATGGCAAGGATCGTCGCGCATGACGTCAAGTCCCGGAATATGCATTTCATGTATAGGCATGGTTGGCTCTTGACGACCCTGGATCACGGGGCAATGCTTGGAAGGTGTCAACGACCGACACGGTCGGCGCACACCTCTCTCCTGCTCTCAATTGGGAGACCTGGCCCGGGCGCTGGCCAACACAAAGCGCTCCGCACCACCGGGAACCCCGCAACGGCCAGCGCCGCACGCGGGGTTTTCGCGTATGGTCTGTCACTTGGCCGGGACAAGATACATCGCGTCGTACGTCCCTAGAATTCGGAATTGGAAGGTCGCGAAGCCTCCCTTCCCAACTTCCCTGCGACCGCTGTGGATGTCCACGTGTGGTGCTGGACATCCACTGGACCCGGAGCCCCCCGCGGAGCCCCGCCGAGTCTCTCGCGGGGTTTCTGCGCCACTTCCCACGACGAATCGCTTGCCCGAAAGCCGGCTATGCTGGCGGGGACGAGGGCACGAGCGCATCCAGCTCCGGCGTCAGCACGACGCTCTCCTGCTCGTTCGGGTCCGTCCGCGCACCGACCACGAGCGCGGGAGAGGTTGGGCTCCGGTTCGCCGCCACATGCGGTACCCCGGCCGGGATGTAGATGTAATCGCCGGCCCGGCACTCGTCGTAGTGCTCCAGCTGCTCGCCGTACCACATGTCCACGATCCCCTCGAGCATGTAGAGCGCTGTTTCATGCTCCGCGTGGTAGTGGGCTTTCGTCCTGCCGCCTGGCGGGATCGTGATCAGGCCCATCCAGATTGCCTGCGATCCCGTCGACTCGGCGCTCACGCCGCCCGTGTATTGCGGACCCTGTTTCCCGACGTAGCTTTCAGCTGATCGGATTACCCGGCATGTCGGAGTTGCTGAGTCGTGCCCGGTGGCCATCTATCACCATCTCCCGCGGCCAATTTGCAGGCCGTTCGCGGATCGTTACCATTGTTTCTGTCCCGTCTGCAGTATAGAGGTCCACCAAACACTTCCTTTCGGTAAGCGATGTGCTATACTTCCCTCCGTCACCACGGGATTGTCCCTGGTATCCTCCTGAGATTCCTTCACGGACCGACCACCCCACCTGCGGGTTCCAGGCGCGACAGGCGCCACGTCAACAAGGTCGGTAAACTTCCGGGCTCCAGGCAGCAAGAGATGTGCGCGTGCGGGCGAACCTGCCCCAACGCCAATGGAAGCATCCCCTGCGAGCCCCGGCGAACGACAGGGCGCGGCTTCGACCAGAGGGCCGCGAAGAGCGATATGGCTGCATGGGTCGCCACATCGCTCCCGGATCATATGGGATGCGTGTGACGATACGTGTGGCAACGCCGCCAGAGGGGCCCATAGAGGACGCCATAGCCTGCGTCACCGGCGCCAGCCACACACGACAAGACGAATGAGGCTTCCGTATTCCGCCCGTCAGGGCTTTCCAACGGATGCCGTCAGCGTGTCCATGATGGTCACGCATGTGTGTTGGAGCACCAATTGATGAATCATCGATTCTCCATCCCCTTCGCGGGATACCCATTCCTTTCTACCGATATCGATAGCGGCACCGCTGTTATGGATGCCCCGACTCCGGAGCCGACCGAGAACGTCGAAGCTGTGGACGTTGAACCGACGTTCGGTGAGCTCGGCCTGAGCGACGTGCTCCTCGAGAGCATCACGCAGGTCGGTTTCCGCAAGCCGACGCCGATCCAGGTCGCGACCATCCCGGTCCTGCTCGAGGGCAAGGACGTGATCGCCCAGGCCCAGACAGGCTCGGGCAAGACGGCCGCCTTCGGCCTCCCGATCATCGAGGCGATCGAGCCGCAGGACCGCCGCGTCCAGGCGCTCGTTCTCGCCCCGACGCGCGAGCTCGCGATCCAGGTGTCCGGCGCGCTGGAGAACCTCGGCCGCCACAAGCGGATCGAGACCCTCGCCATCTACGGTGGCCAGCCCTACGAGCGCCAGTTCCGTGGCCTGCAGCGCGGCGTCCACATCGTGGTCGGCACGCCCGGCCGCGTCATGGACCACATGCG
>Ga0182741_1002548_pt1 | contig 20907 bp, 21 predicted proteins | sample eDN5th37CBELigOP_FD_128874 | JGI IMG/M metagenome (GOLD analysis project Ga0182741, IMG submission 128874) | Enriched Organic Plus compost microbial communities from Emeryville, California, USA - eDNA 5th pass 37_C BE-Lig OP (version 2) (version 2) ... | reverse complement strand
GGCTGAGCGGCTATCGCCGGCTGACGATGCGCTACGAACGTCACGGTGAGAACTTTGCTTCCTTTCTCCAACTCGCCGCTGCGCTGACCTGCTTCAAGAAACTCACCAAATGAGACGTGCTCTTAGGACGGTCTGCTCCTCGATGGGCCTGTCGGCGCGCAAGCAGTGCGCTCCGGCCGTCGTGGCGGTCACGACGGACGCAGATCGGGCCCGCAGCCCTCCACGGTGCGCCGAGCTGCGTCGGTCACCACATCGGTGAAGGACCCTCCACTCTCGATGATGCGACGTTGACTGATCGCCCCGTTGCCTCGGTCCAGGGTCACTGAGAGAGAGTCGTGCACGGGACGATAGGCGTCGAGTTCCTCCAGGACCGGCCGGACCTGCACGAGCAGTCGGCGGATCAGGTCGACAGCCGGAACCAACTGCGCAGAGCCGAGATCGACGCCGTGCCCGGCCAAACCGTCCCGCGCGGCTCTCCAGCACGCCGCGCGCAGCAGCTCCTGGTCGACCGACGGCGCCGCCTCACCGCGTTCGATCGACGCTGTCGCATCGGCGACCAATGCATACACCAAGGTGGCCAGCGTGACGGTCTCCTCGACGGTCGCAGGGACATCCGCGATGCGGATCTCGAGGGTCGGATGATGCGCGGAAATGCGCACATCCCAATAGATCATTCGGGGATCCAGGATCGTTCCGGTGGTAAGTAGTGATTCGACCGCCGCGTCGTAGTCCGCGGCCGAAGCGCACTGCGGAGGCACCCCCGCGCTCGGCCAGCGCCCCCATCGTAGATAGCGCCAGCTGGCATGGCCGGTGTCCCGACCGTCGGCGATCGGGGAGTTCGCGGTCAATGCCAGCAGGGTGGGAAGCCACGGTCGTAGGTAGTTGATGATCCGAGCAGCACGATCACGGTCGTCGACACCGATATGCACGTGGCATCCGCAGATCACGCCGTCGGCGACACCACGATAGTGCTGTGCCATGCGTTGGTAACGAGGCGTGCCGGTGACCGCACCGCTCGGAGGTTCGAAGATCGGTGTTCCGACCGCGACGAGCCGGCATCCTGCGCGCGCCGCGGCCTCCACCGCCGTCGCGCGGGAGCGGCGCAGCTGTTCGCGTAGGTCCTGCGGGTGAGTGCACACCGCAGTGGCGGTCTCGACCTGACACGGGGAAAGCTCGACCTCGAGCTCGATGCCGAGTGCGCGTCCGGCCTCGACCACATCGAGACTGCGCAGGATGGGATCGCCGGTGCGGGGATCGACCAGGACGAATTCCTCTTCGACGCCGATCGTGGCCGCCGTCCCACCGCGCACAGGAGAGGTGTCGATCGGTCCTGTGGCGGCCATGGCGTTCTCCCCACTCGAGATCTTTCACTCTACGAAGGAAGAGCGGCCGGCGGGGGTGTACCGCAGTCGGGATCCGTCTTACCGGACGGTGCGTGCGCGCTGCCGGTTGGCAGCGAGGCGGAGCTGCAGGATCCGCAGACCCCCGGCGAGTCCGACGATCACCGCTCCGGCGATCGCAGCGAACAGCAATGCCACGCCCAACGGCAGCGAGAAGTCCCACGCGAACAATTCGAGGGTGACGCTGTCCAGGTTCTGAAGGATGAACACCAACAGCAACAACAGGATCAATACACCGACCAGCAGTGCGGTCCACAACGCCCCGGTGCGGGTGCCCTTGATGCCTTTGCCCCGGGCGACATCGGGATGCAACCTGCTGGGAGCGTCCGGATCCGGTGTCGCGCCGGATGGTGGGACCGGAGTATCGCTACGCCGCGCGGGCGGCGAGTAGTCGGGGTTCGGATCACCGGGGCCCCGCGAGCTGGTCGTCATGCTCGACGGAGTACCCCTCTCCTGTTCCGGTTATCCCTTCGAGAATCCCTGCGGTCAGTTCACATCCCTGCTCCGGACCAGGACTCCCGTGGTCACCACCGCGACGACGATGTAGGCGGTGACGGTGATGAGTGCCCTCGGTCCCGAGATCACGTCCACCACCCCGGGTGTGCCGTCCCCTCCTCCGGTCACCGCGCCGACGAGCGATCCGGCGGCGGTTCCTGGGAGGAAGGCGGTGACGTCCTCGACGAGCTGCAGCGCGGAGCCGACCCCTCGCAGCAGATTCTCGACGACGAGAGTCCACACCAGGCCCAGGCCGACCGACAGCGCCGCGCTGCGGGCGTAGGTGCAGAGCGCGAAGCCGATCGTTCCCCACATCATGAACACGAGGTACGCCGTACCCGCGGAGCGAAGAAGTGCGTCGGCCGACGGCATCGTGAGCGGTTGCGATTCGATCGCGGCGAGCGAGACGGACACGATCGTGCACAGCACAGCGGTGACGACCACCATCGCGGCAACGATCACCGCAAGAGCGAGCAGGGCGCCGATCGTCGGGCGCAGACGGCCATGGGTGAACACGGTCTTCCACGTCCCCCAGCTGTATCCGTTCCCGGCGATGAGGGCACCCAGGACGAGCACGAGCGCGCCACCGAACAACGGTGTGCCCTGGACCAGGACGTCGGGGATCGATTCGGGCAGGACGCTGCGCAGCAACGCCTCGGTCGGCTCCCCTTCCGTGGAGAACCCGGCCGTCCCGGTCGTGTAGGAGACGTACGGGAACACGTAGCCGAAAACCATCGCGAGCAGGAACCACGTGCCGACGGTCGCCCACATCGCCGGCCATGCACGCAACCGGTACAGCTCGGCACGCAAGCTCCGAGCAACGGTGTTGTGTCGCAGGACAAGTGAGTCGGAGTCGGAATGCGAACGGAGTGTCGAGGCGGACATGTCACGCCCCCTTCATGGGTGTGGAAGCAGTGGTCATTTCGAAGAACACATCCTCGAGGGTGCGTTCGGCCGGTCCGATCGACGACACGTCCACGTCCTCGGCGACGAGCGCGCGAACGACCTCGGGGGCGCGATCGGGCGGCAGATCCAGCAGCACCGAGTCACCGTCGATCTCGAACCCGTTCTCACCGGCGAGATCCGACGCGATCGAGACCACCCGGTGCACGGGCGTGCCTCGAACCTTCAGCACCGCATCGCCGAGGAGGGTGGAGACGGTCGATTCGCGAACCAGGCGCCCGTTCGCGATCACGCCGACACGGTCGCAGATCTCCTGGACCTCGCCGAGCAGGTGACTCGACAGAATCACTGTGTGCCCGGACCGGGCGAGTTCGACGATGAGGGCTCGCATATCGGCCATGCCGCTCGGGTCGAGTCCGTTGGTGGGTTCGTCGAGCACGATCAGCTCCGGGTCGCCGAGCAGGGCCGCAGCAACTCCGAGACGTTGCTTCATCCCGAGCGAGTACGACTTGTACGCGTCACCGCCTCGATCGACGAGGCCGACCCGAGCCAGCACCTCCTCGACGGATCGGTCGCTCAGCCCGCGATGGCGTGCGAGGGTGCGGAGGTTCGCGCGTCCCGACAGGTACGGGAAGAAACCGGGTCCTTCGATGAGTGCGCCCGTGGACGCTGATGCTTCGCGGGATCCGGCCGGCCTGCCGAGGACGCGGACGGTTCCGGAGGTCGGGCGGATCAGGCCGAGGATCATGCGGAGCGTCGTGGTCTTCCCCGCACCGTTGGGGCCGAGGAATCCGTAGATCTCGCCGCGTCGGACCGTCATGTCGACGGCATCGACGGCTGCGCGATCGCCGTAGCGTTTGGTCAGGGCCGAGGTCTCCACGACGGTGTCGGTCCCGGTGGAGGGCACTCGGCCGGGTGGGTCGGTGGTGGTGATTCGGGTGTCTTCGGTCATGCTCCGATCGTGGTCCGGAAAGGCACCGTGGTCGTCCGCCGACGGGCGTGATCGAGCTACGCAGAATTGCGTACGGAATGCGTGCCGCGTCGACAGGCCGGCGCGGCTAGCGTCGGAAGATGTGGAAATCGATCACAGCCGTGCGGTCGCCGAGCCGGTGATGCTCCGCGTGGGGTTCGCGGTCACTCTCGCTGCCCTGGCCACGGTGGCGACGCTCGGGGCGAACAGCATGCGACCGCTGCCCGCGATGATCGGCGCGGGTGTACTCGCAGCGGCGTGCGTCGGAGTCGCGCTGACCGCAACGCGATGGCCGCGAACAGCCCTGGTCGCGGTACCTGCACTCCTGGGGGTGTACTTCGCGACCGGCGGCGCCGACGGGCCGATCTACCTCCTACCCGCCCTGGCGGCGTTCGGTGCGTCGAGTGCGAGGCCGGTCCGCGAGCTCGCTGTCCCGGGCCTTGTTGCAGGTCTCGTGCTGGCCGTCGGGATGACGGCACGGGTCGTCGTCACCGGGTATCCCGCGTGGGTCGCGATGTGGCAGACGCTCGGCACCGCGGCCATCGCCGTCGCTGCCGCTGCGGTGGGTCTCTGGCGGTCGGCACGGCGGGATGCGAACGCCGAACGGGTCCGCCGCGCTGCGACCGAGGAACAACTACGGATCGCCCGCGACCTGCACGACGGGGTCGGGCACGGACTTGCGGTGATCGCGATGCAGGCCGGCGTCGCACTGCACGTGCTCGACCGCGATCCCGACGCGGTGCGGGACGCGCTGGTCGCCATCCGCGACACGAGTCGCGATGCGCTCGGTGAACTGCGTGCAGAACTCACGACCCTCACCGGAGACACCGCCGAACGCCGGCCGCAGCGCGGTCTCGCCGACCTTCCGGTCCTCGTCGACCGGATCCGGGCTGCCGGACTCGTCGTCGACGTGCAGGTGCCGGCACACCCGCTGCCCACCGACGTCGATCATGTCGCGTATTCGATCGTGGCGGAGGCGATGACCAACGTTCTGCGGCATGCGCAGGCAGACACGGTGATCGTCGAAATAGCTGACGAAGGACGGGCCGTGACCGTGCGGGTCGCCGACGACGGACGTGGCCGCACCACGAGCGCCTCCACCGGCGGACTCGGGCTTCGCGCGATGGAGGATCGGGCGGCGGCCCTCGGTGGAACGCTCATCGTCGAGCCCGGACCCGAACGCGGATTCGTCGTGCGGGCAGTGCTCCCCGTCGGTGCGTCCGAGCGTGTGGAGGACTCGCTGTGACCGTGCGGGTGGTGCTCGTCGACGATCAGGCCCTCGTCCGGGTAGGACTGCGGACGTTGTTCGCCTCCGAACCGGATATCGAGGTCGTCGGTGAGGCGGCCGGCGGCATCGAGGCGCTCGCAGTCGTGGCGCACACCCGCCCCGACGTCGTTCTGTGCGACATCCGCATGCCGGCACCCGACGGCCTCGAGGTCTTGCGCCGGATCACCGCCGACCCTGCGCTGCGAGATGTCCGCGTCGTGATGCTCACGACCTTCGAACTGGACGAATACGTCTTCGAGGCATTGCATGCCGGCGCGAGCGGATTCCTGCTCAAGGACGCGGAGCCGACGGCTCTGCTCGATGCTGTGCGCGTCGTCGCCGACGGCGGATCGCTGCTCGCGCCGTCGGTCACCCGGCGCGTGATCGAGCACTTCGTCCACACGCAGGACACCGCGCAACCGCACCCTCGTATCGGGGACCTCACGGCGCGGGAACGCGAGGTCGTCGCCTGGGTCGCGACGGGACGCTCGAACAAGGAGATCGCCGACGAGCTGGTCGTCAGCCCCGACACCGTGCGCACGCACGTCTCGCGCGCGATGCTCAAACTCGGCGCTCGTGACCGGGCACAGCTGGTCGTGTTCGCGATCCGCTCGGGCCTACAACCGTGACAGCGTCGGTACTCCTGACAGCAAGCGATTCCCCACGAAGAGCGCTCATCTGCCCGGTACGAGGTCGGCAGGATCGGTGTTCGCTCCGCACAGAATGACGCAGACCTTCTCCCCGGGCGCAGGGAGATGGTCTCCTGCACCGCGGGCGCCGGCCAGGGCAGTCGAGGCTGCATGCTCGACAACCAGGCGGTACTCGTCCCACAGTGATTGCCGTGCCTGCACGATCGCCTGATCGGACACGGTAACCGACCGCACCAGGGCGTTCTGCGCGGTTGCGAGCGCCATAGCGGACACGCGGCGGGCACCGAGTGAATCCGCCGCCACCGAGTCGACGGGAACATCGACCGGACTTCCCGTCCCGAGTGCGGCGTTGAGCGCTCGACAGTTCTCCGGTTCGACAGCAACGGTCTGCACACCGTGGTGGTGTGCAACTGCAGCGACCCCTGAGAACAGTCCCCCACCACCGACCGCGACCACCACTGTGTTCAGGTCGGGAACCTGGGAGAGGATGTCCGTCATCACCGTTCCGGCACCGGCGGCGATCAGCGGGTGGTCGTAGGCATGGGAGATGAGAGCTCCGCTGCTCGCGGCGAACTCGCTACAGGCGAACTGTGCCTCGGCGTATTCCACTCCGACGAGTCGCACATCCGCCCCGTAACTGCGCAACCGATCCACCTTGATCTGCGGGGCCGTCTCGGGGAGGAACACGGTAGCGGGAACCCGGTGTTCCTGCGCTGCCCATGCACACGCCAGTCCCGCATTACCGCCGGACGCGATCGTGACGCCGGCGTCGGGCAGGGATCCCTGCTCCCGATGCGCCCGCAGGAAGTTCTGTGCGCCGCGGGCCTTGAACGATCCGGTGTGCTGCATGAACTCCAGTGCGAAATACAGATCGTAGGAGGCACCTTCGACATTCGTGTCCATGCCGATACGCGCCACCGTAGCGCGGCGGACACTGTTGCCGATTCGATCGTCCGCTTCCTGCACATCGGCGAACGTCACCTGGTCCACACCGTCTCCCATCGTGCCTCGACTACCGACTCGCACCCTGGTTCCGATGGACGGAACACGGGATCCTCGAGTGACACGCCGTCACCGAATATCCCACCACGGGCGCCGCTTCTGCAGAAACGCCGTCATCCCTTCCGCGGCTTCCTCGGAACCGAACATCTGTGCCGAACGTGCTGCCAGGTCGTCTCCGTAGCGATCGAAGTCCTCGAGGATGCGCTGCGTGACGAGACGTTTCGATTCGGCCAGGCCTTGCGGTGAGCATGCACGGATCTCCGCGAGCAACTCCACTAGCACCGCTCCGGTATCGGCTACCGACAGGGTGACGAGCCCCTCGGAGCACGCCTCCTCGGGGCCGAACCGTTCGCCGGTCAGGAAATAGCGTGCAGCCGCGCGCGACGACAACCGCGGGAGCACGGTCAAGGAGATGATGGAGGCGGCCAGACCGAGCCGTGCCTCGGTGAGCGCGAATGTAGAGGCGGGCCCGGCGACGACGATGTCGCAGGCCCCGATCAGACCCATGCCGCCGGCGCGGACGTGCCCGTCGATGCGGACCAGGACCGGTTTGGGGAGTTCCAGGATCTGCCGGAGCAAGGCAGCCATGTCACGGGTGCGTGCGGCAACCGTCTCCTGCGCGGACCCGGATGAATTACTCAGATCCGCTCCAGCACAGAATGCTCCACCGGTATGAGTGAGGACGACCGCGCGGACGTCGGGGTCGGAAGCCGCGTCGTCGAGTCCGCGGCTCAGTTGCGTCAGCAGCGGGACGGACAGGGCGTTGCGGTTGTGCGGTGAGTCGAGGGTCAGTGTCGCAGTGCCGTGGTCGACGGCGTGACGCACCACCACCGGATCGGGTTCGGTCATGACAACTCCTCGAGGTGGTGGCCCCCTTCGTTGTCGGGGCTCTCGTCCGGTGCGGCCTCGTCGTGTGGCGTGACGACAGCGAGGACGGCGCCGACGGCGACCTGATCGCCGACCTCGACGGCGAGTGTCGTGAGGGTGCCGGCGGTGGGTGCGGTGACGGTGTGCTCCATCTTCATCGCTTCGATCCACACGAGCGGCCTGCCCGCGTCCACCACGTCGCCGACGGCAGCACCGAGCCTGGTCACCGATCCCGGCATGGGTGCGAGCAGTGATCCTGTAGCGATCCGGGCGGTGGGGTCGACGAAGCGCGGTACTGCGGTCAATCGCACCGGTCCTAGCGACGAGTCGACGTGCACCGCGTCGCCGTACCGCGCAACTGCGAAAACTCGGCGGACACCGTCGACATCCAGAACGACGCGATACGGGGTGAACCCCACGACGCCGAGGTCGTCCCGGCCGTCGATGCGGACACCGTCGCGCGTGATCCGGTAGTGCACCTCGTGGTCGTCGTGAACGCCTGTGAATCGTTTGACCTGCGGCTGCGACGGCAGATTCCGCCATCCCGAGGGCAGACCCGCATTCACCGTGGCAGCGGCACGGTTGGCGGCCGACTCCGCCAGAGCGGCGGCGATTGCGGAGATCGCTTCCGCCTGCGCGGAGGCGATCGGCGCCGACAGTTCCGCAAGTCCATGGGTGTCGAAGAAGGCCGTGTCGGTCTCCCCCGCACGGAAGGCGGAATGTCGCAGCACCGCGACGAGGAGATCGCGGTTGGTGACGATGCCGTGGATCTCGGTGCGCGTCAGCGTCGACGCCAGTAGACGCACCGCGCGGTCGCGGGTCGGCGCGTACGAGATGACCTTGGCGAGCATCGCGTCGTAGTGGACGCCGACCTCCGTTCCCGCGACGACACCGGAGTCGACACGCACACCGGTGTGCCGGAGCACGTCGAACTCGCGTGCCTCTTGCGGCAGCGCGAACCGGTGCACGGTGCCGGACTGCGGTTGCCAGTCCCGGGCCGGGTCCTCGGCGTAGAGCCTGGCCTCCACGGAATGGCCGTGTACCGGGGGTGGTTCGGGGTCGAGGGGGTCACCGTCGGCGATGCGGAACTGGAGATCGACGAGATCGAGCCCGGTCGTGCATTCGGTGACGGGGTGCTCGACCTGCAGCCGCGTGTTCATCTCCAGGAAGTGGAACTGCCCCGAGCCGTCCGCGAGGAACTCGACGGTGCCGGCGCCTTCGTATCCGATGGCCTGTGCGGCACGCCTGGCGGCGTCGAACAGGCGCGGGCGCATCCCCTCGATCGCATCGACGAGTGGTGAGGGTGCCTCCTCGATCACCTTCTGGTGGCGCCGTTGGATCGAGCATTCACGTTCGCCCACTGCCCATACCGTGCCGTGTCGGTCCGCGAGGATCTGGACCTCGACGTGCCGTCCGTTCTCGAGGTACCGCTCGCAGAACACCGTCGGGTCGCCGAACGCCGACGCGGCCTCCCGGCGGGCAGCATCGAGTTGCCCAGGCAGGTCGGCCAACGTTCGCACCACCCGCATTCCGCGTCCTCCGCCGCCTGCGGATGCCTTGACGAGCACCGGGAGGTCGGCGTCGGTGATGTCGGCGGGGTCGAGTTCGGCGAGAACCGGGACACCGGCGTCGGCCATCATCTTCTTGGCTGCGACCTTCGAACCCATCCGTTCGATCGAGTCCGGGCGCGGTCCGATCCAGTTCAACCCCGCGTCGAGCACAGTACGCGCGAATCCGGCGTTCTCGGACAGGAACCCGTAACCCGGATGGACCGCGTCGGCACCGGCCGCCAGCGCAGCGGCGACGATCTTCTTCCCGTCGAGGTAGGTCTCGGCAGGGGTGACTCCCGCAAGTCGCACGGCGGCATCGGCGTCGTCGACGTGCGGACTGTCCGCGTCGGCATCGGAGAACACCGCGATCGCGCCGAGTCCGGCCCGACGGCACGAAGCGAACACGCGGCGGGCGATCTCCCCACGATTCGCCACGAGCACCGAGGTGATGGTCGATTCGGTCACGGGAACCTCACATCCGGAAGACGCCGAAGGATTCGGCGCCTCTGATCGGGGCGGTGGCAACGGCCGACAGGCACAGTCCCAGCACGGTGCGGGTATCGCGGGGGTCGATGATGCCGTCGTCGTAGAGACGACCGGACAGGAACATCGGCAGCGATTCGGCTTCGATCTGGTTCTCGACCGCCGCGCGCATCGCCTCGTCGGCGGCCTCGTCGAAGTCCTGGCCGCGTGCCTGCGCGGCCGCACGGCCCACGAGAGAGATGACCCCGGCCAGTTGGGCGCCTCCCATGACCGCAGACTTGGCGCTGGGCCACGCGAACAGGAACCGCGGATCGAAGGCACGTCCGCACATGCCGTAGTGGCCGGCGCCGTAGGACGCGCCGATGAGGATGGAGATGTGCGGCACCGTGGAGTTGGCGACCGCGTTGATCATCATCGCCCCGTGTTTGATCATGCCGCGTTCCTCGTATTCCCGTCCCACCATGTATCCGGTGGTGTTGTGCAGGAACAACAGCGGCGTATCGGCACGGTTGGCGAGTTGGATGAACTGCGCTGCCTTCTGCGATTCCTCGTTGAACAGCACGCCGCGCGCGTTGGCGAGAATCCCGATCGGATAGCCGTGCACCTGTGCCCATCCGGTCACGAGCGACGACCCGTAGAGCGGTTTGAACTCGTCGAAGTCGGAATCGTCGACCACGCGGGCGATGACTTCCCGCGGATCGAAGGGCCGCCGAAGATCCTCGGGGACGATCCCGAGCAGCTCCTCGGCGTCGTACCGGGGGTCGCGTACCTCCGTCCAGGGTGCCGGGCCGGCCTTGCGGTGGTTGAGACGCCGCACGATGCTGCGACCGATGCGCACCGCGTCCTGTTCGTCGACCGCGAAGTGGTCGGCCAGACCCGAGATACGGGCGTGCATCTCGGCGCCGCCGAGTGACTCGTCGTCCGATTCCTCACCGGTGGCCATCTTCACCAGCGGCGGACCGGCGAGGAACACCTTCGACCGCTTCTCGATCATCACCACGTGGTCGGACATTCCAGGGATGTACGCGCCTCCGGCGGTCGAATTGCCGAACACCAACGCGATCGTCGGGATACCTACCGCCGACAACCGGGTCAGATCACGGAAGAGTCGGCCGCCGGGGATGAACACTTCCTTCTGCGTGGGCAGATCCGCGCCACCGGATTCGACGAGGGTGATCAGCGGCATCCGGTTCTGCAGAGCGATGTCGTCGGCACGCAGCGTCTTGCGCAGTGTCCACGGATTGCTGGTGCCGCCGCGGACGGTGGGGTCGTGAGCCGCGATGACACATTCGACGCCTTCGATCACACCGATGCCGGTGACGACGCTGCCTCCGACGGGAAACTCGGTGCCCCAGGCCGCGAGCGGTGAGAGCTCGAGGAACGGCGAGTCGGGGTCGAGGAGCAGTTCGATCCTCTCCCGCGCAAGCAACTTGCCGCGGTCGTGGTGTCGCCGAACGTATTTCTCTCCTCCGCCGGCAAGGGCCCTGCCGTGTTCGATGTCGAGTTCGGCCAGGCGAGCACGCATCGTCTCGGCGGCCGCGCCGTATTCGGTGGAGCCGGGATCGAGGGTCGAGATCAAGGTGCTCACGTGTGTTTCTCCAGCAGGACGGTGGGGATGTCGATGTATCGGGCTCGCAACCATTCACCGAGCCCCTTGGCCTGCGGGTCGAAGCGAGCGCGGGAGGCGACGCCGCGACCGAGGATTCCCTCGATCACGAAGTTCACCGCCCGCAGATTCGGAAGCAGATGACGCGTGACGGACAAGGGTTCGACCTCGGGAAGCAGATCCTTCAGCGTCTCGACGGTGAGAGTGTTTGCAAGCCACTGCCATTCGTCGTCGGATCGGACCCACACTCCGATGTTGGCGTCACCGCCCTTGTCACCGCTTCGGGCACCGGCGATCGTGCCGAGCGGAACGCGACGAGTCTGCCCGGGCGGCAGAGGCGCGGGCCCGCCCGGGTCCGGCAACGGTTCGAGGGCCCGGGTGATCGGCGCGGTGGGGATGTCGACGCGTGTGCCGTCGGCCAGCACTGCGATGTGCGGCACGCGCGTCGCTGCGACGTACTCGGCCGTGTAGACCCCGTAGGCGGTGCCCGAGCCGGGCGGGGCGGTGACGAAGAACCCGGGATAGCCGGCAAGGGCGAACTCGACTGCCGTGGAGGTGAATGCGCGTCCGACGACGTCGGGGTCGGGATCGCGCGCAGTGCAGCGCAGCAGAGCGCTCGCGGTTTCCTCGGTGTCGGCATCGGCATGGTCGGTGCGCGCGAGGGTCCACTCGAGTTCGGCAGGTCGTCTCGGCAGGTTCGATTCCATCTGAGCTCGCACCAACTGGGCCTTCGCATCGATGTCCAGTCCGGTCAGGACGAAGACGACCTCGTTGTAGAACCCGGCGAGCGCGTTGAGGCACACCTTCAGGGTCGGTGGGGGTGGTTCGCCCTTCACCCCGGTGATGCGGACACGATCGGGTGCTTCCCGGCTCAGCATGACGGTGTCGATGCGCGCGGTGACGTCGGGGTTCGCGTAGCGTCCGCCCGTCACCTCGTACAGCAGTTGTGCGGTGACCGTGCCGACGGTGACGGCTCCTCCGCTGCCCGGCTGCTTGGTGATCGTCGCCGCGCCGTCGGCCTCGATCTCGGCGACGGGGAATCCGGGGCGGACGAGGTCATCGAGTTCGGTGAAGAACGCATAGTTTCCGCCGGTCGCCTGGGTGCCGCATTCGATGACGTGCCCTGCGACAACAGCACCGGCGAGCGCATCGAAGTCGTCGGGAGCCCAACCGAAATGGGCGGCGGCGGGACCGACGATCACCGATGCGTCGGTAACGCGTCCGGTCACGACGATGTCGGCTCCGGCATCGAGGCACCGCGCGATGCCCCACGCACCAAGATATGCGTTCGCGGTGAGCGGGCGCGGGTCGGCGGCGAAACCGAACTCGTCGATGCGAGTGAGGAGATCGTCACCTTCGACGTGGGCGATGCGCGGCGACAGACCGAGCCGATCTGCAACCGTGCGCAGCGCCGCGGCCAGACCCGCAGGGTTGAGACCTCCCGCGTTCGCGACGATCCGCACGCCCTTGTCGAGGGCGAGCCCCATGCAGTCCTCGGCCTGCCGCAGGAAGGTCTTGGCGTAACCGAGATCCGGATTCTTCAGACGGTCACGACCGAGGATGAGCATCGTCAGTTCCGCGAGGTAGTCGCCGGTCAGGTAGTCGAGTTCCCCGCTTTCGAGCATCTCGCGCATCGCCGACAGACGGTCGCCGTAGAAGCCGGAGCAGTTGCCGACTCGCACGACGCGGTTCACGCGATCCGCTCCCGCACCGGGCAACCTGTCCGCCGAGCTTCGAGCCGGCAGAGAGCGTCGAGGGCATGACCTCCGGCGCGTAGATCGTCGAGAACCTCGGGCGACTCCACCATGTGGTCAGCGTCACATGTCGATGCTCTCGGAGCAAGCACTCATGACTGTTCTGCGCAGCATCCAGCCGTACTCCGGCGGGCCGAGAGTGGCATCACCGCTGCGTGCGGCGACGACGCCTCCCATCCGGCACATCGGACCGCCCGGCCGGCTCTGCAGCTCCTCGACTGCTCCCGAACTCGACGGCCTCTGCGTCCGCACCTCGGCCGGTCAGTGCCTGAACCACCATCTCGAGGTCGCGCAGGGTCACCTCATCTACCGACGAACGGCCTTCTTCATCTCGAACGGAACGGGCCATGACAACTCCTGACAGAAGAACCACCGACCACGCCGTCGACCGTCGCAACACGAACAGAACCACCGCCACACGAACCGGCACCGGCAAGGCACCGGGCCCGACATCATCGGCAGGCCTGCGACACCGGTGAGTCTAATCCCGCCCGGAGCAACTTTTCGCCGCGATCGGTTGCGCGCATGTAACTCGCCCGGACGACGAACGTCGAACTCGTCACGGCTCCTCGTTCACGACTCCGGTCTACCCCGCGACGGATACCGTGGATGCATACTTCATCGAGGTCAGGAGTTGCCGTGCCCAAGCTGGAGATCAAGCAGAAGGCCCAACTTACCCGCAAGCAGGCGTCCGACCGGCTGATTGCACTCGGTCGTGCCTTGGCGACGGGATCCGAGGTGGAACTGGACTCGGGCGGTGATTCCATTTCGCTCGTCGTCGCCGACCGGCTCGAATGGGAACTCGAGATCGAGGTGGACGGCGACCAGGTCGAGATCGAGGTCGAATTCAGTTGGCGGGACGCCCATCCGACAGTCCACAAGCCGATGCGGACGAGGACGAAGACGAGGAGCCGGACGAGGAAGCGGACACCGCCGAAGGTTCGGACGAGGACCCGGATGAAGACGAGGGCGAGGTCGAGGACGAGCCACAGCAGGCCGAGCCGCGACGGAGAGCCCCGGTCAAGAAGACGGCGCGGCGTGGTCGGCCACGTAAGCGCGCCGCCGACTGATCGATGCACAGCCCCCTGCGCCGCTCCTACCTTCGCGAGCGCCTCGGGGCCGACGCCGCATTCCTTCCCGCCGTCCGACAGCGTCGGATCTTTCGGACCCCCGACCCCGTCACTGCGGTCGGTCACCCGCTCGGACCGAGCGCTTGGCACGCTCACGTACCACTACGGCCTCGCATACGCACCCCATAGGACGCATGGGACGGACAGCACTGTGCGCGGCCCGGACTGACTCAGGTGAGTCCAGCAGGCCCCGTTTCCGGTTGCAAGACCTATCCCGCAGAAGGCTCACAACCGAAAAGTGAGGCTCACAACCCTGGTGGTCGACCCTCCGGGTTGTGAGCCTCACTTCAGCGTTGTGAGCTTCCCGCCGAACGCACTCTGCGCTCAGCGGGCGTAACGGTCGGCGAGCTCGGTTCCGATACGCGCCAGTTCTTCCCGCACCGAGACCGGATCGAGCACCTCGACCAGCGCGCCCCATCCGGCGAGATTCCGGGCGATGTCGAGCAGCGTCGGCGCGGCGATCCGCACCCGACTGTGTCCGTCGTCGAGTTCGTCGTCGACGTGGCAGTGCCGACCGAAATGGTTCCGCAGGATCGGGACGTATCGGCTTCCGATGAGAACCGTCGCCCACGTGCGCGAGCGCTTCTGCTCGACCTGGCCGACCACCTCGTCCCACGCCTGCTCGAGCGCGAAGTCGTCGGGTCGTTCTGCGGCGTCATCGGTCGGTTCGGCCCCGCTGATCCGGTCGACGCGGAAGGTGCGCTGCCCTCGCTCGGTGCCGGCGATCAGATACCAGGTGCCGTCCTTGTCGACGAGTCCCCACGGATCGACGACGCGCTCCGATCGCTCCCGCATGGCGTTCGTGTAGGTGAACCGGACCTTCCGTCGACGCACCACCGCCGTCTGCAGAAGGTCGACGATCTCGGGTCGCGGGCGGTCGAGCCCGCTCCACCCCGTCCGGTCGTTCATCACCGCACCGGCGGCCGCTTCGGCGTCGGCCCGGAAGGTCTGCGGCAGGGCGCGGACGAGCTTGCGAAGTGCGGTCTTCGCCTCCGCCGACACGGACGCCGCCGGTCCGACGAGCAGGAACAGCGCCCGGGTCTCGGTGGCCGACAGTCCGCTGAGGTCGGTCCGGGCACCGCCGACGAGCGACCACCCGCCTCCGCGTCCCGGCTGCGGATAGACGGGGATGCCTGCCGCCGACAACGCTTCGAGGTCGCGGCGCGCCGTCGCCACCGACACCTCGAGCTCCTCCGCGAGATCGGCAGCGGTCACCCGTCCCCGCTGTTGGAGGAACAACAGGGCCGCGACGAGCCGGTCTGCGCGCATGCCTCGAGTATTCCGAAAAAAGTGCTCAGTCGATGAGCACTTTGACTGCGAGAGTTGTTCCCAGAAGACCAACGAGAGGAACGACCGTCATGTTGCGAGGACTCACCACCACCAACTACATCGTCGACGACCTGCGTGCCGCCATCGACTGGTACACCGAACTGCTCGGTGTCGAGCCGTATTTCGTACGGGAGGTCGACGGAGCTCCGGCGTACGTCGAGTTCCGGATCGGCGACTTCCAGCACGAGCTCGGATTCATCGAGCGCCGGTTCGCGCCGCCGCACCGGACCGGTTCGGACACCGGCGCGACGCTCACCTACTGGGCGGTCGACGACGTCGAGGCCACCTACGAGCGGCTCCTGTCGCTCGGAGCCACCACGCACGAGGGCATCACCGAACGCGGTCCCGGGTTCGTCACCGCCTCGGTCGTCGACCCGTTCGGCAACGTGCTCGCGGTGATGTACAACCAGCACTATCTCGACATCGTCGACTCGGTGAAGGGCGCCTGAGATGCACCTCGCGACGGACGGGAGCACACCGACCCCGGCGACCGGCGACCTGCACCCGCCTCGCTACGCTCCAGCTCATGAGTGAGCCGACTTCGACCTACGCCAACGTGACGCTCGACCCGCGTGCCAACGTCTACTTCGACGGCAAGTGCGTCAGCCACAACTTCCATCTGGCGGATGGAACCCGCAAGTCGGCCGGCGTGATCCTGCCCGCGACCCTGAACTTCGGCACTGCTGCTCCCGAGGTCATGGAGCTGCACAGCGGCGCGTGCCGCGTCCGGTTGGCCGGCAGCGAGGACTGGACCTCCTACGGTGCAGGCGACTCCTTCTCGGTGCCCGGCGACTCGTCCTTCGACATCGAGGTGACCGAGGCCGTCAGCTACGTCTGCCATTACGGCTGACCACACTCCCGAGCGAACGAGAACGCTCCCACCGAGTCCTGCTCGGTGGGAGCGTTCTTCCGTTCGTGGCGACCGGGCCCTACACGCGAACCCGGCTCAGCCGGTGACCTCTGCCCGATCAGCCGAAGTGCCGGCCTGCGCCTTCCGCTGCGACGAGGCGTGGCCGACGAACATCGCCGACGCCACGATCCCGATGATCAGGACCGACGCGGGCAGGAGCATCGACTGGCTCAGCGCGGTGCTGAACTTCTCGGCGATCTGCTCCGGGAGAGCGGTTCCCATCGCGGCTCCGCCGCCTTCACCGGCCTGCACCTCACCGAGTCCCTGCGCGGCCATCAAAGACGAGATCAAGGCACCGATCGCAGCGCTGCCCAGCACCGAACCGACCTGACGGGTGGTGTTGTAGATGCCGGCACCAGCACCCGCCTGGTGAATGGGCAGGTTGTGCGTGGCGGTGGAGGCCAGCGGTGCCCAGATGCACGAATTGGACACGCCGGCGATACCGGCGATGAGCAGGAACAGCACGATGGGGCTGTCCGGCGTCATGAGCACCGCGAACCCGAAGATCGACGCGGAGAAGAGCGTGAAGCCGACGGTGGGCAACACCCGCGGCGGCATCCGGTCGGAGAACTTGCCGACGAGCGGTGCCGTCAGACCGGTGACGATCGCCATCGGGGCGAAGATCAGGGCGGCGCGCGTGGGTGAGAATCCGCGGACCGTCTCGAGATAGAAGTACGCCGGAACCATCAGGGCGGTCATGGCTGCGCCCATCGACGAGATCGCGATGTTCGACATCGAGAAGTTCCGGTCGCGGAACAGGGCCAGCGGCACGAGGGGTTCACCCTTGTTGCGCGCCTGGTTGAAGACGAACAGCACCATCACCGCGATACCTGCGACGATCATCGTCCAGGTCCATACGTCCCAGTCGCGGCTGGAACCTTCCTGGATTCCGAAAACGAGCAGGAACAGTCCGACGCCACTGAGGATCACGCCGACGACGTCGAACTTGTGCGGTTGGGTCTCGAGGCTGGGCACCAGGCACGCCGCCAGCACGAACGCAATGATGCCGACCGGGACGTTGATGTAGAAGATCCAGTTCCAGCCCTGCCAATCGACCAGCACACCACCGACGAGGGGCCCGAGCAGCGAGGCCAGACCGGCGACCGCGCCCCACAGACCCATGGCCGCGCCGCGCTTGTCGGGCGCGAAGGTGCGGGTGATGATCGCCATCGTCTGCGGCGTCATCAGCGCCGCGCCGAGTCCCTGGACGGCGCGGGCGGCGATGAGCATCTCGATGGTGCCGGAGGTCGCGCACCACAGCGACGCTGCGGTGAACACCACCAGGCCCGCAAGGTAGATGTGCTTGGGGCCGAACCGGTCGCCGAGACGACCGGTGAACAGCAGAGGCACCGCATAGGTGAGCAGATAGGCGCTGGTCACCCAGACGACCTGATTGATGTCGGCCTGCAGGTCGGCCATGATCGCCGGGTTGGCCACCGCGACGATGGTCAAGTCCAGCAGGATCATGAAGAACCCGACCACCAGGGCCGACAGGCCCCACCACGGATTACGTTCGGTTTTCATCGATTTCGTTCCTGTTCGCACCGGTCGAGCACGACCGGCGATCTATTGGGTCAAGGTGTCCCGGTTCGGTCGATGTACTACGGCCGACCGGGACCACTACTTCCCGCACCGCTCCTCCGCAGTTCGGCGAGGGTCTCGTCCGTCAGCGCCGCACCCCAGTCGCGGCCGAGATCATGGGGCGGGTCCGGAAGTTGTAGATCGGCGGCATCGAAGCTCTGCCACGCGAGGGAGCCGTCGCGGATCTCCTCGATCAGCCCGCGAAGCCAGTCCGCTTCGTGGGCGGTCCTGTCCCGGAGAAAGTCGACGGCCACCCAGTAGCGACGCGGCACGCCGTTGTCCGCGGCCCACATGCGGATCGCGTCGAATTCGACAAGTTCTTCCTCGAGCCGGTCGATGCGCTCGCCGAGGAGAACGACGACCTCGTCGGCCGGAAGGTTGTGCGATTCGGCGAGACCGAGGGGAAAGATCGGATATTCACGGACGGGCCGTCGGATGATCTCGGCGAGGCGGGCCCGCACGGCCGCGGCGCCGGCCTCGGTGATGCTGTAAGTGGTGCGCTCGGGCCTGTTGCCTGCGCGTTCTGTGCCTTCCTGCCGGATCAGTCCGCTTTCCGCGAGGCGGGAAACAGTGTGGTACAGCGAGCTCGGCCGGAGCTTGATCAGGTTGTCCTCGCGCCGCTTGAGCAGAAGCTGGTGCATCTCGTAGGGATGCATCGGCCGTTCCTCGAGCAGCCCGAGTACCGCGACGGCCATAGGCGTCAGGACGGGGCTGCGGGGCTGATCGGACACCGGTCTCGATTTCCTTCGATCGTCGGGAGGCGTTGCGATTCTGCGACTGGTTCGCTTCGAATAGTCGGCGCCGAATATACGGCGTGGAATAGCGGACGGACAAGCAGGTCGGGTCGGTCGACATCGGCACGCTCGAGCGTCCCCGGAATCGGACCGTCCGGGTGGCAGACTCCCCTCGTGGACAGTCGCGTCGAACTCGGAGTCATCGCAGTCTTCGCCGGCCTACTCGTCGGGGCGGTGTTGTTCGTGCCGTTCGTCGCGTTGAGCTATCGACGCCGCGGCCGCCTCTCGCTCGGACGGCTGGCGCTGTTCGTCGCAGCCCTCGTCTACTTCTGGGCACTGTGGGCCTACACCCTGCTGCCACTCCCCGATCCACAGACGCTGGTGTGCGCCGGGACCAACACCGATCCGCTCGCCTTCGTCGACGACCTGTGGGGTGCGTGGTCGAACACCGGCAGTCCCACCGCATTCCTCCGCGACACGGCGGTCCTGCAACTGGCGCTGAACGTGCTGCTGTTCGTTCCGCTCGGATTCTTCGTCCGCGCGCTCGGGGCCGCGGAATCCTCGTGGCGATCGCGGCCGGGTTCGCGACGTCGCTGTTCGTCGAACTCGCCCAACTGACCGGGATGTGGGGTGCGTACGACTGCGCGTATCGGGTGTTCGACGTCGACGATCTGCTCACCAACACGGTCGGCGCGGCGCTGGGTTCGCTGTTGGCACTTGTGGTTCCGCGCGGATTGTCGGATCCTTCCGCTGACGTCGACCCGGGAGCACCGCGCCCGGTCACCGTCCCACGCCGGTTGCTCGCGATGTTGTGCGACTGGCTCGGCTACACGTTGACGACCTTCGCCGTGGCGGTCGCGGTGCGGGCCTACCTGATCTACCTCGCCGACGATCGCGCGACCGCCGTCGAAGGTCCGGTGTCGACGATCATCGGCGGCAGCGTCACCCTCGCGGTGTGGTTGCTCGTCATCCTCACCACGGGCAGGTCTCCCGGTGATCACGTCGTGCGACTGCGGTACGTGGGAGGCTCGATGCCCGTGGCGGTCTCGCGGCTCCTGCGGTTCCTCGCCGGCATCGGCGGATACGGTCTGCTCGATCTTCTCCCCGAGGAGTGGAGCATCCTGGTCACGATCTTCGCGGGTGTCGCGGTGGTGACGGCTCTGTTCACCCGCAACGGTCGCGGTCTGCCGGGTGTGCTGAACAGGCAGGAACTCGTCGACAGTCGTGCGCTCCCGCAGCCGGCGGTGGAGGTCGATTCGACAACCCGCACGTGATCGTCACGTCCGAAAGGAGGCTCTTCGAGTAGTCCGCTACGCATGATTTCGCAGCACCCGAGCGTGAAGCTTCGTTCGAAGCACTTTTCGGCGCAGGAAAGGATCCGTCATGACCGACCTGGACTCCCCGTCGACCCGCAAGGTCTGCAGAACGATGGCTGCGCACCGCATCCCCAGGTGCGCACGGTTCTCTCCGTCGACGACGAGGTCCTCACGTTCGAATCGGGGCAACCATGAACCTGAGATGAGGGTTTCCGGCCGATGCGACGCACCGGCCGGAACCCCTCGTTCGAGTACGGTCACGATCTGTGCAACCACACGCCGGCGCTGCCGAACCCGATGATGTCGGCGCGACCGTCACCGGTGGTGTCCGCCAGGAACCGCGGATGCTGGTCGACCCGCCACCCACCGGCGTCGTAACCGAAGTTGGTGACGATCAATCCGGGCGCGTCGAACCCGCCGTTGCCCAGTGCCCGCGACACGTAGACGCCGGCATTGCCGAATCCGACGATGTCCGCACGACCGTCCCCGGTGGTGTCCGCCAGGAACCGCGGATGCCGCTCGATCCGCCATCCTCCGGCGCTGTAGGCGAAGTTGTCGACGACGCGCGTGACCGGCCCGTACGTCCCATCGGCTCGAGCCAGAGAGACATACACACCCGCCTCGCCGAATCCGACGATGTCAGCCCGGCCGTCCCCGGTGGTGTCCGCTAGGAACCGTAGATGCCGCTCCACGCGCCAACCACCCGCGTTGTACCCGAAGTCGTCGACGACGCGCGTGACCGGTCCGAACGTCCCGTCCGCCTGCGCTCGGGACACGTATACCCCGGCATCACCGAATCCGACGATGTCCGCCCGGCCGTCACCCGTAGTGTCGGCCAGGAACCGCGGAGGTCAAGCCCCAAGTAGTGGTGTAACTCGTTTCTGATCCTTCGTTGGATTTCTAGGCGGGCAACTCGATCAGTGGGTCGGTGATGGTCTCCGTTGTTGTGGTGGTGTCGGT
>Ga0182741_1002546_pt1 | contig 20919 bp, 6 predicted proteins | sample eDN5th37CBELigOP_FD_128874 | JGI IMG/M metagenome (GOLD analysis project Ga0182741, IMG submission 128874) | Enriched Organic Plus compost microbial communities from Emeryville, California, USA - eDNA 5th pass 37_C BE-Lig OP (version 2) (version 2) ... | reverse complement strand
GGTTGTCTCGGTCACTAAAGTGTTTGGGATGGGATGCAAATATCCGGTTCGCAATACAGGGCCCACATCAAACCACAAATCAAGGCTATTTGCCACAAGAGATTCAGTAGCTGCAGCCAAAGCAGCACTGGACCGTGGAACAGGCCTCAGAGTTTTGCCCAGGGCCGCTAGCGGAGACAGGAGGTATGCAACACGGCCTGACAATTTAATCGCGTGATGGAGTGGAGCAGCAAGGTGTACACAGAGCATTCTTCCGAAAAACCGAGTTGTTGCGGAGAGAAGCGGTAGTGCTGAGGTATTTTCGTTCATCGATGGATCACCATTCGTGGCGGAATCAGAGGCCTGAGATTGGTTCTCCTCTGCGAAAAGGGGATGCAGACCGTGACAGAAACATCTTTTGCCATTTGCACACTTGCTGGCATATTCGAAGAGAGGAGTAAATCCACTGGCATGACCTACTTTGCGTGGATCCACACTCATAGGGCTCGAGGTTTGAGCTTCTGACTTTTCGGATAACGCGGTTGGTGTTGAAAGGGCAAATAGCAGGACTGCTAAGGCACGATGTGATGCTAGAATCATTGCGAGCCTATGTTCACTCGTCATGGCAATGATTGATGTCCCTAGTTCACAGCAGGCCTGGGCAGATTGGTTAGGAGTCTCTTCTGTGGCCGCTTGCTCGATAGTACGAGTCCGTTTGGAAGAGCTTTGTACACTCAAGGAATCTTGAGGTAGCTCTCTGGCGTAGCTACTGGCCAGTGCCAGGTAGTCGCCAAGGGCAATCAGCGCTCTGCCAAGCCAAAACCCTGCATCATTGATAAGCTTATGCTTGAGCAGTGCGTTGCGTGCCTCATTTGATGCGCATCGACTGCCTCCCGTCAGGCCGCGATAGTGAGAACAAGCTGCATTCCGGAGCAATAGTTCGAGCCGGTCGTCGTCACTTGTAGGCACCGTCTCGTGGGAGTCCATCTTTTCTTCCGATGAATTGATCAGTCCTGATGACGCAAGTAGCTCTAATATGTACGGAAATGAGGATGGAAGTGTGGCACGGAGTAGTTCAGGAGCAAGCGCCAAAAGTTCTTCCCGTAACGCCTGAAGTGTTTCTCGGGTATCTGCAACGATTTCGCCGCATGTCTCGGCAGCATCAGGGTCTTGTTTGAGAACTGGTGAGGTCGTGATATTGGCCATCCTCACAAGTATATTGGCAAGTGCCATCGCTGGATCACGGATTCCTTCACCCTCTCCCGATTCGAGTGCAGATTCGCTGTTTTCAGCTGTCCTTTCACCGCCTTTAGTGTCCGATGACAGGAAGGTCTCGTGCAAAGATTCAAAGGGTCGTTTCTCACCTATTGACACAGACGCTGCATCAGCAGGATCGGTTCTGTCGGTGCTACTGTCTCCAATAGTAGTTTGACCCGATACTATCGGCTTTGACGCAACTCCAGAAGCGGCGCGGGTTGAGGGAGGCCAAACTAGCGGAAGCGCCCATAGGCAAATGCGAGGCGACCACTCAGCTGCCTGGCGACCTGCAGTGAGTTCCTCAATCACACTGCCTGTTGTTGTATCCATACCATGACAAACGTGCACGCACTCACTCATTTCCCCTGAGATCTCCTCGGCTCGGACATTCACCGGGAATGCGAAAATATTACGGGCGTGTGGCCAATGGCGGCAGGCCAGACGAATGGATTCCGCAACTCGTTCGAGGTGCGCCAGGTCCAGGGCTGTCGAACGCTCTTGATGATGACATCCCGACCGTGAACGGGGAACAATTTGAAGCAGCGGAGGATTTGTGGAGTAAAGGACCTGCAGAGCATCACTTAGCAGCCCAAACGGATCCTTTCTTGAGGGAATACAAGCTCGCAACCGTTCCATTAGATCCATATCAGATGACCGTCTCGTGTCAAGTACCCGTATTCTCGCCGATGGAGTGAGCTTCGTTGTAGCAGCCTGGGTACGAGGCACAAACTGATCTCCAGCACCTGAAACGCTCTTGGCTAGTCTATCAGCGTACATGAGAGAAATAAATGTGATGGAACGAATCCACGACGGAATGGCCACATGACTTGATTCCGCTCCCCAAACATGCTTCGAAGCCTCTGACATGCTGTTAAATTTTGAGATTATTCCGGTTGTAGATCTTGACGTCTGAAACAAGGCATCGCGCGAGGCACTTCGACTCAGCCCTGCAAACCTGGCAATACTACGGGCTCGGACCTGCGGAGTATTGGCTCGGCTTGCAGACACTTCACTCTTGGCGTGGGTTGTGCCCTCGACATTCTGGACGGGAGGAAGGCGTCCACCTGTGATCAAGTAACGAGGCGCCTCAGGGTCGACATCGACCTGGTACTGTGCTCGTGGCAAGTACGCGTGGGAAAGTTGACGGATCGTCATAAGGAGGGATGCAAGCGTACCACGAGTGGCATGAATAGATTGCGCCGTAGATAAAGCTGCAGTTGCGACAAACATTTGAATAAAAAGATACAGCGCAACGCACACCACTTCCAAGCTCAAGTCTTCTCTTTGAGACAGGTCGTCCGATGACCTGAGCGATGCCGACGATTGCTTGTCACTTGTGGCGGTCGGCTGGCGTGGGTTCGCGAGATACGGGTCATATATCACTGTCCAAAGAGACTGAAGTAGGGGATCCATGTCAAAGAGCTGCTGGCTCGGCTTGTCATTTGGATCAGCGCGTGGCGCAGTTGAAGGCGTTAGCAATTGCCACAGGACTCGCGTATCCTTGTCAGGTTGTAGGACACCCAAAATACGGCTCATGTAAATAAGCTGTGCAACGTCACTCAGGTAGCCCTTCATGAGAATGGCAAGGGCTGCCAAGAAGGCGTGCCCGGGTCGATGCATGACAAGCAAATTCAGTGCTATGTGAAGAATATTGGCAAGTGAAGTAAATGCGCGGCGGAGATACTTTGACACTGCACTTCCATCGACAAGGCCACGCGAAGGAGCGGGGGAGTCCTCCTGACCGTCCTGACTAGTCAGGGCAAAGACATGAGATGCAACATTTTGGGAAAGCGTACTGACTAAGGGGGCTAGACCACGTGCTAAAATTCGGGAAACTATTGTAACATCATCGATAACATTCGAAACAAGCAACGACAACGTTGCAACAGGAGACAATTCCACCCAGTTGGTCGGCAACGCTTGCGTCGGTGCCGTTGCGAGGTGGTTTGATGGGTCTGCGTTAGCGACGGCGGCGAAGTATAGTCCTTGCAGAGCAAAATGTGCTGAGAGCCAAGGAAGCAGTAGTTCTTCGTTTGCCAGGTCTGTCCCTGTTGAATCGTTCCATGATGACGTCAGAATTGACGTGTCCAGACACATTGGTAAGTTGAGTATTCGCAGTGCGGGGCTAGACTTGGGCTCTGATGCGAGAAGATACGCTACGAGGTCACCAGTGACAGCACACAGATGTCGTTGTGAGGGCAAGACCTCTTCGACTGCTCGCTCGGGCCGCAGGCGTACGTTGAGGGCATCAATCCTCTGGGCTACCAGGGACCAGGCAAGGTCCGTGCCCATCTCCTTTCCGAGTTCGCTTTCAAGGCTTACATATGGCATGATATTCGGCATCAGGCTCATTTCCTTGTAATCCTGAGCCTGCTTGTAAAGGAACAGTACAGCATGCACGTAGTTTGTATCATCATCGGCATAAGCAGTTGAATGTAGACCTTTGTGTGGACCATTCGACGAAAGTGTGCCAGTCTTGGAGCGTGGTGATATGCATGAAAAGAAGCATCCAGACACGGCTGTGGGTCTGGCTAATGGGACGCATAGTTCTGCGAACCGGCTAAGTGTTCGACTGTCAGTTCGGTCCTTCGTTTGTCGCACGTTCATCGCTGGTCTAAGGATAAATAAAGTCAAGAACGCCACGATGGCGAGTCGTAGGGAGATGTAGGCCTCCTGCCCTGAAGCTGAGGCATCTGTGTCAGTTCCGTCATCCAATCCAAGCTCGATCTCGTAGTCGGTCAGATCCAGGAAATCCTTAAAAATGACTTTGCTGAGTGCTTTCAGTGCAGTTTGTGGCACTGCCACGCGGAATGTAGGCGATAGTAGGATATCGGTGGTCGCATCTGAGAAGAGAGTCGCCAGACGACATAAGGCACAACAAAGGCTCGCCAGCAACGGGGGTGATGAGATGACTGTCTCGGCGTACGTGTCCGACGACTTCTGTCTCAACGGACCTGCTACCGGATTGGAGCTTGGGGCTTGCCCGTGCGATTCATTATCGCTTATACAACTGAAAAGCTCGGCAAATACACGCTCGAGTGAGTATCGTGCCAACCGGCCAAAGCAGCGCGCAATGAGCAACTGATCACTACTGCATCTTGAGGCGGGAGCTACATGCATCAATGTGGTAGCAGGTGGCGCAAACGGGCGGGCAGCTAGGCCCAGACCTAGTGATTGGAGGGTTGGAGAGCTGGGAGGAGTCGGAGTACCCGCGCTTGGCGTCAACAAAGGCGTTCCAGTCACATGCGCTTGGGCAAATGTGCTGACAGCTGTGTGAGGACGCAGCCAATTGAGACTCCACGTTACTTCATTCGCGCCTAATGCGCCATCCAGAATCGTCTGGACTAGTCTTGGGTCCGCTGCAGCTTCCATGCTCGTGATTCTCGGGCGCGTAAAGTGAGCCTCAGTCGTGGTGGGCTGCGCGCGGTACCACGCTGGCATGCTTCGCGACCATGGCGCGGCTGCCATGGAAACCTGGCAGAGCAGTGAGAGATAGCCGCATCCGGTGTGCGACTTACTACGCTTATTCCCATTACCCCTCGAGACATAAGGACACTCGGTGTGATTGAGGAACCCTAACACACAGTCAAGGCCCTCGTCCTCGTCTTCGATCTCGAGATCCGCATTGAGATCTGCTCGGTCTGTTGAGGAGGATGCCCCTGCTGCGTCACTCGCAGTCTGGCTCGTGCTTACTCGGCTCTCGGCACACGAAAAAGGCTCAGAAGCCTCAACCTCCCGTGCCTTGCGCAGCAGCTCGATGTATGCGAACGCAAAGGCCGAAGGCACTTGACCAGGGACGAATTGTCCTCGCTCGTACAAGTCAAGGTAGTAGCTCCAGAGTCTGGGACCTGCGGAGGCAAGTAGATCGCTTAGACTGACGCTGGTCTTGCTTGACAGCAGTGGGGTATCGTGCGTGAGCACCGCGTGCGGCGAGTCGGTCTCTTCGATCACGCTTCGAATCTCGGACATTGCGTTTGAGTAAAGATTCCCGGGCACCTAGCGTCGTGCGTCGCGCGGTAGCTTGCCGATTCGCTCTGCCCGGGGGTTCACTACGGGAAAACCTGGTTTCTTTCGCGTGCTCAAGTTCTTATCCTGGTTATCCCCATATCCTTATGTCTTGTGATCTCAAGCGGGAGAAGGCACATGCATGAGATCCAGCCTGAGTGCTTCGTGTAGCGTCGGGAAATGGCGTCATATTCATAGGCGGTTGTCTAGTGACTCTTTCTGCGCACTGTCTCAACTGGACTCATTGTAGGCGGGGGGTCTACCCTATGCGCCCAACGCTGTCGAGCTCTTGTATCCAGACTCTATCCGTCCTGGCCCGGATTGGGTGCTCGAGAAGGTTTGTCAGTTATTTTCTCACACCTCTGAGGGAGTGGATTTCTCGGTCATGATTCGTGTGGTGCGAGTGACGCGGTGTGAATTATGGCATATGTGTTGTATAGAATTGAAGTGCTATCAAATTCTCCCCAAGTACTCGCTTGAATTACAGAAAAATTGGGAAAAATAGCCCCGGATCGATTTGAACTTCTCTGAAACCTTCCTTGTGCATACGCTTTGGGGAACAAGTCCTCCGAAGCTCCACTTACCCGCCACGCCCACACGATCTACTCACACTGTGTACTCTAGTGGACCGGTTCCAGGCCCCGCGGCGCGATAGTTCCCCGCCAACATATCCTCAAAGTGAGCAAGCTCAGAAACGGCTAGAACCTCCAGCTATATACTTCGCCTAACTCCGTAGAAGAGCACGCCTGGTGCGCAACTCAGCCAGGCTGTCCTTATCCAGAGCATCATGTCCGACTCGTTTGTCACCTTCAAGGGCGTCATGCTCTGCAGTCGCCCCCCACAGGTCCAACCACCACCCCCTTACATTCCGTACGTTTTTGATCGATGGTGTTTGTTTCGAGTGCGATGTTTACATCGCGCCTCAACTTCCTTCAAGCCTTCTGTTGAGCTCGATTTCTGACACATCTGACTGCACCACGTTTGCTGCTCCACTCTAGAACACACCTAAAGAAGATGCTTGAGCGGCCTGCTTTTGTCGGATCAGTGGTGCCGCCCCAGCCCCTTGGGCTGAATCCTCCCAAGCGCGAGCCTAAAGTCGTCGGCGCACCCAAGAAAAAGCCCATTACCGTTACAGGCAAACACAAGCAATGGCTAGCGAAGTTCCAGGAGGAAAAGATCAAAGAGGCGCGCGCCGAGGAAGAAAAGGCTCAACGACAAGAACGCAACCGAAGGGCCCTTGCAGAAAAGAGTGCGGAAATGCGCAGAACCTTGAGAGAACTCCAAAGCCAGAATCTATCCGAGGACGAGTTGAAGACCAAGCTATCGACTGTGTGGGAGGCCCCCATCTCCACAAAGGAGGAGGAGCATGGGTCCTCTGCGGTAGGCCCATCAACACCACGAGAGCAGTCAGAATCTCGTGAAGGTAACGTGCCTTCGAGTTCCTCCGAAGAGCGCAAGGAAGAGAGCGCCAAAACATCTGTTCAGCGTCGATGGGTTCGCCGACGAAAAGCCGATAAGCCTGCATGGGCACGAACTGAGGAAGAAAACGAGCAAGCGCGTGAGGACGAAATCGACGACCTGATTGATTTCGCAAACAATCTCAACTTTGACAAATTCGTGAGTACATTGGAGGTACGCGAATCGTTACGATACATGGAAGATAAGTTGGAGCGCATTGAGGCTGCCAAGGCTGCCGCTGCGCGCAAGGCAGCTGCCGAGGCGCGAGGCGAAATCGGACCTGACGATGATGAATACGAATGGGTTGAAGTCGACGAGAACGGCTTGACCGAAGTCGAGGCACTCATCTTGAAGCGCAATCCACAGTTAAAGAAGCAAGGGAGCGCCACTGACATGACGGCCCAAGAGAAAGGTTGGAACTCGTCGACGCGCGTGGATGATAACAAGGCCGCTGCGCTGGCTGCAGCCACAGCCCGCGAGGTTGCCGCCGTCAAAGGCGTTTCAAACATCCACTCGGACGCCTCCCTCCGCACGCTTGTTACAACAGTTAAGGCAGAGATAGGCGAGTCAGCACGAGGCGGCACGCCAACAGCTCACAACCAGTCCATGGCAGCCACGATCCCCTCCTCAGCGGTCAACAGCGCTACTGCAGCTGCGTGCTCCGCAACAGCGCTGGGCGCAATTGAACCCCCTAAGGTGGTCGTGATTCCTGCGAGTGCTACAGGTCTCGCAGGTGATACAGCGGCTCCTGCCACAAGCTCAACCTTCCGGCCGTCGAACCTACCATATCTTTACCGAAACCCTTCGATCTAAGGGGAAGCAAAGAACGTTCGTAGAAATACACTGCACAGTTTGCCTATGTAGAATTCATATGAGAACTTGCGGCTCAGTTAATTCTAATATCTAGTGTATGGTGTTGTACCCGTGTATCGTATGAAAACATTGGTGTCATCAAGGATGCGCCTTACAACTCAGAGCGGTTGCTGGTGCTCTCACCCGTTTTGCCTTCCTTCTCCTTCTGCATTTGTTGCAACTGGGCACGCCGACGCTGGTATTCCGCAGCTGCTTCGGCTTCTTGTCTCAATTTGGCTTCGCGCTCGCGGCGGTCCTCGGTGAGGCGCTTTTCAATTTGCTCTTCAACCCGTGGTGAGTAGTACTGCGAATTGGGAAGTGTCCACCTTCGATAGTCCTGTTGCGTTGCGCTCGCAGCCTGCATCAACTTTGGCAGCTCTGTCTCGAGCCGCGCAATCTCATCCTGTAGTTGAATTAGCTCGACCTCGAGTTCAGCCTGTCGTTGGGATTTCGGCTCAACCTGGCTAGCGTTGGCAAGTTCATCCAACTCTTTCTTGACCTTATTTCGCCGTTCATACTTCTCCATCAATTCAAAGCGACTTGTCATAAAGTCAACATTCGCCTCAAACGCACGCTCCCACCGCTTTCTGAGCTGCTCCAGACCCTTTGCATCACACAGACCAATGCCGAGATCCTTGCTGCAAAAGTCGCGTTCCCAATTCTTCTCGTTTCCGATCGGTCGACGAGCCATATATTTCCGCAACCTTCCGACACCGGTTTCATTCGAAACGTCCAACAACGTTCGAAGCTTAGCTTCCTTTTCTTCGAGTGCATCTCTGCATCGTGACTCGAGCGCTGCAGGCCGATAATGACGCAGGGCAATCGTTGAGCACCAGTGAGTTTCTAGCGCGATATCTAGATCTACCTTACCGCCATAAGACGCATCGACGGATTGTACACTCCAGGGGGGATACATCCACCGTCTCAAAACAGTGCGTAAATCCGCTGCTAACTCAGCGCATGCTTCGCATTTGGTTCGCTTGCGTGGGACGTCCTCGACGGTTGGGATTCGGTCCATGGGACAAGCGTTGATTCTAGAACAGAATACTTGCTTATAATGCACGAATTCGTGATCAGCAAGCAATCTCATGTTATTGTGCTCTCCATGCCATGGCTCCCACATGGTCTTCGCGTTTTCACTTATAATACGCTTGCATCCCAGCGGAAAATATGGTTTGAAACCACGCATTCCTCGGTCACAGATTTCTGCGTTCATGTCACCAGGTGACCAAGCGATATCGATTGGCCCGGTCTCAATGGGATGGTCTACATTGCGGATGCGCGCTTGCAGCAGTCTGTACCCAATCTCCATCGTGGCGTGGCATGCCTCGCAGTACTGATAGTCAGTCAGTTCCGCGCTCAGTGTGAGCCCTCCTCTAGAATTTCAGCATAAAGTCACAGGAGAGAGTTCGTTAGACGTGCTGTGCGCATCGGATTCAGGAGTTAGAGACAGTCACAGATTACCCGATAGTATATACGTACTCTCCTGTAGCCTTGAACAGCACCTTATCGTCCTCGTCGATGCCTTCTGCTTCCTGGGCCATCGTCCGCACCGATGCCAGGACATACAGAAACAAGATCGCAGCGAGAATGTGCAAGAAGCGGCAGTGCCGTATCAGTCCAAGCATTATGCAGATGTACGATACTGTGAGCACCGGCTGCTTCGCTGGATATTAGCAACTTGGAAATGTGCCGATTCAGCTCGTTCTTTGGCCGGATACGGTTAAACATTTGGCTGTGCAGGAACAGGTGGTTAGTATTTATTGGATTTGCGACGATTCGTGACAGCCCTACTTCCTTTAGCTTGGGCTTCATTGGCTCTCGCTGGGCTTTACAGTGGATTCCAGTCCCCACGTCTTGTCCACACTCGACCAAAGCTCGCTATGGGAGCTGCAGCGACATGCCGTGCCGAGCTGAAATCTCACCTTATCATCGACATGTAATGCAACATTCGATTGCTTGACAGTATATGATTTCCACTCTCGTGCGCACATCTCTAACGCTCGCTGGTCGGGACTCGTTTCTCCAGGAAATCGAAACACTCGCGATGCGTATATTTTCGTGTTGCAATGGGAAGTAGAGAAGTGAAAGGAGGGTAGGCGCATGAGGGGCTTCGTTTTCATTACATGTGCCACTCACGGGGGTAGATGGGGTCGTTAGTATAAAGATTTCATGTTAAGCAAGCTTGTACCGGAGGGCCGTGGTCGACCTAACAATCGGCTTTCCGCATGACTGTTTGAGCGTGAAGTCCATTAGAACTGGTACAAGAACGCGAGTACAACGCAAATTGCAGCGAAGAGCAAGCTTGTGCCGGACGTGAGGCTTGGTGCTGCCGACTGAGCACTAGGGAAGTTGCTCATCATCGTACCGAAGGCACCAGCCTGAATGTTTGGCTGAGTTGCATTCCAGTTTTCGGGGATAGGTGTCTCAGTAATGACACCTGCGTCGGTAATAGAATAGCGATCCTCTGGGACCAGCTTGATTGAACTGGTCTTGTCTGAGTAACTAGTGAAGGGCGCTGATGCTCCGGACTTGAGGTTGACTCCAGTGGGGTTGTAGATCGGGATGGTTGAGACTCCTACGAGTGGGGCGGTCGCCTTCTGAGTGTAGTTGACAACTTCCACAGTTGCGTTTTGGCTGAGCAGGACGCCACCGGCGTTGTTGAAGTTGTTCACGAAGAAACGAGGCCACAAGCGGCTATTCTCGTCCTTGTTGTCCATGGTACCAAGGATCTGCAGGCGTGAGTTGTCGATAACATGCAGTGCTCCTGGTGTGAACAGACCGAACGCCTTGGTGAGCGAAGTGCCAGTTGCGGGATTGGCAATCGTGCTCGCCACTGGAGAGTAGAAGAAGATATGAGAGTCAGGATTAGTAGCAATGACGCGGCCCGTGCTCTGGAGTGGTCCACGGAAGCTGAGAACAGCGCCGTTCTTCAACCATACATCACCTTCGTTGGTTAGACCTTGGCCACCGAGCTCATTGTGGGCGTTCTTTGCGGTCAACTCCATGGTAGTGTTGGCTTCAGTCTTGATAAGACCAGTGCTGATGACACCGGTACCGAGACGGAAGCCACCCTGCTTGACGAAGATGCGGCCGCCCGAGTTCAGAAGACCAACATTGACGCGCTCAGTAGCGGGACCGCTCGCAATGATGAGGCTATCAGGCTGGGTCTCTGGATCATACCATTCAATGGCGACGGTGACGTTTGAGTTCTCGAGACTCTCAAGGAAGCCAAGTCCCTGGAGACGCATACCAGCGCCAACGCGGAGCATAGCATTCTTGGCAACAGTAAGGTGGCCAGAGCTTATGGTACCAATAGCATTGACGCCTGGGAGATCAGAGACAAAGTCGTTGCCGTCGTGGTAGCCACCCAGGACGTGGAGCGCGTTTCCATCGAGCGAGACTACAGCGGACATGCCGATGTTAATGAAGCCAAGACCGATGCTGATGACACTGCACGTGAAGCGAGTTCGACCCGAAAGGATATCAAAGTCGCCAAGATTATATACTGAGACACAGTTATTGGTAGCAGCCCCTGGGTTGCCGAAGTTGCTCTCCTGTCGAGGGTCGAATTCGAACTTTGAGCTGGCGTCGACGTTCACTCGACCCTTGCCAGTCACTGGCGAACCAATGATGCGGAAAACACCCTTCTTAACGCGAATGATGCCGTTGTTTTCGACGAGAGGAGAGAGATCGTCCGAGTTAATAGAGAACAATGCGTCATTGGAGTCACCTTCGAAGACCAGCGCTGCGCCCTCATCGATCTTGATCTTACCCCAGCATGCAATGGATCCGCGAGCAAGGAGGACACCAGACTTGACATGGATCATAGAGTTCTCACCGATGAACACGGGGCTGCTAGTTTGGGCACCAAGTTGGCAAGCGCCTGTCGTGTCGTCAACGGTGCCACCACACTCAAAGACGAGAGTTTCGTACGCCTCAGTCACGAGATTCGGAATGTTCTCATTGCTCGACTTGACACGGTAGGTCGTGACGCCAGTTTGCTCGTTGAATGAGTCAAAGCTGAAGTGCGACAGAAGTGTATCAGAGCGTTGGGCAGGAGTCTTCTCAAGATTGAGGTGAGCCACAAGGTTCAATACACGATCTTCTTGCTCAACAAATCGTTCAGGACCGTGGGTATAGTAGACAGTACCTGCAAGCTGGAAAACGAAGGGATCGGGGTTCTTGACAGGATTGGCCTTACGCAACTCGGTGGCATTGAAAGTCAATGCGAACTGGTTGCTTTCGGCCCAGCCGCTCGAGAACGAAAGCCAAGATGGGAAGGCCGAGGGAGACGTGCGGAGTTCCCAATTAAAGTTGTTCACTGTAGCGGAGTGTGGAACATAAGGTGTAAGGTCGAATGTAATTCGCGATGTGTTTTGAGTTGAAGGGAGCGTCTCACGAATGGAGTGGTATGGTGAATTAAAGTTCAGCGAAGCGACTCCTGTGCCGAGCTCCTGGGTCTCTGTCGAGTGCATCCAAAGTGGGTATGTCTTTAGAGGTGAAAGTGCCGAAATGATGGCGGGGAAGACTACCAAGGCGGTAGCCATCAGCGCCAAGCAACAACGCCTTGCAGTTTGACCTTTCCGCATCCTGTGCAGCATGCGTCTACAAAATGTTACAGAATGGGAATGAAAGAAGAGGAGAGTTAGTCAGCTCGCGTATCGGCGGATTATGGCCATTTCCTCTTGCGTCTAACCCGCAGCGAATCCTTCGCCATCCACCCGCAGTCCCGCTATCAATTCCCCAACAGTTTGCGTCATTCCACCAAACTCGAGAGCCAGCCAGCCTTGCATAGTCACAGATTCACCATGCTCTCTCCTAGGGCGCCACGGATCTCCCCTCCCAGACGGCACCAGAGCGACTCAGTACCCTCAACTCCTTCTGAATCAGCAAGTAGGACAGCATGGTCGAGCGCCCGCAGTTCTGGATCCGGCTGGATCTGTTGCTGCCAGCAAGAGAGTCCTGAAGAACTTTTGAGACAGAGCAGTTCTCTGAACTAGACGAGAGATCCTTAGAGATGGCTTTCGGCCCTCGGTCGTGACGCCATATCCTTGCGATGCTTGCAGTCTGTCCAGCTACCTCGACTAACTCAACATGTCCCGGATGCGAATTGTTGCTGATCGAATGATCGAGGGTTGAGTTCCTTGGCCAGGCTACGGCAAATACCGAATCATACGCGCCAAGCGAGCGGTTTACACCAACTCTAATAGCCTACACCTTGCAACACCGAAGTAGAATATCATTGTCAATGTCAAGCCAAGCCCCCAACCTGAATCTGAACCTCTAGCGGCTCTGCAACCCAGTCCATATTCTCAGGTCTGATGGGGCTACTTGCACCTTGCCTGTGAGATCTCTGAGACACAGACGGGGATCCGTAGTGTGATGCATGACTGGGAGCTCGTCCGAACTTGACTTGCCAGACTATTTGGACTGTGAGCCAACTTTCTCTCGAAAGCAACAAATTCTCCGAGACTCGGGTAGGGTCATGTGTACCATGGCGGGTTGGAGTCATGAATATATCTAATGCTGTGAAAGAAGATAGGACTGTATTAAGACATAAATCCTTGCAATAGTGGACCGAAATTCTGGAGGCTGTGCCACTGTGCAATTCTCCGAGCCCGCCCTCGGCGGGATGCCTGAGCCGCAAGAAAGCGGACAAAGCCGCAAGCGTTGCCAAAAAACAGAAGTATATTTTGTGTGCTACGTATATCCAATGCTAAGATGGAACATTGGTTCATATAAACATGCCGATTGCATCTCGACTGTGAAAGGGGAGTCTGTGGTAAAACGGACGTTAAACAGAATGTCAGAGAACGAGCATTAACAGTCAAGTCGGATGGTTTGATAAAAGGACGTATTCGATTTGATGTTGTTTGCAGGGACAAACACAGATTGCTTAATGTTTCTCATTTCGCACAAGCGGAATCAAAGGAGAGGGGCATATGTCTGCAGCATGATCAGGCCAACACACAGTCCTAACTATTCTAAGGAAGTGCCAACCAGCTTGAACAAAGGAGTCGCAGCCATAGGCGAAGTGAGAATAATGGGTAAACAGCACTGATATGATACTACACAGAGATACTACGGAAAATAGGTATGCAGATACTAATATGGGGTTGGAGTTCGGGAAAAATTCATCGAAAACTCACTGTACAAAGTTGTTAAGTACTAGACTTGTAGTAGGTAAAACGGAGAGAGTCCGAGCGCGGTCTCCTTACTAGCAGTTATAGGAGAGAATTGCGCTTCAACGTACACGATTTGATATCAATAACGGTGGTGGGGTACGGTCACAGTAGTACATATTCTAGAGTCCACTTCCGATCGCAGCAGCAACGGCTGCCTCTTGGAACGAGCTTCCCAACTTGGCAGTGAGTGCCGCGAGCAGATCGTCCCATCGCCATCCCATTTGCTTGGCAACGTAACGCATTCGCCTCGCGTCCTCAGGCTGCCAGGCTGCACCTTGCATGCGATCGCGCCATGGGCCATGCTTTCCAGTCAGAGCTTCGAGAAGGGTAAGCACTTGACTATTGCTTGGAGTTTTGAGTGCACGCCAAGGAACGAGCGAGACATCTGGATCAGACGGAATTGCAATATCACCTTCAATGGCCGACAAATCAGCACGCGTCAGGCCAGCCTCAAGCTGTTGCGGGGTCAAATACCAAGGCTGAAAAGTGGTTGCGTGAGGTGTGGCGATCCACGGGTGCGTGAGCAGTTCTGCTGCCGAAGGGCGTTTCAAGGGATCTTTGCGCAATGCGAGTCGCACAAAGTCACGCATCTTTGCGGAATAAATCTTGGGATCAAGATCAAACGGCATTTTGGTTTCATCCTGGCGCATGAATACGTCGAGGCTCCAGTATTCTGTAGGAACGGGCATCGCTCCTGTGGCAGCGACGACCAGAGTGAGGCCAAGGGACCAAACATCACCTGAGGGGTACACACGATTTTCGAATAGACGCTCAGGCGATAGGTACGCAATCGTGCCACCCTGTGCAACAGTGAACTCCTTCTCCTTCTCTAATTTCTTGATCAAGCCGAAGTCGGCAAGCTTAACCCCTCCGTCGGAGCTGAGCAAGATATTGGCTGGTTTCAAGTCCCGATGGATGTGGTTCTTGGCATGAAGCGCATGCAAGCCGTGGAGCACCCCCTTAGCAACAATTCGAAGCGCAGCTTCACAGAGAGTGGTGCCACTGGTACCTGACTCAGATCCTGATTTTGGTTCGAGCCAACCTTGCAAGTCACCACGGTTCATATGCTCAAGCACTAAAGTAATGTTAGCGTCTTCAGAGTAGCACCCAAGCAGTCGCAAGAGATGCGGATGACGTACTCCTGTCAGAACGTGTAGTTCACTCTTGAGATACTGCCGGAGAGCGTCATCAAAAAGTGGAATTGTCTTGACCGCGTAAATAGTAAAGTCGGGGGCGTAGAGCATTTGCCTAACGACGGCGCTAGCACCCTTACCCAACCTTCCGAGCATTACCAGGTCGGCCGAGCGGATCTTGTGCGGCTGTGCACCAACGTGCACTTTTTGCTCGCCCTTCTCCTCTTGGGATGCAATGCCACCGTTGGCCGGCTGTCCGACTTGCCCTCCAGTTTGAGGATACATGATGTTGCTAAGACTATTTCGCTTTGCGACGGCGCTTGGTAATTGGGGAAGCGGAGCAACGGGGCGACGCGATGTCCCTGAGGTCAATCCTGTTCCTTGGTTATTGCCGGATAGATTGGTCGCGCTAGCAGCGCCCGGACTGCGCAAAGCCCTGATGCCATCTTCTTCAGGAGCATCGTCGTCGCAGATCGTCTCATCATATTCATGAATACCTTCCGTAACATTGCGCGACGTCCAAGGTTCCTTACGTGCGTTATGTCGTGTCGTTCCATGACGTGCATGCGCGCCATGACCATGGTGCGCGGTTGAGGCGGAGCTCGTGGTTGAGGTAGATGTGGTCACTGATCTCGTATCGGTCAAATCACCCTCAGAGTCGCAATCGTCGTCATCCTCCCCTTCTCCATGTGAACCGCCACGAAGGTCTCGGCCCTCAGGAAGTGCAGCCAGTGGCTGATGCACTGAGGTGAGGCTAAATCCTGAACCGAGCGTAAGACCAAGTGCAATGGAACCGGTCGCGGCTGCCTGATTTGGAACAAACGTGTGGTCATTGACACGCAAATCACCCTGCATATTGATGGCAATTTGGCGGTTACCGGTCGGGTCCATTAAATAGATCGTGCCATTCTTGCTAATTTCAAAGGACTGGTCTAAGGTCTGGTCTAGGGCGAGATGCGCAAACGAACGACCGTGGCTCCCACTGGATGGTATCGAGCCTGGTGTCGAACCCTCGGGGAGCTGCAGTCTTAACGCTGGAGCGCCAGCTGCTCCATTTGAACTAACCTGGGAATGGCCAAGTGCAGCAGCGGCATTGGCTGCGGCTGCAGCGCTTGCTGCCTTCGCTGCTGCAATCTGCGCTTGGATGGCAGTTGAAATCGAATCAGTCAGAGTCTGGCTTTCAAGTCGAATCGCGAGGTTGGGTTTCGAAGGTGGTACACTCGAGGACGACGAAGTGCTCGCTGTAGCTTCGGTAGTCGCAGATGAGGTTGAGGTTGTAAGGACGAGCCCGTTAGTCGCGCCGTCCCGGAGTTGCACTTGTGTCAAGGATTGCGATTTGCTGGTCTTCTGGTGTTGCGACTGTGCTGCGGTTCCGAGTGAAAACGACGTCGAGGACTCAGGTTCGCTCAAGCCTGGTCCCACCAGTGGCGAGATGGAGCGTGCCATTCCCGTCGCGACTGCATGCGCAGACGGAGGCGATGAGGCCGCAGTCGATGTCGGTGTGAAGGTGGGTGGCAACTTGGTTCCCGAAACAGACTGTCGTCCGGCTAACATGGGATGAGGGGCGTTACCCAAGAACGCAGTACTAGAGTTGGAAGCGGAGGTAAGTGGGGAGTGTAGCACCGGAGTTGTGGATCGGACATCCACAGCAAGATGAGGTGAGCTTGCTCGGGCAGCGCCTTCTGGTCCAGCCGAGGTTGGAAGACTAGCATGATTCGCTTGGACGAGAGGCGAAGCCACAGAGATTCTACTCACTCCTGTTGCGGCGGCTCCTGCATCTGTGGCTGACGCTGGGGCAGCAAGCGGTGTCGGGGTCGGAGTGGGAAGCGGAGTCGTGGTGGGTAGTGTCAAAGGAGTCGCTGGGGTGCTGCCTGTACGCTTTCGTGCAGGCATGGCAGCAAGGTACGGAGTGGAGCCGAGGTCAGGGTCAATCACAGTCTGTGGGGGACCGGGGATGGGTGGTATTCCCAGGGGAATTGGATGCTGCGACTGCGAGATGTCCTGTCCAGCCGCAGTCGGGGTTTGGCCAGGGAAGTACTGTGGTACAGCCTTTCTGCCGCTCAGACTAGAGGACAAGGGCCGTCCTGCGTTGGAAGGTGAAGAGAACGACATGCCACACGCTTGAATCTACACGTATGTGGGCTCCCGATCTGACCAAAGGCTTCAAACGGATGTACGACGCAGGCTGTGATGCCTTTGGTCTCCTTCCAAACGAACTTTCTCAAGCTATTTTCCGCGGTGTGACGAGGGACTCGGGGGTCGATCACCGCGCAGACACCGTTCAATTGGACCAGTCTACAGTTCGGTCGGGATAATGAGTCGAGTATCCACTGAGCAATTGGTTAACCCGAACACGCGTTGGATTGAAGGTGGAATGCGACACCCCTTCGGTGGCTGTTTCGCTATATCGGCAGGGGTATGCACACTCAAACCTCACTACCTAAGATACTATGACTAGGACACGTCTGTTTGTAGGGAATGCCAGCGTGAACCTCTGGCGCGGCACGAGATACAACGCCTCCAGAGTGGATGGAAACTTTGCAAAAAACGGTTATGCGTGATGGTGGAAATGGCATATGATGATGAGTGCTGAGATGTAGCAACCATTCAGTTGTGCTGCCAAACGTGTGGGATATCCCATGCCCCTATTGGATATGAAGTTAGAACGCTAGTTCCCCCGAAAACCTCACGTACACAATGCTCACTTTAAATTGCCTGGATGGTGTTCCCTGCAGACCCTGCACACGTCGCGCTCGTTACTAGGGATACGGTGTAATTTATCAACTCCCACCGTTCTACGCCCGGTGCGCCGACTGTAGCCTTCCGGTAGGCCTCGCCGACAACAGATACCCTGCTTCGAAGAGAAGAACCTCAGACCGTGTCCGTTGTTCGCGTGCGAGTATAGGCGGCGCGTGCGGTTCACTTATCGCAGCACGGAATGGAGACACAGAAGACCCCTCGTGGCACGGCTGGGCTCCGTCCCGTGGCCATCGCTGATGCGCTCGTGAGTTCTCGCACTTCCATGGACCCAGAGGTCTTCAAGCAGGTACTCGAGCAGGACAGCACCAAAGAGCCAGTCGCCTCGGCAAGGCGAGATGAACTAGGAGGTGCAAGAGGAAAAGACGCGGCTGAGAGCGGCGCTTCAAATGATCAGCGCAAGTCTGCGCCAAAGCCATATGTGAGCCCATTCGCAGCCTGGTACCAGCCTGAAACCGTTGACCCAATGGACGCAAACAAACGCGCCGACGCTGCGGAGAATCGGTTCCATGGACCCTACAACCCGCTACCCAATAAGGTGCTCGGCATGACATTGCCGCTTGCCGGCCTCGGCACGGAAGGGGTTGCAGCGTCGGCTGCGGCTCGAACTGGCACTGCGATCCCAGCGATTCCGACTCACCTCACAGCAGATGAGCTAGTTACGGCTGCGGCCACAGCTCGACTCCGTAATCATCTCGCGCATGACACTCTTGCTCTCAACCAATTTAGGCTGGATTCAGACAATGCCGCAGCCGAAGTGTCCAAAGGTGATAAGCAAGACTTGTCCGAACTGACGGCGCTAGAAGCCCATGTTCGCGGTTTTGCAGCGATGAAGTTTAAGCGCAGAGGGAGAGTAGAGGATGATGAAAACGTGGAACACTTTGCTCGGCTTCTTGCGTTGCTCGATCGTGCCGCTACCACTTACTTACCGTACCCACCAGAGGCAGGCAATGGAGACGGAACTGGAGCGGCAGGGGAGCCCATCGCGGGATCTCGATGCCCAAAATGCCAACGCTTGCTGCAGGCCCCCAAACTTGAAGCCCGGGATTCCTTGCCAGGTGTTCTTGTAAATTCTACGATCAAGCGAGCAACATCCACATCGGTATCTCCGATCACTCACGATTCTTGTGATGCACGAAGGGCCTCAGCGAATTCCATCGATCTGTTGCAACCTTCCGTGCAGAAATATATACCTGGTGCGGACCTTTCGCCTCAGAATCCACATGGAGCTGTGGTTCCGCTGCCCAATGCTGCCTGCCAACTCCTGAACCCCACTCTAAGTGGCACAGGTGCTTCTCTCCCTACTGATTGTACTACTAGTCCCCAAGAGCGTGCATCTATTTCGTCTCGTAATCTTGCTCCCAATGCATCGCTCAGCTGGCCGACTAATGACGTCTGCCGATGCAGTGAGTCCACGAGACACTGTTTTGCACCACATTCCATTGTCGAAAAGCGCCAGCAAAGCGATCCCATACCGTTCTCTAGTTTAGCTTCGGTGAATCGTATGAGCGCCGTTGCGAGCCGGCCCGCATACCACCTTCAAACGAACCCACCAACGAGTTTTATTCGTACTCGAGGTGATGGCCAAGCTCTACGTTCCGCCTGCGAGCGTCTTAAGCGCAAGCTTCAGCAGTTCAGCGAGGCACACAAGCGTGGGTCGCTTCTTCACATGGACGAGTTTGAACTTGTCGACGAGCTCCTGGATTTGACCCCAGAAACCCCCCTGACTGACGATATGCACCGTGATCTCCAAGCCCAAATATCTGGGGAGCACGAAGCAGACGATTCAGTCATTGTTTCCATCGACCCGCACACCGGAGTAGCCGTTACTAGGAAGTTGCCCGTGAAACTCGTCGAGGCTCAGCGCAGATTCAAGTCGGCACTCCAAGCCTTTAACCAACTGAAGCTCACAGAGTCGAACGAACAGATCGATCTTCTAGCCATGCTCAACATCGAGCGGGATCTAGATCAGATCGCACACGACGTTGATGCCATTGCTGAGGACGACGCTAAATTCTTAAGCCTATCAAGGCAACAGGAAATTGCGTACATTGCAGCACGCACGCCTCTTCTCACGCAGGCGGAAAAGTTACGCCATTCGGCTCAGTCCAGCGCCGGAACATCTGGAATCGAAACAGATGTATTTGATGAGAGGGCAGAGCAAGAGTTCCTTCATGGACTCAATATGGCAACCACCAACTATCTTCCAAGTCACAGCGTGCAATTCACCGACGTGCTGCAGGCCCAGGGACCTCAATCGCAAAGTCTCCCCTCACAGCTTGTGGGAGATGACGCACCTCCCGTTCCATCACCTAGCTTGTCGCCCTCCTCTTCACCTCTCTTTTCGAGTGAGAAGGAGAAGGCGGATACCAACGGTTCTGCTGCCGTACCACGCGTACTACAGCCACAAGAGACAGGAGACTGCTATTGGGTGCCAATGCGAACTGTTGTTAACGACTTGTCAATTGATGAAAGATACACGACGATCGTTCCAGCTACCAGCGAAAAGCTTTATTTCTTGCACGGTGGGGCCGTAAAGTGGGGATGGAGGTGGATCACACCAAACGCATTCAAAGAACTGGTTCTTCCTGCCATGATTCCTTTTGCCTCACCCATCGCTGTAGCTGTCCGCGAAATTTGGGAAATTCTTGTCGCACGGAATCTGACGTCCATCCCTGTCGACGTACTTCTTTCCATGATTCTCAACGTTGCCGTTCATCGAATCCTCATGAGCAAAATCCTGCGTACCGTGGATGAGATTGAAGCAGAGAAGGTCGCTGAACACAACAACGCAGTGCAGCTTGCCATGTCAGCAAATCAGCGTCGCACCAGCTTACCGAGTTTGGCAAAACAGCAGGACGCACCCCATCCTTGGACTCTGCCGCCAAAAACTCCTACTGCACCAATGTGGCTCGCATCGTTGCGCAAGCGAACTCAGTTCGTTGTACCCCTTCGCATTGCCACGTTGCTCGATCCTAACTTCCTTCCCAAACTGATGCTGCCTCTACCGATTACTGAGCATTTGCCTCAAAGTCATTCACTAGCGAGCGCATTCCAGGCCAAGGCAACATTGACCAGCAAGGGCGCGGATTTAATCCCGTCTGTAGCTACTTGTGATATGAATTTAATTTTTAACTCATCGATTCCGCACATAGCTCGCCGCGGTGCGATGGTCGCACTAGTCGAGTCAAAGAGCGTCGCGCGATCCTTGCATCCTTGCGCTTATCTCTCCGGACTAATTGATACTCTAGGTTTTTCAGCCCTTGCGCCCATTCCTGGTCCTTCTTCTG